>Ga0100402_1000833_pt1 | contig 36039 bp, 35 predicted proteins | sample CryGeyme20150102_FD_80419 | JGI IMG/M metagenome (GOLD analysis project Ga0100402, IMG submission 80419) | Groundwater microbial communities from Crystal Geyser aquifers in Utah, USA - Crystal Geyser metaG 2015-0102 | ecosystem: Environmental > Aquatic > Deep subsurface > Groundwater | place...
AATCAAGAGATCAAGGAAGATAATTTTGATTTGGATAAGAGTATTTCTGGAAACAAAACTTCAAATATTAAAGATGGAGATCTAATCACCCTTGGGGATCATCGGTTAATCTGTGGAGATTCTACAGATGAAAAAGTATTACAAAGATTGTTTGAAGATAAACGAGCTTCAATGGTTATTAGTGACCCACCGTACAATATCAATCTCGACTATTCAAAAGGCTTAGGTCAGAAACAAAACTATGGTGGTGATGTAAACGATAACCTCCCCTATGAGGATTACAAAGAATTCTTGCGTAGAGCCATGAAGGCTGGGCTGTCAGTGTCTAATCCAGATCTGCACATCTTCTACTGGGTAGATCAAACACATATTGGAACAGCTCAAGATCTATACAGAGAACTTGATATAACAAACAGAAGGGTCTGTATTTGGGTCAAAAATGGCCATAATCCCACTCCAATGGTGGCATTTAACAAATGCTATGAACCAGCTGTATACGGAACTCTAGGTAAGCCATACATCACAGATGGAGTGAATGATCTCAATGAGATTATGAATAAAGGAGTGTCTACAGGTAATAAGATTCTAGAAGATATTTCAGATATCTGGCTTGAAAAAAGACTATCTAGTAACGAGTATCTCCATCCAACAATGAAGCCACCTACCCTATATCAGAAATCAATTCTTCGTTGTACAAAGCCTGGAGATATAATTCTGGATAGTTTTGGAGGATCTGGCTCAACTCTAATCGCCGGAGAGCAACTTAGACGAAAGGTCTACATGGTCGAGAAGTCACCAATCTTTTGTAGTGTAATTATACAAAGATGGGAATCTCTTACTGGTAAAAAGGCTCAAGTAGTCAGTGCTTATGAAAAAAGACGAGGAACTAATTAAGAAGCTTGAAGACGAGTTAGTGAGAGTCCCTATTGTAACCATCGCTTGCGGAAACGTTGGCATAAGTAGACAAACCTACTATAGATGGATCAGGGAGGATTCAAGTATTAAAGACAGACTAGACAAGGCTCTAAAACTTGGGGTTGCATCAATTAATGACCTAGGGGAATCTAAGCTTATAGAACTAATGAAAAATGATCACTTTGGCGCTGTTAAGTATTGGTTGGGAAATAACAATGGTAAGTACCTTTCTCCAAAACCAGCTGATGTTGTTCGTAAGTTACTCAATTTAGAGGAAGAAAAAATTACTGAAATCATAACAAGAATGGTTACAACCAGAGAGGAAGCTGTTGCTTGGGAAAAAATTGATGCTTACAAGAAGAAATATGGAGATATCAATGTAAACCTAGAGCCAAATGAACTAGAGCAAAAAGCAATTGAGATGGAACTCAGAAAACTTGCGCGTAACAATGTTATTGAAGCAGAAAAAAGAAAGAACTTTGAAGAGTCTGGTTTTGACTATGACAAACTATATCCTAACAGTAAAAATACTGACGACACCGAGAATAAAGACAATCCGGATATTGGTCAAGAATCTAATTAGTCTGTAACCACTCACAAGAAGTCCATCCTTCTTGATTATTGAAAACAACTAGACAATAGTTGTTTTCTTTATCTTCTTTTATTACTTCAACAACATCTCCTCTTTTAACTTTTCCAACCAGAGTTCTATCAGAATATGATTTCCATAGATTAATCTCCTCTGATTCCATATATTCAAATTCCTCAGACTCAACTATATATTTCTTTGACATAGTTTCTATCTCATCTCCTATAACATTAATAGTATCTTCTAACACAAAGTTACAGTTATTAACTAAAACATTTCCAATAACTTCTCCTGATACTTTTCCTTGTACGACAATTGGCACCCCTTCTGATAAACTAGCAAGCATATCGTTGTTCATTTTACTTTCTATGAACATACACTGCACTCCCCAGAAGTTAGTTGTACTTCCTTTTAGAACAACATATGGGTTATCAAGAATATCTTTCCCAATACTATCTACAACACCTCCAATTTTTACTAGCTTGCCTCTATATAGATTATCAGCAGCGATCTGATTTGCTTCATAGCCTTCACTTAGTTCCACAGAAGTAACAGTTAGAGCTGGGCTTGCTAATCTTTGACTTGATGAAGTTTTATCAACATTCTTAGGTGTATCCGTTCCTGTAAAAGTTACTCCTAAAACAACAAGGGTTAGAAAAATAAATATTCGCAACCCCTTAGACAAATCAATATTAAACTTCTTACTTAAAAACTTATACGCTGGAGGCACTAATAGAAGAGAGGCTATCACAAACATGATTCCGCTTATTGGATCTTTTGTAATACTTATTAATCCAATGATTAGAATAACGACCCCTACAATCCAACCTAGTATATTTGATAACGTAAACTTTTTAGACCCGTCTTTATTTGTTTCCATAATTTATATATGACTAATTAATAAATGTGGCAGGTATACAAAAAGCCCACCACCAAGTAGGAGCGAGCTCCATATCCCAAGTTTCCCTGGAATAGCACAACAAAGCGACCTTGATGATGGGGTCTTTACCTTTGTTGTGTCTCACTATATTTGAACCATACCGCCACAGATGTGTCGGGTTAGGTCACTATATTGTTCTTCTATTCTATCGCAAAAAGGTTGTTTTGCTAAGCCTTTTTAAAGCCTTACAGGGTAATGATTTCTCCGTTGTGAGCAATTACCTCTCCTTCTTTTAATTCAGGATACTCCTTTGGATTATCTTTCATTTCTCTTGCGAATTCTATAATCGCCACTAAATTATCTATTTCCATACATGCGAGTATGAAGTAAATATCTACGTTTGCATAGCTTAGCAAGAGTAGTGATCTCTGTCATTAATATATATATGGAAGAAATACCATTAAAATATTGTCTATACGCCAGAAAATCAACTGAGGGCGACGAGAAACAAGCCTTGAGTATAGATTCTCAAATAAAGGAAATGCAACAAATTGCAGATAGAGAGAATCTTACGGTTGTTGAGGTCAGGAAAGAATCTCATTCAGCAAAAGAGTCTGGCACGAGACCTATTTTCAATGAAATACTGAAAGATCTTGATCAAGGGTTGTTCAATGCCATTATTACTTGGGCACCTGATAGGCTCTCTCGTAATGCTGGAGATCTTGGTAAATTAGTAGATCTCATAGATCAAAAGAAGTTAATTACCATTAAGACTTTTGGTCAGAATTTTACTAACTCTCCAAGTGATAAGTTTCTGTTAATGATTCTTTGTTCTCAGGCAAAACTAGAGAATGATAATAAGAGTATAAACGTTAAGAGAGGACTTAGAACACGCTGTGAACAAGGACTATGGCCTGCTACTCCACCAACAGGATATATGAAAGTAGATAGCAGAACTGCTAAATGTGAAGTTGAGTTAGATCCAGAACGCGCACCTGTTGTTAAGCAAATCTTTGAGAAAATAGCATATGAAAAATGGAGCTATAGACGAGTACAAAAATGGCTACAATACGATCTAGACTTCAAGACATATCGGGGTAAACACTTAAGTGCGGGTAATCTTTTCAAAATATTAAGAAACACCTTTTACTATGGAGAATATGAGTTCCCAAAAGGTTCAGGTGTTTGGTACAAAGGGGTGCATGAACCCATAATCTCCAAAGGGTTATTTGATCTTGCTAGATCATCAATCAAGTCTCAAGTAATCAAATCATATGGAAAGGAGTTCGCTTTCACTAGAATGATAAAGTGTGGGTTATGTGGATCAGGTATTACAGCAGATGAGAAGTTCAAGAAGCTCAAAGCAGGTGGAGTAAACAGACACGTGTACTACAGGTGCTGTAAATCAAAGGATTATACCTGTAAGAATCCAGCTTTAAATGAGGTTGATTTGATTAAGGAGCTTCAAAAGATGAGTCAGAAACTAGAATTGAACGAAGTTAAGTTAACTGAAAAACTAAATCAAGAGATTAAGCGATTCAAGAAACTTCAGGCCATGTTTCTTGGAAAAGATAATAAACATAAGATTCAAGATATTGATTTGAGAGATTATATTAAGTTTGTACTGAAAGAGGGGTCTATTTTAGAAAAGAGATCAGCTCTGGAGGCATTAAACAGTGACCTTCTAATGGTAAACAGAGGTATATTCATCAAAAAAGACCTGCAAACAGATCCTTTTTGATGATAACAAATTAGTTATTAGTTATTTTGCTAGCCAAGATCCATCCAGCAACGGCAATATAACCCCAAACATAGCTCTGAATAAGCCCCAATATAAAACCTAGGAGATTCATCTCTTGAAAGCCAAGATATGACATTTTGAGTATAGCTATCGGATCTGGAAATGATGTTGTTGTCGAAGCTGGAGACGTGGTTCTAACCAGGAGCAAATCAATGGATGTCGTGAGACTTCTGAAGCTATCAAAACTGCGTATAGTAAAATGATTCAGAATCTGGTTTGGGCATTAGGATATAACATTGCGGCAATTCCAGCCGACGCGTGAGTATTCGCAGTCTTTGGGTTTTTCCTTCGACCTGAAATTGGAGATTTAATGATGAGTCTTTCAACTGTAATTGTGGTAATCAATGCGATGACTTTGAAAAAAGTCTCATTGGGTTAATTTATTAAACTTTAATTAAAAATAAACCTTATCCTCTAAATAACCGAAGTCCATTGAGAATCACAAGTATGGCCACTCCTGTATCTGCCGCAATAGCAATACTAAGGTTAGAAATACCAAAGATAGCAAGTATGATAAAAGCTAGTTTAGAAACAAGCGATGCGGTTACATTCTGTTTTACTACACGAAGTGACTTTTTCGAGAGACTTATGATATAGGGAATGTTTAAAATATTGTCATTCATGAGAGTTACGTCTGCTGTCTCTATTGCTACATCTGATCCTTTTGTTCCCATGGCAATACCAACACTCGAAAGTGCTAACGATGGAGCGTCGTTGACTCCATCGCCTACCATGGCAACTGAACCATATGCATCTTTGAGTGTCCGAATCCGGGTCACTTTTTCTTCAGGAAGTAACGATCCAAATGCTTTTTTTATCCCTAATGTTTTTGCTACACGATCAGCAGTGTGTTGGTTGTCTCCAGTCAACATAATAGTCTCTATTTCCAAACGAGTAAGCTTTTCAACAGTTGTTTTTGCCTCGTCTCGAATTTTGTCGGCAATAGCCAAGGCTCCCATAATCTCATTACCTCTACTGACCAATACTACTGTTTTGCCTTCTCGTTCAAATTTCTGGGTCTTTTCAATATTTCTTTGGTAGAGACAGTGTGTTCACTCATGAGTTTCAAGTTCCCAACACAGTGCTCAACATTATCACACACCATACATGTTGCCTTTCCTCCCTTACCTGCAATATCCTTGTAGTTTTCCATTTCGTGTGGACTAATGCCTTGTGCTCTAGAAAAATTTAAAATACTCTTGGCTAGAGGGTGCGATGAAAATTGTTCGAGCCCTGCTGCATCCTCGATAATTTGTTTCTCGGTAAAACCATTAAAAGCAATAATGTCTGAGACATATGGTTCCCCCAAAGTAAGCGTTCCTGTTTTATCGAATGCGATGGCTTTAACTTTTTTAAGCTCCTCAAGGTATTTTCCCCCCTTGATAAGAATACCTTTCTTTGAAGCACCTCCTATGGCTGAAGTTATAGCAACAGGTGTTGAAATTACAAGAGCACATGGACATGCAATAACAAGAAGTATAATGGCTCTGGTAAGCCATACTGAGAATGGGTCACCGGTAATAAGTGGTACAAGAGTAGACAGCAAAATAGCCAACAGGACAACGATGGGGGTATAGTATTTTGCAAAACGATCAATAAATTCCTGTGTAGGTGCTTTTTCTTCTTGTGCCTGCTTAACGAGTGCAACGATTTTTGAAAGAGTAGAATTTTTGCTTTCTTTGGTAATTTCTACTTCTAAATACCCGTTTTCATTAAGAGTGCCAGCAAAGACAGTATCGCCTTCTCTCTTGTCTTTTGGTATAGATTCACCAGTAATAGTTGCTTCGTCCACAGCTGACAAACCTTTAGTGACGAGACCATCAAGTGGCACAATCTCTCCCGGCTTTACTTGCACGTTCTGCCCGATCGTAACTTGATCTACGGAAACAATACTCCCGTCAAGAAGCGTTGCTGTCTGTGGTGATTTATCAAGAAGACCCTGCAGTGCCCTGCGCGACCTATTGATCCCATAATCTTCAAAAGCCTCTGCAAGTGAGAAGAAAAAGATCACAGCCGCAGCTTCTGGTATCTCTCCAAGATACACAGCTCCAAGTGATGCAATCACAACAAGAAAATCAATATTAAGAAATCTCTGTTTCATCAATCCGCGCCACGCTCCTTTTATCACATATACACCCCCGGAAAGTATAGCGATATAGTAGGCTGTCGTGACTATGGTTGTATTAAAGTTTAAAAGACCCAAAAAAAACCCAGTAACAACAGAAATTCCTGCGATCCAAGTAAGGAGTTTTTTCCAGTCTATATTGATGTATGGAGTCGAATCCTCGCTATTGTTTTCAGAAGGTTCGCAGTGGCTACACACACTGACGGTTTCTTTGTTTTTGTTTTTTGTATTTGGCATAATATTTAATCAATCTTTTTTAAGCTCAGCAACGTAGGCAAGGAATTGTTCATGTTCTGGTTCACCAGTATGAATAAAAACCTAATAATACTAAGTTTTGATCCTTGTTTCGTAATTGCTCTTCACGCTCTCAAACCTTGTTCTTAGTTCTTCTGCTATTTCTTCACTAGGAGAAATATCTAAGTTAAATGGATCAACTGGATTTCCATTCTTATAGACTTCGTAATGCAGATGTGGTCCTGTTGACCTACCTGTTGAACCAACCCTTCCAATTAATTGACCTTGGGCAACTCGTGCCCCCTTTTTAATTTTTGAATCAATAGATGATAGGTGTGCATACGCTGAAATAAACCCTCCGCTATGTTTAATTTTTATATAGTTACCATATCCGCCATTCCATCCTGCGTATTCTACGACGCCGTCACCAACCGACTTAATAGGTGTTCCTTTCAACGCTGTCAAATCAACCGCTTTATGACTCCCCACATCACCTGTGACGGGGTTTCTTCTTTTAAAGCTAAACTTAGAAGAAACACGAGAATAATTAAGTGGTGTTTTTAAGAGGGAGAGCTCTTTTGAGAACCCTTCTTCATTATAATATTCTTTCTCATCCTTATTCTCAATCATATATGCATAGAAGTCTTTGCTTTTGTTGGTAAATCGAGCAGCAAGGATATCTCCAGCACCAATAAACTCTCCATCGCGGTATCGATGTTCATAAACCACACTAAAACTATCTCCTGTTTGAATACTGGTTGTGAAGTCAATATCCCAAGCAAATATTTTAGCCAACTCAATAAGGGTTTTGTCGGATAAGCCAACACTTGCTCCGTCAGCAAACAAAGAGGATTCAATTGTGACCTGATGTTCAACTTCTGTGATGTCGTATTCAACACTACTTTCTCTTGCTTCAAAGCCATTAGCTTTTTTTTCTACTATGATTTTTTTCTCGGCAGATATGTCGTAATCAATCGAAGCCAGAGCTTCTTGTGCAAAGACTATATGCATAAGTTTACCGGTCTGAAGTTTTGTAAAATCAAACACATTTTGTGCTGCAGATAGCACAGAGGATTGTTCTGAGGTTGAGACATTAAAATCTTCCATAATTTCTGAAAATGTATCACCTGCTTGAATTTTAATTTCTATCGACTCTTTTGTTTCAAGGGAAGTTTCTGGATTATTTGGATAATGAAGAGCGACAAACACTATGCCCATCAATGGCATGGTGCAGACACTAATTAAAATATACTTCACACGTTTGTTCATAATCTATTGAGTATTTAACTTACGGTTATTTGATAATTTTTTTGTAACCATAAAAGTAACAATAAGAAGGAATGCAGTTAATGACATCATAGGAATCGTAATGTATCCGAGACTCATCACAAAAGTCTTTGTGCAAGAAACGGAATACCCTATAGCAGAACATGGCAGAGGTGCCAGTATTCCGATCTGTAAAAGATAGTGGTATCCAGAGACAAATACCCCTAGGGTAGATAAAGCGATCAGATAGTCCATTATTCTTTTATCCTCCTTCCATAGGGCCACTCCTAAGAGAATGACATGTGGATACATTAGTATCCTTTGATACCAACATAATGTGCAGGGGGTGAACCCGGCAACACCTGAATAAAAGAGACTTCCAGACATGGCAATGAGAGCGACAATAAAAGACATCGGAAATGAGTAACTAGCCACAAGCTCAAAAATTGAGAGTCGTTTTTTTTGAGAGATGATCATTAATACAATCAGCGTAACTATAGTAATTTGACCAACAATAGTTAGAACTGAAAGTATTTGATGAATTGTTGTAACAAGTGGAGACATATTATTGATTCAGTGAATTTTCTAATAATGATTTAAATGCCTCATATCCTCTTGGGTTATCGATCTTCTCACCATTCAGAAAGAAGCTTGGTGTTCCATTAACGCCGAGATTAACACCTGCGTTCCTGTCTTCTTCTACACGATCCTTGGCCTCTTGTGAGTTTACGTCTTGTTTAAAACGTTCCATATCTAGACCTAGTCGCTCCGCGTATCCTTCAAAGATAGATGGCTCTGCTGAAGGGCGCTCACCCCAATTTTGCTGTTCTTCAAACAATAGATCGTGCATTTCCCAGTACTTTCCTTGTTTTCCTGCAGCTTCTATAGCAAGAGCTGACGTCATACTGTTTCTATGCCCAGGCAGAGGAAAGTATCGAGAGACAAATAAAATGTCATCGATATATTCTTCTGAAAGCTGCTTAACAAGTGGGTAGTACGCTCCACACGCTTCACATTCAAAATCAAGGTATTCTATAAGTGTAACGGTAGAGTTTGGGTTACCCTTTACCCAATCGTTATCTTTTATTTGCAGTATATCTGCAGAATCAGCACTGGAAAGGGGTGCGGTTGTTTGCTGAGACAATCGCCAGAGCCCAAAGCCAGAAGCAAGGATTGCCAATATAACCAAGGTTCTTGTTAAAAAATTTTTTGTCTTTCTTGTTTGTATTTTGCGTGTTTGTTCCACCTCTTTTTCTTTTTTTCGTTCCTCCTTGCGTTCTTTTTTTGACTGATGAGATTGTTGTTTTATATTCATAATTTTTTTCTTATATTCTAACTAGTGTTATTTAATTGCGGCTTCAATAATCTGATTAATTGCTTCCGCTGGTTGAGCTCCATTGATTGGGAATTTTTCTCCTGACTCAGTTACCAATATGCTCCATGGGGTTCCTCGGCCTCCTGTTTCCATGAAGTTTTCTAGATCAGATGCAATCTTTTCATCATATCGACCACTTTCAAGACACTCATTGAATTGAGTTTGATTAAGCCCTATTTCTTTTACAATTTGTGGGAATACGGTTTCGAGCTCTGTTCGGTTATTTGATGGTGTTAGTTCGAAGAAACGATCAGAGAACTTCCAGAATGCATCATTCCCACCAAGCTCCGCTGCGCATTCAGCAGCAACTGCTTCACGCTTTGCTTTTACCGGATGAAGGCTTTCAAGAGGTGCGTGGCGATAGACCCAGTTTACGTCGTCCGGGTACTTTTCAAGCACCTCCTTCATTGTTGTGTGAAAACGCTTACAGAACGGACACTCGTAGTCAGAGTATTCATACACAGTAATAGATGCGTCCATGTTTCCGCGAACGTGATCTTCTTCGCTAATTGGATTAACGTTTTCGATGAGCTTTTTAGCTTCCTCTTCTTCTTGGCGTTGTGCCTCGAGCTGAGCTTCTTGCTGTTCTTGTTGGTACTCTTCGAGCTGCTCTGCGAAGCTTGAGCTATCTCCATCCATTTTTGAGCTTGAGAAACCTATCCCAAGACCGATACTGATAATGACAGCGCTGAGAATGATCGCCATCGGTATGTTTATTTTTTCCATATAGTTATTAAGTAAATTAGGTTAAGTAAAAACGATTAAAGAGCGTTATTTAAAAACGCTTTAAATATATAGAATTTATGAGAGATGAGATCGTGCTAAGCCAACAGGCCAATTGAGGTTAAGAGTTATATCTAGAAAAGAGTCTTGGTAGAAGATGGATTGTTTACCTAAGTTACTTACAAGACCATCATAATGGTTTGTGGATAGAAAAACAGGATTTGTGTCAGAGGTCTTGTTTATCTCTTGGTTAATCTTTTGTGTATTTGGTATTATGGCAATTATTGCCTGATTATAATGCGTAGGGCAGTCAGAGCTCGAAGATGATCCACAATTAATATGCTGGACGACTTGCTGATGTTGTCTGTTGGCATCGTGAACACTAAAATGCGTATTTCCAGCAAAAGAGGTATACCAGAAAAAGCCTAAAAAAAGAAGTACTGATATTGGAATAAGTATGTTTTTTTTCAAATACGAAAATGTCATATATCAAACTACTATACCAACATTAATTTACCTTAGCAATAGCATTTCCAGGGCTATTTATTCTGTTTATTATAACTTAGCTAGTGAAATAATTTCTCTTTATTTTCTTAATAGCACACATAGCCGTACTTGTATATTAAAAATGAAATCATAAGAGATGGTCTTTATTCTCATACTTGATTTTTAACCTTAGATTAATTGCTTCTCGAGCGCTTGAACTAGCGCTCGACGTGGTGAGGGTGCGGGGAATCGAACCCCGATCTCCTGCTTGGAAGGCAGGCATAATGAGCCGTTATACTACACCCCCAGGCGTTCTTATAACGAGATGTATCTTATCAAAAAATAGAAACAACGGCAAGCTTCAGATAAACAAAAAGAACGCTTCACAGCGGTCTTTTTGTAAGGTGGCAATCTTTCGACTACCTGTAATCTTTTGTATACAAAAGATTGAGTACTAGTTAAGAGCGTCCTTCAATGCTTTAGCAGCCTTGAATTTTGGTGCGTTCTTTGCTGGTACTTGAACAGCTTCTCCTGTTCGTGGGTTTCGAGCAGTTCTTGCAGCTTGCCGTTTTGAGGCGAAGATACCGAATCCAGCGATAGATACATCGTTTCCAGCCTTCATAGAACCTGTAATAGCATCAAAGATACCATTTACAACTTCTTCAGCTTGAACTTTTGTTCCTCCTAGTTTTTCGTGAACCATCTCTACTAGTGATGCTTTGTTCATAGTTTATGTCTGACGTCTAAAACGCCGTACTTAACTGATAACTTTTCGACCAAAGCTTTGATTTATCATGAGCAACAAGTAGAAAAATACTCATTGCTTCAGAAACCATTATATATCAACGTATTTTTCATGCAACCTGAACACAGCTTGACTTTTTAACTAATTATTGTAATTTGACTTAGAATCTAAATAATTAAATATGGTTAATGGACAGAGTATTCAAGTGAAAGAACCATTGAAGATCAAGGAGACATATTTAATTTCTGTCTGGAGGCACAATAGTTTTGTTCCAGAAGAGATAGAAATCCCGTTAAAGGTGCATTTTGATATGCTAAGAGATCTTGATGAAGAGGATTCACTGGTTGAACTTAAAAGGTTTCTTTTGAATCATTATCAAGAAGGGGTAAGTGTGAAGAACAAGCCTCATATCTTTGAACAGCTCTGTCTAAGTCGGGTGGAGTTTATAATAAGACGAGATCTTGATATTGATATGACTTTTGAGGATGGATCCAGCTGGAAACCCTTAAAACAAAAGGATTTTAATCAAAAAGGTTCAATCTCATTTGACAGGACAGAGTTTTGCCCTGAGCCGTTTGATAAGGATGAATTTGCTTGTTTTTCGTCAAAAAATTCAGGAGTTCATACTTTACTTGATGAAGATTAATGGGGGATATCCAAAGACATCAGCTTGTGCTGGTGTTTTTTATTTATATTGACAACTTTGCATTTATTGTGCTATAATAAATATTATAAATGAACATTAAATAAAGTTGGTTTGGTTATAAAAGCTCGCGATTGTCGTTGGTTTTCATAACCAAAACCAACAAAAATGAATCGATTTGACGAATTTATGGAATTTTTCTTTAGCACCAAAACAAGGATAATATTAACTTTTGTCTCTGCATTTTGTGTCGTTATGATCTTTTCTGCTGACTTACGACATAATTTTATCTTAGGCTTAAAAGAGTTTGAGCAGAATATTGTAATCCCATTCATTGGTTACTTTGTAATTTTTCTCTTTTTAAGACACTTGTACAGGTCTAAAGGTGGAGGAAAGAAAACCTAGTCATTGGCTAGATGTATAGATATTTGAGAAGCTTGCAGTTCGCAAGCTTTTTTCTTTTTGTATTAAAAAGCCGCCCAGAAACTGGGCGGCTTAATTATTTAAGCTGTAAGGGGATTTTCTTTTAAAGAAAGACCTCCTTCAGCCATCAATCTCTGTAATGTTGGAGATTGATCAAATATTTCTTCAAACGAACCCCCTTGTGCCTCTATTTGAGATTCACCCTCAGGTGTGTCATGTAGCTTTCGCAAGATGATAAATTTGTTACACAAGTCACGAACAGTAGATAGTTTATGAGCTACCACCAAAGCACTAGCGTTCCCATCTAGGAGATCAACAAAACCATCGTGGACGATTTTTTCTGTTGAATTATCAAGGCTTGATGTTGCCTCGTCTATGATGTAGACACAAGACTCATTTTTAAGAGCAATTTGCGCAATGGCTACTCGTTGCTTTTGGCCCCCAGAAAGGTCTACCCCCTCTGGACCAATTTTTGTATCAAGCCCTTCTTCTTTGCAGAAATCAATAACGAACCTATCCATTGTCTTTTGCAGAATTTCGTCTGTGTAAAGGTGGTGTTGGTCGCTATGCACTGCAGCTAGAAGATTGTCGCGAAGTGTTCCTTCGAAGATTTCTATGTCTTGAGGAATTTCCCCTAAGACACTTCTCCATGCTTCCAGAGACACATCTTTTAGATTGTGATTATTTACCACAATCCTTCCTCCATGAGGGTCGTAGGCTCTTTGGAGAAGTTTTGCAAGAGTTGTTTTCCCTGCGCCACTTGATCCTATTAGAGCTACTTTTTCTCCTGGATTGATTGTAAAGCTGAGATCTCTGATCGTTGCTTTGTTCGTGTTTTCTTTCACATGGTTAAATGTCACATTTTCAAAAGAGATTGCCGGTGTCTCACTAAATGCTAAGATTTTTGGATCATTATCAAAGATGTCTGGTTTTATATCCAAAGCATCCTTTAGTTTTCTAACCATGGGCAGATTCCAATTGAACTCATGCTCAATATGGCCAATTCTCCAGATATTATTTACTACATTCCATGACCATGAGAAAAGAGGGAACAGAAAGCCAACTGACTTTGCTGAATCACCTGATCCATGAAGGTTTGTGTAAATGTAATATCCGAATACCAGCATAAGTGCGAAAACATTTGCGAGATCCTTGAAGGCAATATCATTGATAAAGCTTATCCAGAATGCACGAGAACGATTATTCACCTCCTCGTATTGACTATGAAGAATTTTTGCAACATCTGAACCCTTTCCTAAGGAAAGAATCCGAATTGATTTGTCCCAAGACTCTTCAAGCTTGTCATTGTAATTCTTAAACGAATCATCAATTGGTGTGTATTCATCTACGACCCTTTTGTTTAGAAACAAAGATCCGAGAAGGTACACTATTAGCGCTAGTGTAAGGATTGCTCCAGCAACAGGCGCTATAAACCAAATGAAACAGAAACTAATCAGTAACCCATAAGAGGAAGTAATTCCTTCAAAAAGCATGAGGCTTGTGAGAAATCGTATAGACATTCTCGCCCTGTTCATACTTGACTGACTCAACTCCTTTTTGAATTTCGTGTGTTGACCTATAGATTTCTCATACAGACCTTCTGTAATGAATCCATTTAGAGCACTTTCGTTGTACCCCTTTACATACTCTCTTTCCACCATATACTTCCGGTGTAAGAATACTCGGATTATCATAAGTAGAAACACTCCCCCAGATAGTAGGTACACAGATTGTGCATCCTTTTGGGTTAATGAATCAATAATGAATCCTAGGCAAAGAGGTATGCCAACCCCGCATGCTTCATAGAAAAACATAGGTATTGCCATTTTCCGCAAATGTTTGCGGCTGATTTTTGGTACGGTATTTTTAAATACCCAACTGTAGACATCTAGCGACTCTCGCATCCTGTCCAAATAATCCTTTATTTTCATTCTTTCTTTTTTAAAGGTTTTCGTTTGTTTTTATTTAATTTTAAAGAGCTCACCTTGCTGTTTTGGGCAAGATGTAAGGAATTTAATTGGTATTCTTAGAATTAAGAGAAATTAAATGCTGTGACATCATGCCAAAAACAATTACGTGTTGAAATAAGCCCAAACACTGGATATGTATTCTCTGTATTCTTGTTTGCGTTTATTTTTTTCATAATATTTTTTAAACATTAATCACGACATTTAGTCGTATTTGTAACTTATCACAGATAAATTATTTGTCAAGCAAATAAAAAACACCCCAACAAATAAGTTAGGATGCTTTTTGTTTCCTACTTATTTATCTAGCAATCTCTATAACTCTGTTTTCTCGGATAACTACAACCTTGATTTCTCCAGGATACTTTAGCTGTGCTTCAATTTTCTTTGCGATTTCTCGAGCAGCTTCTTTGGCTTCAATATCAGAAACGTTTTCTGGGGTTACGAAAACTCGGATTTCACGTCCAGCTGATAGGGCATAGGCTTTTTCAACCCCTCTTTGGTCTGTTGCAATCTTCTCAAGCTCTTCAAGTCGTTTCAGATAGTTCTCGACTGAGTCTCGTCGCGCTCCAGGGCGACCACCTGAGATGGCATCCGCTGTTTGAACAATGTGAGCTTCTATTGTTTCATATGGATACTCATCGTGGTGACTTTTCATAGCGTCAATTACTGACTTGTCTGCCCCAAACTTTGTAAGAATTCTCATTCCAATATCTACATGGGATCCTTGGACCTCATGTGTTAAGGCTTTTCCAATATCATGTACAAGTGCTCCAGCTTTTGCTACCGCAACATCTGCTCCAAGCTCTTCTGCAATCATAGCTGCAATGTGTGCCATTTCTACTGAGTGCTGAAGAACATTTTGACCGTAGCTTGTTCGGAAGTATAGTCTCCCTAATATGGCTACAATTCGTGGATCGAAGTTGTAAATACCAAGTTCGTACACAGCTTCTTCTCCTTTTTGTTTAATTATTTGGTTGATCTCTTCTTGAGCCTTCTTCACAACCTCTTCTATTTTTGCTGGTTGGATCCTTCCATCTAGAATTAGATTTTCAAGTGCCACTCGTGCAACTTGTCTTCGTACTGGGTCAAATGCTGAAATAACAACTATCCCAGGTGTGTCATCTACAATCAGCTCTACACCAGCAGCTCTTTCAAATGCCCGAATATTTCGCCCTTCTTTTCCTATAATCTTTCCCTTAACTTCATCTGAAGGAATGGAAACGTTTGTGACCATAATGTCTGAAACGTTTGCATTTGCCATTCTCTGAATAGACATAGTCAAAATATCTCGTGCTCTAGCATCTAGTTTTTCTTTGTTTGCAAGTTCGAGTTTTTGGGTTCGAACAAGGAGATCATCGCTACTCTCTTTTTCAATAGAAATTATAAGATCTTCCAAGGCCTCTTCTTTCGTTTTCTTTGCAATTTTAGCAAGCTCGTCCTGTTTTTGAGATTCCAGTTTTAGAATTTCCTCTTGTTTTTCAGAGAGTTCTGATTTCTTGTGTTTGATTTCCTCTTCCTCCTTATCAAGCTCAATCTGTCTTGCATCTAGAAGCTCCTCTTTTTTAATAAATCTATCTTCTGTCTTTTTAAATTCTCCTTCTTTTTCTTTCTCTTCCTTTCGCAGTTCTGTTTCTCGAATCTCGGCTTTTTTCTTCGCCTCGTCCATAATTCTTGAAGCCTCTTCTTTTGCCTCAACAATTTTTTGCTTTATTTCTAGCTCCATTGAACCTCTCTTACCTATAGTTAATAGGTATCGAAGCGCAAAACCACCAACACCCCCTGCTAGGAATGCGGCTGCTAGTAAAATTATTACTTTTATACTCATAAGCGGTTAATGCCCGCTTGAAGATACGGTTAATTTAGTCAGTGTTTAATTTTAGAAAAATTCTCATTTGGAAGGTGTTTTTCATAATTTAGCGGTCAATTTTCTGTATCTATCAATCGGGACTGTTTAAAATCTGATAACAATCAAAGTATAGCAGAGGTAGTGATTTGGAGCTAGTGTCTATTGTAAAATATATTTTTTGTACTATAATCCATCGCATAGTGACTTACCTTATTGTAATCATACTTATAGCCTTTTCCGCTCTCTTTTCCGGACTTACTCTTGGTCTTATGGGACTTGATACTTTTGAGCTAAAAAGAAAGCTAGAGCTGGGGAATCTAGATGCTAAAAAAGTCTATCCTATTCGAAGAAAGGGGAACGAGCTTCTAACAGCACTTCTTCTTGGGAATGTAGCTGTAAACTCTATACTTGCTATTTTTCTTGGCGGGATTGCTGGAGGTGTTATAGCTGGGATCATATCTACAACACTAATATTTCTTTTTGGTGAGATTATTCCTCAGGCTGTAATTTCAAGACATGCATTATCTTTTGGAGCTAAAACAGCTCCCGTAGTTAGATTTTTACTTTTTATTCTATACCCAATAACAAAGCCAATCTCTTGGGTCTTGGATAAGTTTCTGGGTGAAGAATTGCAGACGGTATATTCAAAGAAAGAACTTATGAGAATAGTTGCTGAGCATGAAGACTCTCCAAACTCGGCATTAGACTTAGATGAGGAGAGAATTATTATTGGAGCACTTTCATTTTCTGATAAGTTGGCTAGAGATATTATGACTCCAGAGACAGTGGTCTACTCAGTAGAGGAATCTTCTGAGGTTACCGATGAGCTTTTGCAGACAATTCGAGAAAATGGATTTTCTAGAATACCTGTATATAAAGACAGTCCAGACAATCTTACCGGCTTTATTCATGTTCGTGATCTTGTGGGGTACAAAGGAAAAACTATTACTAAAACAGTAGACAGAAATATGATTACGGTTTCAGAAATGATAAAACTTGATGTCCTTAAAAATAAAATGCTAAATGAGCATAGGCATATTGTTTTTGTAAAAAATGAGTTTGGTGCTTTTGTTGGAGTTGTTTCCCTTGAGGATATTCTTGAAGAAATAATTGGAAGGGAGATTGTGGATGAAGATGATGAACATGAAGACATGAGAGAATACGCAAGAGAGCAGGCTAAAAGAAAAAAATAACATCAAAAAAAACACCCAAGGGGTGTTTTCTTTGATGTTATTTTTTTGTCTTTTTCATTATCTTATCTACAATTCCATACTTTACTGACTCTGCTGAGTCCATCCAGAAGTCTCTATCTACGTCTTTTGCAATCTTATCTACTTTTTGCCCTGTGTTGTCTGCGAGTATTTTGTTTAATTTCTCTCGAGTCTTAATTATGTTTCTTGCTGTGATCTCGATATCTGAGGCTTGGCCTGATACACCACCTAGTGGTTGGTGGATCATTACTTCTGAGTTTGGGAGAACAAATCTTTTCCCTTTTTCTCCAGCAGATAGGAGAAGTGCCCCCATAGAAGCAGCAACTCCAACACAAACTGTAGCAACATCTGGTTTGATATGATTCATTGTATCTAAGATGGCCATTCCAGCTGTAACATGACCTCCTGGAGAGTTGATATATAGGTAAATATCTTTCTTTGAGTCTTCTGATTCTAGGAACAAAAGCTGGGCAATGATGACATTTGCTACATGATCATCAATAGGTCCTCCTAGGAAGATGATTCGCTCGTTTAATAGCCTAGAATATATATCATAAGCTCTTTCTCCGAATTGTGATTTTTCTATAACTGTTGGGATTAACATAGTTTTTATTGGTTTAAATCTATAAAAGTAACCCTAATATACCAAAATACCCTGAAAATACTAGGGGATAGAGTGCTTATAATGCTTGACAAATAGATATTAACTGTGCTATAATTTATCTAAACAAAAAACCACAAAAACTTAGGTTATGAAAAAGCACATTTTAATATTATTGAGTATTGCTGCATTTGTAGCAACAATGGAAAGCTGTAAAAAAGCTCCACATCTGTGGGACTGGAACAAATGTTTCTATTACGAGTGTGATGGAAATCACCTGTACCCACAAGGGTACTTGTACTACCCACATTATGATGACTGCAACACTTGCGGTGGTTATGATGATGGTACGGGGAATAGTGGAACTGGGAATAATGGAACAACTAATCAGACGGGACCTTGCGAGGTTGTCTGTGTTGGAGGATCAGCTAAAGTTTGGTTGACTGCGTATCCATACCACTATAATCAAATCCAGATGGTGACAATTGATGGTATCGCCATCCAAGGCTCCATCAATGGAGGTGGAGGATATCTACTTCAAGACATTCAAGATCTTGCTTCTGAAAATGGAGCTGAGAATGTTGCCTTGTATATCACTGCCACTGGCAGTGATTGGAATCCATCATTTCTTGTTACAAGTGTTGTTTTCTAGGAAAGACACAATATTATGATAAAGGCCTGCCAGTGCGGCGGGCCTTTTTGTTTGACTTATGTTTAATTAATCGTATTATGTTATTAAACAAAAATTCTAGATATGAAGGATATTATACTTAATGAAGAGTTTCAGAAAATAGATGAGTTGCTTGTAGATGTTGAAAGAAAAATTATTTTATATCTAAAGAGCAGGGAAAACCTATCTCCCTTTATAAAAAATTCAGGTAGTAATTTTACACCAAAACATTTAGGAATCTCAACAGGGGAGACCCGCAAGGATCTTCCTAAAAGAATAAAATCAATCTTAAACAAGAGTCTTTCTGAAGCCGTTAATCAAATAGTAATTCTTGGTAAACACGAGGAAAAGCTTTTAAGTCTATTTGGTAAAAGTGAGAAAAAAGAAATAGTTGGTTTGATTGAAAATGTTAAGAAATTTCTTTCTTTCCATGACGAAAGAGTTCCAAGAGATGAATTTGAATATTCGATAACTCGACTTAGGGTCTATAGCCTCAAAGCTCAGACAATGTTAGTTATTGAGGATTCGTATTGAAGTACCAAAAGAGCGGCCAATTGGCCGCTCTTTTTTATTTAGCTAAACTTTCCAGAAACTGGAAGACTTTTTCATTTCTAAGTGTTACTTCTAAATATTGCCTAGCTCTCATTTCATTTGTATCTGGATAAGCTTCTGATACTTTTTTTACTTCAAGCTCCAACATTTCTTTGTCGGCTTCAATATTTTCAATTTTTGCAATTTTTTCAATCACAAGTTGTAACTTCGCTCTCCTTGCAGCTTCCTCTCTCCACTCGCTTCGGAGAACTGCTTCTGATTTTCCAACATTCTTCAAGTATGTTTCTTTATCTGATCCCATGTTCTTTAAATCATGAGTAAGCCTAGATAACATGTTCTCTGTCTCAATTTCGATTAGTAGATCAGGGATATCCGCTTCTGTTTTTTCTAGAATCTTTTCTAGTATAGCAATCCTGATTTTTTCTTGGGCCTGTCTAGTTTTGTCTGCTTCAAGATTTTCCTTTACAGCCTTTTTAAGATCTGCAACATTTTCAAATGGGCCAAACTCCTTTGCTGTTTCATTTGTTATTTCTGGTAGATCCTCTTCCTTTATATTTTCATGATTATGATCGTCATGTTCGACACCTTTGTCATGCATTTTCTGGTGAGCTCTCATCTTTCGAACTTGAAGAAGTGCTTCATCAGCTTCCTTATCAGAAACTTCAACTTTCTCAACCTTCTTTTCATCTTTTGCAATCTTCTTATAGTCTGGAAGATTTATTTCTGGCATAACAGCTGTTTTGACTGAGAAACCAAGAGGGTTTCCTTTTGCAAGCTTTGTCAGAGATACTAATGGTTGACCTATAGCATCAATCTTTTTTTCTTCTAGGATTTCAGGATAAGCTTTAGCTAAAGCCATTTCTGCCATCTCTCTAAGAAGGTTGTCTTCTCCTATTTTTTGCTCAATCATATGAGCTGGAGCTTTTCCTTTTCTAAAGCCATCAATTTCCATTTCAGCACCTAGTCTAGCTAGCGCCTTTTCTCTATAGCTTTCAAAGATTTCTGTTGGGATTTCCCCTTTAATTTCCAGCATCTTATTTTCTAGTTTGTTTATTTCTATATCCATGAAGACTAGTCTACTTTTTTGAGTTAAGTTTGTCAAAAATAAAAAGCCGACCTCTCTTGAGGTTGGCTTTTTAAAAATATTATAAATCTAGTGTTTCTAGGTCTACGCTTAACTCATCTAAGTTTATTCCTTCTAGATCTTCATTAATATCTGATAGATTGTCTGAAGGTTGTCCCTCTTGAATACCTAGTACTTCTGCATCTTCATTTAGCACTTGGCTTATTTCAGATCCAGCCGGCGCAATAGTTTCACCTGCTTGCTTTGCAAAATAGATACCTCCTATCACCAAGATTATAACTATAATGATTGAGCCTATTAGAGCTCCGCTTGATTGTTGTTTTTGTTCTTCCATAGTTTAAAATTTTATTTTTATAAGCGACCTAGATTATTAAGAGTTATATATTATTAATTTTTCAGCTCTCGTAAAACATTTACAGCCTCTTTAAGATTTCCATGAGCTGATCTAAGTGAGCCTTTTAAATCCTCAGCTAAAGCTTTTAATTCTGTTCGCAATGCTTCAGAAGCTTCTTTTGTTTCAGGTCTTGAATCAAGAAGAGACTTCATTTTCTCCATAATGTCTCCTGCGGAACCCAGGTTTAACTTTGCTTCGGCAACTAGTGACTCAGCCTTGCTAATATCCATACCATCCTCTGACATTTTGATCATTCTGTTTTCGATACCTTCTACAGCTCTTTGAAGCTTTGCATGTATTAATACAAATTGTTTTGCAAAAAGGAATTTTTGAGAACTTCTAATTTCTGCTTTTTTCTCTGATGTAAGTTCTCGAATCTCAATTTTATTATTTTTTGTTTCAATTTTTGCTTCTTCTAGAATAGCTTTTCTATCTTCTCTTGTCTCTGCATTCTCAAGAGCTTCTTTTGTTTCTGCTCGGAAGGTTGCAATATCAGCCTTTGCTTCATTTCGGATATCTTCAATCTCACTTCTTCCATCTTTGATTCTTTCTAATACCTCAATTCTATCCTCTTTAGATTCAGCTCTATAAGCTGGAAAGTTAGCTTTAATCGGCATTACGGATGGTTTGTACTCATCTCGATCTTCAAAATCATTTTCATTAAATAGAGTTGGTCGTGCGGCATCATCTCTATCATAGTCTGCCTGAGCAAAAGCTGGAATAGCTCCAAGAAGGAATCCAGCTAAAAGTATAAAAGTAATTGATTGTGTGGTTGTTTTTGATTTCATTTTTTATATTTATGTTTATAATATCGGTAATTTAATTATATACCGTAATTGTTTGTAATGTAAATGATGGTGTCGACAAACTCCATCTGCGCTATATATGACGTGGAATAGGTCTATATATTACAAAATAAAAAAAAGCCCATTTGAGGACTTTTTAGAGAACAGATTCAAGTGATTTGCTCTCTGTATCTAAAATCTTGAATACGCTTGGGTATTGACCATTTGAGATATTATGACCAATCTCCCTGCTTTTTAAATTAATTGCATCTTGAACTGTCTGAAAAACCTCGCCTGTTTGGTTTCCATGTTCATTCATCGAAGTAATCATATTCTTGTTTATTAGAAGGCCTCTTCTAACCTTGATGAATGGCTCAGGGTCTCCAGCAGATCTTTTTCTTGTAAAATCTGCAAATTCTTCAAGATACAACTCCATCATGCTCATTGTGCATCGAGCTTGTGTGCCAGGGAACCCTTTTAAAAATAGACTTACTGTCATTACCTCAATAAAATCTCTTCTAGATTTTAAATAGACAATCTCTTTAAAATTTATAAGTGTTGTTCTGGATTTTACTCTAACTGCAATTTTCTCTAAGTCTGGAATAATCCAAATGTTAAAAGTAGTCTTTTGCATGAGTCATATTTAATTGTTTATCTATTTTTACTTTAAAATATTCATATTGTCAATAAAAACAAAAAACCCCCTATTGAGGGTTTTTTGTTTATGAGTCAGCTTCGACCTTTCCGTACTTTTCTTCATATAGTCTTACCGACTTCTCAATTGCTTCTATTGCTTCCTTTTTTCCACTAATTTCTGGGATAGTTACTTCTACTTCTGTTCCGTCACTTTTCAAAGCTTTGTAAGTTTCAAAAAAGTGCTTGTATTCTTTTAGATTATGTTTGTTGATGTCTTCTAGATCCTGAATATCATCCCACCTTCTGTCATCTACAGGGACAGCGATCACTTTGTAATCTGACTCTCCATCATCAATCATTTTCATAACTGCTACAGGTCTAGCCTTTACTAGAATTCCTGGGGCTAATGGGTATGTGGTCAAAACTACAACATCAAGCGGGTCATTGTCCTCCCAAAGAGTTTGTGGAACAAAACCGTAATCAAAAGGATATGCTGCTGAACTGTAGTTTGCTCGGTCAAGAGCGATTAGTCCAGTTTTCTTATCTATCTCGTATTTGTTTGGTGAGTTTTTTGGTATTTCTATAATTACGTTTATTCTTTCTGAGGAACTTCCTCTAGATATTTCGTGCCAAAGGTTCATTTGTTTTATATTTTTTAGTGTTTGTAATTATTACGCCTCTTCATCAGTAGCTTCTTCTTTTTTCTCTTCTTCAGCTGTTTCATCTTGAGTATCAGCAACGTCACCTTTTAGGTCTGCTAGTGATCCGTAATCTTCTTCACCATCTTCTGATATTTTTTCTTCATCAGCTGAAACCTCCCCAGCTGGAGAAACAACTTCTTCACCTTGGATACCTTTGATATCAATTTTCCATCCTGTTAGGCGGTGGGCAAGTCGTACATTTTGACCTCCTTTACCGATAGCTAGTGAAAGCTGGTCTTCTGCCACTTCTACTACAGCTGATTTCTCTTCTTCATTTATAGTTATATCAATCACTTTTGCTGGCGATAGGCTGGCAGCTACAAAGTCTGCAGGATTCTCTGCCCATTCGATGATGTCGATCTTTTCTCCACCAAGCTCGTTCATAACTGTAGTAACTCGAACACCTCTCTGACCTACAAGTGATCCAATAGGGTCAATGCTTTCATCATTTGACCAGACAGCCACCTTTGATCTTGCTCCTGGCTCTCTTGCGATAGCCTTTAGTTCTACTACTCCGTTTGCAACTTCAGGTGCTTCAATAGCAAAAAGTTCAAGTAGGAATTTAGGGTGAGTTCGTGACAACCAAAGGTTTACACCTCTTGGACCTTCTTCAACTGAGTAAAGGTAAGCCTTGATTCGAGCTCCTTGCTTATAGAATTCTCCTGGAATCTGCTCTTTCTTTGGGAGCATACCTGTTGCTCGTCCAAATTCTACGATTACATTTCCTCGGTCAATTTTCTGAACAACTCCATTTACAACTGTTCCTTCTTTGTCTCCGTACTCAGAAACAACGCTTTCTCGCTCTGCTTCTCGGATTCCTTGCATGATAACTTGCTTAGCTGTTTGAGCGGCAACTCTTCCAAAGTCCTCTTCTGTTTCAAGAGAGAAGATTAGTTCGTCACCAACCTTGGCATCTTTTTTAATCAAAACCGCCTCATTTAGGAAAATATGCTTCTCTTCATTATACAGAGGAAGCTTTTCTTCTTCATCCTCTTCTGGCTCTGGAGCTGTTTCACCCCTTCTACCAAAAGGCTTTCGTGTTTCCTCCTCCTCTTCTTCGCCTTCTTCTGGCATTCGGACTGTTGTTTCATCGACAACTATCTTTACTTGCCAGAACTCTGTTGTTCCAGATTCTAGGTCTATTTTTGATCTAACAATTTGATGTCGTTTCCCAAAATCCTTTCGGTATGCGGCAGCTAGTGCCTGTTCTAGAGCTTCTACTATCTTTACTTTTGGGACTCGCCTTTCTTCTTCTAACTGGTCTAAAGCCAGATTCAATGCTTTTATATCCAACATATTTAATTGTATCTGTATACATACATATATATGTATACTCGATATTTAATTTTAATTCTTTTAATAACTTGCCAAACCCAAGCCTTCCTGGATTTAAAATTGCCCGCTTTGTCAGCGAACAGTATTTTCATATATTAGCTCTTTTTCACCAATTCGTCAATTTTCCACAAGTGTAGGTTACAAATAGGTGGTACTATTAAACCGTAATATTAAAAAACTATTTATATATGAGTCACAAAACAAAACAAATAATTATTTCAATCCTTGCCATTGTTGTACTTGTTGCTCTTGCGTTTGTTTTGTTTAATGGCTCATCTAGAATTTCAGATGATTCTAGCGACACTCCTAAACTTAGCGAAGAGCAAATTCAAGAGATTTTGATAAAGGCAGCTCAATCAGAACCAACAAACCCCCTTTCAGAAGAGCAGACCCAAGAGCTTCTAATTCAGATGGCTCAGTCAGGCCCAGAGACTCCTCTTTCAGAAGAACAAAGACAGAAATTACTTGAACAAATAGCGATAGATAACCAAAATAGTAATTAAATATGAACTCAAGAACAAAAAAAATAATACTTATTTCATCAATTGTACTAATTGTTATTGTTGCTGCTTTACTGATATATTTCTATAAGATTAAAGACGTAGGGAATGCAGATACTGATCCATTGAATAGATCAGAAAGGAAAGAGTTAATGAGAATCCTAGAAGAGCAAGGTGAACCTCAGCCTCTTTCAGAGGAAAACTTATCTGAATTACAAGATTTCTTAAATTCAAATGAGCCAAATGAGAATCTGGAGTCCGATTTAGAAGATTTCTTAAATCAGCCACAATAAAATTATGAAAAAATCCCAAAAATCAATTTTTAAAGAGAACAAAAATTCATTTATAATCACAATTGCATTTGTACTTGTTGTACTTGGGATTTCTTTTGGTCAAAATCTATTTGCTTCACCTGCAAACAATATTTATGATGGGATTTCAAATCCAGTATTGAATGAAGATTATGCTACATGGGGGCCAAATTTTGGTTGGGTCTCTTTCAATAGTCATGATGATCAAGATGATTGTGTAGATGGGTCAAGTAGTTGCATAGACTTTGGTTCAAGTGTGGATCTAGTTCAAGGTCAACCAAACTTTGGTAAGTTCACAGGCCAAGGATGGGCGGGTGGAAATCATTTGGGTTGGATAACTTTTGACCCTACGGTAGTTGGGACATTTGAAGGTGTTGATATTTGTGGGTCAGGTCCACAGCTGGGTACCGTAAATGGAAATGATCCAATCCCTGTTGGTGGCTGGGCAAGAGCAATTGTAGCTCCAACTGGTCCAAATGATTATTGGGATGGTTGTATAAGTATGAGCGGTGTCACTGATGGTGGTGATCCCTATGGTGTTGAGTACGATCCTGTTTCTGGGGATATTACTGGTTCTGCCTGGGGTGGAAATCTGATTGGTTGGTTAAACATTGCTCTTCATACTCAGCCTTTAAGTGCTGTTGTTAATCCAGAGGTTATATTTGAAGCAAATCCTTCATCTATTAATGAAGGAGATAGTAGTGTTTTAAGTTGGTCAATAACAGGTACGACATGCTCTCCTTTGGAACCTCCTTCGCCGGATCCACAGAATGGTACAAATTGGATGACTGCCTCACTATCTCCAACACTTACTTTTGATACTGGCGCCTTAAGTCAAAATACAACCTATTCCATTTATTGTACAAATGGTGAGTATCACAATGTTACTGTTGTTGTTGGAAACCTTCCTTTTGTTGATTTCTATGCAGATCCAGACACTGTTTCCGTTGAAGGAGAGACAATGCTCTATTGGGACGCCTCAAATGTAGATTCCTGTCAGCCATATTTCAACCCTGGGTTTAATGATGATATAGATGATCAATGGCAATTTGCTCCACAGGCACTAAGTGGTTCCTACCAGACTGTTGGATTTAGTAATGATATCTTCGGCGCAGGTGACACCGAAACAACGGTAACCTACGGACTGGATTGTACAGATTTTGATGGAAACACTGAAACGTCTTGGGCGGATATTGTTGTTACAAGAAAGCCAATACAGCTGTCTGCTGTTCCAAATGCTGCTGAATTAAACCCTGACGGAAATTACTACACAAGCTTAGCTTGGTGGTCAGCTACAGATTATAGCTATGATACAAATAACAACCTAAATAATTGTGAAGTAAATCGTGTTCAAGCCATCAACGATGGTACACCAATAGGGTTACCGATAGCCACAGGTCAGTCAGTCGAAAACTTAACTCAATCCTTTGGCCCTGTGATGGTTCCAAGTGACCCAACTTTTTACCAGATGTCTTGCTACTCTACAATTCCAGGTACAAGCAACCCTGTTCTTAAAAGGTCAAATATTATTGAGGTAACCTATCAAACAGTTAGTCACAGCGTGAACATAGATGCACCGTCATGTGTTCAGACAGCGGGAGACACAACATGGCTTGCTTACTCTACTCAAGTTCCCGACTATAGTTTGTGTACAATATCTGGACCAGCTCCATTTAATACATCTCCAGCTGTGCCATATCCGTCATATTTGTTCCCAGAAGTTCTTGCTGGCACATATACACTAAGCTGTCCAAATCCAGTAAATGGTCAACCAGATATAGAGGATTCTGTAACTATCGTTAACGGTAGTGTAAATTGTCCGATACCACCTGATCCACCTGGAACACCAAATCCAGATATAATCTTCGAAGAATTCTAAAAGGACAAGAGATTAAAAAACCACGATCGAAAGATCGTGGTTTTTTGTTTGTGGGAGAAATTAAAAAACGGAACCAATTGGTTCCGTCCTTGGGGGTAGACATAAGTCTAACCAGTTTTTTCAATCCTGATGGATTGACCAGATGATGTTCGTAGAACATACAATCCAGAATTCAATTCATCGAGTGAGATTGAAATCTTCTCCATACCACTTGTATGTGATCTTAGAACAACTTTGCCCTGCATGTCGCAGATTGATATCTCATCATCCACATCAAGTCTTAGGCCATCAATCGTGAGATTGTCGGTGGTCGGATTTGGGTAAGCGACAAAAGGCTTCTTTATTGTAGATGTGTTACTCGTAACTAGTCCTCCAAATTGGACGATAACCATATCAGAATAAGTCTTTTCTACAAGTGTTGGGTTATTTGGGTCTGAGTAATCTATCCAAGTAACTTTAGCTCCAACAGCAAGCTCTGTTTCCCCGGGGTAGTATATAGACAGATTCTGTATTGTAGATATAAAACTTACCGTGTCCCCTGACCACTCTTCATTGTTTATTGTCCAACCGGTAGTATCTTCTGTGAAACTACTATTTGTTACAGACAGATCTATTACCCAAGAATAATTTTGATATTCTTGGGGTATTATAACACTGGCTTTTGCATAAACATCCAAAAAGTCTGCAGGTGTCCAGGGGTATTCCTGAACAAGATTTGCGCTGTCTAAGTGGAAGCTACAGGATGGCTGAGAAAAAGAGTTTGTGTAAAGCAACATACTCGAAAGAATGAGGGCAATAGTGTATATGAAAGTTTTCATACTATTTATTTTTCGTAAAACATTTAAACTAATTCTAGTATACTTACCTAAAAAGTCAATAGTTTTCCACATTTTAAATTTATAAACAGTTTGTATAAGGAAAAGTAATGTAAAATATAAGTTAGTATTTAAATTATTAATAAAAATATATACATCACCTATATGAATCATTTATCAAAAAAAATAACGTCGATTTTAATAGCCCTACTTTTTGTCTTTGCACCTAGTGCACATGCTCAAACACCTTGGACTGCACCTACAGATGTATTCCCTTTTAATAACGCCATAGAACCTATTAACATTGGAACGGGAGTTCAGAGCAAAATTGATGGAACAGGAATAGATTTCTCTGGTGCACCTGCAGGATATTTAAGCAGTATCGCTGGGATTGAGTCAGATAATATTTTTTCATTAAAGGGGATATTTACAGATGATGAAGTATACGCAAGAAGATTCTGTATAGGGTCTACTGGTATTGGTGATTTTATAGCAAACAACGGTGATTGTATTACCTCTTGGAATGATCTAACTGCCCCAAACGGAGATCAAGAGGGAGATACTCTGTACTGGGATGAAAGTGTTACTCCTGCAGCTTGGAAGCAAAATGATCTTTTGAGTGTAAAGCCCATAGATAATGTTGTTACAGTGGATGGAGGCCTTCAAGCTGGTGGTGGTAATGACCCATTCTTTAAAGTGCGTCCAGCAACTAAAACTGTTTTTGCAAAGAGAAAAGCTGGTTATGGTGGAGATTTACTAGATGCTAGAGTCCAAAATACTCTGAATATACCTATCTTGAATATAAACACATCGTGGTGGCAGGGTCTTCGTGTAGATGACAACGGTTTCACATATAATGACACCTTGTTTAACAAAGGTGCAGCATATTTTGTAGAAGATCTTTCAACCGCAACCGCAGCTACTCCTATGACTATGATTTATAGAGGGGATGTCATGGTTAATAATGGTAATACAGTTCTTGATGGTCTATTCTCTTACAAAGGTGAAACACAAAACCAAAACTATGTAGCTCCTAACCCTGGGGATGTGCTCACGGCTGTAAACGCAGATGGTCTTGCAGAATGGCGGTCATCTAGAGAATGTAATGACGGTATAGACAATGATGGTGATGGATTTACTGACTATGCCAACAATGGTGGAGGTGATCCAGATTGTTCAGGGCCAAATGGCTCAGAATCTGCTCCTATTGCTCAATGTAATGATGGTATTGATAACGATGGAAATGGTTTTGCTGACTACGCTGGATACAATATTGGCGGTAATTTCCTAGATGCTGACCCAGGATGTTCTGGGCCAGAAGATATGTTTGAGATGCAAATATTACCTCAGTGTAGTGATGGTATTGATAACGATGGTGACGGGTTAAAAGACTATAATTCAAACCCTGGTTTTGGTGATCCTGACTGTTTCGGTGATGACGACAATGACGAAGGTTCAAGCACAAACAAGCCCCAGTGTAATGATGGTATAGACAACGATGGCGATGGAAAAACTGATTACAATCCAAATGATCCAACCCTTAGTGATGCTCAGTGTCATGATGCTCTAGATAATGATGAGTCTAGCAGTAACCCGGCACAGTGTTCCGATGGTTATGACAACGATGGCGATGGTCTTGTGGATATGGATGATGAAAATTGTTTCGATTGGAATGACAATGATGAGTCTGCAAGTAGTGACACACCTCAGTGTTCAGATGGTATAGACAACGATGGCGATGGTCAAATTGATGCTGCGGATATAAATGGATGTATGGGGCCACTTGATAACGATGAGGCAAATACAAACGTAGACCCAGGTACGAACTTCCAAACTTCTAGGTGGTTTGGAAGCAAATGGGAGCCAAGCTCACTAATGATAAATACTGGAGAGAAAATAGAAATTAAAAGAGCTACTTCACAGGCTGGATGGAACGATATATTTAAAGTATTCGCGACTGGAAATGCCAACGGTGGTCTTACTGTTACAGACCAAGGTTATGTAAATACAGGTAACTTGTTTGTTAAGCCAAGTGCTGCGCTTCATGCTTATAAGGGATTCTTTGGGGATACATCTTCAGTAAATCCGACAGATGCTCAAGCTGCTTCAAAAATTAAACTGAATAATGATGGTAATGGTTTAATTGAAACTATAGGGCAAGGTATATTTGGCGCAAGTCCATATACATCAGGAAATGTTGGTGTTTCTATAAACAGCCTATATCAAAATGGCCCTAATGGTCTTGGTTCAGGAGCGGGAAGTATTGCTTCCTCAGGATTTGGATTTTTTGGGGGGCAAGGATTCTTTGGAAATAAACTTAAGGTAAATGATGGAGGTATAATAGTTAAAAATAATATTGATTCTGGAACAAACTTCCTTGCAGATATTTCAGGTAAAGGATGGGTGGCTTTAAAAATGGGAGACAATGAAGGTGATGTTTCTGTTGGCTTCAATTCAAGCAGTGGTATACCACTTAGAGTTACAGGTAACGTTTATGCTCAGAACCCTGATGTGACATCATCTCCAACGGGTAAGATCTTCGTGCCTGACCCTACGGCAATTCAGTGTTCAGGGTTCTCTTCACAGGTTACTGGTCAGCCTGGTGGAAGTGTGGACTCTGTCCAGTACGCCGCAAATGCGGAAGTTGCTGATATCAATACTATTGATTGTGGATTCACTCCTTCACCTGGGAATACTATGAGTACGTGGAATGTCTTAGGTAATAATTGTCCTATTGATAATCAACAATATGCAAGTAGAATTAACCAGTATGATTGTGTTCAGGGGCAACCACTATACGCAACAAATAGCCCTGGTGTAGATGTTGGGCATGTGGCTTATGAGATTTATCTTGGTTCTGCCGGAGCTCCAGCAGGAGATGATTGGAATGTTGGAACTCAACTACACTATTATGCTCAAAAATATACTGTGGTTCAATCTTATACTCAGGGTGACCAAGGAAATGTTTATGCATCTAATAATGTAGAAGCTACAAATGATCTAAAGGCTGGGAATAATACAAGAACAAACACTCTGACCGTTACAAATGGATCTAGCCAGGGAGCTGTATTAACTGATTCAAATGGTTCTGGTGATGCTGTTTGGGTAGCACCAACAACTAGGCCTTTGGTAGCAGGTAGCGATAAGATTGCAGTTGTAAGATATCGGGAGGAACTAGCTCATGATCGTGCAAATGATTATGATAATGGTGGTCCCAATGCTACTGGTGGGAAGGCTCGTGAAAGAGTCGCAATGTGCCCTTCTGGCTATATTCTTCTTACTGGAGGGCTGGATTGCGAACAGACTAATGGAAACAGAGTGGCTGTTTCGACACCATACAGATCGCTTACTAATTTTACAGGTCATCTAGCTGATTATAGTGGTACTTATGAGAGAGGAGGCGGAGGTGGTAATGGAAGTGATCATACAACATATGGTGAACCAGCAAATGGATGGTATGGTAGATGTACTGGTACAAGTAGCGGTAAGTTTGATATAACTGTTACAGCTGTTTGTATAAAGCTTGATTAGTTTAAATTAAAAACAAAAACCACTCAGCGAGTGGTTTTTGTTTTTTAGAACAACCCTTCTTGAGCCTCTGAGCAACACCGGGCACTGCTCAAAAGCTCTTGAGCAGTGCCCGGTGTTGTTCAGAAGGATTCAACTTGTTATTATTTAGATATGAAAAGATTTTTTTCTGATAACGGTTATTATCATATCTACAATAGAGGTGCTTTGAAACAAAGACTATTTTTTGATAAAAAGGACTATTGTCGTTTTTTGCTTCTGATTATTGCTTCTCAATCTCAAGAAGATAATTCCTTAAAGAATTTATCTAGATCAATTCAGAAAGGGAGTATAGAAGAGGTTATGTCCTTTATTGAGAAAAATAAAGAAAACACCTTAAGTAAAAGAAGTGTGGAGGTTTTGAATTTCTGTATTATGCCAAATCATTTTCATTTGACTATTCATGAATTAGAAGATAATGGAATTTCTAAATACATGCAAAAAGTTCTTAATAGTTATGGTAAGTACTTCAATAAGAAATATAATAAGAATGGCCATGTATTCCAAGGACCATATAAGGTTAAACATATTTTAGAAGATAATCAATTATCATATCTATCGGCCTATATTCATAATAATCCCAAGGAGATAAATAGATGGAATAATAAACCGTGGGAATATGATTGGTCTAGTTATGGAGATTATGTAGAAGAAAACAGGTGGGGCGAACTATTAAATACTGATTTTATCCTTACTTTTCATAAAGATAAAAAAGACTATAAAAAATTAGTTATTGAAAGTGGAGCAAAGAATTCATCTAAATAATCAAAATGAGCAGTGCCCGGCACTGCTCATTTTGAACTGTGTAGTATAATTTGTATATTAATATGAAAAAAAACAACAAGAAAAAACTAATTATTGGAAACTGGAAAATGAATCCTGGAACAAAAGAAGAAGCTGTAAAGAATTTTAAAAAGATCAAAACTGCCGCTGGAAAAATGCAGAACGTTCAGACTGTGGTTGCTGTTCCCTCGGTATACCTAGGCCTGCTTTCAAAGGAAGTATTAGGCCACAGATGTGTGCTTGGAGGGCAAGATGTGTTTTATGAGGAGTCTGGGAGCTTTACAGGAGAAGTGTCAGCACCACAGCTAAAGAGTCTTGGTGTGAACTATGTATTACTTGGTCACTCAGAGCGAAGAGCTCTAGGAGAAACAAGCGAAGATGTGAGTCGAAAGCTAAAAATGGCTATGAAGTACGCTATGACACCTATTGTGTGTATAGGAGAGCTTGTCAGAGGGCGAAAGGGTGAGCACTATAATTATGTAAGAGATCAGGTCGTGAAATCGTTTGAAGGAGTGCCAGCTTCAGCGCTACCTAGAATAGTTATCGCCTATGAACCTGTTTGGGCTATAAGTTCACATAAGAATGCTGAGGTAGCAACACCAGATGATGCAGAGGAGATGATTATCTTTGTACATAAAGTATTAGCTGAACACTACAAGCTGAAGAAATCTCCAAAGATGACATTTATTTATGGTGGATCATCCAACAGTGAGAATGCAGAAGAGCTTCTTAAAAAAGATGTGATAGATGGACTGCTTCCAGGAAGAGCCAGCTTAGATCCAGGGGAGTTTATAAAGATGATTAAAATAGCAAATAAGATTTAATTTTTTTACAACTAAAAAGGATACTCCTTACTTTTTTGTTGGTAAAAAAGTAACAAAAAACCAAAACACTTCATCTTCTAATATAAAAACAAACCCCAAATCTTTCACTTGCTCGCTAGCCGGCTATTGCCTACAAGCGCTCGCAGACCGTGAAAGATTTGTGGTGTTTTTATTTCTCCAAGATTCAAGTGTCGAAAGTTAGCCTAAAAGATTCTTTATAAAGTATAATAAAGTAAGTATGAATTTACGAAAGATTCAAGATGTAAAAAAAGAACTAAAAGGAGCTCGAGTAATTTGTCGGGTGGATTTCAATGTACCAATTAAAGAGAGTGGAATTGTGATGAGTGATTTTCGTATAAAGGCCACACTTCCTACAATAAATTTTCTAAAAGAAGCTGGGGCAAAAATTATTCTTATTTCGCATATCGGTAGAGCACCCAATGAATCCTTGGCCCCTGTTGCTAATTACTTAAAACAAAACCTAGGTATGAATGTGGACTTTGTTTCATCTATATTTGGCTCTGAGATTGAAGATAAAATAGACTCACTTGAGGATGGGGGAATCGTTATGCTGGAGAATTTGCGCAGTGACCCAGGTGAAACTAGCAATGATAGTTTTTTTTCAAAACAGCTCGCAGAATATGCTGACATTTATGTAAATGACGCATTTGCTGTGTCACATAGAGAGCATGCATCTATTGTTGGTTTACCAAAAGAGATTCCGGCTTTTGCTGGGCTTAGAATGCAAGAAGAGATTAATCATTTGCTACTGAAAAATATGAACCATCCAGTCCTAGCTGTGATCGGTGGTCTAAAATTTGAAACAAAGGAACCTCTTGTGGAGAGACTCTTGGATGATGTTGAAAGTCTATACTTGTGTGGAGCGCTAGCTCATGATTTCTATCGTGCTGAGGGATTTGAAATAGGAACTTCTGTTCATGGAGACTCTATTCCAAAAGATGATTTGATAGAGAATAAAAAAATTACAATACCCTCCGATGTATTAGTAGAAAATGGAGCTAGAAAAGAATATAAAAAATCAGATCAAGTTCTACATAACGAAAAAATTGTAGATATTGGTACTGAGTCTTTAGAAGAGTTAAAGGAACTTTCTCGAACTGCCAAAACAATTATCTGGAATGGGCCTTTTGGATGGTACGAGGGTGGGTATGACAAGGGGACTATTGAGTATCTAGAATTTCTGGCAGATTTAGACTCAAATATAATTATTGGAGGAGGTGATACTGTTGGGTTGATAGAGAAAATGAGTCTTATAAATAGATTCTCATTTGTATCTACTGGAGGCGGGGCCATGCTTGAGTTTCTGGAGAAGGGTAGTCTTGTAGCTCTTGAGTATTTAAAGGATAAATAAAGGGCTTGACATATATTTTAAATTTGATATAGCCTTATTTAGAAAGTTGAGTTCCCGGGTCGTAACCAGTCTGGAAAATCCAGGCGCGACCCAATTATAAAAAACTAAAAGTTAAAGCCGTGCGAAAAAGAGTAGGACCAGGCATTTGTCTCAAAGACCACGCCCAAGGGGTACATATTGAAAAGCTGTCGCGGTGGCCAGATTGGTAAAAAATATCTAGCTACACTAACCTTTTAAAACTTCGGGAATGACTCCTATAAGAGAGCAAACTAAGATTTTTGGAATGAATAGATAAACGAAGGGCGATCATATTTGATCGCCCTTTTTGCTGGATACTTACAAGAATGACTTTATTTTTTCTGCGTATTCATTCATCTGTTCGGATGATTTATAATTTATTCTCCCTGTATTTTTTCTCCCATGATATCTTGGAATTAAATGAATATGAAAATGAGGAACTTCGTCACCAACAACACTTACTTGAACGTAGTCACATGAAAGTCCTTTTTTTATTGATTTCATTAACTCTTTTGTTTTGATAAAAATATCTGAAATAAGATTATCTGGTGCATCTTGCATCCAAACATATTTCTCTTTTGGGATAATAAGTGTATGTCCGTAGTAAACTGGATTAATATCTAGAAATGCTAATAATTTTTCGTCCTCATAAACTTTTGTACAAGGAATCTCTCCATCTATTATTTTTTCAAAAATTGTTTTTTCTTGTTCCATAAACACATTGTAGCAGGAATTTTATCTCAGGGTATCCTCTGCTCCGCTTTAAATTCAGAATAGTCGTCAGACTCCTTTCTTCATTTATATCGCCTGATGGCGGTTCACCATTAAAAAAGGCGACCAAAATGGTCGCTCTTTTACTTAATTCGCAAAGATTTTTATTCTTGCGGATTCAATTTTTTCCAAAGACTCACTTCGGTAGGTAAGATCTGCTTTAGATCGTTCTTTGTCACAGTTTACCCCGTAAGGAATGGATGCCATTTCACACAACTTGCCAGTTGTTGCCACTTTTTCGAGATAATCTCTACTTGAATAAAGCAGCATTGCAAGAAGTCTAATAAAAAACATAGCACATCTCTCATCTCCAGATTCGGTATGTTTTTTTATCTGTGCTCTGTAGCACTCAATTTTTCCTATTGGAGTTAGTTTTTTCGATCCACGGAAAGTTTGGATTGATTTTTTATTAACCCTTGATCTGGCCTCATGATACTTAAGAAAAGAATCAGTAATTCTTGTAACCTGAAGGTTTTCCTTGTTAGCCATTTCTGCAACATTGATATACCTTAGGCTTTTTTCATGCTTTCTTTTTGGAAACTTTTGCCTTGAGGTTAGAAAATCTGATTGGAAAATAGGAATATCCCCCGAGTCTGGAACTGCTTGCCTAGTTGTGTCAGTCATTTGGTAAGTATTTGATTTGGTTATTATTTTATTTTCAAAAAGAGCTGAAATTATATTCTAGTGCTGATCTTGAATATTGTCAAACACCTATTGTGATACAATTTCATCTACAATGGCGAAATCAAAAGAAATTCCAGATAAAGTGCAAAAGGAATTACAGGCTTATGACCCTCTCGTGCAGAGACTACTTTTCAATAGAAACATACAAACAAGCGTTGAAGCTGAGGTTTTTTTGAATCCTGATTTTGAAAAAAGGTATGATCCATACTTAATGCCTGATATGGAAAAAGCTGTGGTAAGAATATTTGAAGCAGTTGAATCTAAAGAAAAAATAGTTGTCTATACTGATTATGATTGTGATGGAATCCCTGGTGCAGTTATCATGAATGACTTTTTAAAGAAGGTCGGGTGTGAGACATTTGAAATATATATTCCACACAGACACAATGAGGGCTATGGATTGAATATGGAGGCGGTGGAGAAGTTTTCTAAAGAAGATGTAGGCCTACTTATAACAGTAGACCTAGGGATTACAGCGGTGAGTGAGGTTGCCCAAGCAGAAGTCTATGGGATAGATGTAATAGT
>Ga0100402_1000835_pt1 | contig 35968 bp, 26 predicted proteins | sample CryGeyme20150102_FD_80419 | JGI IMG/M metagenome (GOLD analysis project Ga0100402, IMG submission 80419) | Groundwater microbial communities from Crystal Geyser aquifers in Utah, USA - Crystal Geyser metaG 2015-0102 | ecosystem: Environmental > Aquatic > Deep subsurface > Groundwater | place...
TACTAGTACCGTACTCGGAGTTAGACTACGGTACCGGTAACGGTAATGAACGTTTTGACCAATGTACGTACTGGTACGATTACCAGGTTACACGTCATAATATTCTTATTTGTTGCAGTGGTAGTACCAGGTATGGTACCAAAGTACCAGGTTGGCAACTACCTGGTAGGACCCATGTCTTCTCAACAATGGTCGAGATCTATCTTATTCTACCAGGTACTCCGATTACCAGTTACCAGGTACCTGGTACCTGGTACCTGGTAACTTGGTAGACAACTACTGTAGTACTAGTCTAGTACCAGGTACTGGTAGGTGGTAAATGGTACCAGGTACCATACCAGGTACCGTCGTCAAAATTTATGCTGTGAGTTGCCGAGCTCGGGAACTTTTTCCTTTTATTTTTCAGTTGCTGAGGAAAGCTTGTCACAACTACTACTGTAGTGGCTAGTAGTACTAATACTAGGTACTAGTAGTCTAGTCCTATAAAAAGTGACAAAAGATAAATAAGATATACGGCGTAAGTTGTAGAAAAAGAAAGTAATACCATGTCAAAACCACTCTGACAGATCTGTTACCTGGTAAACCTACGTAGTTTCGATGGAAGTGATGCACTAGCTAATGGTACCAGGTACGTAGTACACACTACCAGTACCTGGTACTAAGGTGCCGCGAACGTGAAAGGATAGAACAATATGTGAAGGAAACTGTTCTTTCTGAGCAGGCCTAGAGGGCGAAACAATCTTAGATCTATTGTTTAATTATTCATCTATAAGTCGACATCCTTGCCCTAATTTATGCTCGAACCGGCAACCTGGTTACTAACTAAAGTATAGTTGCTGCATGAGTTCTAGTATAAAAGTGATCAAAAACTACGAATACTACTAGACTAGTGGGCAGCAAACCAGTGACTGTGACTAACAAATATCAATCCGAGCGAGAAAAAAAACTTTTTTCAAAGGGTCATAAATTTAACCACCTGATCGTAAAAAACAATAAAGATCTTCCACTTTTTTCTTTATCCTCGCCATGTCGGACTCTGTTCAAGTGTCCGCTACGCGGCCACCCGCAACAACTGATGCAGCAGTTGCGACGGTTGCCCCTGTTGCTGCTACCGAGCTTTCCTTGGAGGTTTGCAGTCTCGAGACTCATAACTGTCAGTGCCAGTGTGAAACTCCTGCTCCCACTACCACCGAGGCCATTGGATGCCAGGAAGAGAAAGCCGTTACATCTCTCAACATTTTCACGTGGGAGATCAATTGTCTCCGCATCTTGCAACACACGGATGCCTTTGAAAAGAAAACAGGAATAAAAGTCAATATCGACTGCATCACGGCACCTCTGACACGCGATGAATTCCACGAGGAAATTCTAAGCGATGCCAAGACCCAGACCGGTCTTTATGATGGATATACGTTGGGTCCTCATCTTTATGGCGACCTAGACTTGCTCGAAGGTCTATATGATCTAACACCATTGATTCGAAGTGGCACTATTGGTTCCACAGCTGGCTTCCAGTTCAACTGGAACGACATCTTCATGTTTGCTCGTGAAAATGGTGCTGTTTACGATAAGAAAATTGTGGGAATTCCCATTGACGGGGATGTTCACAGTATCTATTATCGTTTGGATCTATTTGAAAAGTACAACAAGACCCCACCCGCCACCTGGGAGGAGTATACCGAGCTGGCCAAGTTCTTTCACAATCGGGTCGAGCCGCTCCCTGGCACCGATCCGAATGATCCTGCGAACTTGGTCCAGATCTCGGGAAGTTGTGTGGGAAAGATGGAGCGTACCGAGTTTTGGGTATTCCTCATCTTGTCGTCCATGACCCAGTTTTCCGGAACCACAGCAGGTAATTTGTTCGATCATCGTAACGGCAAGAACATGGAACCCCTCTTGGGAGAAGCCTTCGTCAAGACCCTCCAATTTATGGAGGAGCAGTTTGTCTATGGAGCAGATAATGAATATGATGGAAGCTTTAAGAGCATTAATATTGACAAGATGAACCAGGGTGTCTGTGCCATGACGTACATGTGGGGAGATGCCTACACCGAGGCAGCCAAGTCCCCGCCAGAGTCCGTTGTCTCGGGATACATCGGAACGGCATTCACTCCGGGCTCAAAAGTCTATCTAAATCGAGACACTCATAAGCTGGAGCCGTGTACCGCAGAGATCTGTTCCTGTGGTAATGCGAATTTCCCAGGACATGAGGATGACAGCTGTATCAACTCGGCTCCCTATGCTGCCTTTACTGGATGGGCAGGAGCTTGCAGCAACTTTACCTCTGCGTCCCAAAAGGAGGCCTGTGCCGAATTCTTTGGCTACATTTCCAGTTCCGAGACATCTATCGAGGATACGATTCCCAATGTCACGGTGGGTGCCCCTTTCATCTCTGTGGATCCCTACCGTAACAGCCAGATGGTGTTATCGGATTGGGTCGAGCGTGGTTTGCCGGAGAATTCCACCAGGAGCTACATTGACACAGTCCAGGCGCAGCTTCAGGACGTGAATGTCGCCCTTGATATGCGCATTCCTTCATCCGCGGCCTTTCAAAGTTCAATGAATTCTGTATTCCGTGATCATCTTAGGCTGCTTCAAAACAGAAAGGATGCAGGGCTTGTAGGAGAGGAGATTCTGAGTACGGATGAAGAGCGATGGGAAACAGAGCGAGAAATCCGTACAAAATGGAGGAATATTATTACAGATTACGATAATACATTTTCTCCTCCCCTTCTCGAAGCTTATCAAAGAAATCTGGGCATCTTTTCACCAATTGAGGATACCAGCAACGACATTGGAATCGAACCGATTATAGGTATTGCCGTTGGAGTTGTTGCCGTCGTTGTCGCAGCAATCTTTTGTGTGTTGCGCGAGAAAAATCGAAAAAATGATGACGTTTGGAAAGTTGATAAAAATGACCTGAAGTTTGAGGACCCGCCAGTCATTATTGGGCGCGGGAAATTCGGTTTGGTTTTGATGGCCGAATATCGTGGTACGGATGTTGCAGTGAAGCGTGTTCTTCCCGCTAGTGACAGAAAATCGAAGAGCTCAAGATCCACTACTAGCTCTTCAAGTGCGGATCCTATCAGTGGATGGTTTAGAGAAGATGTGGAAGCAAATGCCATGACTGGTGCCAACAAAACGAAGTCCAAAGGAGATGTATCGAAGACGCAAGGAAAATCCAGTAGGGGCAAAAAATCGGGAAGCAGTGACAATGATGGTGTCACAACTCGGCGCCGCCTCGTTAAGGACTTTAAGAATGAGATGAGGTTGCTGTCTCAGCTCAGGCACCCGAGCATTACCACTGCGGTCGGTGCTGTGGTCACTTCAATTGACGACCCAATGCTCGTCATGGAATACATGCAGCACGGGTCCCTCTATGATATCCTCCACAATGAGACAATGATTCTTGAAGGAGATATGCTTCTACAGATCTTGTGCGATATTTCCCAGGGAGTTCGTTACTTGCATTCGTATGATCCCAAAGTAATCCATTGCGATCTGAAGTCTTCGAACATACTCGTAGATTCAAGATTTCGCGCCAAGGTTGCAGACTTTGGTCTTGCAATTAAAGACCGGACTAACGCAGTTGGTAAGTTTTCTCCTGCAATGTAATCTAAATTTTGAGCTGCTCCGAATCTTCTCTCACGCACTTTTGTTCATTGTTACTGTTGAAGGCACTCCTTATTGGATGGCACCCGAGCTCTTGGAAGGAAGAAGCACAAACACGGCGGCATCGGACGTCTATGCGTTTGGAATCATTCTCTATGAGGTATTTTCGAGGAAGGAGCCTTACGACGGAGAGGATTCTGAAAAAGTATTGAATCAAGTTTGTGATCCTGCAATTAACAAACGTCCGCCCACGCCTATAAACTGTCCTCCGCAGATCAATTCGATGATGTGTGACTGTCTGGTTTACGATCCTGAGGAGCGTCCGACATTTGAAGAGCTTGACAATCGTTTGAAGCGTGTTGATGTTAAACATGTTCAGTCAAAACAGGAGTCAAATAACGTTAAGTCATCTGTTTCTCTTCTCGACATCTTCCCGAGGCATATCGCTGAGGCACTACGTCAAGGAAAGCCAGTTGAGGCCGAACACAAAGACATGGTCACGATCTTCTTTTCCGATATTGTAGGATTCACAGAAATATCCAGTAACCTTGAACCCAGAAAAATTGCCGACATGCTTGGGCGACTCTACGACGCGCTGGACAAACTCTCTAACGACCACGATATTTTCAAAGTTGAGACAATCGGTACGCTCGTGATCTGTTACGCGACACCGGAGCGATGGAATTTCATGCGTATGTTTCAAAGGATGCGTGGTCATTGAATTCTTATCCTTTGTCTCGCTCGCTTTTTTTTTATCAGGGGACGCCTACATGGCAGTAACCAATCTAGTGAAGGATCAATCTGACGATCACGTAAAGCGTATCGCAGAATTTGCCGCAGATGCTATTGAAGCTGCCAATAGTATTTACATTGACAAAGAGGATCCGGACAAAGGTGTCATCAACATTCGCGTAGGATTTCACTCGGGTCCTGTGGTGGCTGATGTTGTGGGCTCTCTCAATCCTCGCTACTGTTTGTTTGGAGACAGTGTCAACACTTCCTCTCGCATGGAGAGTCATTCCGAAGTGAATCGCATTCACTGTTCGGAAGCGTCTGCCAAGCTGCTATTAGTCCAAGCTCCCCACATTCCCATCGCCTCTCGTGGCATGATCAGCGTCAAGGGCAAAGGTTTGATGCATACGTATTGGGTCAACAACACCAAACCTCCCAAGCCGGAACAATGCCATCAGTAAAGCTGCTCGACACAATCTTCCATTTCGATGTTGTTTCATATCTACATTTGGTTTTTCAAACCCCGAGACTGAATACAACATATTTTCGTAAAAAATTGATGTTATTGAGATATCTCTTGATCTTTTCCAGTAAGACACATGATGCCATAGCAATAATGTATTCTCTTCAATAGTGCATTTTGTTTGTTGATGCAATAAAAGTGAGTCTGATCACGTGTAAAAATAGCTACTATTGCTTTAATGATTGGCAGACGAGCGTTTGCGAGGAAAGCAAGGTCACCACTTCCTCGAACTAAAGTCTGAGTTTCTGCAAAAGTTATTGCCGAACATTTTCTTCTCTCATTTGCTCTTGCTCTCATCACAGCTCAAAGTTTTCCTGGCAATATCAGTAGTCTACTCCGAGAGATATGATCTTTGCCCACTTTGTTAAGAGAAAAGTTTTGGAAGGCATCGAGCAAGGTCAGGCTGACCGGCATCAGCAAATCAGCCTTTCCGAGACAGCCTTACTGTTAGGCAAACTATTTTCTCTGGCCCCTTATTAAAAAAAAACACCACCAGAAGAGTCAAAACATTCTATTTCCAGTCATATACTACGCAGGTGAGGGATTCACCATCATTTTACCTATTTTGTAACATCCATCAATTCACGAACAACATCTGCTGGAGGCAAAATATCGGCGCTACGTCCTCGCGCAAGAGTCAGCAACAATTTCGTACCCCGAAACGACACCTTGAAGACATCGCCTGGCGTTGCAGACTTCATTTGAGCCTGAATGCTTTCCATGGAGTTCAAAATATTGCGTTCCAAAGTTTTGATATTCGATGAGGCGAGGGCTGTCTCTGCTACCAAATGCAAGGACTTCATTTCAACGCGAGTCAAACTGCCGCGACCTTTTTCACCGTGACAGAGCTTGGTACTACCGCTGCTAATCATTTGAAACATTACCTTAGATCCCCAGTAGCGAGGATTGGACGCCTTGATTTCCACGGGACTGCCGTCCATAATGGCATCGGTCTCAGCTCGAAACAAAACACGATGAGAACCAATGTTCATAATGTGCATATGATCAACGCTCTCGTTCAACGAGGTATCGTCCATGCGGTTTCCGGTCATGAGGCGCTCAAATTGAAAACCAATATCCGCGGAATTTTTAATGTAGTCCTTTCGCTTGCTAATCAACACGGAATCTGTTCCTGGAATACAAGTCAACATGTACGGTTCGGATGCATCACACGTAGCTAACATTTCCAACGTCGATCCACCAAAGACAAAATCAATGTTCGAAAAGTTGATGCCACGATATTTCGCTGCAACGTGCAAGGCAATAATGTCGTTCTTACTGTGCGGGTATTCACTCTTGTGCTCATTTGGGTCCAGCGTCAAGAACCGTGTGGGTGTTCGGATAGTCGATATTTTTACCAACGTTTCCGGTGTTCCATTCACATCGAGATAGGAAAGTGACAGATCCTTTACACTTTGGACGCTCTGCAGATTTATATAGGGTGCATCGTTCGATGGATTCCAAGAAAAATAACCCTTGTCCGATAAACACTCGAAGATTCGGAATCCAGCTTGATGGAGCTCCTTTTGAAGTTTCTTTGACTGATCGTCGATGGACTTGACATCCTCCTCTCCCAACGCAAGGTTCTCCAACAGAGATAATAAGCCCTTTTCGTCTGCCATTTTGATTTTATTTTTTAACGACGATGGATTATAATTAATTGTGATGAATTTCGGAATTTCGTCGTAAAAGAACTGTCCTTTGTTAAACTTGAATGTATGCAGCCCCTAGAGCCAGATAATTCAAGGAATATCTTTTACGAAAATTTCAGCAGCGTCATACTCGGATGTTTGCGATAGTAGTTTAAGGAATAATAATGATATAATATCTTTTCCGAAAATTTCAGTATCGTACTTGAATGTAGTATCATGCAGTATGCAGTAGACTAGTAGTCTACTACATTGTAGCTAGCCCGATGTTTTGTTCTGAGAAAACAACACAAGACTCTACGACTACCATTAGTAGTATGGAGTAGAGTCTACTACTACTAGTCTACTACTGAGCTAGACTAGGACTCTACTAGCTAGTAGAGTACGTAGATAAATGATCTTTTTATTGCACTAAAGCACATTGTCCCCATTTGAAAGCAATGACAGGTCTACGCGCGTCCATGGACGTTCCGATCACAACATTTTTAGGATCAAACAACAAAAACGGTATCCGCAAGCTGTGCTATCGCCGTACTCATAATTATTAATATTCCTTCACAACATTGTCGTTTTACACCAGCAATTAACTCCGAACAAAGAGAATGCTTGTCACTCAATAGAATCACTGTGGTGGTCTCGGGTTGGCTGCAAAAAGACCAGGAAAAGAATAATAATGGTTCTTCACCGAACCACACCGCGGAGATTACTCTTTCGACGACTCAATATCCAAACGATAAGGTTAAGGACGTCTGTAAACTTCTGAGTCGAGTCAACAGTGTGGACTACTCTCCGTCAAACAACAGCATAATAAGTACTAGATAGTAGAGTTGTTACTACTAGTCTACTACTACTACGTAGCTAGTAGTAGAGTACCCCGAGGTATTAAATATGACGTGTTATTTTTGTCAGGTTTTGACCACCGGTCAAACTGGGTGGAGAATTTTTTGACCCAGACCAAAATAATAGTAACGAACAAGGGGCTGATTCGTATTTTTAAGGTTTGAGCCTCTGCACAAAAAGCAACGTGCTATGTAGCTATCAGATATCAGATCGTCCCTTGTGTGTACTGTATTTGCTTGCTTGCTTGAGAGGCCCGAGTCCGCAAACAAAGCTCCTTTGCTAACCTTTGTTATTCACGTTTATTTAATTCTCGCGAGATAAAAAATTAAACTCCAATAATAGTTTTGGACTACCTGAACCTCTCAATCTCATTTACCTACTAGAAAATCCTCCACGGTTGTCACTCACAACATCACAACAACCATTCCACAAACAAGACAAATACCACGAAACACGTGTGAATGCAAACTAGAAGATTATGATGATTCGCGGAAACAATGTTGAAACCAACACGGTATGTATGTTTTGTGTGAAGGATTATCACAAGGCTTCTTCGCCTCGAATTCCCTAGCCCTTACTCACTCCTCGCTCACACCCCACACCATTGCATCTGTGTCGATGCGACAAATATCAGACCACCGCACAGCGCAATAAAAAACGCACGCGAACATTATCACAGTTACCACCACCACCAGTCAAACGACGTCATAATCCACACAAAAACAAAAACAAAAACAATAATAATGTAGCTCAAAAGGTTCAGAAACGCAAACAAGAAACAAGTTGTTATCAGCAGATTGCCAAAGCCGAAACACCAGAAGAACGGGAAGCACGATTGGCACCATTTCGGGAACAGGCAAGACTTCGAATGCAAAATTTGCGTGACAAACGACGACGGGACCAACAACAGCAGCAGCAGCAGCAGCAGCAATCAAAACGAGAACCAGTACGGAGAGAGATAGTGTCGGATAAAAATCAACAAGAAGAAGAATTTGGGAGGCTGGAAGATCATTCAAAAAAGATCATCCAGACTGCCGCGTCCATTCCAAGGGCTCCAGCTGTTGCTGCCGTTGTTGCCGCCGCCTTTCCTTCTCCTTCCGAGACTAACAAAAGTGGTCCGTTTGTGAGCAAAGCACTGACATCATCATCCGAAGTAACACTACCATCCACCAATGGTGAAACGGAATGTGGTCCAAAGTCTTCACTATCAACTGGTAAATGGACGGATGATGAACGAGATAGGCTGTTAGCTGCGTTAGTAAGTGAGGTAGATACGGAATCATTACGGCGGGCCGTTGGGACTCGTAGAATATCGCAAATCCGTATGTACGCATTTCGACACTTTCCTGACAAATGGACTGTATTTGCCAAGAATATGGCAAACGCTCGAGCACAAAACGGATGTGGCAATATTCAACAACAACAACAACGACAACAACAACAAGCATCACCAGATGTAGATGGAAATGCCAAAGCTTCCAAATATAATCGTCCTTCTGTTGCAAGCAAATCACGGATACCGAAAGTAATACTACCGTCCAAAGTTTCTACATATATTCCAACTGTCCACAAAGGGATGATGCAGACGACAACAGCACTACCATTGCGAAAGGCACTGACGACAACAACAAGTAGTAGTAGTAAAGCCCAGGCCGTGGAGCTTTCACGGCAAAAGGTTGTAAAGTTGGTACCCGCGTACATGTCTTATCGGGATAATACACCACCTAACGATCTTGATCTGCAACAAGTGAAGTCATTTTCTCAGGAATCCACGAAGCAATTGCCTATACTGCACCCTGGCAACATATCATACGAGTTGTCACGTCAAACTGTTGAAACATTTCAACGTGGATTGTGTCACACTGCCGATGCTGCTACGAGACGAGATATCTTTGCCTTGAATGTGGAGGAGGGTACAGAGTACTGTCCTATCCGAACGGGCAGTAGGGACACTGTAGAAGAAAAGTCGGGTATGTGGTTTCAATCAGCTCACGCATGGACAACAACAACAAATAATAATAATACAAAGAATGTTCGTCCAAGTAACTCTGACACAAGCAGCTCGAAAACTAACGAGGACGATAACGACGACGACGACGACGATGATGATGATGATGATGAGAAGAAAAAAATGGAGGAGTTAAAGCAGCGCGGTAAGACTGGCATGCTTACAACGCAAGTATCGTCCTGGGTCTCGGAGCTTTTTTAGTGGCGGCTATTTGTCGGACGGCGAGTATTTTCCAAGTGTTAAAAGTAATGCATACTTCTTTCTTTTTATGTAATTTAAATGTATGTTTTTTCGTTTGCAATGTTTTTGGAAATTTTCATTTTCGAAATTCGAGGATTCTTGTCTACAATTTTATATATTATTATATCCTCTTTGCATAAAGCCTCTTCTAAAATCGTCGTTCGTGTATTAGAGTGACAAGCGTAGCAATTGTAGACGTGAAAAAGCTTGTCTCGTGGTACCCAAAGGACGCTGTAGTCTGGTGGTGCATGTTCCAACAGTACTTTTTCTCACTTTTTGCTCGGGAGCTTTTATTTAACTTGCTTACTCCCATGGACCAAATCCTCCATCATTTCCGGCATTATTATCGTCCCCTCCTTTGTAATCACCACCGTCACCATTGCCTGTCCAAGGACGATCATTGGGACCTGTGGGACCTCCTCCTCCTCCCATGTGCGGTGGTCCTCCTGGACCTCTCATAAAAGGTGGTCCACCAGGTCCACCCATGTGTGGTGGCGGTGGTGGTAGTGGTCCAAATGGTAGTGGCGGTCCAAATGGTAGAGGGGGCCCTTGACCTTCTGGACCTTCATCATATTCACCAGCAAATCCTGGTGGTCCTCCCATATCATAGAAAGGATGTGTACTTTCACTACCACTACCACCCATATCAGCTCCTTGTCCTATCATTTCATCGTAACTTCTGTAACGAGGATTTCTGGCATTGGCATATTTTTTGCTTCTTCGTCTCTTGGGTGTCCCGTCGTCGTTTTGTCCGTCGTAGTGTTCTTCTAACAGTTCAAAGAGCGTGTTAACGATACCCTTGGCTTCTTTGGGTGTATGACTCGTCTTGCCTTCATCGTCGAAATGAAAATCCATTCCCGATGCTTGAATAACGTGATCGATAAATTGTGTAGCAGTTTCGGTCCCAATCAATCGCTGCGAATGCAAAGCCACGGACGGTTCGAGACAGTAGGTCTGGTACCACCATCCCGGTGGAATGACAATCAAATCTCCCGTTACCAAGACACTGGAATGGAACATGTCGTGATGCAGCTTGGGCTGTTTAATGGCTCTGCTGGAGCCGTGTTCTACGGGCAAAAAGAAATTCGGATGCAGCATGGTAGGATCTTCCGACCAGTGTTGAAATTGTTCGTACAAATTGTGTTGATGATTGCCTCCATTCTTCCGCGTAGTGGATCGAAATTTGGTAGTCGAACCAGCTTCGTCACAACTATGATCAACGTCACGATGGCGATGGGCAAACATGTTCAAATTGGCCTTTAATTTGTTCTGACAACCCATGGAAATAGGAAATCCTCCCATAGTTTCTTGTACAATAGGCATGGCTTCACTGGCCAGTACGGGATTGTTCCGGTACGGCAATGGTGGTACCAATCGGATCAGTTGCGACCCATCGACGCAGAGATGGTACTTGGTGTACGGGTGGCACTGTACCGTTGGCGATGCAGCTCCATTTCCCATGACCATGAGTGTATCATGAATGGGAATGTGTTTCTCCAGTGCACAATCGAACCAATCCAACGTATCGCGATCCGATTCGCTGGCAATCTTTTCGTTGCCGGCAATGTCCTGCACGTACAGACGCGAAATCAGTTGTTTCAATGGCAAGTCCTGCGTCCCACAGGCCTTGGCACCAATCGATGTCAAGCGCACGGGATCCCAGTGCGACGATTTTTCCAAAACTTCCTGAATGGCCTCTTCGAGCGGCATCTTCGCGTGAAGCATTTGCGTCCCACATCCCTTCTGAACGAGAACGTTTTCGTTCGACGCGGAAGTGAACATGTGCTCCAACCAGTTCTTGCATTCACCGGTACTGAGCATTTCTTCGACCACGACGGGTTCATCCGCAAACTTGGACGGTTGTTTGGCAAAGTTCTTTGGTGAGATCCGTTGCGTATAAAATGCCGTCACAGCAGTGTGTCGAGTAGTTGTCATAGTAGTAGTAGCCAGAAGGAATAGACAGACGACTGTCAGTGTCATTGTGGTACTGCTGCTGCTGCTGCTGCTGCTGCAAGTCGAGGACAATTTCATGGTTCCTTTTTTTTGTTTTTTTGGGTTGGTGTTGGCTGGTAGTATGGAAAATGAATACAGTAGCTGTTCAGTGCGTTCGTTGTATTAGGAGAAAAACTGTCAACAAGTATGTATCATAAAATAAATGAATGGATAACAAGTAATGAGAATATAATATTATTTCAGATGAAAAATAAGTTTTGGATCGGCACTTTTTTGTTTTAATATCTATTTTATGTAATGGTAAACCTTTCGTTGATTAGTCCAAGTACGCTCGTACCTTTTATTACTTTCATTATTTATTTTTTGAGCTGGATTGATGGATAGATTGATGGATGGATCATGGATTGATTTATTTGATGATGGCTTGCTTGCTTCGGATTCTTTTTCTTCCTAGAAATTGATAATAATGTCCACCTTTCAGAGTGCGTATGTACCGTATGGTTTGATGTTTTCACTCTGTTTTGTAACTTCTGGTGACTGTCTGGAAAAATTATAGTTGTTCTTTCATACGTATTTTCGTGATGGATGATGCACCTTGGTAGTTGATGTGATGAAAATGGGAATGAATGATGGCTTGATATGGGAAATACTGGTAGTCTAGTAGTAGGGTCTACTACGAACTGAAGACTTAGCGTGTGAGAGCCCTACTACTACTGCTTTAGTAGTAGTCTAGTACTAATAGTCTAGTACTAGTACTAATAAAAGTGCAGTAGTACTCTAGCTAGGCAGGCCAGTACTCCTCGTGCTACTCATAGCTAGTAGTAGCTAGCTACTGACTTCGTACTGTTACCAACTACGAGGTAGTCTAGTGGTACTCTACTACTGCTACTAGTAGGCTGCTGGTGAAGAATGCTGAGGTCAAAACTCGAATCGAAATGGAGACCTGCTGTTCCTATTTATTTTAGTATCGGATCTCTCATCACGAACACAAAAAGACAACAGCTGGTGAGCAGCAGGTGAGAGTCACATAAACAATAAATGTCGTACTTTCTGCCATCTGTTTCGTACAACATTTTCGTCATTTGAGAATTTGTAGTTTGCAAGATGTTGTTGTGTACGAGTATTCATACTAATAATCCTACTACTAGTAGTCTACTACCGTAGCTACTACTAGTAGTAGTAGGCTGTAGTGGTAGTACAATAGAATTGGAGTTTAAAAATAGTAGTCGTAACCGTAATTAAACTGATTTGTTGAGTGGTCTGGCAGCCAATCATCTACGGGATAGTACCACTACTACTAATAGTAGTCTACTAGTAGTCTAGCTAATAAAAACAACAATCGACCTGATCACAGCCTCATTATCATTATTATTTGTTTTTTGGCCACTGAGATCAACAACAACTCTCAACGAACGAGCATTCTCACAAAGCCACAAAAAAGTTTTACTTCAGCATGACGAGCATCAAGATGGTTGTCTTATTACTGATTCTGCTACTAACAGAAAAAGCAGCAATAATGAATGCTTTCACTTTTTTACCTGTACTCCGGCACCATCATCATCATCATCATCATCATTATTGTCATTATACTACCAGTAAGCACGACCATTCCCAACAGACATTACAACAACAAATATCTTCCTCTAGTTTGTATTCGTCACGGTATGGACCACCGTTGGATGATTTAGGCAATTTGCAAGATTTTGACGAACGCAAGAAGAAGACTGATAATAATAATAATAATAATAATAATTCTCAACAACAACACCAAAATCAAAAATACGAACAATTTAAAAAGGAATTTCGAACGCTCTTGGATCAAGTCTTGACCGCTTCGAAAGCTGAACATGTTCCATCTCTTCTTGTGAAGCACACTCAACTGCTATTGCAAGTGCCAGGATATGTCGTTACAGAAACTATTCAGGAGATTTTAGCAGAAACAACTTCCAAAAAGAGGAGGAGCAACGACAATGACAACAACAACGAACAACAACAAGAAGAAGAAGAAGATGAACAACAGCAACAACGAATCGTTCAAGCCATTGATACGATACTGAGTTTTACAGAAGATTTTGTTCAAGAATCTAAACGATTAGATGATGACAACAAACAATTATTGGGAAAAATTATTAGAACCATGACGACAGGATCTTCGTCTTTAACATCATCCGATGGTACATCCTCTGAACGAGAAGAAGAGGAACTGGATCGGTTACTACTGGTCAACAAAGACAAATTCACCAGTGGATTTTTACGACATTTGGATGGAGAAGTTGAACGGATTGCTGCAGCACCAACCATTACAAAAGAAAGTCAACAGTTGCAACAGATTTTGTTGGTAATCAAGGCAAGAATCGTTGAAGAATTAGGACGAGATCTTGGAGAAGCGGCACAAGTACTGGGACAATTGATTGCCTACGATAGTGCGACAGAACGAATGGCTGTACTGGATGCTGGATTACAGGTTCGTGGTTTATCATTTGCACACGAAATGTTGGATTTGACACGGGAAGCATTGCAAGGGTTTTATCAAAAGGCACCGGGTGTGGTCGATGAAACGTTGATACAACGTGTACAGGAGATTGATACACGTATTCGATCCTACGTAGAAGACGAGGAGCAGGAGGAACAAGACAAACAACAACAATTCAGTGCCTTTGAATAGAGATTGTGGAGTCTACTAGTTTAATTAGTTTATGGCAAGGCTACTTTTTCAAGGACAGTTCCTTTTGGCGATTCTGTCTCAAAAACAATTTCAATGGGAGGTTGCAAATCCTGAAAGAATTGCTTGTACTGAGTTATCAACTGGTTGACTTTACCCTGAGCTCCCCACTCTTCATACAGCTTTACGGCCTCGCGAATGCGAAAGGAAGCAGTGCTGTCGTCATTCATAACATTGAGAGCAAAGCTAGCAAATCGCTCATTGATCTTGGCCTGGTCATGGAGGAAACCACGGCGAGCCGCTAGCAACACCGCAGATTCAAAGTACGATATTGCCAGCTGCCTTTGGTTGGCAAGAGCAGCTAGCTCGGCATTCAGAAGGGCGTTAATCTGCAGAATGTTAGGGTTGCCCTTTTCAACCCATTGCTTGGCCATGCGAGCTAACTTTTTCCCATACGTGATGTATTTTCGCTTTCGTGTTCGACGACCCGCATCAATGCACAAAAGAGCAGCGTGCAGGCGAGAATACAGACCACCGGGAGTACCGGGATTGGCTTTCCCGAATTCTTCTCCAAATTTGAGTGCAATGTCGGCACCTTTACATACGTCGTCGCCAAACCAGTACGCCAGAAATATCTGCATCCGATGTATCATCGCAAGTACTCCCGTATCTTTTCTATCTTCTGCGTCCTTAAGAAATTCTTGGCCGATAACTTGCCCACAAATATCGGTGGGATGCTCTTCTTTGCCTAGCAATTTCAGGATGCCTTGCCAGAGGAGCATAAATACTTGAGTATGATACACTTGGTGCTGCTTTTGTACTTGCTTTAGGAATACTTGTAAGTCTTCGTCGATGGTGTGCAGCGGTTTACCAGCAGCCAAAGCGAACTCAAGATGAAAAAATATTCCCCACAATGCCGATTCCAAGTCACCAGTTGTCATTCCAAACTCGTAGGCCTTTAAAGCGGGTTTCATGCAATCATGAACTGGAACGCTCCAGTGCAGCACGAAGGCGTGGGCACCGAAAATTGTCCTTGCCACCTGCGCACGAGAGTCGAGTCTATCCAGAATTGATAAACCATACTGAGTATAAATTCTACCGGCTTGAGTATCCTGAGGGAGGCAAAGCAAGAATAAGAAGAGACACAGTGAGAGCACGAGACCTTTTCCTAAATCGCAGCGCAATTCACAGCATCATGTTGCCTGGCGTACTCCAAATGTATCCAACAGTATAAGCCCAACGGCACAGAATGTAGGCGGAGACGACTCAGAAATTCCATATTTGATGGTCCAGCTCATTTCCTTAAGGATGGCAAGGGGCAGTAGTTCAGAATTGGCATAGTAGGCAATCGTCGTCAGCTTGTTAAGCAATCGCATTGCTTGTAATTTTTTTGGATCTGTCATCATGACCATTTTTGATATCTCTTTTGTCGTCCTATGTTTGGTAGCTGCTTTTGCTTTTACCAAGCCCGCTATAACGTGAAGCATCCGCCCTCGTTTTGGTAATTTGCAACCCAACTTGAACAGAATAGATAAAATCAAATCCATGGCCTCAGTCAACATGTTGCGACCGCTAATCGAGTCGACCAGTACGTTGTATGCACGAAATTTATCTTCAATGGGGCGATCCTTTTGTGCAATGATTTCATTGCAATGCTTTTCTAGATTTTGCACGTCCCCTTCTACAAACTCAGCTTCTGCGGCCAGAGAATACAATTCAAGGCTGGTATCATAAAATCTCTCCCAGTGTCCGTCTGGAAGTAAACCTATGCCTTTTCGCAAATAGGCGCCCCCCAGACTGAAGGACGCCGATTCATTGGCCTTCCAACCAGCTTGTAGGAAGAGTGTCGCTAGTTGAATTCTCTTCTTATCATCGAGCACTGTGCTCGAATCTGCTTGTGGCTCGGAGAGAAGATTGACCACGACAAAGATATACTCGTCTAATATTTCTGGGTCTAATCTCATGGAAAGTATATCGCCAACATGAAATTGAAATGCTGACAATTTCTCTGGCTTCACCAAATCCAATGCCTGGTGTGAGACAAAAAAACGGAATTGCAAATGGGGGACTTGTGAGAGCAAGGGCAACGAAAAAAATGAGCATCATATTGCTTAACCTTAACACTTTTCTCACAGCTTCTTGAATCTTGTCATGAAGCCACTGGTAATTTCGTGGGGCAACCTCTTCCCAAAGACCTTCCTGCTCGCAAATATCAAGAAGCAGTGAAGTCTCGTATTGCTTTCCTTCCTCTTCGTGGTTCTTGCTTTTTTCCTTGTCATGGGAAGGACCCGTCAAATAGACATCGAAATTTGGCATGTGCTCTACTAGCAGTTCCAGCATTTGCTCCGTAAAATTTGCTCCCAAACATGCCGCCAGAGGAAGAATATACCTCGTGGCTGTCGGAAGTCGTTGCATCTTGGCCCGCATGAGCTCAACCACATTGGTTGTAGCGGAAGTATGCGAGATGACATCTTGCTCGTTCCATAGCCACTTGTACGTTGCGAAGTTGAATTCCAAGAGCTCTTCATCGTTGAGGGTTTGCAGAAATTGAACGACAAAAAAGACATTGCCTAGAGTTTTCTTGTGAACAATTTTGGAAAGTCCTTCGGTTATGTGTGGATCTGTCGACAATAGATCCGACAGCAGTTGATTGACGTGAGTTTCTTCCAAGTTTTGCAGCTCTAGTTTTTTAATTTCAATGCCGTTGTCTTGACTGAGAGTTTCGATATCGCGTATCCACTTGTTCACCAAGTGTGCTTCATGTACTTCATTGCTTCTGTAAAGGCCAACGACCATGAGGGAATTGATACTGGTATCGCTCAAGAGGACCTCTAATAAATGCATGGAAGCTACGTCACTCCATTGAATGTCGTCCTATGAAGAACGAAATTAAGTAATGTTGTCAGCACTGTATCGTATCTGGAAGAGCAAGAAATACCGGTAGACGACTTACCATGACCAGCACTACCGGCGCAATGGAACCGATTACCTTCAAAAAGCGACAAAAAGCAAAATTGAATTGATGCTGGAACTCGCTGATTCCGACCTTGGCTGTTTTGCCTTCCTCATTGGTGTTGTTGTTGTTGTCGCGTCCCAAAATCTCTCCCAACAAGGGAATGAGCCCCGTTAATATTTGAGCATCACTGCCAAGTTCCTCTGCAATTAATCTTTGGACTTTTTCCAAGGTAGGACGCGTCGTAGCTGGAGGCGTTTTTGAGCTATCATCGTCATCATTTTCTGTCGTGCTGGTACTTCTGGTAGTTGGCAGATCTAGAATGGCCATGCACAGGGTACGACAAGCAGTCACGATTCCCGCGTACGGTTCACCCCGTTGATTCAGATCAAACTTTCCGGTCAGGAAAAAGCCATGGCATTTCTCTACGGGAGCCTGAAGCTCTCGGGCCAAAGCTGACTTGCCAACTCCCGAGTAGCCCGAAATCAAGAGCAACTGGCGTTGTTGATGATGTCGTACGTCCTCTGCTGGCGAATCAAGTTGTTTCTCCTGCTTCCGACCATCTTTTCCGGGTGCACTACTAGTCGTCCCGTCGGCTCTTGTCATACGGTAAAAGCAGTCAAGTAGCACCTTCTTTTCGGCATCTCTTCCGTACAATTCCAGCTTCGAAAATCTCAATTTGTTAATGGTCAACTCGTTAGCAATTTTAGACGTCCGTACAAAGCTCTTGATGGATTGCAAGGAGTAGCTTGTGTTTGATCCCTTGCTGCCAATTCTTTTTCGGTGATGTGGCGATCCTGTCGACCATTGTGCACTGCTACGAACGCTTCTTTCCTCCTCCTTCTCCTGATTCACAGCTGATGAAAACACCATTCGGTCGCCGCAACTAACGGTCTCTCCTCCCATTCCGCCTGCTCCTGCTCCTCCATTCACGGACAAGGAAGCAGAATTACACGCGGATTCACGAGACGATGAGGCATGCGTCAAGTTGCAAACGTCTATTGATGCCATGACTGATGAAAAATGCCTTTTCTGTAGGATAGATGGTAGATGATACAAAGTGTTTGGCTTGAAATGAATGGTAGAGGCCATACAGATGAGCAGTGCAGACTCAAGACTCAAGTGTCCCCAACACTTTGTTGCTCTGGTAAGTGTATCGTAGCTAGAGGTACTGGTAGAAAAGATCTTTCATTAATACCAGTAGACCTACTAGATACTGGTTTGTTTTGAATTCTTCGACTGGCTCGTACTTTAAAGCAATAGAGTAGACTATAGTAGTCTAGCTAGTGCGGCGTGCTCACCTAGTAGTCTACCTGGTACTAAGTAGGCCTATTTCTTGCCTTAATTATTATTACTCCGAGTATTTCTTATTATTTCGAGTAGACACCGTCCTCTATTTATTAGAGAAGAAACACCAGTCTACCAGTACCAGTACTACTCGTTAGCTACGTAGCTAGTCATCGGAATAGCTGGAGGGTTCTCAGCATACTAGTACTAGTCTAGTACTACGTGGTACCTGGTACTACTGTTTTGGTTTGCGGTTGCTGCCAGAAAAGATATGACGCACACAGGGTACCGGTATGAGAAGCAACACCAGGAAAAGGAAAAAGATCATGTTGTTGTTGTTGTGATTCTACAGTACACCAAAAGCTTTTCCCAGACAAATAAGACGTGTTAATATTTTGGTCAAAATTTGTCCGCTGGTCAAAATCTTCAAGCATTTTTTGACTAGTAACTACAGTACTCGGAGTACTAGACTACTCTACAACATAATAATACTAATAATATTATAACAAACTCGGCCAAGCTTGTAGCTACTGTAGTACAGTAGTTAGTTTATAGTTGTAGTTTCCATGGAGGGTGTGGTCCGGTTGTGATCAACTATGTCACCCTTCGGGGTGCCAATGGTTGCCTTCGGGTGACCTTGGCGCCCTGCGGGCGCCATAGTTGTGATCCCCGTAAATTAGATGTCCAAATTTTTTTTTTTAGTTTATAGTTGTAGTTTGTAGTGTACAAAAATTTCAAGTGGATTCCATCAACAATCAAATAAGCAGAAAGGCAATAGCAACAGCACATGCTCACATAAACGGTGAGAGTTACACACATGGTGCTGTCAGTATTAGCGTTTTCCAGAGGTTTGACAAGTGCATTTATCCTCTACCTTCTGTTGGACGTTGTTGTGCTCTCCTTGTTAGCTAAAACTTCTGCGCTATCGCTTCTGATTGAAGGAAAAGCGAAAAGAAAATATCTCAACATCAAACTAAACGACCAAATAAACAGGAGATCTGTTGCTGTCAAAATATTAGCCCTATCTGCTCTACCTCTCATTATTCCTGCAGATCCCTGTCATGCTGCTGCTGCTGAAGGCGCAGCAAGCTATGCTTTCAAAAGTCCAAGTGGAGGAAGACCATTTGCTCCTACAAGTGCCCTTCTCCCAGTCACGCGGTTAAAGCTGGTGGTAGACCAGATGTATGGCTTATCCACCAAACTTTCCGAGAATAACAAGAACCAAAGTGTCTTCCAGACGCTGGAAGAAATGAAACGACTCTGGACGTCCGTTTCCAAACCAGCTCTCTTTCGGAGTGAACAGCCGTCATCCAAAGTGGGAGGACAAGGATCGTCGTCCCCAATTGTAACGCAATTTACGACAGGTGTATCGTCCGCCAATAAACAGCAATACCAAGCCAATCGCAAAGGTCTTTCTGTGCCTGATCGTATATCAGCCATGCTCAATCAGGCCGATGTCGAACGACAATGGAGTATGCTCAAGTACGCCGAATCGAAACGTGAACAAGACGATTTCGTCCGAGCGGCATTTAATTTTTACTCCAATCAGCTCGAATTTGATGGCAGTGCCTATCTCTTGACGGCATCATCAGAAGACAGGAAGCGGATGATTCGTAACAATGCATTGCCATCATTGGCGGCCGTTATTGCTGCCGATTTGGACGTTCGGGACTTGTTGCGGAATGAATTCTTGACGGCATGGGAAGATGTGGGTGCGGAACTAGACTTTCAGCTAAAGCAGGCAGCAGACAAAAAAATAATGGCCACTGCCGACATTGTAGAGTTGATGGAAACAGCACATGCTTCCATCTATCAATGGTTTGATTTGATTGCACCTGTCGATGTCCAGGAAGCCATGGCTGTTGTGCAGAATGAAACGGAAATAGCAGTGAAATGACGTTTGTTTTCGCGCAGACAACAGTTGCGGCTCATACGCTTGTCTTGGCTCGAGAAGAAAATTCATTCAGTTCAGGGATTCTGATGGGCAGAATGTTCGACAACCGGAACAAGAGATCGGAAATCATTGGTACACTCCGCAACTGAGGTAATGTACTAGCTAACTATTGAAGGAAGGCGGTCTTCACTAGAATCTCAGACTGGTAGTTGGTATCGAACCAATGAACAACGTAATTGTGACACATTGTGACACCTGCATAAGATTATGAAACTATCCTTTTCCCTGGGCAAGGGCTACTAGTAGCCATGCGTTCAACACAATAATGATGCCAACAATGGTTCCCATCAAAGCAGTAGTGATGGGATGGTTGACAAAGCCGCCCATAAGATCTCGTTGGCATGTGAAATAGAGCAACGGTATCAAGACGAATGGTAGCTCAAAGGAAAGGGCCACCTGGCTCGCGAGTAAGACTTTGGTTGGGTCCAAACCTATCATGACAATAATCAGACTGGGCACGAGCGTGACAGACCTTCGGATCCATACATTCACACTCCAATTCAAAAAGCCATCCATAACCGTCTGCCCTGCCATGGTAGCCACTAGTGACGAAGATAATCCAGCTGCAATCAGTGCAATTCCAAAGAGAATACTAGCATGTTTACCAAAGACACCTTCCACCGTTACATAGGCATCTTCAAGTGTATCAATGCCTGTTCCGGTTAGTGCTGCAGCGGCCACTACGAGCATAGCACCATTGACAAACATAGCACCCGTTAGTGCCAGGACAGTATCTGCCGTTTCAAATTGCAAATGCAATCGATGCACGTGTTCACCATGGTCGTGACCATGTTTATGTATCAGCAGTTTCCTTCTATCTTGTACAATATCGGGATGTAGATAGACCGAATGTGGCATGACTGTGGCTCCCAAAATACCAATGGCAATGTACAGAGCCTGCGTGTCCGGAATGGTCGGTATGAGTCCCTCGACCACCATGGGAATGCTGGGCTTGGCAATGAAGAGTTCAATGACAAAGACCAACGAAATAATGGCCACCAGAGCCATGATAACAAATTCGATAACGCGATAGCCACTGGTGAAGGCGCTTCGAACCCCTAACAAGGCAAAACTTAGAGTTCCTGCCATCAGTGCTCCCACCCACAAGGGATAGTTGCACATGAGTTGAAATCCCAGGGCTGCGCCAATAATTTCGGCCATGTCGGTTGCAATCATGGCCAATTCAGCTGCAATCCAAAGGATGTAGACCACATGTCGGGGCAAACTTTCGCGACATAGTTGAGCCACATCTCTGCCCGTAGCAATTCCTAGCTTCGCCGCTACGACTTGAATGCCCATGGCCATTAGCGATGCCAATACAATAACCCAAAGCAGGGCGGTACTGTACGTGGCGCCACCGGAAATGTTGGTGGCCCAATTTCCCGGATCCATGTAGGCTACCGAAATTAAAAATCCCGGTCCCAGATAAAAACTCAATTCCTGGATGGTCTCTTGAATAGTTGTCGGGCGGCCATTGCTGCTGCTGCCACGTTCGTCGGCGCTGCCATTTTCCTCGTCGTTGTTGTTAATCGTCACAGTACCGTAAGAAAAATCTCTTATCGATGGATGATTAATATCGGACCCTAGCAGTGGTATTGTCATGTTGCGGCGATTTGTCCGTTTTCTACACTTGAGCAGTGGCTTTTATGTGTATGATAAAACACCTGCTGAGGCTTCCACTTTGGTGATTGCCTCCTTCGCATTAGTTCTCTTTTTCTATCATTATTATTGTTTTGGATGGCTTTTGATGGCAGCTCAATCGTTTCGGTTTGCGGTGATGGATTCTTAATGATGAATGATAATGAGAGGCTGATATCCAATCTTTAATTGGATTTCATAGGAAATTCAATCGCGAGCGAGATTGAAATTCAAGACGGGGAATGTACCAAGTAGTAGTAGTAGTAGTAGTAGTAGTAGTACGACTGGAGCACACATTACATCAGCCAGTAACTGGTACTGTACGTACCAGCAGTACTACTCCTCATGACTCATGACTGCTCTCCATACCTGGTACCAGGGTAACTACTGTAACTGACTGAACTTATTAGTAGCCGTAGTAGTACGGGCTTCGCAGGAAAGGGCACCCAAGACGTCCCTGTCCTTCCTGGGCGTAAAAAATGCAACAGCAAACGCACGTACGGCGGGCTGCCAATGACATTCTTCCAGAGTGACGACAATAATGAGACTGAGGGGGAGAATATCATCATTAGTACCACTCCGTATACCGTAGTCAAGAAGTACCTCGCACCTACCTGGTAGTAGTGTTTTCATCCGGGTCCGCACTCCAGACAAGACGGTCAGTCCTTTGTTGAAATGAAATAAAAATGTATTTACGATTTTTAGTTAGGTCCTATTCGTAGTAGCACACGTGAGGTATTAATATTTTGTTATGTTTGGTGGACTTTTCAGATTGAAAATTGCTCTTCTGGATTTCTGGTATGTAATACGAATGAGATGAGAGTGTAGTGTGTACCCACGAAATTCAAATCCATACATACTTTCTTGATTATTATATTCCAGGGTAGAAGCTTGTTTAAGGTTGCGTCATTCCGAATTTCTGCTGCTGGCCAGCTAACACTTTCCTGTCGCCAATCCTCTAATTACAAAGAATTCAACGGACGAGTACGGCAATATCGGCCGGGTATATTTATTTATTATCATTATTTTGGCTTCGTCGCGACAGTGAGACGGGAGGTTCGACATCAAAGAATTCAATCTCTACTCTAGAGTGTCAAGGTCATCAGTACCTCTGTGGTTTACCAATCAAGGAAAAAAGCGAGACTCTTGAAGTCTGAAGAGGTTCGTCCCAATTTCATAGGTTAATAACTGACTTCCTACTCCAGATATCTTCTCCACCCAAGTTTTATCTATCACAAGAACTACTAAAAACAACACATCCCGCTACACACAACAAACACTGATCAGACGAGATCGAAGCTACAGCTATCACCAGCAGATTAATTTCATAGTACATCATAATGCCCCCTTGTTCCAGCGCAGAAAACGCATCAAGCACTACACAATTGACGACAACGACCGCGACAGAAATGGCGAAGAAGGGTACGCCCAAAAAGTTAACCTTGAAGTCCAATAACGCCACCACCACCACCACCACCACCACCACCACCACCACCACCACCACCACAGACCATGCTACCAATGGCAACAACAACAATAATAGTAGTAATGCAGAAGATCACAGCGAGAGCACAGCTGTAGGTGAAGAAGTTATCATTGTCAAGAGTCAGAGTCCACCATGGAAGGAAACCTTTGATTATATTGCCGATCAAGCCTTTAATTTGGCAGGTGCTGCGTACCTGACAGCCATGTTGGCTGCGGCAGTGTACTACGTCCGAACACAAACGGACGTGGACTTTTACTTTGAACTGTCTTCGGCCGTTCGCCTCATGATGTTCCATCGATCGGGATTGCCCTTTTTTGGGATGCTCTTTAGCATCATTGGACTGCGTTGGTTCATCAACAGGTTCATGTATCCCATAGTATTAGATCGTATTTACGAGGGGAAAAATCACAAGTTTACGGCGCACTACTGCGAATGGCTGTTTGATGCCATTAAGAATACCTTTCTCTTTGCCATGGGTGCCTACGTGGCCTACGGATCGGATTGGTGGCCCGTACCAACCTCCGGTTGTTGGTTCTGGTACCCACGTCAAGGCGGGACCATTTTTGACCGTAACGGAGAGATCGTTCCGACCAAGGATCTGGCCCTCGAAACTATTGGACATTCCGAAGTGACTGTCGATTTTGTAGCGCTGCTGACATTAACCTATGATGCCCTTACGGAATACTACGAAGCCAAGCAAGCGATGAAATTGCGGCATTCAGATACCGAAACACAACATGTTGCCGCGACGACTACGTCCTTTGCAGAAGACTTTGTGCACCACACAGGTGTGTGCATGGGCGCTCTCTTCCTGTACATCACGGCGAAGGACAATTGCAATTCCATTGCCATTATTGTCTTGCTGGGACAATTCAATGACATGTGCGAATTTGCAGCACTGGTTCTAGGCCTCTGTAAGCATTGGTTTTTGGAGCGAGTGGTAACACCTATCCTGTGTGTCTTTTGGACTGCCAGTCTTTTCTACGTCTGGCCTGCGGCACTGTTACCCATATTTCTAGAAGCCATTCCGTTGGAGCACAATTTCGACACCAAGTTGGTTCTGCAAATGACACTTTACCAATTCGGCAGCCTTTTTATTGCTTCTCTCTTTTGGGCTATGCACATGTTCTGGCTGTACAAGGGACTCTTGTTCCTGTACAGATACAATCGTGGAATCTACTTTGCCGAAAAGAAGCTCAGGTTTCGTAAGGACGGCACGGAAACGGCATGCAGCGGCAGCTTCCTGTCAACTCCTGGTTATGGTCGCACTGCTTGTCCAGCAACCGGCACCCCGTTAATGCCGACGAAGGAAGAATAAATAAAATAAGACAGGTCCTAATATGATTACATATATTAATTGAATAAAATGATTCACATGCTCCTAATTTTTTTTCATAATGCTCGTAAAATGCTTCTAATCAAAAGAAGTATCTATTAAAACGCTTCTAATTATAAACCAAATGCTCCTAATCCAGAGCACACCACTCCTTTCGGCTTGTGGAAAAAAATTCTGATTCGCACTTTGGCGGTCACTGCAACTGCACAAACACATCTAAAATAAACAATCTGGAATATTTCATTTACGAGGTGGAATAGACTAGTAAGAAGGGAAACGTAGATTTATAAATGCAACTAAATTCAAAGTGACGTTATGATGATTCTTGTGATCAAAATTAGCACCTGTTTTCCGCTGCCGCTATCAAAAACGTGTAAGCTAGGACGACTTTTTCATAACTTTTGCGCCACTGTTGGTCCGACAGGCCGCGCCGCGTCCTGCTGCGTGGTACATGGACCACACAATGACGAAAACGAATCCCAGAAAGGCTTGTGCTTGTGAGACGAATTCTCCCGTCAATTGGAATCGATCTTGCAAGATACCGCACATCAAACTTGAGAGTGCCTCGGCGAGCGTCGCTAGGGCTTCGTCGACAGCGGCGACACGTCCCAACATTTCCTTCGCGGCAAATTTCTGCAGCAGAAATTGCGAGTCGAGCCATAAAATGCCCATACCGGCTGACCTGATGGCACTGAAGAGGCAGACGGACCAAAACGGGTGAAAGAGTCCAACTCCGAAACAACCGACGGTCACAGCCATAAATCCGTAAATGCATGCTAACTGCAGAGCCCTTGGATGTTCTACATTGGTAAGTGGATCTGCCACGAGCGGTCCCAGGATACATCCAATACCGGTAATACTAAAAAGCAGCCCCAATTTTTGTTCCGTATCCATAACACCAACAATCCATTCCAACCCTGCAGTATCACCTTCTCGTTCGCTCAATGTCACATTCAGGACGTTGGTGGCCCCCGTGACGAGGGCACAAGACGCCTTGAAAAAGACTAGTCCACCAAAAAAGCTGGAACTAAGATATTTGGCTCCATCCACCGTCATGCCCGCAATTTGTTGCCACACCGATTCGTACTGTTTTTCGGGTGCTACAGCCCAGTTGCCACCGACGCTCCACATGATAACGGCACTGATGAGGTAGCAGCATCCATCGAGGCCTGTTGTTAGTATCAGCAAGAGAGTGTTGATTGATGTGTTTTTGTTGTTGTTTTTTGGGATAGCGTCAAAGCACCAACCAAAGTAGAAACAATGGGTCAGCCAATATCTTGGATGAAGATGCACATCCTATTATCCAACCAAACTTACAAAAACAAACTCGTGCACCAAAGTACGACGTTGCAAATCCACCCAAGGCAGCACCAAATCCAGCCACAGCCGACCAAGCCACTCCCGTTAGGGTGGTGGCCTTTTTTAGATCTCCATCATTGCCCGTGACCAAAAGTGGTACGATGGAGGTCCGGCAAGGTTCGTAGAGAGCGCATACACATTCTTGACAGATAGTGGCCAAATAAATCATTCCCACGCCATACACACTGGCATGTCGGGTGTGTTCCAGTAAGGATGCCACAATAAATAGCACAGGTGTACATGCTCCAATCAGGTCTAATACTATCATACTCTTGCGTCGATCGCGTGAATCTGCCAGCACACCACCAAACGGACTGAGCAGTACGGTGGGTAATAACCGAATCATGACCAGGACACCAATGGCGGTGCGATTGTCAGCAGATTCTCCACCCAGCATCCGTTCCAACAGCGAAATGGACGCAATGTAGGTGAACCATTCTCCCATATGACCAAAGACGTAACTGCACAAGAATAACCGAAAGGCACGATTCGTCCGCAGCAGAATAAGATAATCCAGTACATCTTCCCAGAGGACTTTGATAAAGGCAGAAACATTGTCAGGAGTAGAGGATGATGCTGTATCTTCCTGATTTGGCGAGCAGGATTTGCTGCTATTATTGTCGTTTATGGAGGAAGAAGAAGAAGGATCCTTTGAGGAGAGCAAGGGCTGCTGCAGTTCTTCGTCCACCTCTCGAATAGACGCTTGACTTCCATCATCACTGCATGTTGTGTGACTACTGTTGTCTGATGATTCTGTTGTGTCGTTCAGGAGAGGATAACTGTTAGAATGTTTGTAGACATGTAAAGGTGCCTTTGGAGAGTGATTGTAATGAGCTGCTTCCACGTCTTGATCTGCCAAGGCGCTATTTAAACTGGAAGATCGATGATATGCACGTTGTTGAAGCTGCTGCTGCTTTTGGAGTTGTTGCAGAGCATCGGTAGAGGTTGTAGTAGTCGCAGTACTAGTAGATGCAGTAGTAGTGGAAACTGATGATGATGATGATGATAACAATGCACCTCCAAGGACACTTCTGACAGATCGGACCAGTTTCAGTGGCAAACCTTCGTGTTGGGGGTGTGCCGAAGCGGAAGACATGCTAAACTTTGGCTATTGTGTTGTGTGTGTGTCTGCTGTGTGTAACGTAGATGTATCCTAAGGTTAGTTAGTAACTTGATGTTGTGCCTGTCACAACAAAGAAGTAAAAACCTGAAGAATCTTAAGCAAGTAGTCTAGTCTAGTAGCTACCCTGGTATTCAAGTCTACCTGGTAGTCTAGTAAAGGACAAAATAATTATTTTTGTGTCTGGTTAAGGAAGCCCAAATATTCCGATGTAGGCGGGCTACCTGGGGGTACTATGTATTTGTATGTGGGTTCTCAGGTGGAGTCTGAAGTTTTGTATGTACCAAAGCCACGTCGAGATTCCCGGCCGACGACGGTGCACACACTTGTCAGCACGTCGCGTCAGCCAAAACGAAGCAAATGAGCGACACAAAATCGAAATTCAAAATCGTTTAGACAACCTGACAAAAAGCCAACGGTTAGTGATGTCATAAAGATTACCAGGTAACCAACACCACTGGCAGAGACACGAGCCGGACAAGGTTTTTGTCCGCGACCGGGACGAACACGGCCGTCGAGCAGCGTCGAGAACAAGCAAAAAATGAGCGAGCATGCACTTCTTGCCAGACCTGTGAGATGAAGCACATAGTTTGCTTAGCAAGCTAAAGCTACTACTGTAGCTAGTAGTAGCCCTCGGGTAACCTTGGCGCCCTGCGGGCGCAATAGTTGTGATCCCCGTAAATTAGACGTTCCAGTTTTTTTTACTAGCTACTAGAGAGGTAGTTGTAGTGGCAGTAGATAGAATCTAGTAGTAGCTGCATCTATCAAGGGCATCACGTCCTTTTTTCCACTACGGGTGAGTCATGGTTAGACACGGAGCGTTGCCTCCGTAGAGTCGCGCTTTAGCATTCGTAGACTTTGGGGCAAGCACTGCAGCTAATAGGTTGCTTTGCCGGAATTGCAGCAGGTACTCTGCTGTGCCTTTCCGTTTGGGATCCATTGACGGGCAGATCACTAGTAGTTTCATTGAGCACCCTAGGTTATGCAGCGACGCAAACCGAACAATGGACAGAGACAAAAAATCATACTCTTCCCTGAAGTTACTCATGCTCCAGCATCCATGCAGCTACGCAATTACAAGCTTCAGAGACAACTTGGCAAAGCGAAGGAGCAATAGACCAGTGGAAGTTCAAGTAAATTCCTCAAGTGGATTAAACAACTAATGCATGCAGGTTTGCTTGGCAATTTGCTTTTGTCTGGCCTGTCTGGTTAGTGAATTTAGTTAGTTTCATACAACAATAGATTTGAGCAGGGCTGGTCCAAAATCTCCATCGGAACGAAACACTTGTGTATTTCCTATCCAAATAGAAATCCAGCCTACCCCATTGTTGTTTTTGGTGTCTTCTTCGTTCCACATTTGAAAGTTGTAGCGTCCGGGTGTAACTTCAAATGACTTGATAACTACCTGAGATTCGTCAATGCTGCCTCGTGGAGAATGGTGGAGAATTTTTTGCTTTGGAATCCTGTCGGATGTCTCATCCACAATCGATGTATCTGATGTCCAAAGCATCCAAGTTGTGGCCATCGAGGCGTCAGTATAAATTATTTCAACTGTCATTGTTAGGGTTCTTCTGACTGACACTGTGTCAAATCGATCCATCATTCCTACTGGGCCAAAGCCAATATTGTCACTGCTGTTGGTGTTGTTGTATTGATCGTCCATATCTTCTCCGTCAAGCATTATTTCTATGTGAGTGTCTGTGGACGACTGGTACCGTTGTTTGATATCCATGTAAACGCCATGGAATCCACCAAAAGAACCTTGGAGGTTGACCAAATCTTTGTACAATACGGACCCATCTCCTCCAGTTCCAATTTTCTCCTTCAGTTGAACCCATTGAATAGCATTCATTGAAAAGTCTCGAATTTGAAAGTAGTACGTTCCTTCTTCCAAATCAGAGAATTCTAGACCACTCCATAAAGTATTATCATTGATTTGTTTGGTATCAATCTTGTTGTTGACACGTGAGGCTGCTGTTGACGAATTTGAAGAGCCTAAACCTTCCTGTTGCAATTGGCCTGGCAGTGAATCATCCTCACCAATGGATTGTTGATAAATAGTCGTAGCGGAGTCTATACTGTACAAACCCCAACCCAGGACTCCAGCTGCGATGCTGTATTGAAGCTCTAAGCGCAATGTGATGGGAATGGGAACTTGTTCATCTGGTGGTCCACCGTTGTTACAAAATCCACCTCCATCGGCTGTTTGGCAGACTTCGGATGTAATCCAGTCCACAACTGAAGACACGCGGGCGTAGACTCCGGGTAGACCTGGACGGGCACAACCCTCACCCCAAGAGACAATTCCCACCAAGACTACCGAAGCATCAACATTGGGGCGTTCCACAAGTTCCGTCATGGTGGTACTGTTTGGATTCTTTTCTTCGATCCATAACAACGGCCCCCCTGAGTCGCCTATAAAAGAAAGACGGTTACGTCATTACGATATCCTGGAAAATATTTACTGCGCAACGAACACAAATTAGCGAATCGCCTACTTACCTTGGCATGCATCTTTTCCTCCCTCGAAAAAGTTCCCAGCACACACTTCGGCATCAATGACAGCATTGTCGTAAGCTCGAAGACACTGCGGAAATGTGGGGATGTAGGCTGTGGTAACTTCTTGCAATGTATCCGACCATGCCTGACTGTCTTCAAAAGTAGCACCATATCCCATGGTGGTTAAAAAGATGGGTCCTTTATGAGCGTCCGACCGCAAAAAGGAATCGTCCGTATTGAGTGCCACGGGTGTGGCCACAGATGCTGGTACTGCTCCCTCAAGTTTCAGCAAGGCAAAGTCCCATTTGGGTTCACCAGGATCATAGTTGTACTGAGGATGGTAGGTAATTGATTCCACAAAAAATTGGTTCGGTTGCTGTGTGGTATGCAATTCAATATCCCCTAAATTGGATGGTCCTCCCCCAAGGTCAACACAATGTGCCGCCGTCAAAAAGACGCTCTCATGAATCAGTGTACAACCACAGTTTTCACCCCACCAAAATCCAAAGAAGGGATAATCGCCTGTAGGTACTTGGGTGCCACCGACAATCCGAGGTGTAACTCTCAAATTTCGTTGTGGAGCGGTGGCAGCAGTAGTAGTAGCATTGTGCGGGAGGCTCGCCAGTGAGCCAATTATGCAAACGCTAGATATCCACACCACCAAAAGGTGAAAAATTTTCAAGCGCATCTTTCTTTCCTTCCGCTCTAACGTTATTTAGTGCTTTGCTACTAGTCTCGCAGCAGGATAAAGACAAGAAGATGAACGATTGCTGGGATATTGGACGCAGGTTCTGTATTTTGAGTCTATCTGCCAAAACGGAAGAAAATGTGTGGGATGTAATATCGCTTATTCGCGTCGTCTCGCGCTAGCCCCAACCCTAGTATTATGGAGGCCGTGGTTTACCAGGTACGGTAGGGTCTACTCGTACCAGTACATAACATATCTTTCACGTATCATGTTCGCGGTAAATCCAAGAACTCTCTCTTCATTTTAGCCACGGAGTCCTGCTGCGATACTGCAACGCTAACCCTCTTGATACTTTCGAGAGGTCCTCCACCCGGATCTCCTGGAGCCCACCTTGCAGGAGGGACCCCATCATCGCCTGCCTAGTAGCCCGTTGCGACGAAACATCTCTTTTTGCCTGCTTGTAGTCTACTCATCCCGATCTATCCAAACGCAGTTATCATGCAGATCCATCTCAAAAATGTTCAGTGTTTTAGTGACATAGCATAACATACCGCAGGATGTGATGGCGCTGGAAGAGTGGCAACCACTTCCCTACTGTAGCTAATGGTTTTTTAGCTACTACGGAGTACTCTACTTTGTAAAGTAAGAAGTCTACTAGACTACTGCGTGTGATGATGATCTTTTCATGGCTAAGTTCGAAATGGAATTTCGGCAAATCCAAAAAGTACGCACGCGAAGGAAAAGAAAATTCCAAATTCCGAAACCAACATCGGATTTTTTGGAACGAATTTCTCACCCCACTTTTTTCTTTTTCAACTTTCAACTCGTTCTTTTTTTCTATTTTTCCATCGATTTGTCCACCATGATGACGGACACCGCAAAAGGAGACTTTAAGGACAAACAATTTGCCGAAACAGAGGTTGCTGACAAGGTTGTGGAGCAATGTAGGTTTCTTTGCATGAATTTTGATGCGTGTGTACAGTGTACATTGTACATCATTGTGTTTTGTTTTGTTTGCCTATTCGACTTTTGACTATTCTATTTGGAGTTGGCTGACAGAAGTTTAAAACCTCCTCATGGTATTTTGTTTGGTTAGACGATGATAAACAGGCCCGTGTATTCTACAAATATGTCATGGGTGGAGGTGGTTTCGATATTCACTATGGATGCTTTCGCTCTATTACGGATACCGTTTTTGAATCTTCCAAAGCCACCAATGATCGGTTGTTAACGTGCTTGGATTGGGCCTATCCCGTTACCGAGAACAGTTATGTGTTGGACCTTGGTTCGGGCCATGGTGGTATATCCCACGAAATTGCACAGCGCTTCGGATGCAAGGTATTGGGTGTGAATATTTCGCCCGCGCAAAACAAAATGAATGTAGAGGAAGCCACCAAGCTTGGCGTGGCCGAATTGGTGGATGTCAAGCTTTGCAACTTTAACGATGGACTTCCTGAGGAATTTACCAACAAATTTACTCACGTCATTTCTTGTGAGGTTTTATGCCACGCGGCAAGCAAGCCAGGTCTCCTCAAGGATCTCAAGCGAGCCTTGAAGCCCGGTGGCGCCTTTGTCTTTACAGATATTATGGGCGCAGATGGTGCCGATGAAAAGGTTCTCAAGGACTTTACCGACCGCAATGCCACTACCAAAATGGCCAGACCTAGCGAGTATCTTCAGATGCTCAAGGAAGCTGGATACAAACAGACATCATTCTTGGATTTCAGCTCCCATTTGGAGCGTTATTTTCAATCGATGGTGGATCAAATCAAGAATCATCGCGATGCCATGCTGTCCGAGGGCTGCTCGGAGGCATACCTGGCAAAGTGGATGGAGTCTCTGATCAGCAGAGTCGACATTCAGAAGAATCACAACGTCTTTGCTTGGGGTGTATTTATTTCTCGCTTGGATGGACCCCTGTACTAAATTAATTAATTTCAGTCTTGATGCGTTGCTTCTCTAAAGGATAGATGCTGGTTTTTGTTTATTTCCGCTTTTAATACTTTTGCAACGCGACAAACAAAGCGGAAGTAACTGATGAGGCAAGAAAATAATATAATCTTGAAACCTTATTCTGCCTGTGGGAGCGCTCGTTGATGCTTTCATTCTTGATGACCTCGTCTAGTAGTAGTTGGACGCTCTCCGACCGCGAACCGCGAACATAGGCTCGTGGGTCGTGTCTTCATTCTTTCCACGTGAGGCGAAAGAGGTAGTGTGAAAGAACATGCGAGTCAGACCTTATTAAAAGCAGTCTCTCGGCGCTCCAGGGTAGCTGCTGTAACATCAGCGTTTGAATTTGTAGCCTACTACTAGAGTAGTCTACTACTCAGAAGGCGCCTACCAGTAGTCAGTAGTAGTAGATAGGTGCTAGTTTCGTTGGATAACAGGAGATTTCGGTATTTCTTGATTTCAGGCAAAATCCCCAACTCTATCAAATGTTGGATTGAATGCTCGAGTATCGCATTAATCTCGCATCAAGCCAACTTTTCAGATTTCCCCTCTCCTCTTGTCCATCGTCATCCTACATACTACCCGTACCGTTCATCTTGTCCACCTACGACTATCTACACTCGCCGTCTGTTGTCACCTCTACACTGCAATCTTCTCTTAATGATCTACAGATAGACACGATGTCATCTTCAACTTTTGATGCAATTACTATTACCAATAGTAATTCATTTACTTTTACTTGGGAGGCATTCAATTCCGAAGAATCGTGTTTACCCTTTGTCGTTCCACTGGTTGTTTGGGTATGGAGTTACCTATACTGTCAATTTCCCGCAAAGAACAAGCTCCTAACAGATTTACCATGGCACGAATGGCACGAACTGCACAACATTCACAACATGGGAGCCATCGTGTTGGCGTGCATCTCGCTTTACCTTCAAGACGACACCGTTTTTAATGAACGCGTCGTCATTTTATTCAATTTCAGTTACTTTGTGGTGGACCTGTACGATACAGGCAGTCGTCTCGACATTCCCTTCGTATTGCACGCCATATTTTGTTTACTACTGGGCTATATCAATTATACCACACCATTGGCCCGACACTTGCGAATGAATTCCAAAGCTGCCCTGTTGGAATTGTCGAGTCCATTTTTGCACGTGTCAAAACGAACTCGAGTGCCGTGGCATTTTGTTTTGTTTGCTCTATCATTTACACTGTGCAGAATTGTGTGGATCCCCGTCATGATGCAACAACTATTGGAGGGCGACGGAAACGAGAAGTTGGAACCAACAGACATTCCAATCATACTGGTGGGATTATTTTATATTTTGAATTGGTTTTGGTACCTGAAAATATTGAGAATTTTGTTTACGGGTGGCAAGGAAAGCGGCAGCGGCAGCAGCAGCAAGGATGAGGAAGGAAAAGAGAAAAAGCAGAGGTAGCGGATTGAATTAGACTTCACTTGGTTGCTACTGATTACGTTTGAGGAGATAATTTTGGAACGATATACATTTTGCCCTACTATGTTGGCTTTTTAGATACAGACACAGGTAGACAAACATGATTTTGATAGTAATGATGCTACAATCTACTTATGAAAAATCTTTAATGGCAGAAAACAATTCTGATACTGCATCTCTGTCGGTACGAAAATACCGGAACATCTTGTCTGTTGTGTATGAGCAGCAGTGTCATTGTCACTACAATTGGATTAGTCGGTGTCGGAACCTTAACAATAACCTGAGCACCACTTTCTTGGTTGTTCTTTCTTTGAAATGTTTGGTCTTTTCTACTAGCTACAGTATAGTTGGCAGGTGTGGGAGGGACCCAACATGAATTATATTGCTCAACACTTTAGCGTAGTACCATAGTATTCAGAACCGCAGTAGACTACTCCATCTTTAGTAAAATTGTAGAGTAGCTACTAAGAAAACGAGACACCATTAGCTAGTAGCTACAGTAATACTCTAGCTAGTAGAGTACTAGTAGTAGTCTACTCTCCGCCGTGTTATCACCATTCCTGGGATATGGAAAAATCCCGGGGCTGTGTATCCAATTTTCCGGGATATCCAAATCCTTTATGCTTATAATCAGAATGAATAGTTTAATGTTACATTGTATTTAGATAAACGTTGTCCAATCTATTCTAATATTGTACAGCTAAGTTATATAGATGAATTAAATTAAAGTGGTTCAGCAGCTACCTGTTAAATGCTAGCTTAAAAGGGCTTGACCATTTTATTTTATTACACGAATAGACGAATACGTTTATTTTAGACGAATAATGAATTAAATTAAAGCGGTTCAGCAGCTACCTGTTAAATACTAGCTTGAAAGAGCTTGACCATTTTATTTTAATACACACGATTGCGAATAAGTTTACAGTAGGTAAAACAGTACACTAGAATAATCGAATAAATATGTTTTTTCTTATTCAAATGAATTAAATTAAAGTGGTTCAGCAGCTACCTGTTAAATGCTAGCTTAAAAGTGCTTGACCATTATATTTTAATGCACACGATTGTGAATAAGTTTACAGTAGGTAAAACAGTACACTAGAATAATCGAATAAATACGTTTATTCGAATGATAATGAATTAAATTAAAGTGGTTCAGCAGCTACTGTACCTGTTAAATACTAGCTTAAAAGGGCTTGACCATTTTATTTTAATACACGAGAATACGTTTATTATTCGAATAACAAATTAAATTAAAGGGGTTCAGCAGCTACCTGTTAAATGCTAGCTTAAAAGGGCTTGACCATTTTATTTTAATACACACGATTGCGAATAAGTTTACAGTAGGTAAAACAGTACACTAGACTAGAATAATCGAATAAATACGTTTATTGGAATGATAATGAATTAAATTAAAGTGGTTCAGCAGCTACCTGTTAAATACTAGCTTAAAAGGGCTTGACCATTTTATTTTAATACACGAATACGTTTATTATTCGAATAATGAATTAAATTAAAGGGGTTCAGCAGCTACCTGTTAAATGCTAGCTTAAAAGAGCTTGACCCCCATCTTATTTTTATTGACAGCCAATGGGCCATTATTTAATAAAATTGCACTGAGATAGTAATTAGATCACATGTTGTAAAAATAATGGTTCATATTACTTTAAGCCCAACAAATGCTATTGCCAGAAACAACCCCGGGATTGTGTTTTTCCCCATCCCGGGGCAGTTTTGGAAATCCTGGGGTAGGGATATCGATTGGTGATAACAGCCGTTTTTCTTATTTGGATTTCCAGATAAAATACGCCTGGGTGGAAATTCGATAAAGTTTTGAGTATTGTTTTGCACATTGCCGATCGGCAAAGTGTATGCTGACGTCTGTGTAAAGTAGTCTACTACCAGGAAGGTCCGCCAAACCCCTGAACCCCTACTTTTATCCCTAATAGACTATTAAACCAAGAGGTCCATAAAGCTTTAAATACTGACAAACAGCTTGAGTCATGTTGAAATATGTTGAAA
>Ga0100402_1000840_pt1 | contig 35893 bp, 31 predicted proteins | sample CryGeyme20150102_FD_80419 | JGI IMG/M metagenome (GOLD analysis project Ga0100402, IMG submission 80419) | Groundwater microbial communities from Crystal Geyser aquifers in Utah, USA - Crystal Geyser metaG 2015-0102 | ecosystem: Environmental > Aquatic > Deep subsurface > Groundwater | place...
CAACCCCAACCCCAACCCCAACCCCATCCCCTTGATTTTTATCACAAAATATGAATGAACTATATCAAAAACTACGATTATTCATTTCTTCCATCTGAATGACATGGTTCTGCTTTCTCTTCTTCTTTGCTACTTTTTTCTTCGGAGATACGACACCGAGTAGGTACTCGCTGCTCCTGGCAGTTTGAATTTCATAAAGGAAGGGACGCCTGATCGCTTTGGAGTAAATGTCATTGAGCTCGTTCTCATACTATTTGTCAAGGTTCTTCCAGTACTTCTTGTGTTTCTATATCTTAGCTTTGGACTACAGCTCACATATTTCAGCAGTGTTTGGAAGCTTAGATAGGGGGGTTTTCATAAATTTAGCAAAGTTTGCATGTTTTTTCTTTCTTTCCCTTTCTTACTCTAGCTTTTTCGCTTTGCTGAGTGCCTGTTGATAGGCTCGATTCTTGTTGGAAGCAACCAAATCATTGAATTTTTGTGTATAATAGATTTATGGTTCGGGGGAGTAAAGAATTTATTTGTAGTCGTATTTGGGTTGGACTTATTTTTTTTCGACTTTTGCCTTGTACTGATAAGGGTGTCTTTCTTCTGTCCGAAGGTGGAACTATTATGGCTCGGTTGTTTTGTTTCGTAACTTCCTCGCTTCCAATTCGTACTGCATTCTCTAATGCTCGACTTGATAGTTAGGGATTTAGTGAATTTTTATGGGAGGTGGAGAGTATTGTTCCTTTTGAGGTGACTCTTTCTGCAACGTAGCTACATGAGGAAGTTATTGCCAAGAGGTAAAATATTTGAACTTTGTTTCACTCAGTATTTTATTTCTCCTTTGATTCTTGGTACTTTATACCTCAGCCAGTCGAGGGGAAAGGCAAACTTAAGGAACCTTTCTAGCAGTGAAATATTGCTTTCTTGGCTCTATTCTTTCGTGCTGGGGCAACTGAAACAATTTCGTTTACTTTTTCAGCCTTTCTATCTCCTGCTGGCTTTTGATATGTTCATTTTCTTACTTTATCCTGTTTCTTAACATTTTCGCATCGAGAGTTGCCATAAATTGGTTGTATTTTTATTAGCTCTGTTTTTTTGAGTAGGGCCTAGCCTTGAACTTATATTAAATTATTTCCTCTTCTGAGGCTTTGTCTTATAAATCTTCTTGCAATCTTCTATTTCTTATACTGTTAGGGTTGTTATTTGATAGCATATACTCACTGATCCTCGAGTGCCTTGGACTCTTGCTTCTCTTACTTTTTACCTATCGAGCAGATCTAACCTTGTTAATTTAGGGTTTTCGATGCTTATTGTCAAAGGATTGTTTCAGTGTTGATTCCTAATCTAGACAAAACCTTTCTTAAATCGGGTAAAAAGCATAGGGATGGGCTGAAAAATATAGGAGAAGCTCGTCTAGATCCACAAAATAAGGGCCCTTTCTTTTGATATACTGAAGCACTTCCTTCATAGTTGTTCCAGATTCATAGTTGGTTTTGGGTCGAACAATATGACTCATGTACTTCTCATAATGAATCAAACTTTAGATTCTGTTGACGATGCTTCTGACAGAGCAATAATTCATGAATTTTTATACAACATTCTTCCTGAAAATATTTTTGAGCTATGTCAGCAGTTATGCAGGAATGTAAAAATGGTTGGAAGGAACTGCTGTTTTTTAATGTTTGAACTTTTTCATCATTTGATCAATGGTGGGTTCAGATTGAGGTAGATAGTGGGACATAATTTCCTTCATTTATTACCATGTAAGCTTCGTATGCTTGAGTTTATAGGCTATTTCGAATAACAGCTTTTTGAGTGTGATATTTTTTTTGATTATGGGGATTTAGATGGCTACTGCTTCTGTGAAGTGGACTCCCATTTTGCTAATCTTTACATAGTACTGCCTGATGTCGACTGTTTTGTCCTTGCCTTCAAGAGTCTACCAAATCTCATATATTTTATCTTCGATTTATTGAGGCAAGGTGTATTTGAAGTATTATTAAGCTTGATATGCGCTGATTTTTTTGCTACTGATAATTTTGATCCTTTCCCAATCAATGTCATTCACTAATATGATATCTTTATAGTATGTAGGCTCTGGCAGCGACGATTAATCAGCTTAGAAGAAGTCACCATTATTTTTCTTGTCTGGAAATGACTGCAGAAATATGTGAGGACTGCCATTTGTTTGCTAACCTACTTCAGGTGTTTTTTAGCCTGATAAAGACTCGATTTGTGCTGTCACTTCCGAATTAGCTGGTTGTTAGACTGGATGATTAAGGATTTTTTTGCGGATGTACTAGAATTATTGTTCGGTATTGTTCCTGAGCTGAAGCCTCAGGTCTTCGATTTTGTTATGAATATTAATGAGCTGAGTGATTGGTGAGATACGCTAAGGTTTTCAAGATGATGGAAGGCCTGTTCTTTCATATATTTGAATAGTATTATAACTAATAGGAACATCATTAAAATTAATCGAAGCTTGTAATTGTCGGGCCAATTACCTTCAATGAATATTCCATATCGAGACTCCCATCTGAACAATTCTAATCACTCTAACTATCTAATTCCTTAAATAGGGGATTTGATTGTGATATTTTAGGCCCTATTACTTTAGCAAATTCACCGAGAAAAGGAATTTTCTAGTTTAAATCGGTCCTCCTCATCGAGTTAAAACTCTACCTTTTCTGGCTCATTATGTTATTATTTTCAGAATATTACCTTTCGATACTTTATTTTTTGCTGGACAAATCCTGGTCCATGGACAAAATTTTAGAGATTAGCCTACCAGTTTCAACTAACTCCAAATCTTCTTTGAATTTTGACTCACTTTCCATGATTTCCTTTATTTTGGTGCTTATTTTACCATTATCGAGCATTAGAATATGCTTGAATGCATGCATGACACAGCTGCTGACCAAGGGTATTGTCCACTCGATTGCATTTTGGAAGGTTGAGTGAACATGAGGATGCTACACCTAGCCATATGTGTTTATCTTGACTTGGTCATGCTGGATAAATCGAGGTGTACGGTGACTTATGCGATGCAACCTTTGTTTCGGTAGACATCTCCATAGTTGGGGGCCGAAAAAATCGTTAATGTCAAAGGAACATTATCGCTTCTTTGATACTTGTACCCTTATTTCTCTACTTAGTGACCCCGAATGATTAGCTTGAGGGAGTTGCGGTTCAAAAAGTTCTTGGATTGATTGATCCCGAAGAAATAGGAGCATTGTCGAACGTTATTGGGCTTCCATGTTTCCGACCTCGAACTAATAGGATCACTCCATAATAAATCGCATAGCTCTCCTTTTTGAGGAATTTCCTGAAAGCGGTCGAGCTGCTGAATCTCCTTAAGGACCTTGCAGTTCGGGGATATGCCTCCATGAACGGCGAAATATTTTTTGTCTATGACTGCACATATTGGAAGACTATCGAAAATGTTCATAATCTCGTCGTAAATAGTTTGATTGTACTTCGCGATACCTCAGTTAAGGAAACCTATACATTCGAGTTTAAAATTGAAAACTGTTGTGAGTGATCTACATTCATGGTTACCCCGTAGAAGATGGATCGAGTTAGGATATCTAAGTTTATAGACAAAAAGGAGTGTTATAACCTCAATACTGAAGGATCCTCTGTCGACGTAGTCTCCCAGGAAGAGCATCTGTTTGTTCTCAGGGGAACCGTATTTTTCCAATATGTTCAATAGGTCATAAAATTGTCTGAATTTCAAGATTTGTACCCATGTATGTCCCCGACAACTAGAAGAGGTGTATGAATGGTGAGGAGGTTGGGCTAATTTTCTATATAGATCAGAGACAAACTAAGGAGGGCAGAAATTTTAAGGACAATCTGGGACATGTCTTTAAGGTTGAGTTGTCCATATTGTTTGAGTTTTTGAATAATTTAGGGGATGGTATGTGTCATTTGGCTTTTTCTAGGTGGAATATGCATTAGTATGTTCTTTCAATATTATATTATTCTTCGATTAGAACACTGATGCAAAGAATAAGTAGCAACCTAAGAGTATCCTCATTATTTGCTAGCTATCTTGAAGAATCATACTCCCTGCCCTCTTAACCTCACTGAGGATATAAAACAAAATCAACATTTGTATAATTTAGGTTCAGGTTTATCCATCATAGTCATATATAGCAATATCAATAAGGGTATATGCACACACATAATCACTTTTTTCCCCGTCCCCTCAGTAGAAGCAACTCTGATCAACAGCGCCTGCTTCACCTTGAGTCTACTCAAGAACATCATCTCAAAAATGTCTAGAGGGCAAATAAATAAATCAAGATCTATCAGCCTTTCCAACGCCTCGAAAGAAGGCGCATTTTCCAAAAAATATGGCGATAAAATTTCAGCCACAATGGGTCTGCTATAAAGTACGATACTTTTGCTGTATTTGATGCAGTCGCCAAACGAGGGTAGGTTACTATTTATGTAGAGGATTCAGCCGAGTATGTGCTGAGGAAAGATGGGAATAAATAGGTCTTTGTCTCTGTCTTGATAAAAAGCCATGGAATTTCAGCCTGTACTACAATGATATTGTTCTTCCTCATGAAGAAAAATTGCTTTCCCTGACGAAGTGGTACCCTCCAGAATAAATCTATACATCAGAAGTGTTGGAAATATATGCGTTGCCAAAAAACAATTTAGGGCAGAGATACTTTTAGCTGACTCCTTCTGAATAAATGTTTTGGCAGGCAAACTTTTTTTCGATTGATTAGTACTTCAACCTCAAATCGATTGTGCTTCTTGATCCCAATGTCATGAAAGTATCGATCGAGTATGCTGACAAGTTTATGATGCTCAGAAAATGGATGCTATTCAGCAATCAGTATAAAGATGTTACAGCTCACTAGCTCAAAATGCTGTGTATTTCTCCCAACCCCGACAAAAAGGTAAGATAACTGTGATATAGGTCTTGATTGTAGGTCTGTCTGTCTCTACTCTGATGATAGCTGACAAACTAAGTGAGTGTGGTTTATCTGTCATCATTGTCGATAAGAACAATAAGGCATAAAAATACAAATAAGATCATGCGATCTAAAATGGATTGGTTATGCTGGAAGGCGGCAAATAAAGAGGATCCTACTATCACTATCTAAACAGTGTACAGTTTGAATTAGATAGATTGGCGTAACAATGGAGGAAATAAAAAATCACAGTGCTTGGATGGAGTAAACTGGAAAAATATTGCCCGAAGAAACAGTCAGGAAAGCTGAAGAGCATTTTTTGTCAATTGTCAACGAACTCCGATAGGAAATTATGAACAAGAAACGTTTTTACGAAGAGTTGATGTCTCGCATCTTGCGCAGGAGTAATTCTATCCTAATACAGAACTGTAGCCAATGAGAGTTCTTATCAAGTGGAACTATGATCGCTACATGTTGTTCAATCGTCTCAAGGGCTAAAATACTACAATTAGTGATGTGGTCAATTATGAAGCCAAAAAATACGTAAAGCATATCATTGAACCGAACGTTATTGTTGTCCTCAAAAATTGGTCCAAACTATTCTAAAGAGTCAGTAGCAGAAAAAATGTGCAAATTCTGAATTCGGCTCTCTAAGGAATTTCCTTTCATAATGGATAGTGGAATCTTCGAACAAGAGAAGACCAATTTTAGGGAAAATATCTCGTTTATGGCGACCACTAAGCAGTTTATAGGAGCGTGCTTGAAGGCAATCCTCGACTTCCAGGTGTAGGAAGCGATATTATGGGTGAATCAGTTTCTTGGCTTCATCAACTGAGTACCCTTAAATACGTCAATTGTTTCTACAGGTTCAGATAAAAGATAGTATTCAGGGAAAATATGAGCAACATTCAAGGATTTTCTCTTTGGTCATTTCATGGCTACGTATACTATACGATAATGCCTAACGGCTGTGATATTTTAGCTGAACTCAGATGTTTTCCTCATGCTAACGTCAATTTTTATGAATAGCTGTATAGACTCTTGCTTGATAGATGTTTGGCGAGAGGAAATAGATTGCTGGAGTCTGAAGAATGGTGCTTTTAGCATAGTTTCAGTCTGAAGGATTAAAAAAATATGTAATCTCTAATCAGAATAAAATAGAACGAGAAGATGTTTCTGATGCTGCCAATGACCAGTGTCAGCTCACCCCATAGAATAGAAAGCATCATTGATATTAGCAATCTAATCTCAAACAGCATTCTCGAAGATACATGTCCAGATTATACCATGTACGAGCTAAATCTTAGAAGTTCCTTCATGAAAACTGAAGGATCGCACAAAAGCGACTAAACCGAAAAGATAGATACTAGCCATGGAAAGAAAGATTAAAATAACTCATGCGAACCTGTTTTGTTGAAGGAGGACATTCCTAAGGTCGGATCAATGGTAAAAACTGTCAATAGCTTCACCTAAAAATAATAGCTTGTGCAACCCCCAAAAATAGGATTTATGAATTTGAAAAACTATGAGTTAGGATAAGATGCCTTTGGCCTGTCCAGTCCTCTCATCAAAAACTATGAAATGTTTGTGAAGGCTCAAACGGACAAAAGTTAATCAATTTCCTAGTCTTTGGGAAATATTTGGCAATTCGAGGTCAACTAACCTCTTCAACTCTAAGAGAATCTGTATCTCTGTTCTTTGGGTTATCCATTCATCGAGTAGAGCAAATGGTTCTCCTGCATTTTGGATGAAAACAATGTAGAAAAGCAACAAAGATCGATACATTTGCTGAACAAACTAGTAACAAGAAGGCAGCATGTCAGTCTGTCGAATATCCAGGAAGGGAGCATTTTCTATCAGAGTGTGGTTGTTGTAAATGGGAATATTTATTACTGCCTTGTTGATGAAGCCGATCCATACTCCGTCTATTATCATCCAGACCAGGCTTGTTTAGCAAAAAAAATCAATGAAGTAATCATAAAGCAAAAATAAAAGCACCTCTAAACCCACAAGGAACTTACTCCTGTTCAAAAATGCTCTATCTATCGGCACCCACCTAAATGCCTTACTCCTACCTTGATTCAACTCACTATCCAGCAATAGCTATCAAAAATAAAGGAAGAAATCGATTACGGTAAAATATTGGATGAAAAGTTAGGAAAACTTCTGGATCGTAAAAGGTAGCCAGCTGTACAGACAGAGTCGAAAGCATACCAGAACATCAAACTGATCGATAGCTTACACGATCTTAATTCAAGCACTCTCGCAGTGATGACTGAGCTGAAAGCTTATATGAAGACATTTCTTAGAATATCAGAACTAAAACAATTCAATCTTTTTGATCTGTTCTTTGGAGTTCTCAATAAAGAGTACATGTGTTGCTAAATTTTGAAAAGATTCACTAAAAAGCCCCTTTCTCTTAATTAGATAGAATCTGCAGACCCACATCTTTACAAGGAAGTCAGTGAAGCCATGAAGGCTGTTGAACCAGATATGCGATTCGACGTATGGGCTTAACTGAAACAAGGACCAACAACTATTTATCGCAAGTATGTATTGGAAGATGTAGCTTTTGCCACCGTATTCGGACTATCACCAATGAATCCTACGGGTATAGCTATACCATTGAAGGAACTGAAAAACACTATCTCATTATTGGCAAATAAAAAATAAGTAATTCATGCCTAAGATAGGGTTCGATCAAAAGGAAGAAATTTTAGTCTATATCATCAAGTGCTTGAATGTGAACCACCATACCAATTAAATCATCAATTAATTCAAGAGAATGGTTCACCTTGATGTTGAGGCAAGCAAAAATCTCACTCCACGGCTAAAACTTTACTTCAAAATGTCCAGAGAGCAAATAAATAAACCTAAAACTTCGGATGCCAATAATCTCAAGGCAAAATGCAAGGATTTGACTCTGACACAAAAATAGAAAGTATTTGACCTTTTGAACAGTAGCAAGATGAAGTGGGTTGATAATGATTTTGTGCTATTGATTAGATGAATAAATCAGGCTTCAAAATCAGGTTGATTTTTGGGCTCAGCTTTTCTGAATGCTTACAATTATTGGAGATTTTTCAAAACGTGTTTGCAGTTAGGGAACTCGTCAATCTGAATGCCAAATCGAGCAATGCCTCCGACAATGTGAGGATAGAAGAAAGCATCAGCAAGAGTAACCTCATCTCCAAAGCAATACTTTCCCTTAGTTTTTTATAAAAACTTTTCGATGGTCTGGGTTCCTCTGAGCACCCACTCAGCTGCAAACTTCACTTTATCAACCCCTTCTTTTTCTATTCTTTGAAGCATCCTGAGGTTTTGGTAAGGATGAACAGCAGAGTTGATAATTTCACAGAACCCTCTCACTTTTGCTCTCTTAATAGCGTCCTTGGGGAATACAGAGTTTTCAGGATAGGTGTCCTCAAGATATTAGCAAATGGCCATTGATTCAACAAGGACATCACCAGTGGGAAGAACAAGAGCTGGAACTCCCTAAGTTGATGAAAATTTACCTGGTTGGGATTGACTTTAGCGTATTCTTAGGATTTTTGTTAGCCAGCTGACAGTTTAATGTATTTGTAGTCGACCTCTAGCTTTTTGTGGTGAAGAACAATGCGAACTCTCCAGGAAGTTGAGCTTCTGAAGTATGTATAGAGAGTGAGTTTACTCTTTTTGTAGCCCTCCATCTGGAAAAGATATGTTAATATATATTATAAAAGTCAAGAGGAATTATCGATAACGATCAATGAGTGATCAGATGAGGGTCCCAACAGACCCGGACCTACTATTTTGACAGTCTATCAATAGCTCTCATATCTTCTTCACTTAGCTTGAAATCAAAAATATTGAAATTTTCAACGATTCTATCCTGATTTACAGATTTCGGTAAGACTACAAACTGATGTTCCAAAGCCCACCGAAGACAAATTTGAGCAACTGATTTCTGATATTTTACAGCAAGTCCAAAAAGAGTATGATTTTTAAGCAACTTTTTGTCTCCTCTGGCCAGAGGAGAGTAAGCTTAAATGATAATGTTCTTTTCCCTGCAAAAGTCAATCGTTTCTTTGTCCCAAAGTAGGGGATGGATCTAAAATTGATTGACTGCAGGTGTGATCTCTGAGTATTCAATTATGTCTTAGAGATGATGTTTTAAGAAATTGCTCACACCGATGTCCCTAACCTTCCCTTCTTTCTTCAAATCAATCAAGGCTCTCCAAGTTTCTCTTCTCACCTAACAGTTCTTCGGACTCTTTACGTTGGTCTTGCTGACTCCAGGCCAATGAATAAGGATCATATCAAGATAGTCTACTCCTAATTTTTTTAAACTCCTCTCACAGGCCTCTCTCGCTTGTTGGTAACCTTGCTCATCTGGAGAAATTTTGCTGGTGATGAAGAGAGAACTTCTATCAACTTGAGATTAAGCGATAGCCTTTCCAATTTATTCCTCATTTTTGTATATGCTAGCAGTATCAATGTGATGATAACCGGTTTTAAGTGCCCATTTCACAGCTTGTATGCACTCACGGCCTTTTATTTGATAGGTCCCAAAGCCCAAGCTAGGAATTTCATATCCTGATTTTAGTTTGAGGGTAGGATTAGTGCGATTAAACATTTAATTAAAGAGTTATAAAAAACCAGCTATTTATAGGGTTTTATGCTGCTCAAACTACTCCGGGAATGTTACGAGAAGGATAGAAGGCTTCTTCGGTCGATTCATCGGGCCCTGATCTACCCCGTCTATCGCTATTAGTATTTCAAACTGTCTGATATACGAGAAAAAATGTTGACATTCAAATATTTGGATAAAGATGAAATGCTAAAAGCAGGAAAATGGAAGTGGGTGTACGTCATCAAGGAGAAGAGCAAGAATTCATGATCAAATTATATTAATCCCATATCATTGCGGCTTTTGCTTCTTAGCTGTCATTTTTTTCCTGTGGCGGATGGGTCCTTGAGTTGCCGTTTTCTTCTTAGCGTCAAGAAGGACCTCCTACTGATAGTTTCCAGTGTCAGTATTCTCGTCGTTAATAGAAATATGCAGTTTTTTCTGGTTCAGCTTATTTATGCTACTCGTAGGTCGTCTTTCTTAAAACTCTTGCAATTCTTAGGGTTTCTATCGATTTGAATCAACTTCTTTTGATTTAACCAATTATCTCAGCTCATATTAGATCTGATAAAGGCGGCATTAGGACTTCTAGCTCTTTTCGCTGGCTTAGTCTATTATTTCTATCTATTGAGCTCTACATATATGATATGCTACATCGGACTCTCATCAAGCTAACCAACTTGAACGGACTCTTTCTTTACGAAATTATGACTGATGATCGTCTGGTCATGGCTCAGAAAGCTGTTAATAAGGCTTTAGGCTTACTTTGATTTATCTCTACTAAAACTAAGGGAATCCTCATCGATTGCCATTTTACTGTGTTTACAGGTCTCTATGTTGTTGGGGATGTGACTAAGACTTGAAAGGTTGATTGGCTTGTTGAAATAATCGAAATTTAGAGGTACACTGTTTCCCATGAAGAATAATTTATTGGTGGAATCGCCAATTTCCCCTTTTTTGTTTCTCTGGAGCTAGTTCCTCAAAAAGGCGATCATCAGTTCTGAATAATGATGCGTTTACCTTTTTATTGAATAGTTTATTCTAATTTTTTTCCTTTGAATTTTTCCATTTCTATAACCTTGTAGCATTATTTTCTAATCCTTTCCAGTTATTTTTCCAGCAAAATATTGTTCTTTTTCTGATGCTCCAGCTCTCCACTCCTCGATGAAAGCTGCTCAAGCAATTCCTTTCGTTATGCTTCGAGATTCCTTTGTGCTTCCATTTTATCAACCAGAAGTTTGTTGTAATTATTTTTAAGCATTTTATACTCAGACTTCAGGCTAATCAGTTAGCTGTACATATCTGAGAGTTGCTTCCCGCCTAAAATTAATGGTAGCTCCTCAGCCTTTTTAGAACTACTGTCAAATCGCTTGCTTTTCGATCGAGATAACTCATGTGGAGATTGATTGTGTTTGCTATCTCTTCGTGAGGTCTTTCTCTCTTTGGATGAAAAAGGACGAATGGCATGCATATGTTTTAGCTCGCTTTGATTCAGGTAGATGGTCTAGAAATCTTTTGATTTTGAGATGAGTTCTTTATACTTGACTTTACTTTTGCTGCTGTCTTTATGAAATATTCCCGAATGATTGTGGCAAATTTCATGTTTGTTCATTTGAAATTTAACGAGTATAATTTACTAGCCATAAAGTATTAAGATCAGTGCTTGAAAATCGATTAAGGAGGGGACCTTCCAAAAAGTGAAAGTTTGTGCAGTCCCTGAGGGCTCAAAGGGCTTACTGCTTTATTTGTTGGTGACATTTATGTCTTGACCTTTGTTTTTCTCTGAGAATAAGATGTCATTCTCTGAAGCACCGAAAATCGTTCAAGACGATGAACGTTCTCTCGATATTTGCAGAATTCGGTCTGATTTTTACTCCTTTCAAGACTACCTTTTGCGTTGATTATTTTGCGGGCAATACTTGGATTAACACTTTGGATTTGCTAGAAGTCTCTCTTACGATTGAGAAAACTGCTACCTTTGGTGTGTCTGGAAAAATTCTTAGTCTTTTTTGAATTACATTCCGATCGATGGCATAGACACTTTTTCCTAATTTGATTTCGTCTATCTTTTTGCGATATGTATCATTGAACTTTTCTATCTCTGTGGTGAACCCTGACTAGTCTAATTAGTACTGCTACGATTGAACTTTTTCCATCTTTCCTGAATGTCTACTAAAGTACATGATTCAGTTTGCGATTGTGGAGTACCTTTACAAGATCGGGATCCAGAACTGAAAAGCGACGATAGTTGCTGTGCTATACTTGAGAAATGCGACGATAGTGGTTCATTTTTGTTAGGTTTATATCATCAAGCTGGCTCATACTCACTCCGTTTATCATCTTATTATTTTATTTCAGAAATGTCGACCAAAGATATGGAACCCGATCATTTGACTCTGCATTACATCAAGTATTCAAAAAATTAAAGATGAGTGACAGTTACATGTAATTAGGGACTAAGTTAATTTTTATCATTGAGCACTGCCATCTTTCACAGAAGAGCCCATGGCATGCTAAAACCTGGCCTTGAAACGATAATTTCCACTCTACTGCAGAGTTCCCTGCATGATATTGACTTCCAGAAAGTCTCTCACTTCCTCCCCAAAGAATATTTTTTCTTGAATTTCCACAGGATCTCTCAGATCTGAGCTTTACTTTATCTTCTTCCTGGCTTCGATTCTGCATTGATGAAACATGTTGTAATCGCCAACGAAACTCTTCATCATGGTTTTTAGGAGTCTGCGGTAGAACATGAGGGTCGGTTTGTGGACAAAGTTGCTCATAATTATAAAATGCTATATTGAATTAATCAGGCTCAGCACAACGAAATCAAAAGGCATTGGATTGACAGCTATTCCTAAATTGTTTTTTAAAAGTTAAGTGCAAACCCATAAAAGAATGCTTGAAAATGATGTGAGTATATAGGATAACTGCAGTGCTATGGTTGAACCGAGTCACTCAGTGGCGTTCAACAGAGGGTGCAAAATAATTTGTGCCTGAGTTGTATAGGTTCAAGAGTGATTTGTTGAGGTTGAGCTTCGGTTCCCTCTCAAACTACCCTAGTATTCCGCTTCAGGTGGCAGTTGGTTCAATGAGCTGTTGGCATCTGATAAACCCTAGGCGAGACACACTTTTTATACTTTTAAATAATAACAATGGACTATCAGTAATCCATCGAAGACACGCTCAGAAGATTAGCAGTTAAGCGTATAACACCCTATGTCCATCCCTAGCTCCACCTCGAACATCAGCCCATCAATGCCCGTTAATGCGATGAACTCAAGGATCAACTTAGGGAGCTAGTTCGTTAGAAAGTAGAAACTGCCAGGGAACAATACAACGCTCTCAATTTACAGCGTGAATACGAGAAAGTCTACGAGTAATTTGTGAATATGACTGGAGTTAACTAAGTTCGACAATAGAAAATGTGCAAGGATATCCGAGAAATGCACGAGATGGCAGACATGCTGCTACATCCTCCGAGTTTTAGTGACAAATTGGCCCTCTACTCCAACAAAAGTGCCTCTGCGTCTGAATTGGATGACTACGATAAGCTATATCATAAATATGAGAAAATGCACAAAGCTGGCTATGAGTTCGATTAATACGAAGCTTAATAGATCATTCGGAGGGCGAAGGAATACTATTTGCGTGATCGTTCATGATGGTCCATTGTTTACTCCGTTGTGGCAGTTTTAGCAGTTACACAGATAGCTGCATTTCACTCCAGTGAAGAAACACTCACAATATTTCTTGGCACAATTTGTCTTCTTGCAATTACAACCTTTCTTTAAGGCAAATTATGATTGCTAGCCCACCAGCTCCAACTTGTTTCGAAAGGCATCAGGGTCCTTTTCAAGGACCGCTTTTCTGGCCTTTTGGCGTTTGTCTTAGAAATCAGGGTTGTTTCGGCATTGATAACATGAACATTTTTCGTTGCATAGAAGGTCTTTGGAGAAGCATTCACAGTACATAAGCAAACACTTTGATTTGGGACATTTGCAGCTGACTTCTGAGACTTTCGGAAGCTGCTCTGGTTCAATACTCATATTTTGTTCTTCTCTAGATAGGATAAATTGTTACATAACCATTTTTACTTCACCTTCTGTATGCCTATTTTTTGGTTTGAATGAGCCCTCATCCCGCATTTCATAGTGGTATGGCTCCACATGTGCTAAGTTATCAAACAGGTCATTGTTTCCATACATTTCTCGAGCTTTAGCAGATATGTTCGACTAGAGGCTGATTCTAGATTTAAAATGTAGAATACTTCTGATTCTAACCCGGGGGGTGGGGATGATAATGAGTGCCTCCAATGCTAAAGCATGACTCATTTGACTTTCTGCTTTTATATGAATGTCGGTAGCCATTGAGAGAGTTAGCTCGATTGGTGTTGCGCTCGTTACTTTAGTCGTACTCAATCTCCATTAATTATAATATGTCGGGATTAAAGTATTTTGCGTTAATAGAGCCTGAAAAAGGATGATGACCATTTATAGCTGCTTCTGAGCTGAAGAAGAAGAGATAGACGGTCTATGAAAAAAAATAGCAGTATTCAATTTAATATTAATTTTTCAACTTTATGTCAAAGCTTACAAAACCTCAGTTCATCAAAGTCAGAGACCTTATTGATGCCAGAAGTGGATACAATGTCTACATTAAAGTCGTCAAGACCGAAGAAGCCAAGTCGAACGATGGTCAAACCACCTTCATCAGAGCCGTGGTTGCCGACGAAACTGGTGCCGCTAATGCTTTCTTCAAAGGAGAGCCCTCTAAGCTCATCAAGGAAGGAGCCACCCTTGCCATTAGAAATGGAAAAATCAGATTGATCAAAGGACAAATCTCTCTTGAAATTGACATCTTTGGCAGAATCACTCCCGAAACTGTTTAAATTAAAGCCAACACTCAATAAAATATTTCTGACAAATAGATTGAAAGAAGAAGAGAGAGAAGACCTAGAGGAGAAAAGGGAGGAGAAGACAGACCTAAAAGAAGAGAAGGTGACAGACCGAGGAGGCCTAGAGACGAAGATGAGGAAAGACCTACAAGAAGACCCAGAGAGGAAGGTGAAAGACCCCCCAGAAGACCTAGATAAGACAACGAAGAGAGACCTAGAAGAAGAGAAGACAACGAACAAAGACCAAGAAGAAGAGAGGACAATGAAGAAAGACCAAGAAGAAGAGAGGACAATGAAGAAAGACCTAGAAGAAGAGGGGACAATGAAGAAAGAAGAGAACCAAGAGGTGAAGATAGAAGACCTAGAAGAGAAGGTGAAGAAAGAGGAGAGAGAAGACCTCCCGTTCAATGGACAAAAATTGGTGCCATCGAACCCGGAGATGAGGAACTTAACATCACTGCTAAAGTAATTGTGTTCTAAAATAGATCATTTCAGTTGAAAAGGTCGGCAAAAAGGCCAGACTAGTTCTTGGAGATGAGACTGGTATCGTGAGAGCCTTCATGTACCAGTCTGAAGATTTGGAAGAAGATAATACTGTTGTGTTGTTCAAGGGTGTTGCCGAAGTTGTCCATGAGCATATCGAGCTCCAGCTGATGAGAAGAGGTCGGGTTGAGAAGGCCAGACGTGAAATCCGTGACGTCAATAAGAATGTCGACGTGTCTGCCAAGGAGTGGATGGAAGCCGCATGATAAGTCATCAAACTGTCTATTCACAATAACCTACTGAATATTTAAAAAAGAGGGATTCTATAAAAAAATGTTGCCGAGAGGCGATTATGAGCCTTAAAAGCAAATACGAATTATCTTGCGTCAATATTTATAAAATAGGTTTTGTAAGATGAAAAGAGATAAGGACAATCTCTAACCTCGAAGGGTACTGAAACGCAACAGTTTGAATCGATAATTGATGGAATAATAAATGCCCTAAAAGTTGTCAGAAAGGTCAACTTTATCTATGTCCTTGAGTCAACGTGTATACGAAACTTTAGATTGGCTCTGCCGTTTCTTGAATGATCCAGCTAATAAATTAATCGACTAGGAAAAGCTTAATGATTTGAAGGAACTGTTTGGTCAGGTGAGTATCAGTATGTCTTTTGAAGAAATGCTAAATATGTAGTACTCTAATCGCCTGTACTACATTCAGAAGTTGCTCTATAAAAAGAACGGCAAGATCAAAAGTTGGATCGCTCTTGGTGGTATGATAGACGAGGAGATTGAGAGGATTGAAAAAATGTGTGAAAAATACTTTCAAAATATTGAGGAGTTCACATAAATGAAATCGATGTACAGCATGATTGAAATAATTAACGGAAGGCACTGATACTTTGTATATATATCTTGAATCTCCATAATTTTTTTCCAAAACTACTTTCTGATCAAAATGAATATAATACTTGAATCTAATACTAATGACATAGACAGATCAGAATGCCTAAAAGAAGAGAAAACTTATCGCAACCACAGTGTCCTCCCCTTTAGCTTCAGTTATTGGCAAATTCTTGACCTATCCAATCGATACTGTCAAAACTATGGTTCAGGCCGATCGCCTAGAAATGAAAAAAATAAGCAACTACAAAGTAGGGCGCTCTTTGGATCTGGGTACTTTTAGCTATAAGTAGCAAAACGCATATATCAATAGCAAGGATTAAAGGGGTTCTTTCCGGGAGTTACCATCGCGGCATTCGGATCTATCATCGCATTTTCGGCTTATATGACAGCATATGAGAAGTGCAAGCAAGTGTGCTAAAATATCGAGGTAATTTTCATTGTATTAAAGTTTTTCAAGAAGCATACTGTTGCAAGCCATCTTTTATCAGGTTTTGCTGCTTAGTTCGTCTCCTGCGCCTTTTGGCTACCTATTGATATCATTAAGGAAAGAATGCAGGTTCAAGATGTAGTCAAACTCTACAAATATGATGGGCCTAGAGACGCTATGAAGAAAATTCACAAAACAGAGGGCTTGATTGGTCTTTATCGGGTAGATGTTATGCTATACTTAGGCCTATGGAGCAACCTTGGTTTTCTTTGGCCCTTATAGTGCTATCTTTTTTGCTGCTTTTGAGGAAATCAAATCCTTGTTGGTCAAAGATCCAAAAAACCAGACTTTAATGGAAAGCATGATATGCTCTGCTGGAGCTAGTGCTTTTGCAGGATACATAACTAATCCTTTAGAGATGGTAAAAATGCGAATGCAGATTCAAAGAGCAGACAGAGCAATGAAAGGAGGCTCTTTAGAGTAGACATACTATGGGTATCGCAACATCTTCCACGGACTGTACCTTGTTGCCAAAAACTAAGGCTTACTTGCCCTTTACAAAGGAGCTGGTCTTAGGGTCATGTTCGTTGTTCCTTTGACAACTATTTGCATTTCATTGGCTGAGTATTTCCGAGTGTTAGTGATGAAGAGCAAGCACCTTGATTATCTGCTATGAATGCTACTCATACTCATATTTGCCATAAAACAAGTTCACATATTTGATATGCATATGCTACTGATATTAATGACTGAAATATGATAAAATAAACACTTCATTTTTTACGGGAACTTGTTCTGATTCTCTTTGTTGGAGAAATCTGAATATTCACCTCCTTTCCTAACTTTTTCGGCAGCTCTGTATACATAGAAATGTTGGCTGCGATGTTTGGTTTAGGAGCAATTTTCTTCAAAATCTGCTCATTATTCTTTCTGGCCATCAGCTCATTCACAAACTAGTTGCTTCGCTCAATTATCTTGTTTATCTTCTCAATCTGTTTCCTTTTTGTTTACTCGTGAAGTGATTTTTTGTTCTCGTCATCTTTGTGCCTCTTGATGGTGTTATTGAGAGAGTTGTTTGGAGTAGGTTTTTTTGCAGGTGAAGCAGTGAGAGATACAACAACTTTGACAGGAGGAATGGGATTTGGAATAGCGTTTTCATTCGTGACTGACAGCTGCTTTTTTTTTTCCTTCTATTTTTTGAGAGAATCATAGAGGGAGTTAAGCTCAAGGTCGCCAAGATATTTTTCTTCGTTGTGAAAATAGTGATGCAGAAGATTATACCTCTCCTTATTTTTCTTCAGAAGAACTGCAACTGCGAAGATGAGCCCCTTACTATACTTATCAACTATACTTTAGAGGACCTGATGGATATCCTTTTCTTGAAAGACTTTGCTGCCTCTCTTAAGCATGATCGCTTGAGCAATTATATGGCCCAAAGCTGACAGATCATCTTCTTGTCGAACATCTTTTCTTTTCTTGTTGCCATAGTAAATGCTATCACGACATTCGCCCATCCAGTCCTTCATCTTCATCTCTTCTTACTCACTAAAAATTATGCTTGAGGGGGTCACATTCCCATGGACTATGCCGTTTTGGTGGAGGAACTGCAAGCATTCAAGCAGAGGCAGAAAAGTGTTTATGATTTCTGTTTCTTAAAAGGGAATGGGAATATGTGCTCTTATGCGGTTCTCAAGCTAGGTCTCCAGAGTTGAGAGACCCCGGGGGTAGAGAAGGCCATTGTTGTAGACCACTGGCCTGAGGAGAAGAGGATGGGTGATTGAAGGGTGAAGGGAAGTTTAGGGTGCTGGCTCAATATATTGATAAGTTTTTTTGGAGGGTTTATGAAGGAGGAGGATGTCGTTGGGTTGAAAGCGCACGATAGCGAATTCTTTACCATTTGTTCGATTGTTCATTTAAGAATTTATTAAGTTTATAAGTTTTTTCTATTAATTCTTATTTAAATATCACTTTATTGAAGAGGACAAATCCCAACACCATCCTAATCAATTCAAGTGCTTTTTTATCCTTTAGGCCTTTCTTTCACTTGACTATACTATCAGAATCAGCAGGCATGTGTCTAATATTTTGGATTCAGAGAAACTAGTAATATTAAAATACAACTTAATTGACTGATGAAGACCGTTTCCAGAGGTCAGCATCTTTAAGAGTTCCATCAAAAATGCGTCTGTCAGATTTGTTCCTGCCAAAAACATCATTGCCCGCATAGCAAAGTAGTCATGGAGATATGTAGATTCACATTCCGCACTCAGAAATATCATCTTACCAGAAATAATATACTCGACATCCCATAAACACATGGAAAAAACCTCCTCCTGAAAGTCAAACTTACCTTATCTAGAAGCCAAGCCCTATGTTCCCTATCCTTACATCAACTCAAAGTACAGGGAAGATTATCTGGGAGTCAAACCTCAGATGAGATAAAAAATAGTGCCAAGAGTCAAAAATTAGAGCAAAAATGTCGGCTTTAATGCTACATCTTAATATTTTAAGTAATTTGGTCCTAAAAGTGTACCCAAAAACAGAATTATCAATAAAGATCACCAGTACGTTCCTGACAAGCAGCCTTTCAATCATTCAACCACATACGGAAGTTAGTTTAGCAGAAAAATTTCCAACCCACACTACAAATAGGGCAAGTAAGATGTCCGATACCCTGATGGATATAGATTCAATGCTTCAACAACATATGGCAATGATTTCTACAGCAAGCCCTCAAGTGTTCCGAAAAACTACAAACTTGAATAAAAATTGGCACTGAAAGGCCCCCATGATCTCAACACCATCTACCGACAAGACTTCAAAGAAAAGCCTCAGCCTGAGATATGTCCTATCCATAAAATGCCCAGTGTTCCGAGCAATCTTAGTTATCCAAGCCAGCATGTAACGTATAACAAGTTCTCAGGAGTTTGGGAATAAAAATGATGTGTGGATCCCTTTCATTATTTATGTAAAATCAATAACATTATCAGCAACCTTTTCCTCTATAGCCAGCCTCTCCTTCCAACACTCTAATGCGTTACTCATAAGTATTTCGTATTTCTTCCAAAACCTAAATTGATAAATATGTACTCTTTTGTATTAGCGAGATGCTTCTGCCACCTTCTCTCTTTCTGACCTTCTTCTTTTTTCCGATTACTCGATGACTGTCTTAATTTATTTGACCTTTTGCTCGAAGAGACGTTATTTTTCCTTGAGACTGCCTTCATATTCGTTCTTGACTCTCTTGATTTCCTCGATAATGTCATTGTGTCTTTCTTCAGCCTCTGCTAGATCCCTCTTGGTCTTTTAGAGTTATTGTCTGAGCCTTCTCGCCTATTAATTTTTATCTTTGAGTTGGTTTTTGCTGCTTTCTGTTTCTTTTTTGAGATAAATATTGTCATTTTCCATAATTTGAAGTTGCTCCTTGAATAATTCCTCATTGATTGATAACTTTTATTTAAGTTTTAGAGCAGCTCTCTCGCTATCTTTGCTGCGGCCTCCCTTCGAGCTTTCTTTAGCTAATGTTGTGTAAAGGATGTTATCCTGCTCAATCTTTTGCTTGTCTAGTCTAACTTTGTCCAACAGCTCCTCAATCTCAGCAATTTTTTTCTGCTTGGCTTCTATTTTGGAATAGTAGTCATCTTAGATTCTCTTCAATTCATCTTCATGCTGTCTTCTTGTGCGTTCACTATCATTTTTATTCTTTTCAATGAACTGCTCAAGAAGCTTTTTATTTTTCGCCTCGCTCATCTAAGCTGATCTTTTTTCGTTCTCAGCCACCTCTGTTCTTTTTTTGAGCTCTCCAATTTTATCATTGAGGTCATTAATGCTGATATTTTTCTGTTGAATTTCCTCCTTGAGTCTGTTTCTTTCTTTGTTAGCTATGTCATATTCTTTTTGGACCTTTGCCAATTTTTTATGCGAGTCATCTCCAATTTGCTGCCTAGTTTCTTCAAGTGGTCTTTTCTGCCAACTTTCTGTTCGATATGACTCAGCCTACTGGGCTTGTGATACATCTCTTTCATAGTTCTTCTTGATTGCTTCATAGTTCTTCAACAACCCATCTCTTTCTTTGTTTAGCTGGGCAACCTGAGACATGGCTCTTTGAATATCATTATCCAGCTTTTTCTTTTAACTTTAAAGTTCGTTAGTCCTCATTTGCCCATTGAAAATTTGCTCTTTTAAACTCTTTAACTCACTTTAGGCTTGCCTATGATTGATTTCAAGTTGTTTGAACTTCGAAGAAATATCTTGTTCCCTTCTTTTACTTTCAGTTAGCTCTCTCGATAGTTTTTATGACTCGGATTTGTATTTCTGGTAATCTCTATCCAACCTATTGTTCTCTTCAGTCAAAAATTTTTGTTTTTCGTTGATTTGAGTAAGAATAATCTGACTGAAATCTGCTCCTAACTTTTAAGAGCCACCTGACTGATACACTTCAACCAACTCTTTGATTTTATCTGTCAGGTCTGTCCTAAGGCGCTAGTTCTCCGAAGATACCTCTATGTATTTTTTCTCAAGGTTGATGAACTACTCGTTGATAGTTTCGAAGCCATTTTCAAATTATTGAATTTTAGCTTCATAGGCATCAAGGAGAGGGATAAGAGTGAGCTCATACTGATGCAGGATAGGGTGTGAACCGATAGCATTGTATAGCTAGTTGTTTTAATCTCGTGGCCTAACATCAAACTGGGTGTGTAGGTTTCTCAATTCCTGTCCTAATCTACTGGCTGAGTCGAATCAGAACTACCAATATTCTTGAGAGACTGGTTCTCTTTGCTGAGATCGTGGTTAAGGTTCAACAGCTGCTGATATGTCAGCTTTTGCTCTAAGTCGCGATTATATGGGGGCTCTACTCGATGTCCTTCGACTCTGTTCTGGAAGTTAAGTCTGCTCATTTAAATTACTTCTATGATTAAAAGGCTGTTTGAACTAATAAAGCAAATAAAATCATTTCCCATCCATCTCGTCTAATCTCTTAAGCTCCTTCAATATAATCTTAAGTTTAGCTGGGTCAACACTGGCTCTCGGCAGTCTCAGATCATGACTGCTCATTATTGAAACGTGAGGAGACTTGGACCAGAACTATGATTCTTTCATCTTACTGTCCTTGTATCGAGAGTCCACCCTGCTACCTCCAAGTTTCTATACCTTTTACTCCCACTCTCGTTCTTTTTCCCTTTACTTTTATCGTTAGTATTGTCTGGGACTAATCGGCCCTTTGGTCTTTGATCGTTTGTGGTTTTCATCTTTCTAAAAAGCTTGTTAGACCTATTTGCTGCTTAAGGTGAGAGCAGCAAGATATTACTTCTTAGCATCTGTACTCTCGAGATGCAATTTGTTGATCTATTCGAGAAGATTAAGTTCTTATTTTTGGCATTGTTTCAACTGTCGTTTTCTCTACTATGCCTCATTCTCTAGTTATTATTTGTCTTTCTGACCTGCATAGTAGATGCCGTTAAGCTTTTGCTTCCAATATTCGACATATTTTAGCTTAGCCTTTTAAGCGGAAACGGCCATATCGCTCCTCCTTTACCGTTGCTTTGCCCGAAGTGATTTCTATCTTTCCTGAATGATGGACTTATTATGCTCTGAAATGCTTTTCATTTGTCTTGCTTAGTCAAGTTTAACCAGGTAAACTGCTTTCAGGATATTGTCCATCTCTTTGCGATGAGACTCTCGATATGAGTGATTACGTTCACGCAGATGAGAAATCTACTACTGGACTCCTGATGTATCTTTGTTTTTCTGCTTAGATCAACAAGTACCAGGGCATTTATTTTACTGATCTCCACCTTTTTCCTTACCATATTTTCCGTCAAACTTTTGTGCTTCTTGATTGTGTCTTTTTATCTTTGCAACTGTTGCCTCAAAAGTTGAACTCGATTTTGCATGACATTGAGATCTTGTTGGACTTGCTTAAGTTCGTTGACTTTTCCCCCGGGCTACTATCGAGATGAATTTTCAAGACTCATTATCTATCTATATTGCTCAATAATTTTATACTAAACTAATAAAATCTCCAAGGACCTTTTCTCCCATAAATTTAATCCAACAGGCCTAGATTATTGTAAAACTGAGAAAAAGAAAATTTAAATAAGAAAAGTGAGTAATAATTTGTACATTTCTATTTTTCAAGAAACAGGTTAACTTTTGATTATCTGTATTTCCATAACTTCCAAATTCATACGATCACGTCTCAAATACTCACTCATCTTCTTCCTTCTTCCTTTACAGCTCCTCCTACCCTCGCATTTGATCTCTTTCGTCATCATCCTACTCCTCAGCTTTTAGTTCTTCTTTGGGTACCACCTAGCAGGAACTGTCTTATATCTCTTACACCTCACCTCGACTGCTTAGTACATAGGCCTCAACCATTTATCCGATCCATTTGACCTTAGAACTGTTTATCTCAGGATCGATATAGAAACCTAGAACGATCCTTCTTGGGTCTAATGCGCTATCATTTCTGGCCAATTTACCAACAAGGTACTAACTTAGATGAGTGGGCACCGACAGGCCATATTTATCTCGTTCTCCATACAACTTCCTCAATCCCAACCGAAGCAATCTCTCTAACCTGAGTCTCAACCTCCCTTGTTCGAAGCATTGCCGATGGCTGGGGAACATGCCATTCATAGCTTGTTGCAAACTCAACATATTTTCATTTTTCAAATATGTCGAAACCAATTGAAAATCCATCTAATTGCTCCAACTGTTGGGGTCACCACCTCGTCGATGTGGTCTATAGGTCACATTTCTTTTTTTCAACTGTTCGACAATTGCATCATATAGTTACATTACGATTTAGCGACTGGGCTAATCAGTTTTGATTTTATAGGTTAATTTGACAAATCGATGGAAATTCTCAGATTGTTCCTAAGTCATCCAATTTCGGCAATTGACCAGAGGGGTCTTAATCATTTTTAGTTCCTATCTCGAAAGCAGAGGTAATTTGGGTTGTAGATGCTTCACGATGTAGAATTATAACTTTCTGTAGGCTAACCTGACGATTGTAGTAATCACATTGTTGTAGCGGTTAGGTGTGCTAAGATAGGACATGACATTACATGGTGTCACCGAGGTACTAGCGGGCTGTGGGGTAGCCATATCCTTTGATGCAGAATAACTTGGCTATTTAGCGTTATTAATAGAAGCGGGGGTTGGCTTAGGAATTTTCAAATTTCAAGGCGTATTCCTGCCGGTTCCTTTTTTTATCGAATTAGCTCATTGATTCCTAACTAATAAAGCTATCGGTGGACGAATGCGAGGAATGACTTTATTGCGATTTGGAGCGAGTTCTAGCAAGAAATGATCCTTTACTAAGCAAGATACTCGCATCCATCGGTTTCAACAATATTTGATGTAGCAATTCGATGACCCGATCGAGTCGACATTATGGAAACTTATCCCTGACCATTACAATGCATTCGCATAGCTAATTTTCAGTCGGTTATCTTTTGGGTCCATCATCTTGTCTTAGATTTCGCAGTTCTTCCAAGAGTGATCTAGCAGGTAGTTATACTTCTAATTTTAAGCATAGTGTGTTAGTATGCAATTAGTTGAGGTCTAGCGGTGGTGGTTGAAGCATAGGGATGGTGGGGGTGGTGGGAGGTGTGAATGGCTAAGTTGTGAACATGTGAATTAGATATGGTGTGAAAGGGATTATTGAGAGGAACTAGATTGGCTCCTTTTTATGATAAAAGGATCAGGATATGATTGTATCTATATGAGGTGCCATAACTTACTAGAGGGAGGATATATTAATGGATGGGGGTTATCAGGTACGGTGTCTACGGTTGTTGGGCAGAACTGGCAATAGATGTAAGGCAGACCATCTCCTTTGTTAATTTTATTAAGCTCATCATAAAATTAATAATTAAGCACATGTTCCCTCGTTTCACATCCCTGACGCCAAGCACGCCCTACACGCCATAATCTAGTCAAAGCATCCATCACATACATCATACCCAACACAATCCTGAATTGCAGCGTAAGGTCAACACCATTGCTAGATTAAACCTCAAGCCAACAGAGCTAAATATATGTCCATGTTAGACCTGCATCTATCAGCATCAGAGACCCGCCAAAGGTAGTATAGGTCTAAACATGAGCAAAAAGACGATGAACCGAATAAACTACTCCCTCAATCACAGCACAATATAAAACAGTGGCAAGGCAACTTTGATGAATCAATAATAAATTCACCGAAACTAGCGAAAAATAAGTCAAATCATCGACAACTCCAACTACAGAAACTAGTACAAACAACCCTAAACATTAACTATACAAAAATATCGACCAAAAGATGAAATATCATTTAAAGGGCCCACCTCCAACACCAGTTCTTATTTGTCTTCATATCCAGCTTTCAAAAATAATCAATCTCCATATGTATGAGATGGGATATGGTAGGTTAGAGTAAAGGAGGAGTATGTGATAAGCCCTAGAAGAGTTAGTGAGGTGTCGAGTTATCGAAGATAGTTTAAGGGGGAAGGAGTGGTTGTAGAGAGGAGGAGACCTAGGGATCAGTTGAAAAGTGTTGATGTGTGGATTGGTGGGTCAACATATAAAAGCCTATTTGGGGCATCTGGTGAAAAGAACAAGAAAGATGATTAATAATCGAGTCTAAACAAACACAGCACAATCCAATCAAAAATACCAACTAATATCGAACCCTAATCAGCACCTACCTCGAATCCACCTCAACTACCTCAGTCATCGCCTCTACCGGCACCTCCTACCTCCAAGACCAGGATAGTAAAAGACAGATACAACTTGGATGATTCACTAGCTGACCCCAACAACTACAAGCATCAATACGGTACCATTAACTCCTATTTTTAGAGACTATATACAGGAATGACTACATGAGCAGCAGGAAAAAATGCGCCAAAAACAGTGGAGAGTACAATCCTCTCTTGGCCTCTTTATCCCTGATGTGAGAGTAGTGCTTGATTTTTTTGTATCTTGCTTCCCCTTAATCGAAAAGTATTAGAACTTATTCGAATTATAGAAAAATAATAGAGTAGAGATGGACAGATTGCTGGAATAGAAACGCAAGGGGTAGCAAAACTTCCGCCTTAAGATAAACTAATTCATCTCACGTACCTCTTCCTCTATCTCTAGATTCAAACTATGCCAAGAAGTAGCAGCAATTGACGACACCAATCATCAACGAACTACTGCAAAATCCTCTCTTCTAGTCATCTCTCCTACCCAATGGCAAAGTATCAATTTAGAAGCTATCGGAAAAGTTATGCAAAGGGTAACAGGCTCAACGTGAGTTCATTCGAGTAGTAGGTGGTGGGCGTCGTTAGCTAAAACCTTCAGATTTGCACAACATCCTCAAATCTTATCAATTGCATGAATTCAACCTTGAGGAGGAGTTGATACGCTACACTTTCTAAAATGGGTCTATGTCACTCAAAAAATTGGATGAGTTGATGATAAATTTAAATATGCCGGTGCTCAACGCCAAAGATAGGGAGATATTAGTGGAATGTTTTGATTTTGATCGGGATGGAGGTGTTGGCAGAGATGATTTGAGCACATTGATGGAATTGTGCAGTGCTGACAGGAAATAGGAAGATATAAGTGGAAATGGAAGTGCTGTAAATAATAACGGTGGGAGATCGGTGGGCGGAATGTTCAGGATCGAACGACAGTGACTGATCTATACTATGTTTATGTATTTTGATTTTCTACTATTTGAGGGAGTTGACCTCCAGTAATTGATTTTTCCATTCCACTGTGGAAATCCAGTAGATTTCGTTCGAACAATCAGCTTCATACACATATTTAAAATCTATATATACTCACATGCAAAAGGGTCATAAGCGACATCTCTGGCTACTACCGCTTCTGCTAATGCTAAGCTCCATCTTCACTCTAACACAGAGTCAAACCACAACAACATCCAACTATTCATATAGCATCCTCCCTTCAGAGTCATATCTGGCAGCAGATCTATCTTATCTGACTCAGGCATCGCCTCAGGCCTGTCTGGCAGATTGTCAATCATGCCAAATAATCAACAATCAATGTTAGTAATGTTACTCACCTTATTTCCGAAGGTTAGCCAACGCATCCTGCACCCTCAATCCTGGCTACATCGTAAATAAATCCTTTATAGTAGTTGTAATCTTCCACGAATGAATTGATGACCAGTGGCGCATTCATCATGGCTGGTGGCAGTTGGTCTAACGCTATACTAGTCAATTGTTCTACACTAAGGCTAAACTCTAATTATTTCTCAGGTCAAATGATGGCAGTTCAACCGGTCAATACTGCACTCTAAATGACCTATTTCCGTACACTGGCTCTCCACCACTATATAGTGGTTCGATTCTAGTTGCTAACTCATGGCTGGAGTAATGGCTCAAGTTTGAGGGTTAATCTATACAACCAGCAAGGTAACAGGATCATTCCTGAACAAATTAGCACCTATTTGCCTAATGTCCCCTACTAGTCACTATGCTCTTCGAATGTCAGTGATCAGAGATTTTCGGTGGCTATCCGAATCCAGGACAGAACTAGTACAGCTCTAACCCTATCACTGCTTCCCACAAACGGAAGAATATCGTTAGTCACATTAGCAGTCATTTCAGGGCAATGCGATCCCTCATGTTCTTCATGCCTCTACTCCGATCTATCCTCAGCTTGTTTAGCCTGTAATTACTTCCTCTAACGTATATCTGATGGTAGTTGTTCACAGTGTCCTAGTGGCTTTATGATGGCGACTGGAGTACTAGGGACTGGGAGTACAAGTATGAGTTATTGTCAAAAATGTCAGATCTAGTATCAGGTGTGTGTTGCTAATCAGTAAGTGTGTTACTATGGGCAGTATGGAGTTAGAGTGGTTGATGGGTGTCGGTTTAGGACTTTGGCTTAGCAGAGTGCAGTCATTGCTAATTCCTCATCCTCATCCTCTTCTTCAAGCTCAAGCTCAAGCTTTTCAAACTCATCTTCATCGTCTGCTACAGTGGGCATGCAGTACGGCTACTACTCCTAATCTTACTAACTCACCACTCCAACCTTTGTGGGATCACTCTGGACAGTCTCAGGCCTATCATCTCCTTCAGCATACATACCCTGTGGCTAAGCTCCCTCTTCCTACACCTACATAGGTCCAGCAGCACCCTTCGCTCCCGTCACTCGTATCTATGCCTCTCTTCCCTTTCACTTAGCTCTTTCCATCTCTTTCAACATATTCGCAGTCGATGTTGACTATACAACCAGAAGCAGCAAATTCTAAGTGTACATAGATGACACACTCTATGCGGTGCATTATGTTCAAATGACAGGAATGAGCAATTTATGTCAAGGTAGTTCACCTGAGTCATTTACCACTTTCCCACCAACTGAATTTTTTCCTCATAACCAAACCTAAATGAACCTGACAATCATATCTGATGCATATTGGGGTCTAAGAGATCTGAGGATAGCTTATCAGATTTGTGAGGCGAGTTGTCTAAGTTGTGATAATTCAGGGTGTGTTCAATGTTAAGGGCTACTAGAATTAGTTAATGGCAAATGTACGGGTTGTCCTTTAGGATTTGGCTATGATTCGAATAATGGTACATGCAATCAGTGCTCGAATAATTGTCTTAATTGTACATTTGGGGTAGGGAATGTCTTTGCCGGTAGTTGTATCAGATGTGGGCAGGCTTACTATCTGTACAATGGTCAATGTGTGCCTAAAACGAATATAGCAACTGATAGTTTAAGAGGCGATCTTCCTGTTGGTGACCCTGCTATTGGTAATTGCTCAATAGTCCTCCCTCTTTCCTCATCATCTATCACAACAAACTCAACCACAGCCTCTCAATTCTCAATAACATCTACAAACATCACCTCAATTATCAACATCCCACAAACTCACTACAAGACAATCGTCGAATTCTATTTGCTTCGATTAGGCAATTGGGATACTACAGATCGAATCGATGTTTATTTCAATGATTTGTTGATGATGAGTAAAAATTACAGTAATTATGGTACGAAGATATGCTCTGGGGTGTCCTCAGTGGGCGGATTACTGGGCACTTCCCTTCTCTATCAGAATCAGACAGATATGCTATCCTATTAATCAATCTAATACACCGATACCAACAGCACACTAACAGTATATTTTTAAGTAATCACAATCAATGGATCAATAACACGATACTATGGTGTCACCTCACTTCAGATCTATCCAGTTGGTTGCTCACAATGTCTTACTTACCCCTTCACATATAAAATATCTCTCAATTATGATTAATATCTCAACATTGTGATGGCATTTTCACGGACCTACCGCAACTCTAATTATACACTATTCAAATAGATATTTTAATTGACGATTGATGGGGTGGTGAAGGAGTATGAAGTGTTGGATGATAATGCTGTTGTGTATTGGCTTCGGTGTGTGGTTAGTCAAGATGTGATGATGGGGATTGTATAGGTGAGGGTCAAATACCCGGAATTGGTGGTTACTGATGTGGGGGATCCTGTCAATGGATAGTAGCCCTTCTTCACCACGACCTCTACTACAACCACTACTACAAATACAAATAATACAAATACAATAACGACCATGAGGAGGTTACAGCAGTCAAACAACACAGCATCAACTCGCAGCGGCTACTCCACCCTAAAGACAATAGACAACACTAACTCCTCAGTAATTCTCTCCCGTTACGCCCCAATCGAGAACCCTAACGCTATCAACAACATCCGAACATTTTTCCAAATAATTTCAAGGTTAGCCATCTATATAGGGTTGGCATTATTCTTCTTAGGTTTGCAGACCATATTAACTCATTTTATGCACAATTTACAAAAGATATGGTTACACATATTCATAGCAGCTATGACTGCTCCTGCTTTACTTAGACAGGTGTTGACTGGTTTCAGAGAGACACAGAATCAAAATATAGCAATTAATCCAACAAAATGGTAATAACCCCTACCATAATAGCTGTACTACTCCTCTGAAACATACTACTACCAGTATTATACAGATGTCAATTTTTTCAGAAATATCTATAACATCGGTTTAGCATTTGCCATTCTTGTCCTCTACTTGTTAATCATGCATATAATAACAAAAAAAGTTATTACTAGACGTATGGCCAATACATCAACAATAATGAGACATCTAAAGGTGACATTTCATCGGAGACCGTTCTTCTATTTCAATTCTATTGTGTTCTATCAGTATCTTACTCTCATTTTAGCATGTTGTCTACAATTCACAGATATTAGTAATGCTACGAATCAAGGAGCATTTAATGGCATTAGTGCAGCTGCAGCAGTGATATCATTTATCTTAGGGACTGGCTATCCACTTTTCCATTTTTTCTGGCTCAGACATAAAAAACATTCATTGACAGCTAATCTACAAGTACAGTATGCCAATCGTTACCACTAGATATTTTTCAGATTTGCTAAAAGAAAAATATGGACGGGTTAGGCAGAAATATCATATTCTTAGCATTTCTATAATCTGTATAGATTTGGTTAACTTTGGTGGTATTGTGTAGTGGTTACAGCTTTCTCGTCATCTTAGACTGCACAAATATTGGTGTTGATGGTTACTCAAATACTACATGCTTTTGTGGTGCTCTTTACAGGGTTGAGCAGAAGTGGAGCATTGAGGGTTATGAAAGTAATGGAATTGGCAGGTTTCATAGGGCTCGAGATTATCTTATTGGTCTGCTCTAATCAAAGTGATACCTTGACATCACAGTCATACAATACTTTAGGAGCAGTGGCGGTTGCTATTCTCTTCCTTATTATTATTGTTTCAGGAATCAGGTCGATCTATACGGGATTACTGCTGAAGAAGGAGTATAGTTATAAGGAGAAAGCAGACAAGAGACATACTAGGCAGGCGGAGGTGATTAGAAGAGATGAGTGGTATGGTAGTGATTAGGAGATGGAGGTTGTTGTGGGGACGGAAAAAGATGCTTGATGGATTTGATTTGTTTCTGTTTGATTTTTGATTATGAGTCTTGTGCTAGTATATTAGCTGAGAGTGAGATGTGATAACAAACAAGAGCAAAGACCACTGAAGAATAACGTAAATACTGCAGGGAGACAATTGATCGATAGCCATATCATTATCATTTTCCATCCAGCACACAAATCACTCATTCTTACGCTTGCTCCCGACTGATATATTTATCTTTGCCATAAACCACCTGTATCCAACTGGTCCTCATAGTTCCAGGTCTAACTACACTCTCAACAGTCTCTCCTCTCAAATATTTTGGTTGCCCATTTATTTTCCAAAATTACTACTCCATCAATTCCATCTCTATCTCATGTTTTTTGGGGTCATACATGAGCAAGTCACATATTTTGATGCCAACGATAAAACCGATAAAACCTAAGGAGTAGGAGCGTAGTAAAGTAGAGCGGTAGAGTTTGGAGATCCTGGATGATTAGATTTCGGGCATGGTATGTATTGTATTAATTATGGTTAGATGAGGTATTTGTGATTTTATAGATAGGGGTAGGATAGATATGGGACAGAAGATCAGTGCGGGTTAGGGAAAGCAGAAGTACTAGATTGTGTAAAGTAGCACACCAGCATCGTCATCAGAATAAAGCGAGCAGAACGAGCAGAGGCGTACTCAGTAGGATGTTACTACCCATACACGCCAGACAGAAAAAACATAGCAATCAGGCCAATCAGATGTACTGCCGAAACAGGCCTCTAAATTCATCTCCGAAGACGCAAAGAAACTCAACTCTTTCTACACATTTCATGTAGATGAGTCCAAATTCAACCTCATCAAACAAAACTCAAAAAAGCAGGTGACTCGCTATGCACTAACTGGACTCATATTTGGTTTCTTTACGGAGTGGCTGTTAGGCAATGGCAGGATCTATGAAAATATTGTTAAGAAGGGCACCATGAGGAGGTTGAGTATGTTTTATTTGATATCGTAGAGGCGAAGAAGAAAGAAGAGATGAAATTGGCTGAGAAGGCTGCCAGAAAGGAGAAGAGACAGCAACAGACTACAGCTCGGTAATTGTTATGAACTGAATACTGAATATATCAAGAGTGAGATATGATATTTACCTCCTAAGTTCATCACTTCCCAACTTCTATACTTTATATACTCACTACTACTTTTTCACAACTAGTACAATTTATAGCAGGAACGATCACCCCCCTTCAATCATCGAACATGATTTTCCCTTAAATTCTGCTAATTAGTTCCTAATTCGATAATTTCTCCTCTTGGTCATAGATCATCGAAAATTAGTTTGTTTCCAACTCATCTTTCTTCAACTTCATGGCCTCACTTACCAGATAGGCTAGCTGGATGACATCACGACATTTGGCATCATTTTTTATGGCTTACTTGCAGACCTCGCTCAACTCATCGATGGTTTAATTATAGATTTGGGCGAAGAGTTACTTAGGACATAGAGATTGATTGCATATTTTTTTGACTCTTTTCAAATTTTAAGGCAATTCTCCTTCATACTTCCCAAGATAACCCTCTACTTTTTTGACCAATTCATCAAAAAACATCTTCATGACCGTGAAATCATTCTTGAATTTCTCCATAATTTTATCTCTGATATTGTTGTTGATAAACAATTTATATTGCTCTTCACTAAAAGCTTTAGAGTTGATTTTCCCCTCTTTTAATCTAATGTAAGATTTGTAGGTGATCATACATTGCCATTTTGAAAGGACCAAGATGAAGATTTAGGCCTTATGAAGGGGTATGTTAAGTTTATCCAAAGCGAAGCAATTGTGGATCTTGAGAGAAAGATGGTTCAAAAAGACAGCTTTGTTTCTTTTGAATAAGAACCAATTTTTTATTTTTCTGATGGTCTACTTCTTGTTCTAGGCTTACTCATACTTATGAGCTATTGATTTGTAGATATCTTGTTATTTGGATTAGTTGGCATCACGGGATTGGACGACGCTGATCTACTTGTCTTAACTTGTCATGTTGGTCATCTCGATCTGTTGGATTACCTTCTTGTCCTCAAAGTAAATTGCGTTCATCTTGGTTGACATCTACAACTTGTCTTTGGCTGATTTCTGGGCTAGACTCATAGAACGGTTGATATCGTTTGAATCTTTCTATTTCTACATGAAAATCTAGAGCGAGAAGATTTATTTCCAGGAGATGCGTTCCTAAGGAGCGTATCTGAGCATAGATTCGAGCATTTATTGGATACCCGGGGTAGTTAATTTCTGAGGGAAGCGGATGACCTTCTTGTTGACTTTGGAGATGAGTTCCTAGAGTGAGGTGGCCTTATGTGGTGTTTTGCCGTAGAGCATCTGGTAGAAGATAACACCCATCGACCACACATCACTTTTAGTTGAGTATGTACTTCCATTCAATATTTCAGGGCACATGTACATAGGGCTACCCACTAAACTTTGATGAATTTGATCTAGTTCAGCTCCTTCTTGATAGTATTTAGCAAATCCAAAGTCAGCAATTTTATAGGTCTAGTGTTTGATCAAAATGTTAGCAGGTTTCAAATCTCTATGTATAACCGAGTGCTGATGCAAATATTTGTACCCTCTGATCAATTGCTTCATGATAATTATACACTCAGACTCAGGTAATTTCTTCCTCTTCTCTAAGATGTCCTACAGTGAACCTTTATCGCACAATTACTGGAAGAGGTAGATGTTGTTGGCTGATTTTTTGACATCGTACAGCTCAACAATATTTTCATTTTTATGGCCTTCATGATCTTGATCTAGTTCTTGAGGGAATCGTAAAATTTCTAGGCATCTTTTTTGATGTTGCTGGTTGAGATTGTCTTGACTGCCACCAAGTTGCCATTACGAATGTCAGCACCTTTATAGACTTAGCCGTAGGAGCCTCGTCCGATTTTTTAGTTGATGTTGATGATGAAGGGTTAGACGAATTTGTAGTAGGAGGTGCCTAACTTGGCGGCCTACTCCTTTATCTTGGCCATCTTGCTCTTGTCCATTGTGGATTGAATATTTTGATATATAATTATTATCAGGGAACTGTGATATTGTACAATAGTAGTGAGGAAGGTGGTAGAGGGATAACTGTAGGGCTGAGGGATCAGCAGAAGAAAAAAGTGATTGGGAAGGGTTTAACACAAGAAGAGACGTTGATTTAGAGAATTCTAGTGATTTTTGGTAGGCTTATCAAATTTTATCTCAGAGGTTCATCCCATCAAAGTCAGGCTATTTGCTAGTTTTATACCTCATTGCCTCCCTTCAGCATTCCTACCGTCGCCATCTTCCATACCCTCGTATCTCCACCAATAATACCCTTAATTCTTCTCTCAAAAGGTCAATTAAACGTCATTCACCACAACAATCAATATCCGTGAGTTTTCATCAACTTCTGCAACTCGTCGTAAAGCACTAAGACGATAGATGAGCCAATGCTTCTCCAGAAGTTGGACAAGTTACCCTTAAAAAATCCAGTTACACCTTCAGTGGCGAGTATCTTGCTTCCACAGTCGGCGGTGCCCTTATAGAATCTTTGGTCTTTTGGCTTACCGGATTCCATCATAAGTCTTCTTCGGATTGTATCCAGAGGGTAGGCCAGGGTCTAGGAGGTCGAAGTGACAAATTGAGCGAACAAGAATCGTTTGAAAATGCTGGCACTTTTCTGCTCTTCCTCTGAACCCCAGATGAAGCTCTTTCCTGCGTCATAGCCTCTAAGGATAAAATATTGGCATACCCGAAGTAGAAGGCTCTGTAGGTGAAGATGCCGAGCACGGACACGCCAAATCCATTGTACAATCCGGTGACTCCATCTTTTTTGAAAATTTTAGCGCAACAGTCGATTAAGCCATTGAATTCTCTCTCAGCGGCACTTTTGCCGATATCAGCTCCTAATCTAGTTCTGGCGAAGTCGAGAGGATAGACAAAAATTAGTGAGAAAGAGCCAGCGATACCACCTGACAGAAGTGAGCGTAAGAAATATTGAGTTTTATCTTTTTTTGAGTCAATTCCTTTGAGGAAAATTTGGTATAGATAGTCTTTAGTTGAGAAGTTGATGGCTTGGGTGGGGAAGTATCTGACAACGTTGGCCCAGTTACCTCTCCACAGTGAAAGGACGCCTTCTTCCTTGGCACATCTCACGAAGCAGTCCACGATACCTGAGTCATATACTTTATACCGGTGTAGGGTCTAGCGGCAAGGCGGGGATTGTTCTATTGGGTCTGGAGGAGCAGTTTGACTCTTTCGATGGGTGCTGCTAGGGTCTTAGCGATTGCTCCTGATGTGCCGCCGAGGACGAAATCTTTGAGGACTTTGCCGTAGCCGCTTTGGGTGTTGGCTATCGTAGAGGGTGACAGTACATGAGGCGGGAGGTGCGTGTGCCATGATTTTTTAAACGGGGGATAAATAAAATATTGATAATGAGCCTCTTATTAGATATTCATTTTGTATTGAATTATTATGAGTCAGAAACCCATAAATAGGAAATAAAATTGAGGCATGCAGGAAATTGGACAAGTAATTGGCGAGTTATTGAAGTAAAGTCCAGAGGGTAAATAGTAGAAAATTATGAAACAGGCATAAACTAACAGAAATGGATGACTCGAAGTGTTGCCAAAAAAGAGGATGTTATTCTGTAAGGCCAAATATAGTGATGTGACAACCAGAATAAGGAGCTTATACAGTACATAGATCAGTCTAAATCACTCTTGCTTTGGTAAGCCACCTTCAGACTATTCTTTCCCCTAACATAGTGTTATCTCTTACTGTCTCGTCTTAAAAGTAAAGGTCTTTACTCAACAAAAAAGATCTTAGGTCAGTTGGCATATCAGTCATTATACCTCTTGCTCCCATATTGATAGCCTTCTCCCAACCTTACTAGTCATTGACGATCCAGTAGAAGGTCAAAAGGCATCTTTTTCTGAGATACGGGATAAATAGTCTTGACATGAGGTTGAAAAAGCGGAGGATGGAGATGAGGATACATATGAGGACTTTCCTGCCGCAAGTGGTAGCCATAGAATCTGTCAATTTGATCATTCCTTCAGTGACAAGGGGTATATCCAGCACTCCATGTCTGATGCACCAAAAAGGTAGCAAACCCGTGATAGTCAGAATAAATATTTTGAATATCTCCCAGGCCGAATAGAAAGTCATGGAATCCTCCACCTCCTCCATCAATCCTTCACGACCATGATCCCTGACTGCTACCCAAATGGTGACATCCTATCTTTAGTGCTTTCTGACCAACCGAGCAAATTCCTTAATGGCGGTGTCGGTGGGAGATTTTAGCTAGATGTTCATCAGTTTTCGAGGGTATTTAGTGAACAAGTCATCGAGGAGTATTATTTTATTTCGAGCTGTCGGGATAGGCTAAGAGCCAGCAGGCATGCCGAAGGGTACAATTTCTTTCAAAAAAGTAGGCAGATGCTGATATTAAACTTCATTGAGATTACGAGGGTCGCCTGTTGTTCGTTGGATGGTAGCATCGTGGTGGACAACTAATTGAAGATCTTTGGTCTATTGCAAGTCCAACTAGAACATATGTGAAATTTTATCAGTTTTATCGAAGGTTTACATGGTTTTCTAAGGCCCCTAAAGGAACCTCCTCGATGCCCGATGCATAGCACTTTATTGTTGTTTTAAGAAGCGAGTGCGTTGAGTAATCTATTGGGGTATTGGTATTTTTTCCA
>Ga0100402_1000841_pt1 | contig 35880 bp, 31 predicted proteins | sample CryGeyme20150102_FD_80419 | JGI IMG/M metagenome (GOLD analysis project Ga0100402, IMG submission 80419) | Groundwater microbial communities from Crystal Geyser aquifers in Utah, USA - Crystal Geyser metaG 2015-0102 | ecosystem: Environmental > Aquatic > Deep subsurface > Groundwater | place...
AAAATCATTGGATGGCTTTATTGATTCCGTTTTATTCCATTCGTATATCGTGCTATTGGAAAGTATTGTAGACTTCTCCAGCTGCCAAACGACGCTAACTCTCAATATCAACTCCTGCTCTTAAGGCTTCTCCTGCTTTCTCTTGATTTATTTATTTGTTGGCTATTTCTGACCGACGCTGAAGTTATTATTCATGTTAAATTTGTAGGTCAATCTCACCACATTCAGCTTTCCTTTTCTACCTTCTGACTATTTGTCTACCCTCTTGATTGATCTTCTATTCTTTCTACTCTTGTTATCTGCGACTTCTTCTGCTCAGAATCAAATAGATCACAATTACAACACAGACCACGAATAAAACTGATCCGATGACGATAGCTGCCACAATTCCAGCATTGCTACTATAGCTGTAGTAGCAATCTTTGACCTCCAAGGGGCAGTACCCGTCAATATCGCAGCAGTTGAGACTGCAGTCTTGTTAGACACAGTTATTTCCCATTGTTATATTCGATACAGACAATCAAATATAACCAAAAAGAAGATGTATTAAGTTAAATAGATGAAAAATCAGATCATTTGGAATTTCATTGACGGTCGTTTCTTTAGCCCTTTGGCTGCCCAGTTCCATTGACTCTTGCAGCTTTCGAATAGGTCCTTGTGATTGGCTTGATACTGTCCAACAAGAATTTCCATTTTCTTTAAAAGTTCCTTAGGGGTAGCCATAGCAAATACGCTAACTTTTTTGTCCTTTTCGAGAACATTGATATTTTTGATGATATCCTAGCTTAATCTTTTGATTGATTCGATAGCTTATTTCTGTTCATCCATGTTTTGCATGAGTTGTTTGATGAGAAGATGGTCTTACTCCATTTTTTTACTCTCTTCTTCAGAAATTACCTTCAAACGTTAAAATTATTTCTTCATTATGGCTTTTTATTTTTCTTTCTTTTTAGACTCCTCTTACAATTGAATTATTTGGGCTTTTAGCTTTTAATTTTCATCTTGCATTAAAGTTACTTCAATATTTTTGAATTTCTAGTGTTCTTGAGATTGTTTTGATTTCTCCATCTTTTGCCTTTCTAACTAGTTCTTTAGATTAGTTGCCAAAGTCTAAAGCTACTCGAGCCTTTCTACTTTTTATTTGCTCTTCTCGAATACCTCTACAAGCTCATCAACAAAAGATTTGATTTTCTCATAAAGAAAAACATTTTATTTGACCTAAAATTTTGATAGCAGTGGTTCCAGCTTGTTTTCTACTTCAAATACAACTCCTTCGTGGATAATAAAACAATTCAGCAAAGTTTCAAGGGCATGTTTGAGTTAATTGGCTGAAGTTTTGGCTTTCTTTGCTTATGTTTATTTTATTTTGAGAGCTCCTTCTGTAGCTGAATACTGAGTTTCGAGGTTGTCATATTCATAGCATTTATTTTGTAGCTCCCTGAGAGCCTTCTTCACGTTTTACTTCTACTGCTTCAATTATTTCTCCAGGTGTCCCTTTTATACTTACAGATTATCACGATGCTACATTTCAAGCCTGAGATTTGCCTCCATCTAGCCTACCTTTTTCTTCGTTTCGGTTTCAAGCTGTTTCTTTTCTTTTTATAACTTCAATATTTTGGCATCTAATTCGTTGATCTTCAAGACAAATGCTTAATTTTCCTCCTAGTAAGATATTTTTTAGCTTTCTTTCTGTTTCCTATCTTTTTAAAGTTTAACAATTTTTGCAGTCAGTTCGTTTATTCGAGTTTAATATGCTTCCATCTAGTTCTCTACATCATTCAGTTTTTGTTTCAATTAAGTGATTTATTTATTCTTGCTGTTGAGAGCTTTATTCAAATTTTTAGCTTTAGCTTCATATCCTTCTTCTTTTTCTTTGTAGTCCTCCTCCATTTAGACAATCTGACTTCTGAGCACTTCAACAAAACTTTTTTTGGTGACCAATTCCTAATGTTTTTCCATTGAGCTTTGCTTTAGCAGTTCAATGCTCTTTGATGTCGAAATGATATGGTTGTGTTTTTATTGTTCAACACTTGACAACTTATTGATGTAGCCTTCCTTCTATTACTTTTATCGTTGCCACCTGGTGAGTACTTATTCATTGTTGGTGACTATCTTTTGAAGAAGGGTGTTTATCTTAGTACAGAAGATAGTGTCTGAATGTTCGATGACTATTGCAGACTTAACTTTTGATAGCTCAGGAAATAGAGCATCCAAAGCTTAAATAGATTTGGTTTTGTATATATCGTGAAATTATTGGAACTGCTCGAGCTATTTTTATTTCTTATCGAGTTTCTTTCTGAGCAGGTCCAGTTATCCTTAAACTGAGCTATAATCTTATCTTAGCGATCCTTGTATGGTGTCCATATCTTATATTTTTTTGTATAGTTCCTTATTTTTGGTAAGCAGTTTGGCTTTCTACTTTTAAAATTAACAAATTATTTATTCTTTTTCCTCGAGCTATCTATTCTTGGCCTTGATCTATCTTTCCAATTTTATTATCTGAGCATTGAACTTGGCCATCTGATTTTATCTTTCTTTTATTTTGCCATCAAACTATTCAAGAGAAAATTGTTGCAGATCAAATTTTTATTTAACAGAGTTAATTTGACTCTAGTGATGTTCCTTTATTTACTGAAGTTTACTTCTCAATTATTTGATCTCTTCGTTTGCTTCTTCCAACTATTTTTGAGTATTTTATTGGATGGTCCTTTTTTATTAGGCTAGCTCAACTTTTTCAAATTGAAAGGTCTGGTTGACTTAATTCAGCTGAATTAGGGTAGATTATAGATTGTGAATATGTTATACTTTTTATTCAAGCTCTTGTTAAAGTTATTGATACTACCTTTGTATAGTTTTGATATTTTAGTTGCACCCACACAACTAAACATTAATTCTTTCTATTTATTCTTCCATAGCATTCTGGCGGCCTGCACTTTATTTAGCTTTAATTTAATTGTTCTCTTTTTCTTACTATAACTGGCATTCTAATTCAGAACATTTGGTCTCCAACATTGATGACTTCTTCATTTCGTATTGTAGATCTTCCATCACTTCAGTTAGTTTTATGCTATTGTGCTCGTATTCATTTGAAAGAATTTTATGTTCCTTGAGAAGGATGTTATAGTCTCTTTCCAATAGCTTTAGTTGCTCAGCTTTCTACTTGTTAATTTTTTATGTCTATTTGTATGAAACTTTAGTTCTGTTGTTGTTTGTTTCCAGAAAGTTCAATTTCTATTTTATCTACACTAACTATGTTTCCTTTTAGTTTAGTTTCTTTCGATAGTTTCTTCTTTCCTCATTGAATCTGCTGTTGCTTTGGACTGTCTACTCAAGAATGCGTTTTTCATTCTGAGTTTTTGTCAATTCGTATCTGGTATTGCTAAGTTCGACTCTATATCGATCGTTTTATGTTTATAGTGCTTCGATGATCAGTTTTAACTAGTGAATGGCCTGAGTAGATTCGGTATTTTTTGCTTTTGTCTATTTTAATTGCTACTCGCTCTTTTCCAGTTATTTTTCAAGCGAATCCATTTTTCTGAGAAGCGAGGTCCTTTCTTCAACAACTTTTTTCTCTTTATCTTTGAATCCATCTCTTATTCTTTTCTATCTATCTTCGAATTAGTTGGAGGTCACATTTTTGTCAAACAGAAGCCTTTGTTTTTAATTCTAAGCCGCATAAAGTTTTTCAGTCAATGCTTTTACTTGCTCTTTAGAGCTCAGCTCTCGAATTTAGACTCTTTTGATAATATTTTGATAGCTTAGTTTCTCTTCTTATAACTGCTCTTTGTACTTCTTTATACTTCCTGTCAATTATTTGTTTGTCTTTTCTAGCACTTATATCTTCGATCCGTTCATTCTGAGTTCCAGTTAGTGATTCTACACTTTCTTCGTAGCTTATTTTAAGTCTTTCTCAAGTTCTATCACTCTAGTTGCTTTAGAGTTCAGTTCAGATTCAACTATCGTCAGCTTGGTCTTAGTTGATTCGACTTATCGTTCTAAAGAAAAAATTCTTTCCTGGTCAGCTCCTCTGCCCTTTTCAGAGTTGTAGTACTCTTCTAACAAAGAGGATCTTTTTGTCAAATCTTTATTCGATCCAAGCCGACCGATGGGTAGAGTCTCCCTCCCTCCAATCGATTTATCTATATGGGAACCTCTAAGGATTTGACTTCTATTGTGAGAAAAAATATGCTAATTTTATAAATTTCGGGAAGGACTGATGTGTCTAGGAGCTCTACTAAACTGAGGGTTATAGTCACTGTCTCTCGGGTAGAATATTTTTTCGATTACACTGGCGTTCTCAGTAGGCGATTTTTCATCAATATTCTAAAGGAAGAAATCGTATTCGATGAAGGCATTCTTATCTGGACATTTATCGATTCGAGCCATTTCATGTCTTGTTGAGGAAGCTGAGTGGTGAAGGGGAAGTTGAACAGTTCCTGCCGGAATTTTTCCACTGGTTGATTTAAGATAGATGAGTAGAGATAGCTAAATTACTATATTTGTACTTTTTTCTCCGACATCAATGTCGAACTTTTAGAAACATTTAGTGAGAATGTTTGAGAATGATTCCATTTCATCGAAGCTTAGCCATTTTTCAATTATGTTTAGCCATGGATATTATACTACTTTCCTTCTGAATACAGAATAAGGTACACACTTTCAGGGTACAGGAGACTGAACAAGAGAAACGAACTTTGAGTCTGATTTTGTTGATATTGAGCTTCAGCCGAAATGTTTGGTTTTGATCTGAAAGCATGAGAAAAATGTTTATTGAACAAATATAATTTATCGTGGAAGATAGATAATGTGGTGCAAATACTTGAGGAGTAAAAACATATTATACACAGGGTTTGCCATGAGAATATGAATTTTGAGGCTTATTAATATTACTGGTTCTATATCATGGTTGATGTATATTGTAATCGATAAAAGTAAAATATCATTTCCCCTCAAGCAACTGTTTAATTTGTTTCAAATTCTCGGCTTTTTTGCGAAGATCCATCTCTTTCTTGAAATTTTATCGTTCCTCCTCTTGGTCTCTCTTCCTAATCTCTGCCTTGGCATTAAGGAGAGCCTCCTCACTCTGACGACTCATCTCCAAAGTCAAGGTGAGTTCCTTCTTCAAAGCGGCTATTTATTATTGGGTTATTTCGATGATGTCAGCTAATTTATCTTTTTCATTTTATATAGTGGCGATCTATTCAAAAAAATTGTGTTATTTCTTCTTTAAGGAATCTATTTCTTATCTCAAAAGGATGTTTTCTTATTTTTGGGTCTGCAAAACATGCTCCATTTATCTAATATATTTCTCCTGCTGAGATAGAACCTCTAGCTATCTTCGAATGCTCGAGTCTTTCATCTTCAATATTTATGACTGTTGTCGTTGTCTTCTCTATCTCTGAAGAAGCTGATATTCTTCTGACAGTCTCCTGAGCTAATTTTGTAAGTCTCCATTGGTCACTAACTATCTGGCAAGCTCGTCTTGCGTCTTTCTATTTTCACGACTGAGAAGTTCAATTTATTGAGTCAATTTGGAGATATGATCCTTTAAGTTTTGAATATAGTCATCTTGTCTTTTTTGTTCATTGCTTAAGCGATTCCTAAGGTCTTGATTGGTTTGTTCAAAATATTTCAACCTTCCCTTAAGTTATTCAATCTCAATGCCCCTTTCTTTGTATTTCAGATTAATTTAATGCTCATAGACAAGCTGCTGTTCACTTAATCTGTTTGTAAGAACATTTTTAACATTTGGGGGGCTTTCCAAGTGATTAACTTTGCTCTTGTACAGTTGGACTTCTTATCTCAATTGTTCGACAAGTTGTTACAATTTTACTTGGTTTCTTCCTTGAATTTCGGTTCTATCTGCCCATTACTCTTCATCTTATTTTTTTGTTAACTGCTTCTTAGACTATAGAGTTTTGTTCTGTATCATCTGAAAGTTTTCTAAAGATTTCGAATACTTCAAAGTTTTTTCCTTTGAGTTAGAAGCTTCTATCTTAGCCTGATTCGTCAGCTGTTGTAAAACTCTCTTTTTGAAGTATTTTGTCTTTTCTTTAATCAGTCCTTGGAGCACTTCAGCAGTAGCTCTCATATCTTTTCTGGCCTTTTTATCCATTAGAGTGGCAATATTGCTCTGTAGTTTTTATAGCTTTGTTGAGCATTTTTCCAGTTTATGATAGTCTTAGGAATTACTGATATCCTGCTTGATTTTTTATAGTTTTCTGAGGATTTGAGACTCGCTATAATCGGACTTTTATCCCTTCGAATATTACATTTAAATTATACAGAGTAAATCAAATTTTCCTTTGTTTCCTTGGCTCAGGCTCTTCCTCTGAGGATGAACTTGAAGAGGAAGATGAAGAGGATGATGATGAACTGGACGATTATTCATCTTCTTCTCTTGCCTCTCCTTCTTCAACGGGGTCTTACTTCAAAGGTTGCCCTTGATTTTATATCTCTTTCTTGATTTTTTGCTCATCCTTCTTATCGTCTTCGGGTTAATCTTAGCTACTCGGCTTGTCCTCCACATATACTCTTTTGTAGTCCTGGTCACGAATGACAGTCTTGGGACCTTTATCTTTGTTGAGTGCAAGTTTAATCTTTTCCTTGTACATTACAGTTGGGCTGGGCCTGTATCTGTAAGCTGCTTGATTTTAACATTCATAGGTGTAGTGTCCGTATTTAAGACATCTCTGGCATCGTACCACCCCTGACCTTTAACTAGCTGCTTGCTTTTTCATTCTATTATAAATATAGTGATTATGGTTGAGAAGCAGTCAACAGTTTCCAAGTTTTCAGATACAAATGATTTCAACTGTTAATTTATTTTTGCAAAGGGATAATTCTTCGAATATTCTTCTTTAATTGGAGATAGAAGAAATTGGAAAGCTATTAATGAAGGTTATCAAGATCACTCTTCTCTTGATTCAGTTTTCTCCATTGTCGAAATGTTAAGTGTTTATTGCGTAGCTTAGCGCATGGGCGTTCTTTTACTTTTGGTCAAATCCATTGACAAGTTCAATCCAATGACCTTAGAAAAGTATGTTGACCTGTGTGTTTTTAATTGGTGTATCTTCTTATTGAGTCTGTCAGTTTCAGCAAGAACCATTTTCTTTTGATATATTTTGGTGTTGTCAGAAGGTCTGTGGGTGATTGGTGGTAAACGTTCGGCTGAATCCCTTGTTCTGACCTTTTGGCTTCTGATTTATTGGAGTCTTTTTGACAATCTTTGATGTTCTATCTTTTGGTAATGCTGGTAAAGTGGAGAGTTCTCTCGTTATTTGAAATACATAATCTTCCGAATAAGAATATAATCAGGTGCTTTATTATGTTATAGCGTAAAAATCACCAACCTCGACAGCTCATCATGCTTAAATCTAGAGCCAGCAGACAAATGAGTCTACCGTACCTCCTCTCGACGCCTGGAAAATGCAAAATATCTCTCCTCTCTCCTTATGAATTAACTCCTCTTCTAGACTACCTCCATCTCAGCGATTTGTTTCGCCTTCATTAGGCATTATACAGCAACGAAAAAACCAAGGAAGGTGCCAAAACCATCATAAGCTATATTGCTAAACGATAAAGAATCTACTCGGTCTTCTAACTAAAGTAGTTTATGAGTTACACTGTTCTTCGTAAAAGAAAACTCAGCAAATGGTGGAATTCTGGAAGAAGTAGCGAACGTAACGACCTTGAAAGGATAAACTGGGATGTTGAGAGAACCAATGTGTGGTATTGTAGGAAGAAAGAGGAGATTCAAGGGATGAGAAATTATCTCCGGAGGGTTTTGATTAAGCTCTGTGGATAAGCCAGCCGTTATGGGTACATACAAGGATTTCACTGTATCATCAAGGCAATGTTCTAATCCAAATTCAGTGAGCATGAAGCATATCTTCTGGGAAGCTATTTCCTCAAAGAGCTAAAGTTGGGTAAATACTACGACAATAGACAGGAAAGAATGAGAGAGTTGTGCTATGTTCTCGATGTTTATGTCTACAACAATTTACCCTCACTGCATTAGCACCTCAAAAAACAATAAATAACGGCTCAGTGCTATGCTATCAGTTGGTTTATTACTCTCTTTTCCCAGGGTCTACCTCTTCCAATTCTCAATAAATTATGGACACTTTTTGTCATAAAAGGATGGAAGGTAATGATCAAATTTTCAGTAGCTTTGTTGTGTCTGTTTCACAGAGATATCATAGCTCTTCATGAAGATGAACTTCCTGAGTATTTGGGTTCTCTTCAGTCTCGATTGAGTTACAGTAAGGAACAAACTTTATGGCAGCTTTACAGCTCAATAAAAGTCACCAATAGAATGGTGAATTTTCTCTCGAGACATATGAGGATTTTATAATACGACAGAGAGATATCAATCAGTCAGCTGAAGCAGTTGAGACTAAGTTCACATCTAAGTACTCAATTGTAAGCCAATGAGCCCTAGCTCTTTCCTTCTTATTATTCTGTAGGACTTTGTTGCTAAAAAGTGGAACCATCGAAATCATTTCCATACTGTACGGACTGACATTTTCAATTATTGATTTAACTATTTCTTTATAAAAGTAATCAGATTATCATGCATACCTTAGAGTATGCAGACGAGCCTCTAACTATGCTATGCGATCGATGCCTGAAAGAGGTCCAACGAGAACTGGCAAAGGAGTAGAGTGCATAACGTGAGGAGGAGGAGGAATCGGGTTGAAAGCAGGGGAAACCCTCTGCTCGTATACCATATCGACACTTTGGCTTGTCATTTTGAGACGTCCTCCTTCTCCATCTTGCAATCTGGGCAGTTCACTTTTAAATAATTTCTTTCTATCCTGGATAGTTTGCAAGAAATCTTAAGCAGACTAGATGCTTTGTTTGCTGATCACAACTATAAGGGTTTATATTTAATGGTTGTGTTGTTTAATATTTTTTTGTGCTTTTTCAAGATCCCTGAGTTGTTCCTCAATAGGCAAGACTAAGCTTTGCAAATGTTGGGAATACTTGGTGCTAATTTCATTTAGCAGTTATCTTTAGAGGTAGTCGTAATGTCGATTGATATCATCCAAAGCATCCTGACGATGCTTTTGCAGCATATTGCCATAATCATTGAGAATATTGTTAGGATTGAGGTCTTCTCGCTAAATAAGACATTGTATACCAGCAATCGAAGTTCATTGGCCAGTCCCTCGCATACTATGTCGATTTGTTCAGATGCGCATGCCACTGCTTCATTAAGGGATACAATTTCGTGAGCATAAGTAGACTGAGAGAGATGGATGTTGATGCATTTGGGACATAGAGGAAGTGCACAGCTGGGATTGGTGCAGAAATTGAGTAGAGGATTTTTCGGGTGGTAGTAGCAATCCATAGCTGTTATAAAATAGATAACGTTCTTGATTAATTTTATTAATGATTCATATAGATGCCTGAGTGTCATTGATCTAACTGTTTCAGGAGTAGGTATATGTGTTGGTTTTTTATTGGGACAAATAGTTAATTATTATAATGTCATAGACTGGCTTCTTAAACAATCCTGAAGAAGAGCTCCTCAACTACTCACTTTAATTGTAATCCGCAAGCTTCAGGGCTGATTATAGTTCCAGATCTGAAGATTTGCGAGGTTGGGGATAAACGCCAGTCTTATCTAAGATCAACTGTTCAAACACGCGACACGTAAATAAGGATAAATTAAATTAGGCTGAAAACTATCAAAAGGAATACACCTGTCCTTCTATCTCCAACATCAATCACAAAGATAGTTTGAAAAAAAGGCTCAGATATCTGAATGATGAAGATGTCAAAGCAATTGCATGCTAAACCCTCGGTTCAGAATTAGAAGAGCAGATGCAATTTATTCAATTGCCGAGCTCTTGTCCTAGGATTGAAAAACCTAAAGAAATTTTTATAAGAAGAAAACAGACTAGGATATCTTCGGCCAAGAAATCTACATATCGAGCTATAATGCCGATAGCTAAAAGCATTCTCCTTGAACCAAGGTCTGAAACTTTGACCATTTAGATCATCAAGAAGCTTTCCGAGACTTCCAAGTTTAGACGTAAACTTAAAAATAATCAAACTGCTGAAATCATCAACTACCCTGTTGATTCTAACTGCTTCTTGGACACTGTTGAACAGAAGAAGAAGAATCAGTTGAAATTCTATCTCCAAACCAAACCATGTTGTATGAAATTCTGATCTATATCATTCTAGCTCTATTTCTTATGCATTCTTATCATGCTAAAATTGCTGCTAAAAAGAGCAGCAGTTAATTAATACATATAAATTTGCCACTTTCGATGTACCCTCGAAGAAGAACAGTCCAGGAATTCATGGCTGACAAGGAGGAGATCCAAAACACTTACTTCACCTTCAGAAAACTCAGTCTTGGGAATAAGAGTAACGAAAAAACAAAAAATGAGGGGCCCTAACCTATCAATGCATCTCGCACTCAACTTCGACCCAACATTGTCAAGATGGCTCGTCGCACTCGAGGCATAGATTCACCATATCAAGGAGATCAGGAAGATGAAGAATGGTGGAGAGATATGACTGGTCAAAAATAGGGAGTATCTGAACAGTTAACCAATATTTCTGAGTCAACATAAATCAAACCAAAACTCTTCGATCTCCAAAGTGAATAGTTGTATACCGAAAGAGTTCGTGTTTACCACAATGGCCATCTGGTGAACTAAAAGGACTGGGCTTCCTACATTTTTGGAGAGCATCCACAATAGGAAGACTGTAACCAGGAAGATGAATAAAATGATGCTCTTTCTTGGATGGATGAAGAAGAACATGAAAATGATCCTGAATCTTCAATCGATGACATCGCTTTTTTGCTTGATGATTCCGATGAAGCCAACTCTCTTGACTCTAACTACTCCACAAGAACGTCTAATTCCATTGACCTTGACGACTTGATTCTTGACCAACTGAATACTGAGCTTGAGAACAACAATTGATTACTCATACTTCATATTTTAAATTGTCTATTATTTATCTTTAAATCAATTGACCTCTGACCATACCACCAAATAATATAGTGATCATAAGGAGGATGAACATATAGTATCAAGACGAGGATAAATAAAATATATGTCCAAAAGATCAAGAAACACATACAAATGTTCATCTGAATGAAACCTGGCCTTCTTTAGATATTTTTTGTTCTATCAGATCATGCCCTCATTGTTAGTCAACTCAAGTAGAATCAGACAATGAATACATCACATTCGATCAGAAATGCTCAACTGTGTGGGAAGTTACAGAGCCAGCTCTGACGTATTCGCAAGAATCTCGCATATCTTCAATAGCATATGGTCGTCTCAATAGCAACAATTCGAGACCTTTCTATGAGGACTGCATAGCATATCACACCAGATTGAGATCCAGTGCCAGACACACTCATTGATGATAGTGATAGTTGATCAACATAATACCATTCAAATCATGCCAATTTATGGATAGAGCCTGAAACACCCTGAACTGAGGTAAAAGACACTCCTTTTGAGTGCTCTGTTTCTGCGATGTCATTCCTAGTGTTGTCGAGATTCTGTTTGTCCATTTCGAAGGTCATGCTTAGGAACTCCCAAAGAGGGCACTTGATCATCTCACAGTGGTCAATGCTAAGTAAAAAAGAGGGTACATCTTAGAGAAGAAGGAGTTGTCTTCCAGGTTTTCCTCAACCATTTAGGTCTTTGAGCTGGTTTGGAGGCACAAAGGAATTTCAATCTTACTCTTTTCTGATTAGCTACCTAAGATTTGACTTCTTGTGGCTGAAAAGTCAAGACCTCGCAAGAAATCTTGATGTCCGGGCTGAATCACTCCTTTCTGGCCAGTTTATCCTTTCCTTAAGCTCTTTGGAGTTTTTTCATTCTGAAATATAGTGAATTTTTTATTTCCAGCCTCCTTCTTTTCTTTTTTTGGATTCCCACTAGCATTTGATGTTTTTATAGCCAAGCTTTTCATTGAGGGGGATTAATTTCTGCTGCTTTGTGATTTTTTGAAGGCTCTTCTGGTTTTTGGATGATCATTCATCCCTCCAATTATTACCTCCTTCTGATTTTCAATTTTCTCCCTGTCATTTCTCTTTCTATTGAAATATTTTTGGGCGTGGCTCCTTACCTGAGAGCAAGATCTCGTCCTGACCATATCGGAGATCCTCATCCAATTGTCTCCAACTTGCTGGTAGGCTATCTTAGGGTATGTTTACCTTAGAGGAACTTCTGGTGTTAAATTTCTTACCATCTGCCTTCATTGGTGGCTCGAGGAGCTTTTCCTGACTTTAGATCGGAGTCGGAAGTCTCTTGGTGGTGCATGATCACTAGTGAAAAGATTATGGTAGCCACTTCAAATTGCCACTCTAAAGTGGGTAGCAGAGAATGGTCGTGAAGGCTATAATATCAAGTTAAAATTATTAAAGTGGCCTTCGAATTACCAATACACCAGTTCTAGACTACAGGACAGATAGTTGATACCTCAGAAATTTTTTTTTCAAGATTGTTGGCTTGAAGATAGAAAAATGGTTTTCTTGACAATATTGAACAAAGTTGTGGATTCCCTTTGCATATAAAGCGCAGTTGGCAGAAAATAGGCTTGATTTGGTGGATTAGGTCGATCCTTGGTGGCTGTACCTCTTGAATTTACTCAATTTATATTAAATTAAAAGATAGTAATTTGAAGGTCAGCCAAACCTGCCAGAAACTTCAAATGCCTATTCTTAAGCAGCTTTCACGTATGTGAGATCTATTGAACTATTATTATATGAAAAAGTCATCATTTCCGGATTTTCTCAAATTATTTGGTCTGAATTATCGAGTACGTATCTTCAGGTACAATAAGCTGTCAATCGGGTTTTATAAATATCATGATCAACTGGACATTACGACTAAAAATCAGGATAGATCAATCAAAATAATAAAGCAAATCTTTGTGAGCCAAAGACAAACCAAAACAGAGATCACTTTTTTCCAGGAGTTGACAATTTGACTATCCTTTTTGATTTTTTAGGTTACTGTACAAGGGAGTATAGTCCTTGGTATTCATTCTTGACAATCGGGAGCCTACATAAATATATGGGTACACTTTTTCTACAAAGAATGAAGGTGGAAGTTCACGTTTCTTTGTTTTTTACAATACTTGTACTTCCTCTGGCGTATTGACTTTTGCCTATTCTTCTGATTATCTTCTGCGCTCTTATTACTATCTTTCCTTTCTTGCCAGCATTTACTTCTTCTTGAACTGGATATACTACCTGGCATCTTGCTTGTCATATTCAGTCATAGCTTCCCACTTCCTTTTGCAGACTTAGACAGACTCCATTTTGAGGGCTTATTTGACCTTTCTCCAATTCTTCCCGATATGCCAGACGGCTATTATTACAAGATTTGATACCTGCTAGGAATAATCGTGTTTTATATCGTTCCTCAGGGCATTCAGCACCATTTTTGAGTTCATAGTCTTCTTGCTGGAGACTGCAATCGAGAGAAGTCATGGAAGTATGAATAATTTATAGCATTGAATAAGTTGCTTTTCATAAATCTTCAATTCTTTATGTTCTCTATAAATTTGTATCCCAGTTATATAAACGGTGGAGGGAAAATGTGCATTATTAATGAAAACATAATCATTTCTCACCTTAATAACTTTGGTTCAAAAAAAGTTTGTTATCGATCCAAAAGCCGATAATTATCTCTCCTGATCGTTTGTAAAATATTCCGTTTCCTTCGATCATATCGTGATCAAATAGTCCTTAAAACATCTAGCCATTTGTCAATTTTATATATCCTTTGCCGTGCTTAGAATCGGATTTGAATTGACCGTCATAGTAGATCCATTTGTTGCCCAGCTCAGAAAAATCTTTGTAGTTGAATTCTTCAACAAATGCTACGGGTTCCATGTTATAGACTCTACCTTGTCCGTTGAATTAATCGTTTTACCAATGACCTTCATATGCTATGGCTCCGTTTTAGTAGTAGAGCTTGCCGAAGCCGTTCATCTTGTCATCTTTCCACTAGCCATCGTAGTAACCTCCGTCCTTGAAATGCAATACTCCGTTACCTGATCTCATGTCGTAAAGTTTATAGCCCTAATATCGGCCTCGATCTGGTATGTCTTCCTTAACATATTACAAATTAGGATCAGGTTCCACTGATTGATGTTCGAAACCAGATCTGCAGGTCTTGCTCTCACTCTGACGGCCGAACTCATGTCGACCGGGGGAGAAAGAATAGCTGACTGCGCTTCCTGCTTGAATAAGAGGTTTTTGGGTATTTTATCCTGCAGCTGAGCCCGAAAAATGATGGTTTTTGTGTTGAGACTGAGGTGGCTGTGGAGGGGCAAATGAGTACTGAGTGTTCATGACAATAGGTGACTGAGCGTTTCTAGCCATTTATTCAAGTTAACTATTTTTCTTCCTGTGTTAAGGATAGGTTTAGCTCTGAGTATGGCTGATATTCTTTTTGAGCTATACTTTTGATAGACCTGATTGATCATCCTCCGATATGCGACTGACTACCTCATGTTGCGGATAGTGCTTGAAACTTGAGAATCTGTTATCTTTCATGATCTAGCCATGAAATTGAGGAGTCGATACCTTTTCCTTGTCTATAAAATCAACCTTTGCTTTTTGACTTTTGATCATTATGTTGTAGACCTCAGGGATTTAGTGAGTAAATAATGGTTGGGTAGATTTTTTGAACTAAGGCTGGAAGGTTTTGAAAGATGAAGGAGTATAGTTTAATGTTGGTTCGATTGCAGTAAATGGTGTTGTTGTCGGTTTGGCAACAGAAAAAGGTTGACGATTCTCAATATTACTGTATTCACTGAATCCTTGAACCTTGACTGATTCACTACTTCTTGATCTTTCTTGAGGATCGAATTATTTTCTGAAGCTTTGAAAGCCAATCGACTGGTTGGTGATATTCTGTTGAGTCTGTTGGGTCAGGTTCAGCTGTTGATTTGATTTTTGATAATATTGGATGGTTGTTGTCGATCTATCTCTTTGGATGTAGGAAGGTTGTTGGGACATGTAGTAGGACTGTTGAGGGGTGGTATTAAATACTTTTCCATCAAAATTTTGCTGAGTAATGTGATAGGATGGCTGCTAATTTATGCTAAAAGATGGCTGCTCTGGCACTCTGACTATAACTCTCTCCTGTACTACTCTTGGCTGATGTCGAGAACTTTGGTCAAGAAAATATTACCCCTCCTTCAAATGAAGTTCCTTATATTTTACAGGTTTGTCAAAGATTCGCTTGTCATGTTATTTCTATGAGGAGGCATCATTCGATCTCAGATTGGTCTCGGTTTCGAGAGTAAACTCATCGCCTATGTTATTGCATTTCTCCACTCTCTCGATTATTCTAGCCAGTGGTGGTCTCATCTTACAATCGATTCGCAGCATTTATCCCAGAATAGAAGTCAAGTTTGATGTATACCTCTCTCCGATTTTATTGAGAAGGATGGGTATAACTTCAAGATTAGGCCTTCTTTTGGCCACATCATACAGATAGTTAGTTTTAAGAAGGGCCAAATCCACTACGATCATCGCTAGAATGAACACATCTGACTTTTCCTTTTCGTAGTAGAAAAAATTTTGATCTTCCAAGCAGTTCATGATTTATGGAGAAAGGTGAACATTCACATAGCCGTTATCTTTGGTCCTCATGGCTTCCAAATGGTTCTTTTCCAGTCCAAAAAGCATGGGTTCTGATATTTTAATGAAGCCGTCTTTATTAATAAATATTTGGTCGGCTGTCAGACATTAGTGGCTAATTCCATTGCTGTATAAGACCTGGAGAGCAGTGCAGCAACTGTAGAGGATACTCCACAGATCACTTTATTGAAAAGGTACGGGATCATTATTTTTAGTTCTCTACTTTATTTATTCGGCTGTATTTTTGAAGGAATATTCCAGAACGAGGTACATTTTGTATTGAATTGAGCATATATAGTCTTGCCTTTTTTACTTTATCTCGACAAGAGAAAGCAGGTGGTGGTTTTTTAGTTGTGCCCTATTTTCCAGTAAGGTTTTTAGTCGTTACAGATCATTTTGATTAGTGCATGCGACTATTCTCATCAGGTAGTCTTTATCGTCGACTTTGCTTCTGAGAAGTGCGTTACCATTGTCCTACAGTTTGTGTATTTAAAACTCTTCTTCTATTTTTTGGCGAGAATCTGACTGTCCCATCCAAGCCAAGCAATAAGTTATATCAATAAATTACTTAAGATATATGCATAAACATCTATCATTCATCCTCATGCTGAATAGAAGTCCTCTCAGAAAGCAACTTGGATTACAGTTGATCTTCGCTAAGTAAAGTGCTATTGTTTCCAAGTGTCGAGGGGTTTGTGGAAGAAATAATTGAACTAATTGATTTGTCGAGGACGGATTCAGGGTTGCGAACTCTGGGTATTTATTTGTCATCCTTTTTCTTTTTCTTGAGCAGGACACTGAATAGCATTTTCTCAAGTTTGGAGAAAGGAACCTCAACAAGCATTGTGCCAAGGAAGCCAAAGAATAAACTAATGATGGAGATTGAGAAGAAGAGAGGAATAACTGTTTCGGCGGAGTAGTAGAAGTCAGTTTCCCAGCCGAAAACGATCTTTTCCAAGACCATGAAATGACACAGATAGACCCAGAAAGATATCTTTCCAGTGAAGTTAAAGAATTTTGTGTCAAGAACGAAAAAAGCCTTGTTGGGAATTTACATGAGAGTTGGAAGCACAAGAAGGTAGATTCCAAAGGTAAAGGATATTTTTTCAAAGGACAGGTAAACACCGTGAGCCCATTCGGGCCATTTGTTGCCTTTTTGCATGTCATGAGGAATGACCACAGTTGTAATCATGAAGGCAAGTCCCATAATTTGACTCAACCAGGCCACCCACCTCTTCTTGAGCATCACATTTCTGATTTTGACAAAAAAATTAGCATTCAATTTATCATCCTCAGGATGGTCTTTAAGCTTCTTTCTGACTTCGAGATATTCCATATGAAGAAGACCCAGAGTGAGCCCCAGCAAGTAAGGAGGACATCTGATCCATGGTTTGATATAAATGTTGACGAAGTAATCCTGCCACTTGACGAAATCTATCAAATGGGTGACATGATGAATATCCCTGACGATGACTTCATAGATGTTGAGGCCCAGACCGAGAGACATCATAAGGCCAATTGAGATGTAACCAGCTATTCTATTCTTCATGTAGATCATGATAAAAAGCATAGAAAAGACGAAGATTTGCATATCGTTCTGAAGATACCAACCCCAAGGCAAACACATGTGTTCTCCGTTGTCTACGAGATTGTCAACAAAAAGTAAGGCTTTCCATCCGCTAGCGCAGTCAGGAATTTGACCCAAAGTATTGTGCAGTCCCCACATAGGTCCACTTCCTGTATGAATCTGGATGGAATAGTACAGCAATATGACGACGATGTAGCTAGGCCAAAATCTGAGCAATCTGTGTACAACTGCCATTGGATATTTTAGCAAACTTTTCGATTTTTATCTCATGAACGAGTAAGCAACTAGGAAGCCTCCGATGAAGAAGAAAACATCGACGGCTAAGAAGGCACCTACTACGAAGACATAGAAAAACTGTTCGACTGATGATGGGATACCTGCGATGTTGACGTCATATTTGAGTCGGAGGGAGAACAGATGACCGAATACAACCCAGAACATGCTGAATGTTTTGATGCCATTGAAAACATTCAGGTAGTTATGTTTGTATTGGAATATTTTAAGAGAGTCCTGGGGGTTGAAAGATTGAACTATTTTTGATGCTTGACTATGTTTTTATTTCTTTTTGGTCAACTTCCCTCTGACGAATGCCAAAATGCCCATAAGAACAAGCAGAATCAACATTATTATTGTGAAGTAAAACCAACCGCTCTTGTCATAGACGTGATCTTGAGGATTGACCTCCACCGATCCCACTGCCAAGGGAATACCCAGCAGGGCTTGCACCATTGGATTGAGTTTGACTAGCTCTTCGTTCATTATGTTTTGAATGTATTCCTGAGTGCATTAGGAAGGAAGGCAGAGTCCTAAGTTCATGGTGGCGCTAGCCTTTGTCCTGTTGTTGACGAAGTTAGCAATGTAGTAGGCTGAACTGTAGGGTAGTTCGAGACATTGATGGAACTCTCCAAGCTGAGCAAAGAAATGTCCAGAATAGACAGCGTACTCCATGTGCTGGGAGGCAAGAGTTTTGCAGAGGTCTGTTGACATAAATAGATTAATTATGACTATTCAATTTGGATAAGTTGATGGTTAAAATAACTCTCAATGCAGTCAACTTGTTTTATGGAATTTATACGAAAAATGACATTTTTGTTCCATAATAGTCCCTAACACTATTATGTATTCGTTATTATTATCGTTAGTTATCATAATGTCCAAACTTATAAACCTCACCAAAGAGAACAATCAAAAGGGCAGCCTTAGACAATTCAAGGTCAATAAAATCACCAAGCAAATACAGCAAGTTCTAAACACAAGCAACGGTTTTGTTCAGATTGATTCTATGCACAAAGAGAATAAAATTCACAGTAGCAATATAGTTTCAGAAAGATAGCAGAAAGGGAAGGGCTCCTCTTTGGTCAAATCTAAATCGAAAAGAACAAAGTCTCTATGTGAAAATGATATGCTTAAGGCTAGAATAGGCATGTTGGAGGAGGAAATCACAGCACACAAAAAGGAAAAGTAAGAGCTCAATTCTTTGATATAGAGCTTAAAGAAAAAGAATGAGGAGGAGAGATATGGATTGATCGAATAGATCAAATCTCTAAAAGATCAACTAAAATGTCAGAATTGCTCTGAGTAAAATAGTTCGCTTATCATCGAGTAGAACCAGGATTTTTGTGAGGCTCTTCAATCAGAATAATTATCTCCTGAAATGATGGATTTGCATTAATAAAATTCAAAGCTTCTCTCGAAAATAATAGAGCTGACTTCCAAGAATAACAACAAAGATGGTAGTTCTCAGACTGAGCCAACATAACTAAAATCTATTGAGTGCCAAAGTTCGACTTTGCTGTGGTAATCTATGAACAGTTTTTGCTAGAAAAACAAAATATAATTTAATGAAAGTTTTGATGGACAGATTGAAGCATATTTATCAGCTCAAATACAAAAAATTACACATCCCCTTCAATGTGAACTGCAACTATTTAAATAAATCATCTCAAGTAATAAGAAGCAATATCAATAAAAAGAGGCCAAACTGACCTGTCTCCTAAAATAATCCCAAAAGACCATTCTAAACGTTTTAACTGAGATGAGGTAATTCGAAGCATAGGCTAAAATGCATCATTCTAAGTACCTGGCAGCAGTCAAAGCAAACAAAAGGTTTGAGGAGTGATAATAATAATCTTTATTTTCAAACCTTGTGATAATATTTATTTGAGGGAAGCTCTTTTGATAGTTTATACTAATGCAAAATCAAGAAAAATAGCTTTTGGATCTGATAGCTCAGGTCAAAAAAATATCAGCACCTAACGCCAAAGTATCAAAAATAATGTAGTTCCTCCTAGCCAAAACAACATCCTCTCACCATGAAGATTGTCTTATCGTTGAAAAAATCTTAGCATACTCCGATGATGATAGTGACGGATCACTTCCATCACTCAGTCCCAAATAGATCGCAGAAATAATTGTCAAATCTTTGAAATCGATTCAAAGTCTTAGTATTTTGCTGGTGCTGTATGCTGTCTGGTAAAAGTGCAGAAGAACGGCTCATCATGATATTGATTGGAAGTTGGAGTACGAAAGAAAAAGGAATGAGGGATTTTTGGCTTCCTTCAATAAGTGGATTCAAGATACAACGTACAGTGATGTTATCCTATGCAATCAAGTGCTTTCAAGAGTGCTAGCTGGTCTTCCTAATTTCTTGCAGTTTTAAAAGGTCAGATCAACATATCTATAATTCGAAAGCTGTCTCATCTGGCTAAGCCTTTATACTATCAAGACTCGTGACGATCATCTTTGTGCTCTGAGGGCTGCTCGACTAGTCAAATAGGTGACAGACATAAGGATCAGCGATTATGAGAAAAAATAACACTTGATATTGAGAAAAGTAGTGTAGTTATTGGGCGATAATGAGAGAAGAAACAACAGTTTGTATCTGTTCTTTGATCGGTTTACTCTTCGCATCGAGGACATCGAATACTTCATCAACATTCGTGAAGATTTTTTCTAGTAACTTGACGAGAGACATATGTGCAATGTATTCTTGGCTTTGGTTCAAGCAGGTATAAACAGTGAAATTTTGGCTTTTCTTAAAAAAGTAAGTGCATTGCTCAAGAGTAACGATCAGTACTTCATATTGAGGACACTTTTTGAGCAGGTTATTCTGCCGATTGTAGCTGCCAAGTTCAAAACGCATCGGAAACTGGGAGTATAAATTTTTGACTTTGTTCTTTTTTACATTGCAGGATTTCTTGCTCATTGTTTTATTGGATAGGATGGATTGGAGTGCATACTTTAAAATTTGGCTGAGGTTGAAGACAAGAATTTAAGGAAAAAATGGGCAGAGCTTTCTGTCCTTTGTTGTAAAGAAGACCCTAAGCTCAGATCAAAGGCTCACAAAACTATGGAAATAGCAGATATTCCCAAGATGAATTGTGACAATTTGATGGCTCATATCAACAAGTATAACATGGTTTGGGTCGTGACAATGCACAATGGCCGTAAACTCAAAAAATATCCTTAAATATAGTCTATGAGATTCAGAGGTATCCAAAACCTTGACAATCGTAATAATGTTTCTATTTAGAATGTTATATCATCAGCGTTGTACAGGCTCTTTACTGTACTGATGAATTTAGAAAATTAATAGTTCAGGTCCACCCGGAGGCCAAAGAGAAAAATCTCAAAGTGCTGAAAGAGTTCAGGTAAATATTCGAAGGAGACTTGAATGTTCAGATCAAGGATAAAAAGGCAACAGTTAAATACCTAAAAAATTTGGGACCTTAGTAATTTAGAAGCACACAAAGGCAGGAGGATTCTCAGTAGTATCTGTGCAAATTATTTGAATATCTTGAATATGAACTCAAAAAGACAAAACAAGGAATGAAATAATTTCAGGCTATCTTCAATGCTGAGTTTGCTATCAAAATTGCCTGTAAGTAGTGCAAAGTGTAAAGAGAGTTGAAATAGCATGAAACTCAATATGTGAACACATATAGCACAAAGTAGCACTTCTAACTCAAAAGAGAAGAGCCTTTAGATTAAAACTACAAATGCGAAAAATGCGGGACAAAGAAGAAATCGGTAAAAATCACCACTCTGGTCAATAAGCCGAGAATACTGATTCTTCACATCAACAGATTTAGGACTACTCAGAAAGGAGTGAACAAGATTCTGGGTAATTATCCAATAAAGAGAAACATTGGGGACTATCACTTAGTCGGCTTTATTGTTCACAAAGGATCCAGCATCAACGCAGGACATTATCTATACTATGCTCGCATTGAAGAAACCAGATGGGCTTTGTTCAACGATAGCAAAGTAACATAATTCAACATTGCAAAAGAATAAGAATTTGAGAGAGAATTCAGAGGTGAAAACAGTCCCTATATTCTTTTTTATAAACCTAGAGCTCTAGTTAAATGATTTGTGCAAGTTTCATTTTAAATATTAATTATCATATCTTCAGCTTTAGGTAGCCAAGAGAGGGAAACTTTTTGGATAAGGAAGCTCCCTTCAAATTTTTTACTTTTTTGTGCTGCAAAGATTCACTCTATCGGAAGTTTTTGATACTCCTCTTGCGGGTCAACACCTTTAAGGAATTTGTCATTCTCATCAGCTCCTTTTCTTCTTGCTTCTTTTCATGGGCTATTTTTCCAAGATCAACAGCAAACACTGGTAATGGTTTTAGGCTATTCTTGGATTTGGCACCAACTAAAAGTGGCTTCTTTTCTTCGACTTGAGCTACAGTAAAAAAATTAGCTTGAGTCGACTTTCCTGGCAGTATTTATTCTTTGAGTCTGATATATCTTTCTTTGGTTTTAGGATCACTAATAAGTTTGAGTCGAACAGGATCATCCTCATATTGACACCTCTAGCTTTCATTCATTTTGAACCCTTTGGTGCTTCTAAAGACTCTATGATCTGGAGATGGAAATTTACTCTTAGTTGATCTAAATTATGCATTTATGCAATTAACTGAATATCGTGTCTTCCTTTTGTTTGCATGCTAGGGTGAGCCTTGTTGGGTTGACATTGATGATAAAAATTGGTCTCTCCTTGTGAAATAATGATCAGGTATTGAAGATCCGAATATCACGCTTGATAGTTTAGGATATTCTTGCAGGTTTTTCTTTTTTTCAGGGTAGATGGCCTTAGCTGCCCAGTCTATTTTCTTGTGTTATTTCTTTGCCAGAAGTTATATTTCTATATTCAAATTAATAGAGTTGCGATTGAGAGTAACTTCAGACCTGGATTATTCAGATTTTATTGTGTCACTTTTGTTTCTTTTTCGATCTTCTCTTGGTCTTTTTTCTAGCAGTTATGCGCCTCCTTGCATAGCGAGGAGTTCTTCATAAAAATACTCCCGGTTTTAATTGATTTTGTTGAAAAAATACATCAGCTTTCTTTCCTGAAAATCTTCAGTTTCATCCTCACTATCATTCTTGTCAGAACCATCATCAGACCTCTCCTCTTATTCTTCCACCTCCTCCTACTTTTTCCCTGGAGATGGTGCTTTAAATATTTTTTTGTTTTTGTCAGGAAGAGGAGGGATCGGAACATCCTGACCGACCATATGTCTGAGAAAGTCATAAATACTCAAAGAAAGATCTCTGCCAAGATTTTACAGGCTATCTCTGGTAAAGGCCTTATCCTTTCTTTGGCTGAAGTCAAAGAAACAATGTTGAGAAGTTTCGTGAGTGTAGCTTTTTATTCCATTGGCGTTAAAATAACCTCTAGCTGTTTGTTCTTTATATGATGCTACTTTGTATTTACACGAGTAATAGCGAAAAATGTCTGTTCTTGTCGAGTAAAAACGAGGTAATAGTCGACAACGAGAATATTATTCATCAACGATTGGGTATTCTGGTCCAAAGAAAAATGAATTTTTTCTGGTCGAGTGACCATGAATGTCCATGAAAAAGAGTAACCTTTTTCCATATTTTTATTTGAGCTTCATAACATAGTCAATGGTGCTGATGACCTCAGGAAACACAATTTCATTATTTTTGCGATATTGTCTATTGAGATCTTTACCAGCAAAGCCCGTCCTGGTGTTGCCAGCAATGACTCCATCAGGATTCAACATTGGAATAATTTTGAATATCACTCTATTTCTTAACTATTTAGCCTCCTTATTCTAGCTTATGAGAAATTTAATGACTCCATTTATGATATGACTTCCAGTTGCTTCACTGGGATGTACTCTTCCGATAATTGAAATCACAAAAGTATCATTATTTTACTATCTTTCAGGTGAAGAAATAGTTAGAAGCGGGATTTATATGCCACTGAGAGAGTGACACAGTTTACTGAGGTGGGTATATGGATTTTTTTATTTCTTTACTTGAGCGTAGAGTTAGCTGTATGTATATGGAATTGTATAACAAAACTGATACTCCACATTAGCTTCGTCAAAGGTATACTCGAATCTCATTGACTTTAGTCTGCCAATTTAAAATTACTCGCACAGAGGACTATCAGTGAATCTAACGGATGATCCTGCTTGTTCAAAATCAATGAGATCATTTTTCAATTTTTTGACATAAGGTTTCATTCCTTTCTGATAAAGGCTTTTGCATTTGGTGATGTTCATGATTCTAAAAATGACGCGGCCAGTTTGAGAAGGTTTAACTCTGAGTGAAAAATAATTTACTTGAAGTTAAAATAATTACAGTGACCTAAAGTATTAGAATCGACCCTTAGCAGCAGTCTGTATTAGCCTTATTCGAAGTAAACTGCATCAAGATTTCCTCCTTCATAATAAGAGTCAAAGGTCAACTTATCAGACTTTATTGTTTGAGGTTAGCGACCTTAGAAGATGTAATCGCTGTAGTATTTCTTGAAAAATCTTTAGAGAAATTTAGCCTTACACAGATGAAATTGATAAAAAGGGTATTTTTTACCTAAATGAGGAAATATGTACCTTCTCGATAAAAGCGTTGATGAAGCTCAAAAGTGGTCGTTGGTCGGAATCCAAGATAAATGAGATATTATTTTTTAGACTCGATGACCCAGTCATAATTTTATTGCGAGTAAGATAAAGGAATTGGTCCTGTGACTTGAGAACGAGGGATCCAGCCTAATCTGATATCATGCTCAAGAGCATCAGGTTTGAGTACTCTATCATTTGGTACATCTCCGAGTTGTTTCAGAACAGATCCTAGCTCAGGTTCATTCTATAGTGGCTTGTTACCTGGAGCTGACAAATCACTGGCAAAGATGTTTTAATTCTCGAACTCTCCGTGTAGATTTTATTAGTGCATATTAATATTATTGAGTGCTTGGCAATAATAGAACTATCATATACCTATCGAAGCATATTTTTAAAAATCTGAGCAATATATGTATTTCAGTTTCGATTCTAACATTCTATAAATAATAAATGCAGTTTAAATAAAAACCTCAGACATTAGTTTGCTATATTTGTGGTCGATAGTATTAAGCTGTTTATCCAGATTTGGCACGAAAAGTTTGGAGATACATCTCAAAAGCTGTAAAGAGAAATTTGTCAGGTAGCAAGATAAAAAAGAAAAATGTGAAAGAATTAATCGTAAAAAAATAGTTATGTAGTCCCAGAATAACCTTTGTTGCTGAAAGAGATCCTCAGAGGGAATCTTCTATCGCTAGTCCAGTATAAGGTTAAGTAAAGTAGGTACAATGAAGAAGCTCTCCAGATACATAAATATAAGATTCTTCCAGCTTGCCGCTTTTGTGGACGAACTTTCAATTAATAAAGCATAAAAGTTCATGAAAAAGCATGTCCCAAGAAAAGTAATGCTTTTGACAGCATGAAGAAAGATAAAGCTTTCAAAGAAGAAATTTTCAAAAAACCAAGAACATTGGTCTGCTGTGTTTGTGGGAGATAATTTGGGCTAACTTCATTGAAGATCCATTATTCTCAGTGCTTGACCAAGTTTAAAAATGAGCAAAGGAACAAGCCTCGAGAGGAAAGAAGGTAGGTTCCAACATTTAGTGAAGAACAAATTGATATGCTGAACAACAAAGAAGATTGGTCTCTTTAATAAATTTAAGCATTCAATTCTAGAGCTTCCACGGGTTTCAAAGATAAAGCGATGATTCATTGTGCAAATTGCAAGAGAGCTTTCATGCCAGATCCATACAAGCGACATCTGAAAAATTGTGAGTTGCTCAATGGAAAAAATGCTCCTATTGATTAATTTGGAGGCAACAAGTACAAAGCAGAGCAACCATCATAATTAAAAAAACCGAAGGTCTTGATGTGCCACATATGCGGAAGATAGTTCGGACTGACTAGTCTCAAAATCCATCAAAAGACTTGTCAGAGTAAATTTATCAATAATTAAAAACAAAAATAAGGCAATCAAAGGAAACCCTTGCCCACTTTACCTCAAAATATCATGGATAAATTCGACTTCAATACTGTATAAAAATGGAGTTCTGATGATATCGAAGAATACAATAGATTTGCTAGAAATGCCTATCGAAGTGAATCCATGTATGAGTGCCCCTTTTGCCATCGTAAATTTATCGAGCAATCTTTCTAAAAGCATAGAAAATACTGCTAAAAATAGTATTAAAGGAAGGCTCAACAATAAAGTGCTTCTTTAGAAAAAAGTGACAGTAAAGATCGTTCTGAATCAAAGAAGAAATCGGAATTTCCTAAAAGAGACTCCAGTCCTGTGAAACCTAACAGAAAAACTCCAGCCTTATTCAGGCAGAAGACGAACAAAGAAACTAAAGATTAAGTAATTGAGGAAGCTGAGTAAAAGTTGGAATAGACAAACAAAATGCAATAATCGATTAAAGAAAATGAATTTTTAGATCAAAAGGAAGAGATTTCTCCTCTTCCTTAATGTATCACCTTCAAAGCCCCAAGCAATGGCCCTCTTATAAACAACATATAAAATAAGATTCTTCAGTAATCCAAGTCAGAGTAATAGAAATCTATGCATTAAGAGTCAGAATCATTGAGAAAATCAGAACTACAGGAATAACCTGTGAAAACATTGAGTAATAAAGCTAGTAGTCAGAATTTGGAGGAAGCTCCAAAAAGTTATAATATCGAGCCTTTTAAGAAAAAACAGAGCTCATCTGAAATTAATGAAATTTAAAATTTTGAAATAGGAGCTTGTGAGAAATGTGGAAGGAAATTTGCTGTTGATAGATTGGAAAAGCATCAATCAGTATGCAAAGGGACAAAACGGTAATTTGGAACTTCGAAAAATAATTTTAGACCAAAAAATCAATCAATTGAAAGATCTGAAGCAAAAAATGCAATTGATGAGGAAACTGGCCCAATGGGACACTCTAAGATGTTAATGCCTTGTAAAAAATGTGGTCGAAGGTTTCTTTAGAATCGAGTTGCAAAACACGAAGAGTGCTGCAAGGGAAAAATGAAGAAAGTTGATATCAAGGAAAACAATGAATAAAAGCCCTTGCTTGAAAATGATAGAGTTAAAATAGGAAACCCAAAGAGTAATGAAATTCAAAAGTCTCCTGCAAGCAAAAACAGGTTTGTCGAAAAAGCTCCTCTTGAGACGGTGCTGGCAGGCTAGAATCAGTATTAATAAATTTTGCCAGAAGAACTTAGACCTTGCGAAAAGTGTGGAAGGAAATTTAAACAAGACCGAATCGAAAAGCATGAAAACGTATGCAAAGGCCCAGTAGTCAAAAAGCAGAATTTTTATAAATAAATTCAGCAGGCCTAGAAATCAAGAAACATCTAAATTATAAAAAAGACCAAGGATAATTTTTTCAGTATGGTCAAAGAGATCAAACAACAAAAAAAGAGTGACGAGCAAATAGATCAATAAATATCAGCATAATTGTAAGTATTATAGAAGTAATTTTAGCCACAAAGCGCCAAGGCGGTCAGTAAGAGAAGATTCAATAGAGCATCTGTTGAGAAGAATGAGTTTATGCGAAATTAAGGCAAAAAAATCAATCATATGGCAAAGTTGTAAAGTCTTGACAATGGGCTATAATCGGTAGGAAAATGGAAGAAAAGTACAGATTGGAACACTCCAATGAAAAGAGGATTGAAGCAGGTAAAAATAAATAGGGATTTACCTGAGCTATGATTTAATAAACTTTCTTTATTGAAAATCGATCAAAGATCAAGAGCATGTACCGTATGAGTTTACTAGATTAAATGCCTTGGTAAATACATTACAGAATTACTCAAGTTATAAATGACGCTTTTGGAATTTGTCTTCAGAATTGATGATCTTGTCCACTTCTTCCATATCGATGTTGGCATTAAAAGTCAGAAGCACTTGTTTGAGGGCTTCCCGCAATTTGGATATCTTGATCGAGGTCTTTCCATCGCAATTTATTGAATTAAATGTGTAAACTGCAATAGCTTTATGCTTGGCCTTATCAAGAATATATTCTTCCATTTCTTCTTCAGGAATATAAATTAAATAATATAATTGACATAAACGGATAAAAAAGTTGAGAGGAAAATCATCGATTTCAAGATTGTTTGCTACATGTAAATTATAATTATTTTTCAAGCATAAAACATATCATGAAGCTAGGTAGTGATGGTGTTCTGGAGCAATACAGTATCAGAACATCTGTGACCAAGAAGTAGAAAAGAAATCATAGCCACAAGAAGACATTTGCTGAAAGGGATATCCGAACAGCATACAAATAGGCTCGACAACAAAAGCTCAAAGAGTTAAAGTTAGTATCAACTCCTATTTTCACTTAACAACTAAGAAACTTTCAGATTCTCCATCAGGCGTCATAATCACCACATGAAGGTTCGGTCATAATGTTGCCCAAAAAATTATAAGATGCCAGAAATCCTCAATTCCTAAGGACATATGTTGATACAAAGCATAACAAATAGCCTTCGTATGATAATCAGATCTATAGCTAAAGAGAGCAATCACCACAATGGAAGGCATTTTCCAGAAAGAATATCCAACAAGTTAATGCAAGGCTGAAATCTATCAGAAACCACCAATATGCTACACATCATTTGAATGATTAATGGGATTCAAATTAGTTCGACAAGCTAAAGCTTTATGTTGCTTCCTTTACTAGCAGAGCAGGATAAGAGAAAAAAGATAATAGATCGAAAACAGAAAGAGGACAAAAGAGTCTCCAAGGTCAGAGTAGATCTCTATAAAAGAATCAAAGAAGTGAGAGTCACAACAAGTTTATGATTAGAGAAAAAATCAAATAGAGGTCCAAGAGTGTCATGGGAACTGATTTCTACACAAAGCTAAAGAAAAAAAGCCTTTAAAATGAGCCTCACTTGTTAGCCACTGTTATTCGAAACAAGAGCATGAAAGGGAGCAAATAAGATCTGTATCGATTTGTGACTAAGATAATCGAAAGGTCGAAAAAATGAACTTTCATCTTTGCCTATATTTGTAAAACTCATTTGATTTTGATGATTTGATATGTCATTATAATTTAAATAGGATAATGCTTCGGAAAGCTTTGGGATTCGGACTGCGGATAGCTTATAAAAGAAATTCAAATTCCAATATATTCCCACCCTTTTATACTTATTCAACAAATCAAAATAAACCCACAACTATGGACCCAGTAAGTGACTTAAACAAAAAAGTTGAGGAAGTGAAAATTGAGGAAGCAGCTCCCAAAGCTGAAGAAAAACAACCTGAAGCTCAGCCTGCTCCCAAAGAAGGACAAAAGGAGAAAAAGGAAAAGAAAGAGAAACCTAAAAAAGAAGAGCCAGCTATTGATAAAAGCGTAGTCGATCCCAAGTTGTTCAGTGCCATCGATATTAGAATCGCTGAAATTGTCGAGTGCTGGAAGGTAATTCCTTTCTTACTTAGCATCCAGAATCTGAAAATTTGTACTGCGAGAAGGTTCTGGTTTGCGGAGAAGTCAGATAGATTGCATCTGGCCTTCAAAAGTTCGTCCCTCATGACCAAATGAAAGGAAAAGTCATCGTTATGGCCAATCTTAAACCTAGACCTTTGGCGGGGTTCCTTTCCAACGGCATGGTCGTATGTGCCTCTACTCCTGATCACACTCAAGTCGAGCTACTCATTCCTGAAGGAGAACTTGGAGAAAGATTATACTTGGAGGGTCACGAAGATCTATTTGCTCAAGGAGATATTCAGCCTGTTTTGAATCCCAAGAAGAAAATTCTGGAAAAATGCGTTGAATTTTTCAAAACTGACGAGGAAGGTTTCGTAACATGGCAAGGAATCAAACTCAGAACCAAAGCTGGCCCAATCAAAGCTGCCACCATCAAAAACGGCAATGTTTCTTGATGAAATTTCAGAATTAGTCGATTTAATACTTGAAATAGATAATCAAAGTAAGTCAATTGTATCCCACAGTTTCTCAACTGAATTTCTTTTTCTCTTTTTACTGTTCTTCTTGATAACTTCATTGGGTTCGTTTAGATCTTCAAATATGGGGTTTATTCTTTTCTTTTTGGTTTACACTTGCTTATCAACTTGAGGGACATCTTTTTTGATCTGTTGCTGGATCATTTCATCATACATATTTTTGTTCTTCTTGTATTTTTTGGATAAGAGCTCTTTTCGACTATTGTAGTCTAACAGTTTGGATTTTGCTACCTGTAGTAATTTTTAATAATATTCCACTTATTTTTCCTCTGAAGTGATCAGTCCTTTCTTTGTGTATTCCTCGACTTACACCATCGCTATTTATTTAAGATATTTTTTCAATTAATCGATAGCTTCTTGAGTTTGTGCTGTTTTTTCATCAAAAACGAATCTAATTTCAGGGCCGTATCTTAACCTCAATAAACGAGTCATTTTTCCTGACAGATATTTAGATTGCTTCTCAAGACTTTTTTGTATATTGTCCTTGATTTCCTTGAATTATTTTTAATAGCTATCTGTGCCTGGAATAATACCTTTAGCTTCAAGATATTTGCTTTCAACATTCCAAAAAACATTGAGGACAGTGTTACTTTTGTTTGGTATGATCTGAAGAATCTCAATTTTATCAAGTTGGTGATGGTGATGATTGAAAAGTCCATTGGCAAAGTACATAGCTACGATTTCATGCATCTTTTTGAAAGTTTTGGTCTGATGAATTCTTGACTGTTTTTATTCAGGAGTTTACTGAACTAACGTTGCTTTCTTTTGCTCGTAGTACTCGTTGATTTTTTCATAATTATCTTCAAGCATGTCAAGGTTGTTGGATTATTTCAGCTCCTTCACAGTCATAGGTCGTTCAGCTATTTTGTCAAAGTCAACATCATCTTTTAATTTCTCGCGATGAATTTATTTCATTTATTTCTTCATGTTCTTTTTCTTCTCTTTCTTGTGTAAAAATTTCTGATAATTTTGCTCCTTCTCCAACAGTGCTTTCTGCTAGAAAAGACTCAATTTGCTTAGTCCCAATATATCTTCATTTTAGTATTAGATGCCCAATTTTTCAAGTCTATTTGTTAACTCGTGCAGCTTTTTCTTCTCTTTTCCAAAGCTGGTATCATCCATTTGGATGCGCCTGTCGATTTTGGCTTCCTCGTGATATGCTTGATCAAGAAAGACATCACTCACTTCATTACCCAGATCTAAATCTTTGTCCATTTCCTTCATTATTGCCTTATCAGCTTAGCTGAGCTACTCCTTCTCTTTGAGCTGTTTGATGGCTTTTTGTTTGTAAAATTCAGTATCTTCCAGTTGAACAAGCCCATCTTGCTGCTTGATGTTTTGATATAAATTCTCTGAAATGGATTTCACTGGCTCAGGTTTTGCTTTTAACTTATTCCATCTTGATTGATCTTCTTCGGACAGAAACCTTCTTCGATTGAGTTGATATACGTCATCTTCAGTATCTTGACCCTATTAGACAATCAACTCCTTAAGATAAGCGAGTTAGTGTGTTCTATAATTTTTGGCTTTCTCAATAATCTAAGGTGAGTATTTCATTCTCAGAAGATCCTAGCGAGTCACTTGGTATTTGGCAACAGAAGGATCTTGTTTATTTCTGTAGGCTTCCATGATCTTTTATTGCCTCAGCATCAATTGTCTTTCCCTTTCATTTGGTTCACTTTACCGAACAATACCGCTGTTCTTATTGAGGTGCTTCAACTACTTCACTTTTGTGTTTTTCATCAGCTCATTTAAAAGCATGTCCTGGTGCGCTAATTTTAACTGGAGTTATTATGCTTTTTGCCTTTATTCAGCTGTCATTTTCGACTCTTTGTGTAGTTTTTGCGTAAGCTGATTCTCAAATTTTTGATACTCTGACATTTAAGGTGAATTGATGTTTTGAGGTTGATTCAATTTCTACTGTAAATCCTCTGGAGTGAATGGAAAATCCTGGCTTTACCCCAGTAGAGATTCTGGTGTTCCAATTCTTTTGAATTTCTCCTTAACATCAATTTTTTATTTCCTTTTCGGCTACTAAAAACCTTCCATTTTCGAATCTTTCATCATTTTTTCAAGAAGCTCCATCGTGTTCTTAAGTTATCCACTATTCATATCCTCAGCTTATGGTTCTTAGTCAAGCTGTTCGTATTATTTTTTGACTTGTTGATACTATGAGCGAAGACTGTAGACAGAAACGAACTCATCTTCAGGTTCCTCGGTTTCAGGCAATATTTCAGGCTTTCTTTTTCTGGTTTGTCTAGCGAGGTAGAGGGGCATTCTGGTCAGCCATCTCAACATTTGCAATTATAAACTTGCATTATAACAATATCACAATTAATAACTACAAGTTTGGTATAGATATGGAAAAATAGTCAGACATTATTCAAATATCATTATGAACTTCACATTTGTCTGATTGATGTTACTTGTCTTGTATCGCTCCAAGGTTGGTCGTAAACTATTATCTCGATTTGGCCATACTGGGCCGAGAAGTACATTTTGAAGTTGTAGCCAGAAACGGTCTGTCTTTGCATGGAGAGGACCTTGCTTATATTGTTGTTGTAATTGTATTGTTCGTATTCTGCTCTTGCGAAATTTATGATTTCCTGCATGTAGGCATCTTTCTGCCAGTACTCTGGAGGCACTTACTCATACCCACCCTGCCTTGAGTTGGTTCTCTGATTGTCCATAGCAGTCTGCATGATCCTACTTGAATAAACTACAACCAAAAGGACAACAAAGACAACAAACGTGCTTTTTGTCATAGTCTATGAAGTAATTTAATATAAAAGGTTGATCATATAAACTCTACCGTTTCACAGATTTATACTACCTATGATAAAGGATTTTAGTTAGTGGATCTTTTGCCTTTTAGCTGAGAGTGTTTGATGGTTTCGAGGAAGTTTGGGAAGTTGAGATTTTTTTAAGTATTTGTCTATGTTAGAGTTGTTTTTAATAATTCAAGAAATGATGCAAGAAGGCAGTTCCAAGACCATCACACCTAAGAGTAAACCGTTCCTGATCTAGATAATGGTTCTAATGATCTCTCTCGAGTCGAAAATTCTCTTCAAAAACTATCCACAAGCACTGAAAAATCGAAGGAATAGTAAAAATCCTTCACTTTCAGTCTCAACTATTTTGAAAAAAATTACGGTTCTCGTAAAGAAAAGTAGAATGATAAGTCTGAGAAGACCCTCCCTCAGTAAGATGCCGGCTCAGGGTCTTAATCTTTTGAATCAAAGGAGTAATCAAAGAAGAGAAAAATCATCTACGCGAGTGAATCTTATCAAGATGAGGAAGAGAAAGAGCAAGTGATCACCACGCAATCCAATAATAACCTCTTCTCTATGATATTTCTCAACAAAAACAAAAAGACAGAATAAGGGAACAAGTAGCTACCAACCGGTAATGAAGCTCCAGTCTTTTCCAAGCAAAAAAATATAAATCCTGACACTCCCTCTACATCAGTAATCAAGCCGAGAGAGGACTATGGAGATCCTCCTGTCAAGGTGACTGATTTCTAAATCGGAAAAAAACTCGGCTCAGGCAAATTTGGGCAGGTATATCTAGCTAGGTATTTCATTGCTGACATAGGCATCGTGCTTCAGGGTTTGTGTGTGCTCTGAAGAAGATAGAAAAGGCTAAAATAGACAGTAAGTTAGCGGTCCAGCTATTGAGATAAATAAAAATTCAAATGTTCCTGAACCATCCTAACATTGTCAAGATGTACGGTTTCTTCTCGGATAAAAACTTCATCTATCTGGCCATGGAGCTCTGCATCTCTGGTCAACTTTATGGCTATCTCAAAAAGAGAAGGAGAATTCCTGAGGACATGACCAGAAATATTGTCAGTCAGGTTTGCAGAGCACTCGACTACATGCACGAAAACTAAATCATCCATCGTGATCTCAAGCCTGAGAACATCATCTACCAGTGCGTAAAAACTATTCTAGACAGGGTCTTGTCAAAATATGCGACTTCGGATGGTCGATCTCTACCAACACGATGAGAGGTACTTTCTGCGGCACACCTCTCTATGTCTCACCCTAACTTCTCAAGCGAAAGAACTACAACAACAAGATCGATGTATGGAGCGTGGGAATATTAACATACGAGTTGTTGTTTGGCAAGGTTCCTTTTTAAATTCAGACCGAGCATGACTTCATCAAAATTGTAAAATATTTTTAACGCAGGTCTAAGATGAGATTAAATTTTCAAAGATAACGAAGATTAGTGATGAAGGAAAGGATTTCATTTTGAACTGTTTAGAGAAAGACCCAAGAGATAGATACACAGTGCCTGAATTGCTGGAGCATCCGTTTTTGTCAAAGATGGAGAACGTATCGATGATGGACATGTTCTGAACAATTGATTAATGTGATTCCTATATTCATTATCAATATAACTATTCAAAATGTAAATTAACTTCGTCACTAATAGTAACTCCTCCTCCAATCAATCCAGTGGTCAGAAGGAAAAGGATAAAAATCTATTCAAAAACTTCAAGTCAGAGCATACCTCGTAAGTCAAAGAGAGCAGACTTGTTCACTAAGATGAAGGTAACTCGGGATAGATATCTAAGTTGTAACTGTATCGAAAATAAAATCCCAAGCCTAAGCAGAGTATTGTAAAAATCCAAGAGATGAGTTCGGAGGAACAAACTGACTCCAAAAATATTGAGGACTCTGAGAATACAGAAATCGATGATACTAAAACTATTTCAAGTATCAAGGTGAGAGTAGTGGGATTCTTTCTGTTGGTCACTGTAGTGGGTATGGCCTGCACTCACATTTTTACAACAAACCTGAATCAAGGATATTACACTGACAACTCAACTAACTCTATTGTGGGGACAAGCCTCATGATGGGAGGTTTCTTTGTCGTCATGGGCTTTGGACTCATTTTTGCCTACTACGGGTAAAATGTGCTAACCGCTTTCTTCGTTGTGCTCTATATTACTTCTGTTACTTTAATTGTTGAGCCTTTGATATTGAAATTTTGGATAAATCTCTTCAATCAGGGTTTCACTAATGCTCTAAATACGACCATTCCAGGCCTGGTCATTTAATTCACAGCCAATGATGGTCAAAGCGTAGGCATAAATTTTTGGAACATGAAGGTAGCCATGCAATGCACCATATCTCAGCTACTTATGTATTTTGCTATCATGGGGAGAATTCAAACTTACAAAGTTATTGTGGCCAATCTTTTCTTCATTTTTGCCTGGACTCTTAACTACGCCATTGTGACCTATCTTTATACAACTGCTCCTGATAACAGAATCAATGATGATTTCTCGATCAATCTGACCTACCTGTATGGAGGTATGGCAGGCCTTGTAGCCATTCTTGATACACCATCCAGGTTAGTAGCAAAAATAAGAAGCAGAAGGTTCCATCCTGCATATCCTAAGATCCTTGCAGCTGTCGGAAATATTTTCCTTAGTCTGGGCTTCGTCTTTACACACGCCATTGTTGGAAAGAAAGACAATACTGCTGCCTTTACTCCTCTAACTGATCAGAGAGCAGTATTCATGCCTTAGGGTGCAATCGGTATTTTCTTTGCAATTAGCTCAAGTGTTCTTTCAATAGGGGCTTGGGGCGTTATCCTCAACCAATATGATAGGATGCAGTTAGTTGATTTTTTGGGTACGTCGATAGCTGGAGCTCTGATGTATGGTCCTGTAGCAAACTTTGCTAACAACCTAGCTATTCCTATATTTTTGGGCATGGGAGCTGGCTTCTTGTGCACATTTTATAAATCAAAGTTACTGCCTAAAATCAATAGAAAAAATATGAAAGATAGTCTTGGTCTTCTTGGCCCGTTTTTCATCTGTCCCATACTTGGCAACATAGTTATAGCTCCTATCATCATTTTCTGCTATTAAAGCTTTGTTGTGATACCTCCTCAGCTATATGGAATTGCTATTGCAGGCCAAAGCAGCAAATTTGTCTACATTTATTATGTTATCAGTATAGCGATGGGGCTTGTTGGAGGTATGGCCACTTCATCAGTTTTTAGATGGTTCAACGGCAATTAAACATTTTTCGGAGACAGGCTCACTTTCCTTCAAGAAATAAGCTATAGATAGATCAATCTTGATTATTCAGAGCCTTCGACTGTGCTTGCTAGTTAGCCTTCATAGAAGTCTTCATAGAAAGATCCAGTGATTGAAGAGCACTCTGAAGATTATTACTAGCGAAGGAGAAATGTCGGAGGTCTTTCATCAAAAAAAAAAAGAAGATGATTGTTTATTGTTGTTTGACATTTGTGATACAACTGACTGATATATGATTTCCTCAACATGAATTATTCTCAGGGGTTGGGGTTGGGGTTGGGGTTGGGGTTGGGGTTGGGGGTGGGGTTGGGGTTGGGGTTGG
>Ga0100402_1000845_pt1 | contig 35740 bp, 24 predicted proteins | sample CryGeyme20150102_FD_80419 | JGI IMG/M metagenome (GOLD analysis project Ga0100402, IMG submission 80419) | Groundwater microbial communities from Crystal Geyser aquifers in Utah, USA - Crystal Geyser metaG 2015-0102 | ecosystem: Environmental > Aquatic > Deep subsurface > Groundwater | place...
ATATCAACAAATGCGTGAGGCGCATTCTCGTCGCCAAAAAGCAAAAACTTTATTGAGTTTGGAAGATTCTAGAGCTAACAAAAAGCAGGTTTCATTTACTCAAAAAGAAATCACCAAACCTGTTTTACACGGAGTAACAGAATTATTAGACTTTGATTTATCTGAAATTAGAAAATATATCGACTGGACTCCCTTTTTTATAACTTGGCAATTAACAGGTAAATATCCAGCTATTTTGGATGACAAAATCGTAGGTGAAGAAGCCAAGAAATTACTCAATGATGCAAACGCATTGTTAGATGATATTATTAAACATAAGTCATTAAAAGCGAATGCAGTTTTTGGATTATTTCCAGCACGCTCCAATGGTGATGATATCGAAGTTTATAGTGATCAATCGTGTCATTCCAAAGTTGCTACGTTTCATACCTTACGACAGCAATCCGAAAAAAGAGAAGGGCAACCAAACAAGGCATTAGCAGATTTTGTTGCACCAATTGAAAGTGGTACGATGGATTATATTGGCGCATTTGCAGTTACAACTGGAATTGGAATTGAAGAATTAGAACAAAAGTTTGAAGCTCAACATGACGATTACAATAAAATTATGGTCAAAGCTTTAGCAGATCGATTAGCCGAAGCTTTTACAGAATTATTGCATGAAAGAGTGAGAAAAGACTTTTGGGGTTATTCAATTGCTGAAAAACTTGCAAATGAAGAGCTTATTAAAGAAGCGTATCAGGGAATTCGACCTGCACCAGGTTATCCTGCACAACCTGATCATACTGAGAAATTGACGTTATTTTCTTTATTAGATGTTCAAAAACGCATTGGAATTGAATTAACAGAATCCTTGGCTATGTTTCCAACAGCATCTGTTTGTGGTATTTATTTTGCGCATCCCGAAGCAGAATATTTTAGAGTTGGTGAAGTTGCTGAAGATCAAGTTAGCGATTACGCTGCTCGCAAAGGATTTACTAAAGAAGAAATGGAATATTGGCTAAGTCCTATTTTGGCTTATAAGTAAATAAATTTTAAATACTTATGTAAAATTTAATGGAAATAATATAAAAGATTTTAACTGAGTCTTTCTTTGTTTTGAATTCAAATAGTACTTTTAAATTGAATCATCTAAATTTCGAATTAAGAAAAATTGAACAGAAAAACTTAGTTTAGAAGTAATTACAGTATTTACTAATCAAATTTTTTAAATAGCGCCTTTTTTTATAAAATAAGCGTTGAATTATTAAAGAGATTAAGATTCGCCTTAAATCTATTTTTAACAATAAATTAGTCGCTGAAAGGTTTTTAATGCACAGAGAATACAGAAAATGGTGGAGCCCCAGCCTAGGAAAAGAAATGGAATTGCTTGTATTCGGACATGCCGGAACACCTGTATTGGTTTTCCCGTCAAGCATGGGAAGATTTTTTGAGTGGGAAGATTATAAAATGATGGAATCTATGCGCCATCAAATTGAAAATGGTTTTAATCGTTTTATTTTAGTCGATTCAGTCGATTCTGAAAGTTTTTACAATAAAAATGTAGATCCTTATGTGAGAATTATGCGTCACAGACAATATGAAGCCTATATTGTGCACGAGGTTATTCCATTTATTTACACTTTAGGTCAAAATAGATATTTAGTAGCAACAGGTTGTAGTTTTGGCGCTTATCACGCTATAAATATTGGACTTAAGCATCCATATCAGTTTAAAAAGATAATTGCAATGGGTGGAATGTATGATATCAAATCATTCTTACATGGTTTTTATGACGAGAATGTCTACTTCAATAATCCTGTTGATTATATTCGGAATATTCATGATGAGCATCAATTAAATGCTATACGTGCAATGGATATCCGTTTGGTAACCGGTGTTCATGATATTTGCTGGGATGCCAATGAACGTTTTTCAAATTTACTTCATACCAAATCTATTCCTCATCAACTCGATTTATGGGCCGATGGAACAGGACATGATTGGCCGTTTTGGCGTGAACAATTGAAAAAACATATTATTTAGTAACTCATAAACAAAAAACAAAAAGGGTCATATAATGAAAAAAATTGGAGTGTTACGCGGAATGGAGAATTCTTTTCCAGAGGCGTTTATTAGCTACATTAACTATGAATTTAAAGACAAAGGCGTAATTGCTGAGTTTGTTTCTATTGATAGTGTGAGAATGGATTATGAAATGGAATACGAAGTAATTATTGATAGAATTTCGCATGAAGTTCCGTTTTATCGTTCGTATTTAAAAACGGCTGCAATGAATGGTACATATATCATAAATAATCCATTTTGGTGGAGTGCAGATGACAAATTCATTGATAATATCATTGCTGAACGAGTTGATGTTGCAGTTCCTAGAAGTATTATTGTTCCTCATCGCGATCATCCAACGAATACACAAAGTTCAAGTTTTAGAAATTTGAAATACCCAATTGATTGGGATGGTATTTTTGATTACATAGGTTTTCCAGCATTTTTAAAACCTCATGATGGTGGTGGATGGAGAGGAGTTACAAAAGTAACAGATCCTGAATCGTTTTTTAAAGCATATAATGAATCTGGAACAGATTGTATGATGCTTCAAGAATCAATAGAGTTTGAAGATTATTATCGTTGTTATGGAATCGGACAAAAAGACGTTCATGTGATGAGATATAATCCATTGGCTCCACATCATTTACGTTATAGTGATGTTTCATCAGACCCAATTCCACCAAAATTAAAAGCAAAAATTAAAAAAGGTGTTTTGAGCCTTTGCAAAGCGTTAGGCTATGATATGAATACTGTAGAATTTGCTGTTCGTGATGGTATTCCTTATGCAATCGATTTTATGAATCCTGCCCCTGATGCTGATTATCATAGTGTTGGAAAAGAGAATTTCGAATGGATTATTCAAGCATTAGGCAAATTTTCTGTTTCTAAAGCACTACAAAAAAACAGACCAATTCAATACAACCAAAATGTAATATTTGGACCTTATGTATAATTTCGGAGCATCTGAAGCCATAACTTTTTATAATAATCTAATTCAAAAAGATTTAGGTAGGGCTGATCGTGAAATGGAATGGTTGTATGCTAAACAAGTAGAATACAAAACTACTTTTGGAGGAAGACCGCTTTCTCATAGTTTACGTCCAACATTTTTGACAGAAAACGCCTATTCAGATATTCAAAACGTAGTCTATTATATTCGTCAAGCAATTCTTGATATCATGCGTCAATTTGCAGGTTCAACTGAGTTGCTTAATGAATTGGGATTACAAGATTGGGAACGAGAATTAGCAGCAATTCCAACCAATGTAATTAGAATGTCTGCAACATCTCGATTTGATGCGTTTATGACTGGCGATTCATTCAAATTCGTAGAGATAAATGCTGAGTGTCCTGCAGGTATTGGCTATTGTACAGAATTGGCTAAAATCTATGATCAATCTGAGATAATGAAGGAGTTTACACGTAAATATCCACTTCGATTTGTCTCTCCTTTAGAGCATTTAGTTCATGGACTTCTAAGAACGTATCATGAAGAATTTCAAGGTAAAGAAGACAAACCAACATTTGCAATTGTTGATTTCTTGAATGTTCCAACTTACAATGAATTTTTAATCATTAAGGAATATTTAGAGAAAATGGGATTTGGCTGTGAAATCTCTGATCCAAGAAAACTCGAAATTAGAGATGGATGGATTTACGCAAACGGTAAGAAAATTGATATTCTTTACAGACGATTATTAACCAATGAATTTTGGGAAATAAAAGATGATTGTGAAGCATTTATGGAAGGCTATAGACAGCAAAAAACGTGTTATTTGAATAGCTTCCGCTCAAAAATTGTTCATAAAAAAGCAATATTTTCGATTCTTACTGATCCAAAATACACTCGTGTACTTAATGCTGTTCAACTTAAAGCGATTAAAGATCACATACCTTGGACTAGAAAACTTGGTTACAAGCACACAAGTTATGATGGTCGCCAAATTGATTTACTTGAACATGTTCGTAAAAATAAAGACAACTTTGTCATTAAACCTAACGATGAATATGGCGGAAAAGGCGTTTTCCTCGGAATGGATTGTGATGATGCAACATGGCAAACTGCAATTGATTCTGGCGTAAAAGAAGGATTTGTAGTACAAGAAATTGTAAATATTCACCGTGAAGCTTTTTTTAATCGTGTTGATGGAAAATGGCAAAATGTACCGACAGTTGTGGATTTAGATCCTTATACAAACGGCGCCTTAATTGGTGGTTGTTTAACTCGAACAAGTGCATCTAATTTAGCAAATGTAACGGCAGGAGGCGGAAGTCTACCTCTTTATATTCTGCGATATATGTAAGGATTCGAATAACATCCATACTTGTTTAATAGAGTATATTTTGAAATCAAGATTTTGTTTAAAACGAAATCTTGATTTTTTTTTGAACAATCATCAAGCAAACTGTAATCTAGAAATTAATTTCTAAAATTATTTCCCTTTAATTTTTTTTAAGCGCTCAGTATATCTTGTTTCGAATCCTTCAGATCCGGGATTAAACCAAGTTTGGCTTTTCAGAGAATCTGGCAAATATTGTTGCATAACCCAATGATTCTCAAATTGATGAGGATATAAATATTCTTTTGCATGATTTTCCGTTCCAGTATAACGTGCTTTAAGCGCACTTGCTGTTTTATCTTTTAAATGTTCAGGAACAGGTTTAACTCCATTTTTTTCAATTTCTTTTAACACCTCAAATACAGCTGCAGTACTGTTGCTTTTTGGTGCTAAAGCGCAAAAAACAACAGAATGTGCAATAAAATACCAGCCTTCCGGCATTCCTGTTTTTCGATAAGCTTCATGAAGTGAATGAACAGTTGTAATTATAGAGGGATCTGCCATGCCAATATCTTCTGAGCAGAATATTAATAAGCGTCTGAATAAAAAATTAGGATCTTCACCTCCAGAAATCATAGCTGCTGACCAATACAACGCTGCATCAACATCAGAACCACGTAATGATTTTATAAATGCTGAAGCGTAATGATAATGTTCATCACCGGTTCGATCATATTTTGTAGTTCTTTTTTGAATTGATTCTTGAGCTAAATCAAAACTAATAAATCGTTTTCCGTTTGCTAGAATAGGAGCTGTTTTCGTGGCAATTTCTAGAGCATTTAAAACTTGTCTTATATCTCCACCTGCAAACTCAGCTAGAAAAAAACGAGCTTTAGGTTCAATTTCAACCTTAAAAACTCCTAAACCTGAATCTTTATCAGCAATTGCGCGGTCTATCATAAATTCAAGCTCTTCTTGATTAAATGCTTGCAATTCAAAAAGTTGGCAACGAGATAGAAGAGGGCCAACTAAGGAATAAAACGGATTTTCAGTGGTAGCACCAATTAATGTAATCAGTCCTGATTCAACATGTGGCAAAAGTGCATCTTGTTGAGCTTTGTTCCAACGATGAATCTCATCCACAAAAAGTAAAGTTCGTCTATTTTTTTGAGTCTTGTAATAACTTGCTTTTGCGACTGCTTCTTTTAAATCTTTTGTGCCATCTAAAACGGCATTTAAGGTGATAAACTGAGCGTCAATTTCGTGCGAAATTACAGAAGCTAAAGTCGTTTTTCCGCTACTCGGTGGACCATAAAAAATAACTGAACCTAAAACTCCAGTTTCAATCATTTTCCGAAGTAATTTACCTTCTCCTAAAATGTGACTTTGCCCAACATAATCATGTATGGAATTCGGACGCATTCTTGTTGCGAGAGGAGCCCAAGTTGAAGGCGATTGTGAAATTTCAGGTTTTCCGGAATCGGGTTCGAATAAATTCATGAACTATTCTTGTTAATTAATCATGCGATTCAGCAATTTACCTAAAAATTTATTTCGATAAACTCGGTTAATGTGATTCATATCTGCAATTACGTAAAAACGGTCTTTACTTCTGGAAAAAGCAACATTTAATAAACGAGGAACTTGAATTCCACTTTTTAACTCATCAAATGGTCGAACAGTATAATGTCTTTCGCGATCATTATCTCGTTCTGCACTCATAACCGTATCAAAAATGATAATTTCTTTTTCTCGACCTTGAAAAGTATGAATTGTGCCGATTTCAACATCGTTAAAACCTTTTGAGTTTAATAGTTTTCGATAATCCCAAACAACAGATCTAAAAGGAACAATGATTCCAATTTGCTCAGGTCTATATCCACTTCGAACCAATTCCCAAATTTGTTCAATACACCTATCAATATGAATTGGATTTAATGGGCGAAATCCATCGCCAGGTTTTTTAATGATTTGAGGTGATAGGAAACTACTGTCAAGAACTTTAAAAGAGGAATCTTTGCCCGAAATGTGCCATTTCCCAGCTGTTTTTAAGCGTCCTTCATAGAAAGTTGAACTTACTAATTCTGCTAAATCTAGATTTAAGCGATATTGCGTATCAAAAAAACTTGTGAATTCTGGGTATGAATCGTGCCATTGAAATAAATCATTTACTGTAATTGCTCCAGATAAAAACGTAAACATGTCTTTTTCAAGAAATAGTCTTTCCTCCTGTTTATCAGTGATTGAAATAGGTGGAAGTTGCATCGGATCGCCTACTAAAACAATATGTTGAGTCGCTTTTGAAGCCAAAACCATCAAATATGGAATATTTGCCATTGAAGCTTCATCAATAACAACGGCATCAAACTGTGAGGATTCTAATAATTCACTTGTACAGACTTTTGCTAAAGTTGCTGAAATACAACTAAATCGTGCTAATTCAAGATGTTCGTAAACTTTAAGTCCATTTTCTAACTTCTCTTCAACAGCTTTTCTTCCACCTAAATCTTGAATCTTTTGTTGAAAAATAATGAGTTGAGTTTCAAGCGCATCAGGAACATCTTCATCGGCGGATAATAATTCTTCAGCTTTTTGTTCTATTTCATCATGCCGTTCTAAAAGTTGTGCAAATTCAATCGCTTTTTTCTTTCTTTCTTCCAATTTGTCTTCCATGTGCTTGGTAAACGAATAGGAGAGAAGTTGCTCATCATCTAATGCTGAATCACCAAAACGAGTTAAGGTCATTGGCTTAATTTCTGTGCCAATTTCGTTCATTGCATCAATCACACTGAGTAAACCAACATCAACAGCACGATTTGTATTTGATGCAAATAAGACTTTTTTCCCATGCATTAAATAATTAGCGATTATGAATCCTAAAGTGGATGTTTTTCCCGTTCCTGGCGGCCCCCAAACAAAGCTTACAGGCTGATGTAAAGCTTTTTCAATGGCTTCGGTTTGACTTTGATTTCGTGAACTATCATGATAAACTTCGATTTCAGGAGGAGTTTTGAGATAGTTAGTTTGCGGTGCAAAAAGTGATTTCAATAATCCAGTTTCAGCTTGATCTTCCAGATTTTCGAGTTTATGTAAGGTCTTTTTTAAAATGAAATCATTTTCCCATTCCAACTCAATGGATTCAATTGTTTTTTCAGGAATTCCATCAAAAATTAAATCCATAGAATGCTCTTTAAACTGATGAGGTTTTACTTTAACCGTTTTTCCATCATAATGAGCTTTACATTCTTCAATGAATTTGAGTGACGTAATAACGTGATCAAACCGAACTAATGCAGATGCAGAGCCTGGAATTTCGCTTATAGATTCGGGATTTAGAATTTCTTTGGAAGGGAATTTTTGAACAGCTTCAATTTCTGCTAACAAAGCCCTTTTTGCTTGTTGAATCATTTCGTTCATGCTTTAAAACTATTGAATTTTTAAGCATAAGACGCATGAAAAGCCAAAATCTTTCAAATTATTTGATTTTTTTAGAATATTAACAAATATACTTTATAAGTAGTTTCTCTAACTGAATATATAATAATGGGATAAGGGGAATTGAATTTATAAAATGATAGATATCGATTATTGAAAATCCAATTAAAAAATCGAAAAATGTCGAAAAGAAAAGCATTGCATTAGAATCAGTAAATCCTATTGAATACAAGTCTTAAGTGTTTAATAAACGAGTTTTAAAATAGATTGAAGTTCCTTTACTATTAATTTTTTTTACCGCCAAGTTAAATAATTCGAAGAAACACAGACATTCTTAAACTAGACAGGATAAAATGGAATAAGTAATAAAAACCCACAAAGGTAAAAAATGAGTATCTAGGATTTCAAATTTAATAAAGCTTTAGATTCAGATTTCATTAATTTAAGCCTGTTTTTTAAAAGACAGTAATTAAAGTGTAAATGAAGATTTAAAGCAATCTCATTTTGAGTAATGATTTATATTTAGGGCTTCATTCTAAATCTGTTTCATGAGTAAATCAGCAGAAAAAAAAACTTATTTACCTTTAATAGCTGCTATTGCATACATACTAATTACACTTGTATGGATACTTCTATCTGATAGAATTCTACTTTTTTTGATAAATGATGAAGAACTATTTTCACTTTTTCAGGGTTTAAACATAATCCTCATAGTTGGTGTCTCAGGTGGCGTTTTCTATTATTTTATAAATAATTTGTACAAGAAAAGCATTAATCGTGAATTAGTTTTTGAGTCGATTTTAGGAAATGCAGTTATTGGGTTATGTGAATTTGATAATGAAAAAATCATTTTTTCAAATAAGGTTTTTAAAAACATCTTTGATTTCAATGAAAGTGATTTAAGGCTTAGTTTAACCGATTTAGTACATCACTCATCTGTCGCCAATTTGAAAGAAGCTGTTGTAAAAGTTATAAATGGAAGTGAAAGTGAATCAATTTTAGTTTACCCAATCACTTCAAAAAAGAATTTATATCAAGTTACAATTACCAAGTCTAAGTCTGATAAAACTGTTTTATTAACAGGAATTGTTACAAAAGCGGAAAAGAATAAAAAAGAAATATATTCACGAGAAGTTCTTTCGACGATTATTAAACGCTTAGAAACAGCTACAAATGAAAAACAATTATATTACATCGCTTTAGAAGAAATTGCCATGTTTACTAATGCAGATGCAGGTATAGTTTTCATTGATGCAAAAGATGAACAAATAGAAATTCGAAGATTTATAAATCAAGCAAGTCTTTCAAATACTAATGAGCTTGTAGAACTTTTTTCAAAATCGAAGGCAAATCAAACAATTGAAAGTAAAACTAAGCAAACTAGTTTAGAGATTATTTTAGCTGATGGTGCTCAAAAAGTTGGACTTATTCGATTATTCAAATCAGGTGAGAGTAGATTTACAGAAGAAGAGACTAATTTTGCAAAAGAAATTGAATATGATTTAGCTATTAAAATTGTTCAGCACTCACATCAAATCAGACTTCAGCAAAATGAGAATCAATTGCATCAACTTCTTGAATCGGTAAAAATTTCTATTTGGTATTTAGATTGCGAACGTAATGAGCTCATACGTACAAAGAACTTGCATATAATTTCAAATGAGTTTTCAGTAAAAAAAGATAATGAAGCTCTCCATTGGGATTCTTTTTTACTATCCATTCACCCAGATTTTAGAGTGCAATTTGAAAATGAGATCAATCAATTAAAAAAAACGTCAAATTTGGCATCTCTTGAAACCAAGTTTGATAATGGGAGAGGAGTTTATTCATGGTTTTTGACCAATGCAAAATTATTTTCAGATGAAATAACTGGGAAAAATTTCGTAATTGGTATCACTTCAAATATTAATCATTTAAAAATTAGCGATGAAATAATCAAAAATTCAGAGAAAACCTATAAGGACTTATTCGAAAGTAATCCTGCTTCGTTACTAATTTTCTCAGTTCATTCCTTATTGTGTATCGACGCAAATGAGACTGCTCAATTCATGTATGGTTTAACGATTCGGCAATTATTGTCGAAATCAATTTTTGATTTAATGCCAGATGAGGACGCTCGACGGTTTAGTATTCCGTTTGATATTGTAACAGAATATGGTTTTTTCAGACTGGGATTATGGCGACACAAGAAACGCAATAATGACCTTATGTATGTTGATTTATCTGTATCAATAATAAATTACAAAGGTGAACAATGTTATATGCTTCTAGTTACAGATGTTACTAATGAGATTCTTCAGCAAAAGGAAATTTCTAAATCAGAATCAAAATACAGACAGCTATTTGAGAAAAATCCACAACCTTTATTACTCTTAGATAAGCAATTAGAGCTAATTAGTGATGCTAATCAAACCGCAATTGATTTTTTGCAGATTAGAAAAGATCAAATTGTCCAAAAGTCATTTTCTCATATTTGGGGAGAAAGAATGGCACAAAATATAGAAGAGTTAGTCTTTAGTTTGAATACAGATTATGTCGCAAAAAAAGAGGTTAAGTTAGTTTTGGGAAATAAAATTGAGAAAAATGTTGAACTTACAGCAACAAGAACTATTGTAGATGACAAAGACTCAATATTACTCTTTATGTTTGATACTACAGAGTTAAAACAAGCAGAACAACGCACAATTATGGCTTTTGTTGAAGGTGAAGATAAAGAGAGGGAAAGGGTTGCTAAAGAACTTCACGATAGCTTAGGGCAAGTTTTGACCGCAGCATCAATGAATATGAAATCAGCTCAAAAAGAACTTTCAGAAATTAGCTTTAAACGAAAAGAGCAGTTCAACAAGGGCTTAATATTTATTCAGCAAGCAATTGATGATACTAGAAGTATAGCTCAGAACTTGATGCCAAAATCAATTTCTGATTATGGACTTGTTTCTTCAATAAATCAGTTAATTCTATCTTATAAAGAAACCCTCAATTTTACAATTTCACTTTCAGAACACATTGGAGCGATTCGTTTTGATAAAAGTATTGAGCTAAATATTTACCGAATTATTCAAGAAGCATTAACTAATATCATTAAATACGCCCAAGCAAGTTTGGTAAGTATTAGCTTAGAAATGAATAAACAAAAATTGCACTTAGGAATTAGTGACGATGGAATAGGAATGGAATTAAATGAAAAAAACTCCTATTCCGGAATAGGTCTGAAAAATATGCGTAGTCGTGTATCAATAATGCATGGTGAATTAATTATTGATTCACTACCTTCAAACGGAACTTCGATAACTGTTATAATCCCCATAGAAAATGTCTAAATCTGTTGTTCAATTACTAATAGTTGACGATCATAAAATTGTACGTGATGGAATTCGTTCACTTTTATTAGATCACGATGATATTTTTATTCAAGCTGAAGCTTCGAATGGTAAAGAAGCGCTAGAAATTTTAAAATCTCAAGCTAATATCGATGTAGTTTTGTTAGATATAAATATGCCAATAATGGATGGTTTAACTTGCGCTCAAAAAATAAAAGAAGCGGAATTGGACGTAAAAGTTTTAGCTTTAACAATGCTCAAAGAAGATCAACATATTAGAGCAATGGTTGAATTTGGTGCATCAGGGTATCTTCTGAAAGATTCAGGTGAGGATGATTTAGTAAATGCAATTCATGCAGTTGCAGATGGAAGGCCATATTTTAGCGATGAAGCAACCGCTGCCTTATTACGTCAGTTTATCAGTAAAAAGAGTGTAGAACCTGTAAAGGGAATGGAATTAACTGAGCGAGAAAAAGATATTTTGAAGCTTATAACTAACGAATATACAAATGTAGAAATTTCAGAGAAGTTGTTTATTAGTGTTAGAACTGTTGATGCTCACCGTCGAAATATGATGGAAAAAATTGGTGCTAAAAATATGGCTGGACTTGTAAAGTATGCTCTCGAAAAAGGGATAGTATAATCCCAATATTACTTTTTTAAAACTTTTGAAATTACTTAATCAAAGAAAATGGAAAATACACTCGAATTGACTCTATTAGTTAGCGAAGACTATCAGGATATTATAATTGCAGATTTATTTGAACTCGGTTTTGCAGGATTTGAACAACAATCACATTCAATGAAGGCTTTTGTTGAAGAAAAATTTTTTAATAGCATTCCAAATCAGGTTTTAGAGGATATTTTGGATTCTTTTGGTGGAATATCATTAATTACAGAGAAAAAGGTTCATGTTCCTAAAAATTGGAACGAAGAATTCGAAAAAAGTATTCAACCGATACAAGTAGGGCGCTTTTATATTCGCCCAACTTGGGCTGAAAGTGATTGTCCAAGTGATGCAATTGAATTACTAATAGATCCTAAAATGTCGTTTGGAACTGGTTACCATGAAACTACACGCTTAATGCTTAACAGTATTGTCGATTATATTCAAGTAGGTGATGAAATTTTAGATGTTGGAACGGGTACGGGAATTTTAGCAATTGCAGCTATAAAGCTAGGAGCGAAGTATGCCTTCGGTTTTGATATTGATGAATGGAGTGCAGAAAATTCACTAGAAAACATTCAATTAAATAATGTCGCAAATTCCATTAAAATAGAACATGGCACATTTGAAACTGTACCTAATAAAGTATTTGACATTACGATTGCAAACATTAATAGATCTGCCATTTTAGGTGTCAAAGAAGATTTGCTGAAGCATACCAAAGACGGAGGATTCATTTTATTATCTGGATTGTTAACTACTGAGACACATAGAATTAAAGAAGAAGAAGTATTTATGGGGCTGACCTTGATAAAGGAAATATCTGAGGGCGATTGGTCTGGACTTATCTATAAAAAGTAGATTATGAATAAAGACTGTCTGTTTTTTAATGTATCAAAAATAGGACAGTGAAAAGTCGAACCGGTAAAAATTTAGGGTTTATTATAAAAGCGACTTCATTATAACACACTTTTTTAGTGATTTGAGGATATAAAAAGTTCATGGCACTATAACTGTTTAATCTATTTCAAATAGACAGAAATACCATGAATATCCTCATCACACTTATCGCAACATTAATTTTTTACATAATCGCAATGTTGATTCATTTGTACTCCAAAAAAGATATCAACGATTTGCTGATAAAAGCTGTTACCTCTGGGTCTTTAACCGTTGTAAACGAATGTTTAAGACAAGGTGCCTATGTTAATTCTGCAGACAAAACAAAAACGTCAGCTTTAATGATTGCATCTCAAAAAGGTTATTTATCCATTGCAGAATTACTCATTCTGAATGGGGCAAATGTTAATAGCAAAAATATTGACGGAATAACTGCTTTGATTTTTGCTTCACAATTGCATCACACAGAAATTGTTCAACTATTACTTTCTAATGGCGCCAAAATTAAAAAAGGAATGAATAACCAATGGTTCACAGAACCAGGAAGCATGATGGATTCAAATCAATCTGGTGGCCTTTTAAAATCATTTTAAACATCGTTCTCCCTATACGATAACTGAGTAAGATGCCGTTTCAGGAATGAAACGGCATCTTTTTTTGTGATTTAGACGAATGAATTAAAAGAGAAAAATAAGATTAGAAAAAGTGTAGCTATAAAATCGTTGAATATTTCGTATTTTTCCATTCTTTTTAGTTTACCAACAATTAGTCAAAATTCTAGGTTTAATCAAATAGAGCAAGATTTCTGAGATAAATTAAGAATTCACGCCGTCAAACTTACTGATACATTAGCAACCATATTATAAAGCATGAAAAACATTCGCAACTTTTGCATAATTGCTCACATTGATCACGGAAAATCTACCTTAGCGGATCGTTTACTCGAAAGAACAGGAACTATATCTGAGCGTGATATGCAAAATCAGGTATTAGATGATATGGACTTGGAAAGAGAACGTGGAATTACCATTAAAAGCCATGCTATCAGAATGGATTATGTTAATGCTTTAGGTGAAAAATTTGTATTTAATTTAATTGATACTCCAGGACACGTAGATTTCGCCTATGAAGTATCTCGTGCATTAAAAGCCTGTGAAGGGGCATTGTTAGTTGTTGATGCGGCTCAAGGTGTTGAGGCTCAAACACTTTCAAATTTGTATCAAGCAATTGATCAGGGCTTAGAAATTATACCTGTTTTAAATAAAATTGATTTACCAGGAGCAATGGTTGAAGATGTTGCGAAACAAGTAATCGACATTTTAGGATGTAAAAGGGAAGAGATCATTGAAGTTTCTGGAAAAACGGGACTTGGTGTGGATTTCTTATTAGATGAAATTGTTAAGCGTGTCCCTGCTCCAATAGGAGACCCTACAAAACCTGTTCAAGCATTAATTTTTGATTCTGTATTTAATATTTATAGAGGCTCAGTTGTTTATGTTCGAATGATGCAAGGAACCTTGAAAAAAGGTGAACGAATTCGATTTATGCAAACAGATACGGTTTATGATGCAGAGGAGCTAGGCTTTTTAAGGTTAAAAAATGATCCCAAAGATTCTTTAAGTGCTGGTGAAGTTGGTTATATAATTGGTAGTGTAAAATCCATTCAGGATACCAAAGTTGGAGATACCGTAACTACGTTTAAAAATGGTGCTTCTGAGGCAATTCCTGGTTATAAAGAGGTAAAGCCAATGGTATTCTCTGGAATTTATCCAATAAATTCAGATGAATTTGAAGATTTACGATCTGCTCTAGAAAAATTGCAACTCAATGATGCTTCTTTAAGTTTTACAGCAGAGACTTCAGCAGCTCTTGGATTTGGATTTAGGTCTGGATTTTTAGGAATGTTGCACATGGAAATTATTCAGGAAAGACTCGATCGCGAGTTTAATATGGATATTATTACTACAGTACCAAATGTTAAATTTGATGTTGTATTAGTAGACGGAACGAAACTTGCAGTAGAGAACCCTAGTCAGATGCCTGATCGTGGTTTAATTGAAGAAATTTATGAACCATACATCAAAGCACAAATAATTACCCCGACAGAATACATCGGAACAATTATGAAATTATGCCAAGAAAGACGTGGTGTTTATTTGAATACACAATATTTAGATACAACTCGTGTTGATTTATCTTATGAATTACCTTTAGCTGAAATGGTATTTGATTTCTATGACAGATTGAAAAGTGTAAGCCGTGGATATGCTTCTTTGGATTATGAGTTTATTGACAATCGTACAGGTGAATTAGTTAAACTTGATATTATGTTAAATGGTGAACCTGTTGATGCATTCTCAACAATTGTACACAAAGATAAAGCCTACGAATGGGGCAGAAAACTTTGTGGCAAATTAAGAGAGTTAATTCCTAGACAAATGTTTGAAATAGCAGTTCAAGCAGCAATAGGTAATAAAGTTATTGCTAGAGAAACCATCAAAGCATTAAGAAAAGATGTTTTAGCAAAATGTTATGGTGGTGATATTTCCAGAAAAAGAAAACTTCTTGAAAAACAAAAAGAAGGTAAAAAGAGAATGAAACAAGTAGGAAGTGTAGAAATTCCGCAAGAAGCCTTTATGGCAGTTTTATCTATGGATCAAAACTAATAAAATGTTAAAAATAAATTTAAATTCTGGTTCCAGACTTTTTAGTAAGCTTATTCTAATTTTAATAGCTACTGTAATTTCAATTCCAGTTTATGCTCAATCTCCATTTTCTGCTCCTAAAATCAGAAAAGTTACAAAGGATGAGAGAGAAGATTTTACCGCTCGCTTTGGTTCAATAAAATGGACCGGTGCTGGTCTATATGAAAAAGCACCTATTGATTATATTCCAACTATGGAATTGCGTGCAAGATTGCAAAAAGCATTTGGAAATCCAACTCAAAGACTTGAGGATTTAATCGATAAAATTGATTTTCGTCCAGGAGAGTGCATTCAATTTGAATATTGGTTTATTGTAAATGATTCAATACCAATGATGATCTTAGATGTTGATGGTCCATTTGATAATGGCTTAACCTATGGTGGTGCATCAAGATTTATTGATTTAATGCCAGAAGTAAAGCGTACCTTTTCAAAGACCTTACTTGAAGTAAATGAGTTAGCAGATTTTGATGATTTTTTTTATTCACCTGAAGATGACAGACTTTCTTGGTATCGCGTTGCTTACAAAAATGGAGAGTTTTTAAATAAAAAAATTGATAAGCCAATAGGCCTTCGAGAAATAAATTTTGATAACAGAAGGAGATAGATTTTGTCTGATCCAATTTCAAACAGAGAATCTAGAAAAAAGAATAAAAAGAATGTAGTTGCTAAAGATGCAACACAAGTAAAAGCCAATAAATGGGCAAAAGAATGGTTTGATGCTCTAATTTTTGCAGGAATAACCGCTTTAATTATTAGGCAGTTTTTATTCGGAGCGTTTAGAATTCCAACACCGTCTATGGAGAAGTCATTGTTAGTTGGTGATTTTCTGATTGTATCTAAGATAAATTATGGCCCCCGAACACCGATCTCAGTAGCATTTCCATTTACTAGCTGGCATATACCAAATTTCTCTTTACCATGGTTCAGAATTCCTGGTTTTGATACTATTAAGAGAAACGATGTTATTGTCTTTAATTATCCAATAGAAGACAAAGTAATTTCACAGAAAGAACATTATATCAAACGTTTAGTTGGAATGCCTGGTGATACATTAGAGTTAAAAGCAAAACAACTATTTGTGAATAATACACCTGCATTTGCTAAAGAAACGAATGAATACGAACATGAAGTTTTTGTAAGTGAACGAATGCGTTTGAGTCCAGCAAGGGTAGCAGAAGTTGGTGGTAAATTATTACGAATGAATACAAACACATCATATATTATAAATATGACAGAATCTGTTACAGAAGTAATAGAAAAATGGCCTGGTGTTGATTCAGTAAGAAAGTTTGTTTTACCTATTGATTATCGTGAATCAGCAAGAAGTCAATTTGTATATGGAAGTGGAATTGATGGAAACCGAGATTATTTCCCACCTGTTATTGTTCCATTTAAAGGTCAGAAAGTATTTCTAACAGAATCGAATTGGACCTATTATTATGATATAATTGCTCGATATGAGCACAATGAGTTTAGAAGAAGTGGAGACAGATTTGTTATTAATGGAAAATCGACCAATGAATACGAAATTAAACAAGACTATTATTTTGCAATGGGTGATAACCGTGATAATAGTTTAGATTCAAGATATTGGGGATTTGTTCCTAATGATCACATGGTTGGTGAAGCATTTATTGTTTATTTGAGCATAGATCATGAAACGTACTTACCTAGAATTACTCGTTCGTTTACAATTATTAGATAAGATGTTTTCTAATGTATTTTTTTAAATTAATTAAATTAAAAACAAAATAAGGAAGGGTTAATATGTTAACCATAGAACAAATTAAAGAACTTATACCACATAGATATCCATTTTTGCTTGTTGATAGAGTATTAGAAGTAACTGAAACAACAGCAAAAGGGTATAAAAATGTTACTGCAAATGAAGAGTTTTTCAATGGCCATTTTCCAGGTGCGCCAATTATGCCAGGAGTTCTTCAATTAGAAGCGATGGCTCAACTCGGTTGTATTTTAATAATGAATGCAAAAAAAGAAGAGTTAAAAGATTCAATTATTGTTTTCACAGGTATTAATAATGCCAAATTTAAACGAATGGTTGTTCCTGGTGATAGATTAGACCTTGAAATTGAATTAGGTTCAGTACGTCGCAATTTTGCAACATTTAAAGGTACCGCAACTGTTGACGGTCAACTTGCTTGCTCTATGGAAGCATCTGCTGCTATAGTTCCTAAAGGTTAAACTATTTTAGTTTTCGTTTTGATAACCCTGGCAAGAGATTGTTCAGGGTTTTTTGTTTTTTGGATATATCTGATTTCTAACATTGACTTCGTTTGAGGAACTATTAAAAATAGGATGCTTAGATTCATTAGGGTACTAGTCATAGATTTAATTATAAAATTAAACCAAAAAGGTTTGAAATTAATATATCCTTAAAGATCTTAAATGCGGGAAGTGTAAAAAAAATGGTACATTTCAGCTCCGATTGACCTATAATTAGCAATCAAAGAATTTACTAATCTATTGGACTAAAAAATGAGTACGCAACTTAGCAGCGCAAAGAAAAAAATTACAACAAGAACCGTTGTTGATATGAAGCAAAAAGGAGAGAAGATTTCCATGCTTACTGCTTATGACTTTACAATGGCAAAATTGATTGACCAAGCTGGAATAGATATCATTTTAGTTGGGGATTCTGCATCAAATGTTATGGCTGGCCACGAAACAACATTGCCTATAACACTCGATCAAATGATTTACCACACACAATGCGTTGTTCGTGGTGTTGACAGAGCTTTAGTAGTTGCAGACATGCCGTTTATGGCCTATCAGGTTACAGCTAAAGAGGCTTTGATGAATGCAGGGAGAATTATGAAAGAAACTGGTGCTCATTGCGTTAAACTTGAAGGTGGGAAACCAATAGCAGAAACGATAAGAAAAATTGTAGATGCTGGAATTCCAGTAATGGGACATTTAGGCTTAACTCCCCAAAGTATTTATAAGTTTGGAACCTATAAAGTAAGAGCTCAGGAAGAAGAAGAAGCTGAACAATTGGTTATTGATGCTCAATTATTGCAAAAAGCAGGTTGTTTCGCCATTGTTCTTGAAAAAATTCCAGCTAGTTTGGCTCAAAAAGTTACTGAATCATTAGATATTCCAACAATTGGAATTGGCGCAGGTGTAGGTTGTGATGGTCAAGTATTGGTAATGCATGATTTATTGGGGTTAAATAGAGACTTTAATCCAAGATTCGTTAGAAGATATGCAGATCTGCATACAGCTATTGATAACGCAGTTTCAGCTTATATTAGCGATGTTAAAGCAATGAACTTCCCAAGTGCTGATGAGCAATATGAATAATTGAAAAAAGAACAATCAAAAAAGGCAAATCAAATGATTTGCCTTTTTTGATTAAAATAGATGCAATAAATTATTTATTTGATTAATAACATTTGTTTGGTTTCTACATGTTCTCCTGCTTGTAAACGATAAAAATATACACCTGAACTCACTATTTTACTGGCGTTGAAAGAAATAGAATGAGGACCAGCGCTTAAATTAGATTGAATCAAAGTTGCCACTTTTTCACCCAAAATAGTATAAACTGTTAGTGTTACTAATTCTAATTGTGGAATTGAAAAACGAATTTCAGTTGTTGGATTAAATGGATTGGGATAATTTTGTGAAAGAGAAAATGTATTTATTTCTCGTTCTGATTCTCTTGATGTCTCAGTGATAACCAAAATTCGTTTATGGGTATTTATTTCAGAATCCCATTTTCCACCTCCGCTAGCAGAATAACCTCCATAATAAACGCTGTCTCCGTAAGAGAATCGCGCTGCAAGGAAATATTCACCAGGAACTAAATTATCGCCGATACTTAATTGATATTCATCATTATTAAGTTCAAGACTTAATTCATTTAATTCAGCTGCTTGCCAAGTGTTTGTCGGCCAAGTTGATGGGTCTGAATTTTCAGAATGAATGCCAATTGATGCTTGAAGGCCTTCAGCTGCTTCTGCGGAAGTTGTGTATCCATTTATAAATACTTGGGCATAAGCATTAACTTGCTCACCTTGGACTAAGGTATCTTTTTCAACATATTGAAAATTATAAAATTCCATTATACCTATAGTTTTAAATATATGAGCTTGAGAATAGGATTGAGGAGATTCTCCACCAAGTCGAACACGCCAAATATAGGTTGTGGCATTTGATAGATTGCCATCAGGAATGTAGGTAGTATCGCTTAAACCAGAAATAGAAATAGATGGATTTTGAAAATTAGGATCAGATAAAGTACTTAACTGAAAATCATAGACACTTTCATTGCCAAGATTTGACCAAGTAAATGTAGGGAGAACAGAAACTAGAATTGCTCCTTGAAGAGGATAAAGAGGTTCTGGAATTTAGTAATCGTTAAAACACCGTTTAAATTCTCCGTTCCATTCCAAAATCCACCACCAATTGAACTTTGACCGGCATAAACTGTATCGTCATCGGCATATTGATATCTAAAAGCATAATAATAGGTTCCAAAAGAAAGATCAGAACCAATTTCTGCTGAATACACATCATCATTTAGTAATTGTTTTGAAAAATCGGCAATTTTCCATGCTTCCTGAGGCCAATCAGATGGATTTGTATTTGATGTGGATACTCCAATCCAAGCTCTTAAATCAGTTGTTGCACCTTCATCGTTTGTAAATCCATCAAGATAAACTTTTCCTTCAATTGTTGCGGATTCACCTTGATTTATTACAGCACTTCTTGTTTCAACATTAGCATATCCAATTGTTGCCCTAGTAGTAAACCTATTTTGAAATGACCATTGAGAAACTTCATCATCTTTTTTAACTCTCCATAAATAGGTTGAATTATAGTTCAATTTGCCTTTTGGGATTGCGAAAGAGTTAGAACTAATCAATGTATCAATAATGGGTGAAGTAATTGTTAATCCCGAATCTGGTGCAATTTGTAATCTATATTGTTCAGAATTCGGAATAGCAGTCCATTTTAATGTATCTCTGGGATTTATTCGTACAGAATTGTGAATTGGATGTACTAAAGTTGCAATTTCTCCAAAACTAATGACAAAATTCTTACCATTATTATTAATGAGATGAAGTGTAAAGTGATCTGCTAAATTTCCCCAATTATCAGAACTAACGGTTGTACTTAATACATAGAACTCAATTGTTTGGCCATTTGCCTGACCAGGAATTGTACCAACTGCAGAATTAGTTCCTGCAAATCCTGTTACTTCAACATTAGAAGAAGTTTTAAAATTATCAATTGAATACCGAATATAAATTTTTTCTTCAACGGATTTTGGAGCAGATAACTTTACAGTAATAGAAACTGCTTCACCGGCAGTTATACTCGAAGTAGGCAAACCATAAACAGAATCAATTAAAACAGGAATACCCGAAGTACGCATCATTGAAACACGAGAATCATTGTAACCATTATCATCAAATACAAAAGAATAATAGAATCCATTTTCTATGGTAACATTATTGTCAGAACCCGTATTTAATACAAGATTTGCAGTGCTATTTAGAACTAAAGTTGTGTTAGTCCATTTATTTTGAAACGTATTGGTTTCAGGACCACTAGTAAACAACATTTTATAAGTTCCACCAACTGCATCTGCTCCCGTTGCTCTAACATTTAATAGAGAAACGTATTGACCATCACCAAGCGACCTATAATTCATTTTAAAATTACCCATAGTTGCTGGGTCGTTACTATTATTCCAAGTATTCCACTCACCAGGCATATTAACCCCTTCAGGTTGATAAATTGGATTTACTGTTTGAGCATTTGAAATTTGTGAAAAAAGGGCAATAAATAAACCAACAGAAAATAACCTGAAAAACTTCATAAGATGATAATTTAAGAATGAACCAAACTCGCTTAATTTTTGTAAGCGCTTACATATTTACAAAAAAAACGTGAAAAGGTCAAATTTATGAGACTTTTCACGTCGATAGTTTTTTTAAGCATTTTGTTAAAATTTCAGAACCCTAAATGATTTTTAAAATGAATGTGTAGTAGATTATTTATCACATTCGATTGTATTTCGAAAAATTTAAGATTTTGGATTGATTCTTCCTATCTATCACACTTTTCCTAATCTTAGACCAAAGACTTAAGCTTTTATTTTTAGTCAAATTATTTGAATTAAACATGCTAAATCAAATATTTCAATAGATTTAATCTACTTGATTTTAGACGAAACTATTCAGAATCTGAAGTAATTGATTTTTTTGAACAACTCCCGATTGTCTCCAAACTGATTTGCCATTTTTAAAAATCATTAAAGTCGGAACGCCCATAATTTGATAATGAGAAGCAATTTGTTGATTCTTATCAACATCGATTTTTACAATTGTTGCTCTATCTCCAATTTCTGTGGCTACTTGTTTCACAATAGGAGACATCATTTTACAAGGTCCACACCATTCAGCATGAAAGTCAATTAATACAGGTTTAGAAGAAGAAATTAGTTCTTTAAATTTACTCATGATGTGTAGTTTTTTTTGAAATTTATAAGATTATCGAAAAAACTATGCCTTAAACTGAGTACTGTCAATTTGTCTCAAATTTTTATCAAACAAAGTTCCAATTAAGAGTTATTTAAATCACGGTTAATCTACTTGCGTTTCGTTACGATTCATAGGTTTAACTTTTGTTGTAAGAATTTACGTGGAATACTAATCATCAAATTATTGGTTATAAAAATTATCCATTTTAATAAGAAACTTACCCTGAACTTAGCTTATTTGATTTAACAGCAATGAAAAATGGGGTGCTTTATAAGTATGTGCAAACTATTAGAACTCTCAATTAAGCATAAAAAACTGTATTTTAAATGAAAATACTCCTTTAGTTTAGATAAAATTAACCATGATTGTAATAATAGGCGCAGGGCCAATTGGCTTAGCATGCGGAATTGAGCTTCAAAAAAAAGATATTCCATTTGTCATATTGGAGAGAAACAGTATTGTTGATTCCATTTATCGCTATCCGGTAAACATGACATTTTTTTCAACTTCTGACAGATTGGAATTGGGTGGAGTTCCATTTATTTCACATGGTCATAAACCAACAAGAAGTGAAGCATTAGAGTATTATCGTAGAGTTGCTCTTTATTTTGATTTACCAATAAAACTATATGAAGAAGTAATTGAGATTTCTGGTGAAATAAATGAATTCGAAGTTAAAACGAATAAATCAACGTATAAAGCTTCTCGAATTATTGTAGCCACCGGCTTTTATGGTCATCCTAATTTGATGAATATTCCGGGAGAAGATTTAAAAAAAGTAAAGCATTATTACTCAGAACCACATCCTTATTCATGGCAAAAAGTTGCAGTAATTGGAGCAGGAAATAGTGCAATTGATGTCGCTCTTGAAACATTTAGAGTTGGAGCAGAGGTAACTTTAATTATTAGAGATAGCAAAATAAAGGACTCTATAAAATATTGGGTAAGACCAGATATTGAAAATCGAATTAAAGATGGATCTATAAAAGCATTTTTTAATTCAAGACCAACATCTATTCAAGAACATACCATAACTATTCAAACACCTGATGGAGAAAAAGTTATAGACAACGACTTTGTTTTGGCAATGACTGGATATACTCCGAATTACCAATTACTTGATAAACTTCGAATTCCTAGTGGAAACGATGAGTTTAAAACACCGATTTATAATGATGAATCGTACGAAAGTGGAACAAAGGGAATTTATATTGCTGGTGTTGTTTGCGGAGGTAAAAGAACAGGCAAATGGTTTATTGAAAACGCTAGAGAGCATGCTGTTAGAATTGCAGAAGCTATATCAAATGACACAAATAAAATTGAGGTATAATACATGAAAAAAGTTCTATTATTTTTCATTTCTACTTTAAGTGTAATTACATGTTCCAATAACACAAGCGATAGAGTTATAGTAAATGATGGAATTCCATTGCAAGTAACCGGAACATTAATTATGCATGATTCGATTCCTTCAAAGTTTGTTAAGCCTAGAAGTGTAACTGTTTGGCTACCTGAGGGATATGAGAAAAGTAAAAAGAAGAAATATCCGGTCATTTATTTTATGGATGGCCAAAATATGTTTGATCCCAGTACTTCATATATCGGAGTTGATTGGGCAGCTGATGAATGGGCAGATAAGTTGATAACATCGAATCAAATACGTGAGGTTATACTTGTAGGTGTTTGGAATACAGAGAAACGTTTTGAAGAATACTTTCCACAAAAAGCATCAGAATTTTTTGATGAAATACTAAAGGAAACAGTTAAACAAAGATTTTCAGAAAATGAACCTAAAGCAGATAATTATCTCAAGTATCTAGTTTCAGAAGTTAAACCATTTATAGATTCAAATTATAGAACTCAACCTGACCAAATAAATACAATGATAGGAGGGTCTAGTATGGGAGGATTAATTTCATTGTACGCTTTATCTGAATATCCTCAGATATTTGGAACAGCATTGTGTATTTCGACTCATTGGACGGTTTTAGATGGAATTAGTCTCGAGTATTTTAATAAATATCTACCAAAAGCTGGTAAGCACAGGATCTATTTTGATTATGGCACAGAAACTTTAGATAAAGAGTATGAACCTTATCAAATTAAAATGGATAAAATAATGATTGATAAAGGGTATGAAGTTGGACCAAACTGGACTACAATAAAATTTCCGGGAGATGATCATTCTGAACGCTCTTGGAGAAAACGGCTTGGAGAGGTGCTTCAGTTTGCCTTAGCAAAAACGAATTGAATTCATTTTCTAGCTGAATCTCAATGTATTTTAACTATGTAGAAATGTATAGATTTTACTATACTTAGAGATTAATGAATCTGAGAAGTCTCAATTTGATGAATTTCATGCTAAAGCAATCATTTAAATATCTTTTACTTACCCTAATATTGATTTATATCCAATTCGGAACTGTTTATGCTCAGTTAGAAATTGGAACTCATTTACAGTTAAAAAATATTAAACCAGCATTTGGCTATGGATTAAATCTTGAACTCGGGATTCCAACTGATTCTGATTGGAGATTAGCATTTAGAGGGTATATGTCTATTTTTTCTGAAGCTGTACCTGAATATGCACCTGTAACTGATTATCTAGGGCAAGTTTTAGTAAATACAAAAACAGGATTTCCAACAAAAGGATTTGATAGAGGAATTGGGATAAGGATTTATTATCAAACCAGTGAGTTTCAGCCATATTTTGGGTTTGGTGCTACTTACATGTTTAATGATATTATTGGGCCAGGAGAGGATGCTAATATTGATTATCTCGAACGTTCGTTGAATTATGACTTTACAGGTGGTTTTTCATATCTGTTAGGAGATAATCTAACATTGTACTTAGAGTGTCATTATGCTAACATAACTCGTATGACTGAGTTTACTTATACATCGTCTTTAGGTGTAAATGTGGGTTTAACCTTTAGATTTGGCAGAAATAAATTTGCAGAGTATTACGAGTATTAATACTCGTTTACTTCTATAAAAAAGGCTTAATTGTTCAACTCAATTAAGCCTTTTTTAATATTATGGATTAGCAGGTCTTGATGGAGGCCCAGGAATTTTAGCTTTCCCATTTCCTTTGTCAAGAAGTAGTAAATATGCAGAAACAGAACTTACAATAAGAGTGCCTGCAGTAATGTACCATTTTTTCTTACTCTTAACTTCTTTAGGTTTTTCCTCATCTTCCGTCTCCTGACTCAATACTACTGGAGCAAGAGAGATAAGGGAGGTGCTATTAATAACTGTTTCTAAATTAGTTACAAACTGAGGCGTTTTAACAATAACTTTGTTATTAGAATCAATTGAATAATCTGCTGCTGAGATTGTGTTAATGTTTAAAAAGATTAAACTTAATACAATACAACATTGAATTCTAAAAGCTGATTTTGAACGTTTCATAATGAATAAAATTAATTGGTTAAATATGATATCAAGAAAATATTACTACTTATTTCACAAGTAACATTTTCATTGTTTTAGAATAATTGCCAGCTTGTAAACGATAGATATACATTCCAGAAGCAAGTTTTGATGCGTCAAAATCAACTGCATACCAGCCGGCTTTTTGTTGAGTATTTACAACAGTATAAACTTGTCGGCCCATTAGGTCATAAACATCTAGTTTAACAAGAGCATCTTGCGTAATACTGTATCTAATTATCGTTTTTGGGTTAAATGGATTAGGATAGTTTTGTTGTAAACTAAATTCTGTTGGTTGAAATGATTCACGCATTTCAGTTAAGAATTGCTCTGAACCGATAAATACATCAAAAAGGGCAGTTGATTCACTCATCCTGATATTTACACTATTATCAGAGTTAATTAGTTTGTACTCCGCTTTTGTTACTTTATTTACAAGTAGTATTTGAGTGTCATCAGGTAGCTTGTTAATATTAACGGAAAGTTTTACGATAGAGTCAAAAGTTGATTTAAGCTCTAGTTGAAAATGACTTCCTTCTGGTTTAAATTCTGTGTGAAGCTGAGAAAAATGTTTATTCGAATCATTAAACTCACGTAAACTCATTCCATTTTTAACGAATGCTAAATCTGGATGATATCGATTGTTTTGAGTGTTAATTTCTGGTTGATCATCAAAAATCCACGAAATATCAGATTGAGAGTCATCCGAGAATTGAGCTGAAATAGTAGCTCGAAATGCATCTTCAGAATAGTCAGATGAACTTTGAACGGTTATTCCTGATTTAGCACTATTGGAGTAAGGAAGTAATAGTACACTTTTAGCATTTTCTGGATCATTATAAAAGTAATATGCTTTAAAGGCTTCCATTATAAATGAACGTTGAAACTGTTTTCTATAATCCCAAAGGTTAGCATTTATGCCATTAGCTGATTGAATTAAATTCCAATCAATATTTCTTTGAAACGGGTTACTAATAACATTCCAACCGGTTGAAATTGGTAAACTAAAGTTGTCATTTTCATCTGGAGTTACAGATTGAACTTGAACTGATTGAGAAATTTTATTCGTACTTAACACCCAGAATCCATTACCAGGTTTAAACTGAAATCTATTATCTGAATCTGAATATTCGTCGTAGTTATTAGTTTCGGCTCCATTTTCAAGATACGCTCTCCAAGAATCTCCATAAGCTTCTTTAAAAATTGTACTTAAAGGTATTGATCCTGAACCCGGTAAACTTACTAATCGATAATCAGTTTGAGTTGGGTCAGAAAGACCATCAGAAGTAAAGCCAAAATCCAAAATCAGACTTACTTGTGGAGATTCAGTTATAGAAGGATTTGGGCGTGTTGAAAACTGAAATACTTCACTCCAAGATGAAATTAAATCAGTTTGGTTTATTCGAACTCTCCAAAAGAAATTTTGATTATCCGTGAGATTAGTAATTCGCGTAGAGGATGAGTCCACAAAAGCATCATGAACAATAGAAGAAAACGTTAAATCACTTGCTAACTGAACTTGATAACGACTTATTCCGTTAATGTTTTCCCATTTTAAAATTGGAGATGTTGATATGTTTGTTTCTAAGTTAGTAGGGAACGAAATTAAAGGTGCTATAGCAGAAGTTGTAAATGAAAAAATAGTAGAAAATGCACTTTTTCCTGAAGCATTTACAGCTCTAACTCGCCAAAAGTACTGAGTCAGACCTTGTAAATTTGCGGATAGGATAAAATTTGTATTTACAATATTAGATTGTCGTATTACACCAGTACTAAAAAAAGAATTATTTGAAACTTCTAATTCATAATATTGTGCATTTGCAGAAGCGTTCCAACTAAATTGAGGAGTAACAGAAACAAGATCACTTGCATTTACAGGATCAATTAATGTTACAATATCTGGAATAGGTTGAGCATCTCCACTTGGTTTTCCATAAAATGCACCTCGCCCGTGAGTCCCAACAGCAACATGAGTATCGGTTTCACGATACGACAGTGCATTTACTATTGAATTACCTATGGTAGTTTTCCCTTCCTCAATCCAAGTTGTATTATTTCCATCGATTAAACTGGTTATATAAACACCAGTTGTAGTTCCTACTACAAATACTTTTTCTCCTTTAACATTTGTTATTGCTGAGCTACGAATAGATGGGCCAGGCGCAGAGGCAGAACCTTTTAAATTACCTTCAATTTGTGTAAAAGTTGATCCATCAGAGGAATAAAATATTCCTTCAATATTATAGTTAGAAAGAGTAACTAGCACTTCGTTTGCATCAAATGGATTTACTGATATTGATGAAACATAAGCTCCAACTTCAGCATTTGGTAAACTGAGTTCTTTAACTTGAGAAGATGAGTTTCCTGTATTGGCATTCGTTGCTTTATAAATTATTGGAGGTGAACTTGGGGTACTTCTTTCATCAGAACCGCCAAAATAAAGAATATTTGCAGGTTGTACACTCGTTGCAAGTGCAGTAATTGTTAAACTACTATTCGTTTTGAAAGATGTAACATTTGTCCAGCTATCAACTCCATTTACACCACCATCAGTTGTTCTATATATTGTTGAACTTGATGGATAATAAATTAAATCTTCATTTAAAACATCAACTGCAAAAGGGTGTATAAATAATTGACCAGTTGCGTTTTCAGGTGTTATTTCACCTGCATAAGAAAATTGATTTGTTGAAGGATTTAAAGTGTACCGTTGAAGTGTCCCGTTTTGTGATGAAGCATATAATCGTTCTTCACCAAAAAATGAGAAAGCTCCATCTCCAGAAGATGCATCAGATGATTCTTCTGAACCAACTTCAAATAAAGGAGATCCATTGTCTTGAGTACCTCCTATAACTGCTTCATATCCTTTTTCACGACTAATTGAAATATGATAAAATTGAGTTACGTAGTACCCTTTATTTTTATTAACCCAACTAACAGAACTTGCTTTAATATCATTTGTAAATGTTAAGCCGCCATCATGAGCACTCCAAGCCTGATTTGGATTAGCCGGATCGAATACAAATGCATGTTGATCAGGGTGGTGATTAGAATATAATGCGTAATTTGTATTTGCTTTAGAATATCCTCCAATCCAAAATGATGAGATTTCGCTTGCATTTGGCTGACTTTCCACGAATTGTTTGCTTGCAAATGCATTAGCTGATCTAAATAAGTTTAGAGCACCAATTACTACAAAATTCTCATCATCTGGTTTTACAGTCAAAACCATGTTATAATTGAACTGCTGAGCAAATTGAACTGATGTAAGTCCAGCAAATTCAGGAATAAAACTACTTCTATCAGAAAAAGTACCATCAAACAAATTGATTTTAAAAAAGCTTACACCTGCATTATTTGTTAGAACATAGAGAATGTTCTGATTAGAAGGTGCTAATGCTAATGCACTTCTAGTGTAAGAAGTTGGAAATGTATTTGGTGTTATAGAAGTCCAAGAGTTACCATTATTATCTGAGTAATAAATTCCAGAATTTGGTTCTGCAGGATCCTCATCTAAACCATCAGCAGATAAGCTTGCGATTATTCGTCCAGTATTCGATATTACAACATCAACATATTGAAACGTTCCAAATTCTCCTAAAACGGTAGTCCAAGATGTTCCTGCATTGGTTGACTTTAATAAAATACCAGCGTGACTAGCTACATATACATCGCCGTTAATTGGATTAATAGCAACCTTACTCATATAGTCATAAGCTGAGTTCCAAGTAGTGATATTTGGGTTTGAAGCACTTGGTAATAATGACCAAGTTTCCCCATTATCTACAGATTTAAAAACTCCGTAACCTCTGAAACCAGAAGCAGGAGAACCTGCAGAGTTTCCATTAAACTCACCAGTTACAGCATACCATGTTTGTTCAAATCCTTCTCGAGTATCTTGAGCAATAGAGGTAACATTCAAATTTTGATAGTCGGGAGTTTTTAATGTCCAATTTGTACCTCTATCTGTGGATTTCCAAACCCCTCCAGAAACACTACCTATAATTAATGTATTTGTGTTTTTGATATCAAATGCAACTGCACGAGTACGTCCACCAACATCAAAAGGGCCAGCTTGCACCCAATCGAATTTATCGCCTGTTGTTTTAAAATTTTGAGATCTTTTTTTCCACTCTAATTCATGAATTCTAGCCTGAGGAGGAATAAATCCTGTTTTAGGGTCTCGCATTAATTTATTGAAGTAATCTGCTCGCCCTATCTTGCGTTGCTCTTTTGGAAGCTTTTTAGAAAAGTTCAATTTCTCAACTAATAATGATTTACTAGAATTAGTTTTACTATCAATAGTTTTTATATAAGTATGTGAAATAAAATGAACACATAAGATTATCGAAAAAGCCGAAATAAAGCTTATACGAAGAAGGTTTTTAGAGTTTAACGACATGTAAAACTAGTTTCGTTGTTGTGTAATAAACAAATGATTTAAAAAATGAGATGCTAACAAAATAGGCAAGCTTTATTATAGCAATTTTGATCTCTCACTCAGTACCGAATAATAATCAGTTATTCTTAAAACATGAAATCAAAAAGTGTAATCCTTTAATATTACTTCTTTATAGTCAAATATTTGTATTTCATCGAATGATTTTAAAAAGGGTACATAATTAAGCTAATTTTGATCTCAGGTGAATATGGATCATTAAGCTATTTCACATTGGACTTAACTCTTATGTATTGATTTACTTTGCTTTTTAATGAATTTAGAATGTCGAGAAATCCGTTTTTAAGTATTAAAACACCTAATCAATTTGTATTTTCGTTAAAATAAACTAAAATCAAAGCATAAAAAGCTATAAAAAAAGTGTGTGTCGTTAAAAATATTGATCTATTTAAAATTGAAAAAATGAAATATCGATATGAATATCATGCATAGTGAAATAAAAGATGTTGAAGTCATCGTTTTAGGATCAAAAGGTCAGCTAGGCTCAGAGTGGATTGAAGTATTAAAACAAAAAGGAGTGAACGTAATTGGATTTAGTTCACAAGAATTAGATATCACCGATTTTGAAAAAGTTGATAACATTGTATCTGAACTAAAACCCAATTTGCTAATTAATTGTACTGCTTATACAAATGTTGATAAGGCAGAGCAAGAATGGGATAAAGCATTAGCAATAAATGCTCATGCTGTTGGTAATCTAGCCCAAATCTGCAAAAAAAATGAAATTAAACTGGTCCATTTTTCCACAGATTATGTTTTTTCAGGATCTTTAGACGATTTAAAAGAGCACCCTGATGGATATTCAGAGGGTGACAAAACAGCTCCAAAAGCTAATTATGCTATTTCAAAATATTTAGGTGAATTATTTATTCGTGAAAAAATTTCAAATTACCTTATAATTCGTGTGGCTTGGCTCTGTGGTAAAAATGGAAACAATTTTGTTAAAACCATGCTTCGATTAGCAAAAGATAGAGATGAGCTATCCGTTGTAAGCGATCAGTTCGGTTCTCCTTCATTTACTGATAACGTAATTGAAAACGCAATTATCTTATTGAGTAGAAAAGCTAAAGGAACTTTTCACATTAGTTCAACTGGAATTACAAATTGGGCTGAATTTGCTGCAAAGATTTTTGAAATCAAAGGTTTGGCCATAAAAGTAAAACCGATTGACTCAAGTTCATGGCCAAGTCCTGTTAAAAGACCACATTTTTCAAAATTAAATACACAAAAAATTCATCAAATAAACGGAATTAGCCTAGAACATTGGACAGTTGGACTTGAACGTTTATTAAAACAAATAAGTGATTGAAACATATATTTTATGATATTTGAAAAAACACCAATTCCCGGATTGATTGTAATAAAACCAAAACTATTCGGTGACTCAAGAGGATTCTTTTATGAGTCTTTTAGAAAAAATTTAGCTTCTGAGAATGGTATAAAAGAAGATTTTGTTCAAGATAACTGCTCACGTTCAGTTAAGAATACACTAAGGGGTTTACATTATCAGGTTGAGCAAACACAAGCAAAATTAGTAAGTTGCACCTATGGCGCTGTTCTCGATGTAGTCGTCGATTTACGCAAAGGTTCTCCTACTTTTGGGGAACATTATTCAGTTGAGTTAAATCATGATAATCATTGGATGATGTTTATTCCAAAAGGTTTAGCTCATGGATTTTCCGTACTTTCAGACATCGCTGATTTTATGTATAAATGCAGCGATTATTATTTACCTCGTGGAGAAAGGGGAGTGCTTTGGAGTGACGAGCAATTTGGAATTGACTGGAAAGTTGAACATCCGATTCTATCTGAAAAAGACACTAAACATCCGCGGTTAACCGAAATTAACGAAAACGACTTACCAGTTTATTTACCATGAGTAAACGTATCATTGTTACCGGCGGTGCCGGATTTATTGGATCGAATTTAGTTTTGCACCTTTTGGCAAAATATCCCGATTATCATATTCTCAATTTAGACAAGCTATCCTACGCTTCCGATTTAAGTTTTTTGGATGGAGAAAAAGAAAATCCCAATTATCAATTTGCTCAAGTCGACATAGTGGACCGCGCAAAAGTGAAAGAAATTATTCGTGAATTCAAGCCTGATGGAATAATACATTTAGCAGCAGAATCGCATGTTGACAATTCAATTTCTGGTCCAGAACCTTTTTTCTATTCTAATGTGATTGGAACGTTCAACTTGGCTGAAGAATTCCGTCATTGGTGGCTAGATAATAATAAACCTGAACATTTTAGATTTCATCATGTCTCAACCGATGAAGTATATGGTTCTTTAGGTGCAGAAGGATTCTTTACCGAAGAAACACCTTATGCTCCAAATTCACCTTATTCAGCATCTAAAGCAGGTTCTGACTTTGTGGTTCGTTCTTATTTTCACACCTATCATATGAATTTAGTAGTTACGAATTGTTCTAATAATTACGGTCCACATCAACATGATGAAAAGTTGATTCCGACTGTAATTCGCAATGCGTTTAAGCACAATAAAATTCCAATTTATGGAAAAGGCGATAATATTCGTGATTGGTTATTTGTTACAGATCACTGTAAAGCCATAGATGAAGTTTTTCATCGCGGAAGAAGCGGTGAACATTATAATGTTGGTGGCCATAACGAATGGACGAATTTGGATTTAGTTCATTTATTATGCGATGTAATGAATGAGGTAGTTGGTAAAGGACCTGATGGCGATTATAAAAACTTGATTTCTTTTGTAACCGACAGAACTGGACACGATTTACGCTATGCGATTGACCCAAGTAAAATTGAGAACGAATTAGGCTGGAAAAACACACAAGATTTTATGGCTGATATCAAAACTACTGTTAAGTGGTATATTGATAGATATTCGAAATAATCGTTTCATTTTAAAGTTCTGAGCCGGGTAATACCGGCTTTTTTTTAAGCTCATAACATCATTCGCTTTTAAAAATTCATAAAAAAACTATAAAGAAAAGTAGATTTCAGCAAAAATATCGATGAATTTGCAAGTTTGGGAGTTTGCACACCGAAAAAATCGACTTTCTTATGTGGGTACAACATTTTTTTTTCTTTTTATAAAAAAGTGACCTATAAACTCAATACTAAATAAATACACAGATTGCAGAAAAAACACATTTAGGGACAGTTACGTACTAAAAATTGAAAGAATTTGGATTATTCTTGGCAATGATATCTTAATATAATTTTAAGAGTAAAAAATTATTAACAATTATTTATTAGAAGTTCTACTTGTTTTTTATCATATTCAATAAAAGAAGAAAGTGTGTTTTAAAAAAAGTCTAGAAATTTGAAGAGGTTAAAGAAGAAAGCTATTTATCTAATTAAATCTGCATTACATAAGCAGTTACCTCTTCATGTTTTATGGATTACTTTTTTTATGCAATTCATAATTGGTTTAAATGCACAGAGTCTTCAGTTTAATTCATTAACTATTGAAAATGGATTATCTCAAAATACAATAAATGCACTTGTTCAAGATGATTTGGGATTAATTTGGATTGCAACTCAAGAAGGGTTTAATAGATATGATGGCAATGAATTCAAAGTTTATAAACAAAATACAAAAGAGCCTCATTTAGGTCCGCTCAGTAATTGGATAACTTCGCTACATATCGACAATTTTGGAACAATTTGGCTAGGCACGAATGGTACTGGGATTTCGCGATTTAATCCAATAACGGAACATTTTGAGCATATTACTGAATCAAATTTGAGAAGCGGTTCTATTGAAGACATTAGCACAAAAGATTCAACGCTATTTCTAGCATGTGCTGATGGAGGTGTTCTTACTTGGGATTTTTCAAATACCGAAATTATTAAGAATGGATCTTTACATGCTTTAATTCCTAAAATTGTAGATGAGAAAATCGTTAAAACAAAAGATTTACAATGGATTTCAGATGGTGATTTAGCCGTTGCATCACCAAGTCATGGTTTATTAATTTATTCTTTTAAGATGAATGCATTTCGAAGCATCGAGAGTGTAACAGGTGAAATGATAAATCCATCTTCACTAGATTACAATTCAACAAATAGTGATTTATATGTAGGGACGAGTAAATCTGGCGTTTGGAAATTCAATCTTAACGATCAAGTTTTAAAAAAGATAACTCAAATTAAAACAAGCGATTATATTCATTTTGTAATTGAGCAACATCAAAGTTTATTCGTTGGCACTGATAAACAAGGCTTAATCGTTTTTAATAATGAAAATGAGCCAATGATTCGGCAATATACATCGACTAGTTCAAGCTCAGGAATAACAGACAATACCCTCTTATCTGTATTTATTGATCGGCAAGAAGGTTTATGGATAGGAACATTTTTGAGTGGAATTGTTAACTCGAATCCATTTCATAATGTTTTTATTAATATTGAACATGAAGCGAATAATCCTCAATCGCTTCGTAACGATTTTGTTCGAGGAATGGCAGAAGATGAATATGGGAATTTGTGGTTAGCTATTCGAAATGGTGGAATCTCAATTTTGAAACAAGATTACAAAACGTTTGATTCAAAACTTGAAAAAAAGATAAATGCAATTCTTCCAACTCAATTTATAAATACAGTAGCCTTCGATAAAAAATCGAATGTTTATATTTCTACTTTGGGCTTTGGAGTGTACAAAATAAATCTAAAAACATTTAAAACTGAACAGTTTAATGTTTCCCAAAAAGGACATCAAAAGCTATTAGATAATGATGTTCGAATGGTTTATGTTGATGAAAATGAACAATTATGGATTTCTAGTGGTCTGCAAAACAGAGGTGGACTAAATGTAATTGATGAACATAAGAAGCAAAATTTTGCATTAGAAGTCCGAAATAAATCTATTAATTCAATTCCTAATGCTCAAATAAATGTGATTTTTCCATTAGATAAGAATCGTTTATTAATTGGTTCATTTGATGGTTTAAGTGTAGTTACAAAAAAAAGTAACGTAGTACATACAGCCGATGATCTTGAAATTAAGAATTATGTTTCAGATCAAAGTGACAGCACCACACTTATTGGAAACGTAATTAGTTCTATCTATCGGGATAAAAAAGGAGATATTTGGCTTGCTTCATATGGAACGGGATTCAACAAACTTGTTATAAAAGACGATTCAACTTTTCAATTTATTCGATTTGGTGAACAAAAAGGATTATCAGTTTTAGGTATTTTTGGAATTTTAGGTGATGAAAAAGATCAATTATGGTTTAGTACAAATAAGGGTTTAATTAAAGCTGTACCAACAATTTCTGAGACATTTGAATTTAAGTTTGAACGTTATTTAAAAGAAGATGGAATTTTATCAACTCAATTTAACCAATGGTCTGCGCTAAAATTGAGTAATTCTAATTTAGTTTTTGGAGGATTAAAAGGAATAACCCTGTTTAATCCAGCCTTAGTAACGACAAAACCGTTCAATCAACCTGTTATTTTTAGTGAATTTATTGTAAATGGTAATCCTGTGAATGGAGATTCTAGTGTTACTTATAAAAAGAACTATGAACTTGATTTTAGTCGGAATAGTTTAGGATTTGAGTACACGGCAATTAGTACATTCGGCACAAAGAGAATCCATTATAAATACAAACTAGATGGGTTTAATGATAGTTGGATTGATGCTGGAACACGAACGTTCGCCACATTTACAAATATTCCACATGGCGATTATGTATTTAAGGTAAAAGCTATAGATGCAAATGAAAATGAATCTACCAAAATTGCTTCCATTTCTATTAAAATATTCCCCCCATTTTATTTAACAATCCCGTTTATTTTAAGCGCTATACTACTTTTAGGATTATCTATATTCTCGATTATTCGGTATAGAGAGAATCATCTACTTAAAACTAATAAAGAACTTGAACAGAAAATTTCTGAAAGAACCGCAGTTTTATTAGAACGCACAGCCGAACTAGAATTGAAAACCAAAGAAGCTGAAAAAGCCAATAGAGCTAAAACA
>Ga0100402_1000848_pt1 | contig 35686 bp, 44 predicted proteins | sample CryGeyme20150102_FD_80419 | JGI IMG/M metagenome (GOLD analysis project Ga0100402, IMG submission 80419) | Groundwater microbial communities from Crystal Geyser aquifers in Utah, USA - Crystal Geyser metaG 2015-0102 | ecosystem: Environmental > Aquatic > Deep subsurface > Groundwater | place...
GATGGAGCAATTTCACTGATTGTCTGGCCAACAGTCATAGACACCAGAAAAGGAGAAGGCGTTATTATTGAGCTTGAATCAGAGATGTTGGCTACTGGCTTGCTCTTTTTTTCGATAGGAGCTTTATGTATCTTCTTGCTTTTCGAGGTTTTCTTTTTATCTGTTGCCTCAAAAGACTAGTCTATTTCTGATCGTCTGGAAGAATTTTTGCCGAAGTTAGGAATTTATTCTGATGACTCGTTACTTGTTGATGCTAATACCAGCTTTTTGAATTCCTCCATGTTATCTCTGCTGATCTCTTCGACACTGCCAGAGGCGATTTTGTTGAAATCCTCCAAGTTACTAAAGGTGACCGATATTATTTTTTCAAAGCCCTGATAAAGATCTTATAATTTTTTGCTGATGATTTTATCGATGGAATTCATTTTTCCATCCAACATTGATTGGCTCCTTTTTTCCTCCTAACTTACATCCTTATTTTCAGTGTCCATAATTTCCTGAAGCATGTCGTAATCTCCTTTCCTGAGCCTATTGCAGACCTCGTGAACATCATTCAGCTTGAACTTTCCAATCTCAGCTCTCATGATGTCGATGTATTGATTGAGGTATGCTCTTTTCATAAAATCTCCCATCCTTCGGCAAAAATTGTTGATGTAGCCAACTACATTGCTTTCAAGGGCAGCCTTGCCTTTTTCAAGGCCCACTTTTTCCTTCTGAGCGAGTGCTGAGTAGATTGAGCTGAGTTGAAGAGGATGGATCATTTTGACGGGGTGATGTCCCTTGACATGGAAGTTTTCATCTTGATAGACGAAGAAGGCATTTTTAGTGGAGATGCAGTCAGGCTGTTCGCAGTAGGTATCGAATGTGGGATTCTATTCAGGGATCATTTTAATATAATGGAGGGAAAGTGACTCATTTAGTTAGAATCAACAAAATCTAATGGAAGGCACAAATCATTATCATACTACTTCAACTGCAGCTAGTAGGATACAACCGCCTCACTATCTTGTCTCGTGCCCTGGATTAATAATCGTCTTTAAAGCATACTATGGCCAGTGCTGGATTTTCCTTCTTTAGCTTCACCACTTCTCGGCTAGGAAAACAAGCTCTAAGGTCGGTAAGTTGCCCCTCAAAATTTATTGTCAAATATTTGAGTGAGGGGAGCTGTGCTCTGATTATGGCCCGTAGAGTATCGTTACCTAGCTAGTTTTTGCTAAGATTCAAATATTTTAATTTTGGCCACTGCCCCTTTGCAAAATAATTTACTCCTCGATCAGTCAAATTTGTCTTCTGGATATCTAAATCAGTGAGATGGGGCCAGTCTGCTTAACAGAGGAACCTCAAGCCTTTATTTCCAACCATGTTGCTTCCCAATTTCAGTTCATGCATATATCTCCATCCAGCATGCGATAGGGTCCTTGCTCCCTAACAGTCAATTAGATTACAGCTCAGGTTCAAATAACAGACAAACTTGAAATGACAACTTGCCAGCTTGTAAATAGCCTAGTTGGTGAGCATGTTCCCCTTCAGAGTGAGAATTGTGATGAACCTGGATATTCTATTCATGCTGTCTATAACTCGACAAAAATCAGAGTGAAGGATCTTTCCCAAATTTAGCTATAGTTTGTTGAGCTTGCTGATGTCTCCTGAGGCCAGAACTGATAGCATAAATGGCAAATATTAACGGGCACTTTGGGAGAAGTTCATGATGGTGATATCCTCAATTTAGTTTCCTCTGCACAATTGTCGAGCTAACCTGTTGCAGGTATGCTCAAAGTAGGAAAGAGAGTCTTCGTCTTTGACTTCTAAGACGTTGATGAAGATCCTTCGATTTGTTGTCAGATCTTTCAGCATTATTGATTATTGGCTTTTCCTGAAGATTGCTTAAAGTTTAGGTGCTTTATAAAAGTACATTTTCAAAGTGGAACAACAAACTTCTTTAGATAGTTTTCGATAATATAACATTATCCATTGCCCCATCCGATAATTTAGAAAATCTCACTTTTTTCATCCTATTGTGTCTCTTCTGCTGCTTCAAAACCCCCCTTCAATATGTTTTGAGACAGGAATAAAAATGGACATTGTCCTGAAAGGCCTTGCCTTGATATTTCTATTATTGTTTTTTTCTATTCATGATGCAAACTGTCCATTCGTTGGCTAGAAGGGAAAGCACCGATGAAAATTAATAGCCCCTGAGGAAGGCCTTCTCCAGGAGGTTCATCGAATCTGTTAATCAGCAACACTTAAACTTCCTCAACGAAAACTTGCTGAGATATTACGGTCAGAATTTTCCTATTGAATACCAGTCCAAGTACAACTTTGAGGAACAATGGCAGGAAAAGAAACATGCCACTAACAAAGACTTTCACCACTACTTTAATTTGAACAGCAAACTGGCTATGGCCTTTTAGGTAGTCAAAATGGTTATTTTTGCCTTCACCATCTGGTTGAGCACTGTGTAATTTTTTATCAAGGAGGAGGGTAAAATGAGCCTCTACTTGGAGGCCTACTCTCTCACAATCGCCATCGAAGCTGCATAAATAGCCATGAAACTAATGAACGTATAAGCCAAGGAAGATCAGAACATCAGCATCAGTAAGCGTATCAAGGGGGTATATCAGCCTGTATACTGCATGCTCTACCTCTCAATCAAGCTGGCTGGCCTCTAGAAACAAAGACACTGGGGTTGGGGAATATTGTAAATATTAGCAGTCTACTTCCTGTTTCAGAGGAGCAGCAAGATATTCCAAGCCTTGAGGTTCACCCACTTCACTTTGCGGTATGAGTACCAGGCAAAGATAGTCGACCTCGTTCTGAAAATATTTGTATATACACATTTCACAGTACTCAGTTATCTAGTCAGGCCCTTCTATTCTATCTGGTGAGTAGATGCAGTCCCAGCAACAACTGGATGAGCAGCCTTACCATCGACCCCCACGACTAAATTTCGCGATACATATACTCCTATTATTTCTGCACCACCACCATCATGACTGTGGGCTACGGTGACCTCTCTCCCAAAAACATCACATAAATCGTGTTCGTCATATTCATCGAGGTCTTTGGTAGAACATGGGTTATTCAGGGGTCATGATGTTCGCCTACATCGTCAATGAGATCGGCTACTCAATATCGGCTCTTAGAAAGGGAAGGGAGGTGATCGAGAAGGACCTGTCTGTTTTGGAGAAGATGAGGCGACACTACAAGATGGAAAGAGGCATCACCAACCGGATCAGTGAGTACATCGTCAACGACACATCCGCCAATGATCACCTTACTCCCGAAGAAGAAAATAAAATTTCTATCAAGCTAAATGAGGAACTTCGATAAGGTAACTCTCTCAGGACTCAGAACTGAAAAACACAAATAACCTCTCAGTCATCAAGTCTTCCATCTTTTTCCTTTGCAGGTGGTCCAAGTGCATGCAGAAAGCTGCCTCCTTGAAGCTTCAGCACTCGATGTTCAACCCAAAGAACATCATTTACCAGCCAGCTGGAAAGGAAAGGATCTATATCATTAAAAGCGGAACCATCGATATATTCGCTGAGCGAACAGGCCGAAAACGAGGACAGAACAACCTTCTGAAGACCATCCAGTGTAGCATCGACAGCTAGGTGTCTGACAACTGCTATGGCTATACGGCTGTCGTATCTGACATGCCTCTCAAAATATACGCTCTGGCTCGAGAATTCACCTCAGCTTACTATCTGAGCAAGGATAAATTCATGGAGGCTATCAGTTAAAATGTTAAGGACTTCGAGTACTACCACGAAATGAAGGACCGCATCAGTTTCAGCTCTTGTTGCGAAGCTCTCGAAGCCCCTATGATCGAGAGCAGCCGGCACCACTACTATCCCAGCAAGTTTGCCATTCTGAGAAAAATGCTGATTCGGAGTCGCAACAACAAGAGAATACCTTACCCCCGCAGTCAAAAGTGTTATGGGGTAAGAGGCACCTCTAAGCACTACAAAGACATCAAAGTCATCAACGAAAAATCGAATGAAACCCAATCTGACCTGAACTCTTAGCTAGAGCTATTTTTGACAGATGAGGCTTTAAGCACTAAGTAGGTCAGAACCTCGTTAGATGTGATAACTGAGAGAAAGCCCAAAATATCAAACATGAAAACCCTATAATAAATAATCAAGCTGAGCGAACTCCATGAGGAGACAGTTTCTTTTGAGTGCAGCAAAAGTTACTCTAACTACTTTCCCAGAAGCAACATAAGAAATAAGCTGAACAAATATGAAAATACACAAGTTTGCTACTCCAAAATGGTGAGTGCCAAATCCTCCAAAACAATAAAATCAAGAGCAAAAGACAGAAGAGAATGACAAATGATACGAGTTCTATTGTATTTGTATGAGTATTATGCTATTGTTGGTATATAGCAGATGACCAATTCAAACTGAGTGACAATATTATATTAATGGAGGAGGATATCAAAGTGGACATGCAAATCGATATCGAGCATCATCGGTATCCCTACGCCATTGTCTGGACAGCCTTGCCCTGCATTACATGCTGCCTACCTTGCATCGGACACACCGGAATATGCAAATCCGATGGAACCATCTATGACTTTGTAGGCATGGGACCCATGCACTGCGGAGAACTGGCATTTGGTAGTCCCCTCAAGTACTTGGTCCTCGATCATGCCAACTATTCTCCTGACGAATGGGACGACGCCATTTTCAAGGCCAATAAAAAATTCTAAAGGACCAACCACAACCTATTCAGCAACAACTGCCATCATCATGTCGCATAAGTTCTTAACGAACTGCGCTACAAAGGCAGAGAGGACTGGGGACAGGTCGACATAGCTATGATGGTGCTAAAAGCCACCCACACAAGGTACCTCATATCATAAGATAGTTTCTGTTCCTTCTACGTCTATTTGATATTCCTGGCTATCCTAGCCTACCTACTCATCTGATCGTCAGCACCTGATGGATTGAATTAGCATATTATATGAAGTTTCAAAATGAATGATAACTATATCCAACTACATGTGCTATCACATCTGGGAAGCATCTTCTGGGATCGGACTTGGTTCAAGGTCCTCAAAAAAAGCAGAATAGTTTGTAAAGCTACTGGGCTCACCAATGGCTCAAAGAATAACAAGCACTTCGATGATCCACCCTACCACATCGACCCTTTCTATACAGCCTACCTCCATAAAAATAAATAAACCTGTTAGATTCTCCATCTTACCTTAGTCTTTCCTCATGAAAATTTTAAGGAAAAGTTATAAGCATTGAGAAGTAGCCAATAGTACGCCATATTTTAGTATTTTGTCAAGAAGTACTATTTGTTGAATGGCCACAAGTTTGGAGGACTGTTCCTGGCCTATGAGCTAGACTATGAGGATACACATGCAAATTTACTGATCTTTGGTGGGTAGATAAACCTGAACCACATGACTCGGTTGGCTGCCCTCTGCAAAAAGGAGGGCATTCATGCTGCAGTTTAAAAAGGAAAGGTTACCATAACTCAGTTGGAAAGATAGGACGGCAAGAAACGATAAAGGCAGAAGCACAGAGACAACATGTAGAAAGTAGAAGGTGATAAGAAGGTCAAACAAGATATATGATGCTGAGTATCATTACTTTGTGAGCTATTCAATGAACTTGTCATATCCGAACCTTCCACCGTTCATATCTAGAATTTTGAGCTCGGATAGGTCCTCCAAAGGAAGCATATCAATGTGTTTCAGTCCTTTTTCCTTCTTGAACTCCTCGATGAATTTTTTCAGTGTGGCTAAAGAATCTTCTTAGTCAATGAGTTGCAGTAAAATTTGTTTACCTTGAGCCGTCCTCACTCTTCCCTGATAAATGGGATCCCTCAGATGAACATACTGCTGATCGCATCTGTCGACAAAGATAGCGACGGTAGCCTTTTATAGACCTTGCTGCTGCATTTCGACAAGGCCCCAGCCTTCGGAATCTATAGAGTATACCATGGGCCAAATTATATTGATGGAGTCTTAGCGAGTGGCAATTTGTGATCGAAGAATAGCATTAAGGTCGTAGTTGAGGATGGAAGGGTAGGTGCTGTTGAGAAGGAAATGTTTCATCATAAGGAAAGTTAGCACAATATAAGGTTTAATTTTGGAATAGTGCTATTCACTCAAAGGAACATCTCCCTCTTGCCTGACCCTATTGGACTAATCTTTGATTGTTTCCCTTACTACTCTGATATGTCTCTTGCACCTTTCCTGGAGAACCAGTTGCAACTGTCTGGTCTTGATATTGAGGTCCAACTAGCATCAAAATAAAGTTACATTGTGAACTATGCCTCTCACGTATGCACCATTTACATTGTTGTAATTTGTGCTGCTGAGAATTCGAGGAATGTGGGAGCTGACCTTATTGCAATGTGTTTCGATGAGGAAATAACGTTGGCCTTGCAGGGAAGTGCATAGAGTACTGAACTGAATCAGCACCATATCGCTTGCGATCCGGCCTTATATCATAAATTCGAAGATATACCTTCGATTGCTGGGGCAAGTGAGCAAATCTACCTGATCCTGAACCTTTGTGGGCCTGAAACTGCCAAACATACCCACCATTTTCAGCCCAGTAGAATACCTGACCCTCATCAAGGTTTCATAAGAGGTTCCTTCTCTCATCAACTCCTCAACAGCTTATCTAAACTGATGGAAGAAGAGGAGGTGCTGTGTTGGAAAATAGTGAGACAGCTCGCCGTTCAGCATTTTTGTCAGGTAGTGGAAAGGCATGTTGTAGACATACTGATTGTTGAGCATTCCGATCCACAGAGACAACTGGCTTGACTGAACTAACTTCTCAAGCTCAGGTGAGATACATTGTTTTCTGGCAAGAGCAAAGCCATGTCTGACGCTCATCTCATAGCCTCTCATTTTGTTGAATTATGAAAGTTCGTTTCTCAGTCCAGTCACCAAAAATATTTTGCCTGAGTATCCTTCACCTGTATTCAGGGCTAGTTTGATAGCAGGCATCAGAGCTGTAGACTGTCCATTTCTCAATCTACCCTGAACAACACATTCTTCGATGTCATCCAAAGCACTGAAAATATTCTCTTGTCCTTTAGTGACATCTCCGATCAGTTCTTCACTCTAAGGGAGGTAGTAGTCCTCCTCTTATTCTGAAGCTGAGTTAGTAACGATTTTTTCCATCGAGGCGCCTTCTGGAGGGTTGATAACATATCTGATGATTCCTGAGTCAAAACCTAGTAGAACGATTCTGATGGGAACATTGTTGAGGACCGAACACCTGACGAATTCCCTGATGACGTGGATGGCATATAACAGGTACTCTTTGGATTCATGACCGTAATTGGATAGGTCCAACAGGAAAACCACCAATCTTTAGCGAGTGGTGAGCACTCTCTGTCTACTTAAAGGCTTAGGTACCTGTCGGGTGCAGGAAGGCAATAACTTAGGTTGTTGAGCTCAGGCATGCCAATATCAATTTCATTCTCCAAATAATTAGTGCAGCCACAGAGGGCACAATCGTATTCGTCTAGTTTAAGCATCACTTACTTTAGCTGCGAATAAAGCAAAGTTGGTTAATGAAAGCTTTGCATGACTGGCAGCGATATTTGCTGATGTGTTCAGGGTGGATGCTACCTTGAGATTGGTCGTGTGCGAAAGGTTGAAGAGAAAGTGCGAGTGGCAGGCTGAGATGCTCCTTGAGTTCGTTACTGTTGGGCCACACTTCTGAGGTGGTTTCAAGGTGAGAATTGACCAACATTATTATTTAGTACGTGGTAAAGCATGATACTACTGAGGATCCATTTCATACAGATTCATAAAATTGATGAATCAGGTAGACACAGTAGGACACATGATTAATGTATGCATTAATAATTCAGCGTATAAAAAGACAGCAACCAGTTAATGAATATTGCTGCCTTCCTGCTCCTAACTACATGCCTGTGCCTCACTGCTTTGGTCAGCGGTTATCGCCTATAAGGTAATTGGACCCTCCGCACCTCATAAATCTCCGAGCTCAAAGGTCTCGTCACACCCGTCAGCTTTAGCTTCATATAGGCTATCACCAACAGCACTTAGATTGATAGACAACTTGTTGTGAAAGGATGCCGACAGCTAACATACTCCTATGAAGTACGATAAGATGAGCTGCTCCTGAAGTATCGGTCGATGGGTCCTTTTCTGAGGGGATGTGTTTCTGGATAAATCTCCTACATCAGGAGCAAAATAGACACTATATTTTACTTCTACATCCTCGATGAGGTCCTTCTGCTCTTGCCTCCTAATGGACAACTTCCAGTCAAACTTGACAGACAAGTTTCATCGGCAGTTTCTTCTATCAACGGCATATGGAGGCTTACCGATGGGGTCTACTTCAATAGAGTCACTGATCCTCTTGTTATCTCTAATGGAGCTTAATTTTCTCTGTGTGGAGGTGAATCTAGTTTTACAATCAAATTGATCGGTTCTGCTCAGATCGAAATGAAACCTCAAACAGTCAGCAAATGCAATAAAATTTTGGTTGATTCTCTCACTAAGGCATCTCTGTATCGAATCAACTACCTCAAATAGCCAGCTGTGCTTAGTATTTTTGACAAGGAAGTCAGCTTGATCGCAGAGCTGACCCTTGACCAGCCTTACATATATGGAGCCAAAATAGATTTCACTGGAGTACAGCTGAAAAGTGAAGCAGTTGACCCTTTTGCTGCTTTGGCTGGGAGCTTCGGACTATCTTCAGACCCTTTTGCAAGTACTTCAAGCGTAGAAGATACTCACACAACAAACTCAGTCAGCAACAATAATATCATCAGTGCATCCACAAAAGTGAATTCAAGTATTAATAGCGTGACTCCAAGCATAACTACTCCAACATCTATCCCAGAACCAGTCTCTCAACCTACAACTACAGTCTCTTCACAAGCACCATCATCAAATATTATAGTGGTTCCTTCTTCCTTTTCTCAGGTCACCTCAGCAAGTGATCTCTTTGGAATTTGGTACCCCTACCAGACATCTTCCCTGCCCTCTCTGAATTCTTACGGTTCCAAAGCATTTGACCAGTACCAGATCATTATCAATCAAGCTCGAATCATGATCTCAGGAGGGTGCAACACCATCTTTACCTCTTACTCCTTCAGCCAAGGAAAGTTGAGCAATTTAAACAAGGTTGCCACCAGAAAAAGTTGCCCAATCGACAACGATTCAGTTTTGTCTAATATTATCTTGGCCAGCAATATATACTATTTAGGTTAGAGTGCAAACGCCAAAATGCTTCAGATTAAATCCCCTCAAGCAACCCTTTTGCTTCAGCTTACAGATAAGGCGCCTAAGAGTCAATGATTCACATTTGATTATTGATACAGACATGTAATTATCACACCTTGAAAGGTTGTTGCTTTCTATTAAGTTTCCGGTCAATCTTCGTGTTGTTGAAAATCTTCTAGCGAATTTAACTGCTTCTTCTGGCCCGTACTGGCGAACGAGAATCAAATAGTTTCTTGGTATCACTTTAGTCCTCTTTGTAGTCTCTTGAACAGTTTTCCTTGCCCTAGAAGAGCTTCCTCTTGACATTGATCAGGTTTCCTCTAACATTCTGAAGTAATTCTTTGGTATCGGTCATTATGGAGTCAGTTATATCCTCCTCCTTGGTATTTTATATCAAATCCATGCAATTTTTCATTTATTGTTTCAATATCGATTTGTTGACGCCTCCGTTGTGACCAGGTTCAGTCAGGGCCTTTCGAGCTTTCTTGTTATCACTCCACTTCTTTATCGGAGTAGTTTAGAGATCTACGTATGGCTCCTGGCTGAGCTTGAAGCAAAATTCCTTAATACTATTCTCCAACATTTCATCCGTTTCAATCTAGCATTTATTCTCAATAGTACTTTGTCCACAGCCGGATAAGCTCATTTCCTTATCATATTGCCTACCAAAGTTGATCTCAAATGATCCTGAGTTCCAGCCATTCTTCATCTCATCAACATCTTCAGGTTCATTTCTGGTGAGCATGGCAACAGGAGTGTTTGACTTTTGATCCCTGGCTCCGAAGGAATCAAACTAAAACCTGTTGACTGGAGTTTGAACGGTATTCGCCCTAATTTGAAGAGGTTCTTCAGACCATATGTGCTACTTTTCTAGGTTATCGAGGACTATTGAGCTTCCTTCTCTCTTCCTAAAGAGTTGCTTTGTCTTGCTGAATGCATTGCGACTTGTTTCTGGCTCTTTCTCATCTTATCCTTCTTGACGATTCGTAATCGGAGCAATTTTCAGGTCACATCCAAAGGCATACCACTTGACAGCATCGGGCTGTGGGAGTTTATAGGTGTCTTTGAGCAGCTGCAGGTCGAGATAGAGAATGGCGTTGGGTTGAGAGTGCCTGTTCATTCGTTAGAATATAAATATACGATGAGATAGTCTAATTGTTTCTTCGAATGATAAAATAATCCTTCCTAAGGAATTACAACATCGGAAAAATATACACATAAGTATAGGCACAGAAAAAGAAAGTTTATGTATTCTACACCCGTTAAGGTACCCGTTTGCATATGTTAGTAAACCGCATTATTCGAGAGAGATGCCAAGAAAATAAAAAAATCCAGCTTCATAAGATATAAGAGTCCCATAAGCTAGAAAAACAATAGCTGCACAAGAAAATTCAAGAACTGGAAGAAAAAGGGAAATAGTAGCAGATAAAGATTGTCAGAAGACTAAAGACATCCAAAAGATTAAGAAGCTAGGAGGTCAGGAAGTAGATGCAAAGACAAATAGTAGATCTGACTTTTACCGAGCTGAAACGACCTTCCTTTGAGACTGACAAAGAAAACCAAGGGTCGTCACAGTTTAATCGTAAAAAGGCAGAAAATTATAAAACCTTCTATCACAAGCTGGCTAACTCCGCAATAACCCCCAATAAAACACGAGAAATAATCCATTCGCACTAAGGATCTGCCTCCAAAAAAATCTTTTCAACGGATAAAAAATTTTTAACATCTCCATCATTTTACGACAACCTGGAACCGATAGAAACCCCAGGATCGCACAAGAAAACAACAATGGTGGACGCTATCAAAAGGCGTCTGAAGAAGGACAAGAGAATTCAAAATAGGTGCCTACACACTCAGGACAGCGAAAGATAACCTTGTCCGTTTCAAAACTCTTCTCTTGTGGGAAGCAAACAAATTCCTGAGTTTTTCCTTAAAAGCACTCAATAAAATTTTCCTAGATACGAGCCGAAGATTCTTTACTGATTTCTTGAACACATCATATTTATTCGTTGAGCTTGAGAAGTTTAAGCACTTGCATCACTAAATTCATGAAGTCCTCTCTATATTATTGCATCCTTACTTGCTCAAATATCCCTTGCTCTGAGTGTCCAGGGTCTTCATTATCTACTTTACCTCCTCCTTTGGAGGTCTCTCAATTCCCATCTATTCAGCAGTCATCACCAAAATCTATTAGAGCTCATGGCGCTCGATCTGTCCGTTATTGTCAGCGTCAATCATGTTGAAGGCTGTTTCATTGATTTTGTTTAGTTTATCCTTGTCCTTCATAAGCTCATCCCACATTTCAATTTTCAGTTATTTTATTAAATATAGCAATTGACATCAAGTAAAAGCAGGTCCCTCGCCTTCAGCCTCTTCATGTTCGTGATTGCTAGGATGAGCTTCCTATTATTCCTCCTACTCTTCTGCCTTCTATTATGAGGCTGTGTTTACGGGATCCTATAGATCAACATCTCCAGAATTTTTGGCTCTGTTGCCAACTTTGAACTGCAATACGTCTCCTCCAAACTGAATGCTAATCCCATTGAGTTCGTGAACCATATGAAAGGCTTTTCTCAACAAGACTAAAGTTCCAAACTTACTATCAAGATCGTAAAGCACAAATCTGCCTTGAGGACCCATTTTTGGTTCATAAACTATTTTACTATTATTTCTTCCAACAGTGGAGTCAGACGAGATGAGAATGTCCACATCGCTTTTCCTTCCCAGCACCATCTATTTCTGCTCTGCAAATGATATCATCAGATATATTTTGTTCTTTCCTAGCTATTTAGATCTGTAGATGGGATTGAGCACCAGGTAAGGTTTAGCTGGTTTGAGGTCAGCCATGTTGACAATGTAATATCCTTTCCCATCAAGATAGACCTTAAAAGGGAGGTTTTCATGGCACAACTAGCATGATAAAGGTTTCCATGTGATTGCTGTTGCTTTTCCATAGGGTCGAGGGTTGATGGTGTTTACCATCCACTTCTGTAGACAGCCAAGGTGGACATACTTTGATGAGCCCATACATTTGCAGGGGGATATCAGAGGATTACCGACATCTGCTTGATCAAAGCAAAACCGACATGAAAGAGTGCTGGTTTCCTCTTCAGTGCAGGTTTTTGGCTTCCCTTCTTTAGTGAGGTCCTAGTAGATGAGCCCTTTGGTATCAATCTGATAGTTTTCCTTATCTTCTTATGCTTTTTCCATGATTTCCTTGACCCGTACTTTCTGCTTTCCGATCCGAAGAATATCGCCTTCCTTTAGGACATACCCCTTCTTCGGCAAAGATTTGACAACCACCCAAGGCTGCTCTTTAGCCTTCAATATCTTTCCAGTTATGAAGTATGACATTCCCTAACTGCCTATCTTCTTTTTTTATTGGTCCTGTAACACATCCAGAACTCCATCAGCATTGTACTCCTTACTCTTGTTCTTTTATTTGAGCTCGTGAGGAGCAAATTCATACTTTCCGCTTGATTTGTATACCCTTGTGTCTTACTGCAGCATGTATGGAATGACTGATACGCTGTTAGGATCTGCGTTATAGTCGTGAAGATGCGCATAGGTTTTTTTCCAGCTTGTACAGATGATTTTTCTGAGTTAGGGGATAAGTACAAGCCTTAGAAATCTGCTGGAGCCACCTCCATGGGGAAGGCGCAGTTACCCATCTCTATATTAATTATAATGTATTAGATGATAAAAAGAAGAATATACTGTCATCACAGGACTCTTTTGAAACACTCGTGGGTTGCTGTTTTGACTAGAATGTAATCACATCAGTGTGTATAATTCCCCGCGTTTGGATAAATAATAAGTCAAATCAAACATGAAAAATTAGCAAACTTGTCAAGAGTCGACTCTCATGAATGTTCTATTCCAGAGATTTAGGGAAGCTTCTCGGAGAAAGGAGGTTCTGGGAATCATCACAACTCCTCTCACTCTTTACCAAGTTGACAAGGAGGATCGCAATCTTTGCTACTTGACTGATGGCCATCACACTATTTTAGCCCTTTCAACCAGAAAACTAGAGGAAATCAATTGCCATCCTTACAACTTCTATCGCAAGCCTTTCTACCTTGGGGGAGCCAAATGTCACATGTTCCTCAATTGGACAAAATAGCACGAACCCTTCTACAGTGACCAGGAACATCCCTACAACCCACATTTTCATCTTAAGGAAGACCACGAATAGTTTGAGAAGAGGAGGGAAAAATATCGATTGAATAATCCTTGCGAGACCTATCACCTTTCACAGTATGAAATTGCCATAGTCAATATTCAATAAACAGGCTACTATGCCCCAGCTCTCATTTTACACGATTACAAAAATAGCAAGAGTAGAAGCCCACCCTAATACCTCAATCTGAACTGCATCCTTTACGAGCCAGCCATTCAGGAAGTTATGTAGAAGTATCGGCTTGATGACATCCGATAGGTCATTGCTATGAGATGTTAGTACATCAAGAAAGGAAGTCTATTTTACATTGCCAGAAGGGAAAATCTCAACCAGGGAAAGATAATGACCAGCCACGTTGTTGGTATCGACTGGAGCAAAGAAATTCTGTAGCACGAGCCGAAAAGACCATACACCTTTGTTCTTGCAAGTGATTTCGGCGAAAACTCCGGCCCTTGTGGAGTTGTCAACCCAAAACAACAGCCCATTGACAAGTCTTTCCAAATCAGCATTCATCGTCAGCACCTAGAGGACCTGTTCAATAATCTAAGAATTGAAGATCGTCCTGAGGGCTAGATTGTGGTTGAAATTTCAGAAGATGATGAAGTGAAAAATGAAAACACAAGGAAGGAAAACAAACTGGAGCTGTGGTCTGACACTGAGAGTGAGGAAGGTGAGAGGCCCATTAAAGAGATGATTGAGGAAGGATCTTTGGAAAGTGAATCAGATGATGATGACGATGCATTGAAGAAACTGTACGCAAAGATGGCGAAACATCTGAGCAAGAGGGAGTGATATGCCTTTCTTTGACCATATAAAAATTAGTGACCATTTATAATTATACTTGCATTGTTGAACATGGAGCCAGATCACCCATCCAACCACCTCTTCAGCACATCCTCGACTCCTCTCTTCTTCTCCCAGCACCAAGGAAAAACGGCAATCGCTCAGAAAAATCAAAGCATCGCCTTCATCGATCCATAACTAAGACTATCCTACACTCTCAACACTCACCTTATCGATAAACCCTGGAGCATTAAGATGAAGGATAACGTATTGGTGAGAGGAAGTGTCGAAGGTACTGTCACTTTATGGGATATCCGAGAAGCTCATCCCAGCAAGCCTTTACATGCATTCAACAGTAAGTTTTAACTTATGAAGAACCTGGTTACAAGATAAATTCACTAGATCTCAGTCAGCATATATTGGCAGCAGGAACATCCAAAGGAGTCACATTTTGGGATCTCAGAAAGATGAAACAACGCTGTGAATTTAATGACAGTTTTAACGAGGAAGTTACTGGTCTGCAGTTTAGCTTAGATATACCCACTGTCTTCCATGCCTGTACCCTAGACGGATTGATCACTGAGTTCGACCTTAAAGAGCAGTCAGAAGAAGACGCCTTCAGCTGGGGGCACCAGATCATAGAGAGTCCCTGTAAACTGTAGTATGTTGGCTCTACAACCTTGATCCAGACTCAGAACCATATTTTACTGACTCTTGACCACGAGGACCAGAAGGAGAGATTAGTTATCAATAATGTTGAGAATCCCACACATATTTTGCACTCTTGTCTTGGAAAGAATAGTAAAATTCACTACTACACAAAGACCATGAAAACAAACGTCATCGAATACTGGATAGACAGCTACAACGCTGGATATATTCCCACCAAAGTCGATATAGAGATGTTGATTCCTGTTGATGGAGCTTCTGCTATTTTTGCCGACGAAAATGGCAATTGGTATTACGAGAAAGTGACAAAAGGTGTAGCTTCCAGGGGCATAGCTCATAATCAAAATTTCATGTCAGTTGAAGAGCTGTAATTGCAGGGAGTCAAGCAAGAGAAATAGAAGATGATGAACCAAAACGGTTTTATAATCAGCAAGACCTCAACTTTGAAAAGCCACAGCAAAAAATTCAAGCCATACTGATCATTTGATACTTCTTATCTGGTTACAATAATAAACTTTAATATGACTACTATTGGAAAATAGCAGCGAAAATGTACATGATTCCTTAGATAGTCATCGAGCCATGGAAATCTAAATTGCCAGGAGTTGGTTCATACAACCTACTCAATGTTTAAGCCCGAAAAACTCAGGGAGGAAGGTATTTTTAGCATAATTCAGCTTCACCAGAGCCACTCGCAGTATTACAGAAGGATCACAGGTTACTAAATGTCTAAGGGTCAAAAATATATTGATGAGGCCTGGACCAGGCTCTTACTCACTCGATTTGAAGAAAAGAGAGAAAGTGATGTCTTTCCCTCACTCAAGACGTTTTGCAACGGACAGCGGTTTACAACTTCCTGGACCAGCGGACTACAAATCATAAGAATGTTCAAAGGATAAAATCAAGGCAGGAATCATATGCAAATCAGCTCGCAAAAGCTGTTTCAGTGGGTAGAAAGCTCCTGGTCCGAGCGATTATAGGATGCCTGATGTCACCTTCTACAAGAAAAGAGAGCCTACTACCATGTGCTCATTATTTTATGTAGGTTTGGAAAAGCAAAGAGAGCATTGGACAATGAAGACAATAGCAAAGAGCTACTTGAACAGTACAACTCAACGAGGGAAGGCCAGATGAGCAAATAACTGAACATGAGAAGCAAAATAGATCATCCCTATACCCATAGGCAAAGCGTGAAGCTTGATCGGGCATGGCACGGTAGGAGGATCGAGAGACAAGCTAGAGTTGTGGAGCAGGACAGAATAGATCCCTGATATAAGCTATGTACTTTGGCTGTATAATAAGGAGTGTGGGTATGATGCAACATAGTTGATAATAAGACTAATAAAAATGAACAACCTCTACCAAGGCGGTGCCTGCAACCCTAACTCCTTCGCGACTTCCAACCAGTACAAACAGATGATGAACAAGTTCGAAGTTGGTTCCTTCAATCCTGAAAGAGTCCATCAAATGTCTCAGAAAGGACAGGATTTCGATTAACAGATCCGCAACCGTGAACTCGCCTTCCAAGCCATGAACCAAGGCTGGGGAGATGCTAGTAACTCATTCCTAAATCAGAACAACAGCATAATCAGCAAGCCATGCAAATGAACAACATGATGGGCGAGGAATATAAAAATGCTATGGCTCATCAACATCACATGATGATGATGCAGCAACAGAACTGGGGGCGAGCCCAATAAGAAATGAAGTTGCAAGAATGGAAAATGCAAAGCGAATTTGAACAAATGGCACTTCAGAAGTAGGCTGAAGGATGGGAAAATGAGCTAGCGATGGAAAAGGGATTTGAACAGGCCACAATCACCAAAGAGCAGGAACAAAAGAACATTCACGACAGCTCTGAGTCCATGCTCTAGGTTATGATGAACGATCCGGATCCCAGATTCCAAAACTCCCAATTTTTGCATTTCCTCAAAAGAATCAACAAGGGAGAAGTTGTGATCTAAGGCAAATAAATCCGCTAGGTCAAACCTGATGTAACGAACATGGAAGCAGCCTGGAATGAAGCTTAGCTGATCCATCAGTCTAATACAGCAAACCTCGACCCTACTTTCCAAGAGGCCAAAGCCAAGGAATACGAGGAATCTCTGAAAGCCCAAAAAATGATGGAGGGTCATTGGGACAAGAGACTAGAAGACTATGAGAAGTAATACGCAAACCAGGCTGAATTCGAGAAAATGCTGGAAGAAAGGTACATGAAAGTTTTGGAATAAATGAACTTCGACCTCACCGAAGCTTGGCAAGCATCAACCGATCTTGAATAACAACTTGTTCATGGCGACGTCAAAACAGAATACATTTTCAACCCTCAAAATCCCTATATCAATGCCGAGTTCCCTAAACAGATTGCCCTTGATTTGATTAACAAGGGAAACAACGATCAAGCTGTCCTTGCACTAGAGGCCCACCTTCAGAAACACATGGAAGATGGTGATACATGGCGTATCTTGGGCCGTATTCTCCAAGAAAACGACCAGGATCAGAAATCAATCACTTCTTTCTTAAACTGTCTCAAATACAACCCTGATAATCTGGATTGCCTGCTTAGCTTGGGAGTATCATGTGCAAATACTCTCGACGAGGTCAAAGCCATGAACTTCCTGAAGAGATGGCTAATGTTGAATCCCAAGTACAAAATGACAGGCATCGACCATATCATTCCCGACGATATGATCAATCAACCCACTTACAAGGTTGAATAGATCAAAAGAGTTAACGACCAACTCATCAAGGTATTTGATGATGCTGCCAAAATGAACCCCAACGATCCCGAGCTCCTCTCAGCCAGCGCCATTCTTTTCTTCATCAAGCGATAATACGATGTAGCTATTGATCTCTTCAACAGAGCTCTTAACCTCGATCCCACCAACTATCTACTTATGAACAAAGTAGGTGCTACTTTGGCACATCTAGGCAGAGCTGATGAAGCAATCAAGTTTTACCACAGAGCCCTTGACATCCGCCCCAACTATGTTAGAGTCTGGGTCAACATCGGCATCGCTCATGCCTTCAAAGGAATGTACGAAGAGGCAGCTAATTTCTATCTTAACGCTCTTTCCTTCAGGCCTGACGCTAAGCATATTTGGTCATACCTTCACACTTGCTTCCTTTCTCTGCGTACTAATTATTTTATTCAGAAAGATATGATTTGATTGGTCAGATCTCAGCTCAGAATCCCCATGGCTTCCCTGAATGGGACGTAATTAACCTCAACGACCTTCCCTAGCCCGAGATCAGATGTATTTATTAACCTATTAAGATGAAATAACAACAGAGAAGCATATTCTCAACAAAAATGCAAGTGTGTGGCTTAACGAATTCTCAGGCAAATGATAAGTGATGTGTATGCTTGTTTATTGAATACTAGAACAAAGGGAAGGAAAATGGTGTTTGTCATCATAATATCATACAGGCTGCAAAAATAGAACTGGTGAAGTTTATAATTTACATTTGGACAGCCCAATCAATATCATGTTCATTATCTGATCTTTCAAGTCCCCACACTGAGCCAAACAACTGCCATCCGACTTGCTTATAGCATATCTATTTCCAAAGCTAAAGTTTCTCTTTGTTTTTTTGTTGCTTTGCCACTTCAGTCACAATCAATATTCAGTAACTGAAAGTGTCAATGATAAAGAGGTATTGACTAGGAAAAGAGGTCAGGAGTATCTTCAGAGGAAAAAAATGGTCAGAAGAGTTCGTAGAAGATCTGGGAGCTTGTCGCTGCAAAATATTGGATTTGGTGAGTGTTTATAAATAAAAATAAAGAAGGGGGAGAGAGGAAAGAGGAGGATTGTGATTTGTTGAAGGCCGGTTATAATTTGAATATGAAAAGATTCGAGTGATTATACATGTCGTATAATCCAAAAAGGCAACGCCGATCATTGAGCGTTAATTGTTTCGAGCTATTAATGCTCTTAGAAATTGAGGTATTGCGATACCTCCTGGTCTTCTTCGGAGCAACTGTTCGTTTTACTACTGGATTTCGCCGAAGAAGCTCCGTTTTCGCATTCAGACCTTCGGTGGAGGTTAAACTTTCTAGCTTTTTCTTTGAGGATGAGCTTGAGCTTAGGGTGCTTGATGCTATCCTAGACCTTTTCCATTTGCCGGTGGGACAGGCGTCGAAGCATCGATCCAGAAACATGCTTATGAATGAAGTAGTTTCGAATCTGGGCAGGGGTCGCCCTCTCCTGCAAATTCTCCAGTTCCTTTGTGGGATGACAGTAGTGCGTCCATTTCTATGCATCAAGGAAGATATTTTCAGTAGTCATTTCTTCCACTGTATTAAAATATATTGAAAAGAACCTATCGACGTAGCTAAATAAGATTTCAAATTCTCCTTTAAACTACCACCAGTCTTTTATTCAATTTAGTTGACCTTTTCTGCTCCTCAATACTTCTATACCTCAAAAGTCCTGTTTTAACGATTCCCAATGCATGAAATTGTTGATACTGATCTTGATGATGTAGTGTAGGTGATGAGGAAGGGTAGTACGTAAGAAAGACCGCAGTGAGACTGTAGTTAGTGTTGCTGCTAAGGCTTTGTTCTTGAGTGTTAGGGCTAGCTATGAATGTTGCTAGAGAAAGAAGAAGGATTATCTTCGGAAGATTCGGCTGTAATAATAAAATATAAATTTACTTAGGAAGGATAGGCTTTTAGTTCATTATTTTTCAGCCCCATAAAGTCATCCTCCTAAAAGTGAGACCAACCATCCTCAATTTTATTTATTTTTTACTTCTGAAGTCCTGAAGGTCTTTTTCCCTTTCACCGAAGTACTTTTATAAGAAGTGGACTGGTTGCTCCCGGACTACATGAGATATACAATTTTGTTCCATATATTATTAATTATTCTTCTTCTACAGATGATAGAACATAAATCTGGAATGAACTCCACCCTCCGCCTTCAACACATGATCCATGAATACAAAAAGCAACAAGCAGACAAAAGTCAACTCGAGAACAAGCTCATCATTATCCAACAGAAGTGTGATGCCAATCACAAAAAGGCTAAAATATTCAGGAATCAGCTCTCCAAAATCAACACCATCAAGGTCAACTATCAAAGCGAAAAGGCACATGTATCTCTCACCCAATCTAGATTCAAGAGCAGCTCATCAGAGAGACCCAAAGACAGGCTCGAAAAATTGTCAAAGGAAAAACCCTCAGAGAGAAATCAAAGGAGAACATGCACATCATCAGAAATATGATCCAGAGAGAAAAAACTGAAGATTATAACAGAATAAAGGAGAGGACGAAGTACAATGAAATGAGAATCACCCAAAATTTCAAACAGTCATTACACCTCAAACGACAAAAATCTCTTGAGGTCAAACTTCAAGAAGAAGGCTCCAAACTCAGCAGGACGATATATATGGAGAAGAAAAGAATGATCGCTCAGAACAGATCAGAACTCTAGCTTAAACCTCTTGAGATGTGCACCTCACAAACGAAAGAACAAATCAAGCTTATGAAATAGCTCGAGAAGGAGATGACTGAGTAACTCAGAACCAGCCGCCAGAGTTTGAGCAATTCCAAGTAAATCTTTTTTTATTTAGGCTTCGTTACAGTCGGAGTATGAGATGAATCTCGAGTATAATATGATCTTTATCACCTCATTTCTTGCCTCCCTTCTTCGGATTCTTGGCCTACTCCTCCTCTCGCAGCCTCTTTTCCTATTTGGCTTTCTCAATCTTTTCTCGAAGAGCCTCCTTTTCTTTCTTTACCTCCGACAGCTATCTACTCAGTTAGCTGTTCTCGCCTCTGCATTTTTCGATTTACTGTTTGAGCTGATCTTGCTAGGTAGTGTCAGGCGTGAGGGCTCCAAAGTATTATCTAAACATTTCCAAAGCATCAGCATTGGGGACACTCTCATCGTGCTCTTGCTTGGTCCTTAGCCCGAACAAAACTAGCTAATTTCCTACTTACATTTGACGAAGTGCTGAATGGTTCCACTCTGAACAAGGTACTCCTTGAACTTACTGATTTTCCTTTGCTGCTTGTTTCCTTCTGAAAATATTTGCTCTTCCTCTTAAAAATCGATGCTTTCCATTACTATGAATAAGTTATAATTTTGACAATACAGACAAACAACAGAACAATAAATCAGATGGAACTGAAGCGAGGGATCAACTGAACTTGTCCGGGGTGGTTCTTTCCCAGATCAATCTTGACGAGGTGTTTGGGATTGTGACCTTTGTAGTAATAATCGTAGTCGTAAGGGATGTCGCAGTTGTAGAACTAAATTTCGTCCTAATCCAGGTCAAGAATGCCCTTTTTGATGTTCCCTTGCTTCTTCGTGAATATCACTCTCTGGAAATGCTGATAGGTCTTTTCAGCATCGATTTATAATATCTTCTAGAGAGGCAAGAAAATTTTATCCCAGTACTTCAGAGGAGAAGTCATGGCCTATTTGTTCTTTTTCTATCTAATCCTTTTGAGATGCTCCTTCTTGATCTGATTAAACTTTTTCTGACTCTCCTCCAGCATCAGACCCGACTTGGTCTTGCCAAAACTGTATTTTATGTAAATTATGGATCGAAGAGGCATATAGGTCAGCTTCGGACAATTGAACATCGTATGTAATTATTCACACTCTTCACAACGCTTGACGGTCCACTCTTCATCCAAAGCTTGATCGGAGTCATGGAATTGCCTCCAAAACTCATAGTCGATCTCGCACTATCTCAGACCATTCATCATTTCATCGAACTCTAGATGGCCAACGGTACAGAAGCTTTAACATACAATCGAGTAGTTGAGTCTTTTTCCTTTGTTGAAGAGAAATGCGTTGAGAAGGACAGGGTTATCAATCTCATCGTTTTAAACTTCAATTCTATCGAGAATCAGTCCGTTGAGCTTAGCATTTTTCTTCTTATAGGCCAACCCAACGGTGCCCATTTTGAGAATATTGACTTTCTGCATGCCCTATCTTTTATGAGTAATATACTGTCCTGGCGAGTTGATTTCTAATGTAAACTTCTATGCCAATATTTTTTTGCTGGTCGATCTGAGCAGAGAGAAGAAGGGCATCTTTTTGAAAAAAGTCTGACTGTTCTGCTCCAAAAACTCAGCCCTCATGTTTTAGGGCAACTTCGCAATTAAATTATTTCTCTCCTCGATTTCATACTGAAATTTGATTTCGTTAGAATGCACCAGATAGTTAGCCATTTCTCGATGCAACTTATTATCTATCTTGGCCACCTGAGCCAATCTCTGCAGCACCTGCAGGTCTTTCTCCAACTGTTAGCGAGTCTGCTGGATGTTCGTGAATATTCCTGTCATCTGTGAGATATTGTAGGAAAGCACCAGACAGCCATAAAGCATCATGAGGGAGGTAAGGACAGCTTAACGATTATTGGCAGGACGGACGTCGCCCAACACAGCTGTAGTGGTCACTGAGACTGCGAAGTAAAAACTGTAGTTGTACTTGCTCAGCCAATAGTTGTGCTCAATGCCATATGCGATCATCCAGTTTATCTTGGAGTCTGTGTCGGCAATGGCCATATAGAGAGTGCCCATGATGTGATTGAAGAACAGATTGGCTGAGAGTAGCCTCATCAGAGCTAGATACTGACGAGTGGTGCTGCCAACATGAACGTAAGTGATTATTATTTAATCGATCCTTGGACTAAGCAAGATTACAATAAGACTGATAACGTAGGTGGCAAAGGCAGGCTGAATGGTGTAAGGTCTGCTAATCATAAGCATGATTGAAAAGAAGAACAAAGTGTCAGTAGCAAACTCAATAGAGTAGAGGTAGTCGAGTACGATTTTCTCCAATCTGAGCAACCGATATCCGTGAACTGTTTTGACAGCGGTGAAATTCCGAAGGATTTTTATTCCGCTGAGAATCAAGCAGACATACTAGCTGGTGATCAGCCATTCGGTACCCATCTCCATGGCTCTGAACTGGTAGAGGAAGCACTAGAAGGAAGAGATGACCTGCATGTACACCACAGCAAGAAATGTCAGCAAACTGATCCACATATTGAGCAAATTGTTGAGCACGATGCCTTCAATGTGTTTGACCTCCACCTTTTCGTCTAACTCTTCGACCCTTTCCACAAATTTCTAAAAATCTTCATCATCTTCGTGGATGGGCACTTTGACCTTGTTGCTAAATGTATTCCGCTTAAGTTTGCTTACGAATTGCTTCACCTTTTCCTGCACGTGGATCTTTCTGATGACAGCTTTCAGAGGCTCGGCATCCTCCAGGTACCGGTCGTGTATTTAGTCCTCGTCATCGGATTTGTTGAAGGCGCTCTTCATAGAGGCTCTTTTCAAAGGATCCTCTCCCTGGTCGCCCTTGAGGGCTGTTCTTTTTTTGATGACCTGCATGTTCCTTTAGTAATCCCTGATTCGCTTCTAGAAGATGCTTTTCCTCTTTTCGACCTGCATACCCCCTGCTAAGATTTGAAATAATGGTATTAAAATATGCTATGGCAACTAACAGTTCTTTACGATGCTTCTGCTATATTTTAAATAGAATGGGTAATAGCAAGTCCCTCTACTCCAAGCAGGACCTCCTCTACTACCACATCTAACGCAAAGACATCCCAAATGTACGTACCTTGCTCGAGAAACATCCTGAAATCGTCAATGATCCTCTTGTCAAGGACAACAAACAAACTGCCCTTATGAGAATTGCATTTAACGGCAACCTTGAACTGCTCAACCTGCTCATTTCCTTTAATGCTGATCCCAACGCAGTCACTCCCAAAGGAGAGACAGCTCTCTCCATCGCAGTCAAGAGGGACCGTCTGGAAATTGCATAGAGACTGATTGAGGCAGGAGCAAATATCAACCACACTTCTCCCTTAGGATTCAGAATACTCGACTATGCCATTTTGGGAGGGTTCTACGAGCTGTCCAGAGTGATATTCTCTCGACTAGAGCGAAAGGATAAGGAGGCCCTTCAGGACCCAGAATACTATGAAACCAATGGCAAAAAATATGCCTACCGCTATGTGAACTATACTCAGTTCCTAGAAGGGCTTGTTCTTAATAAGGACTACAGTTAAATGCCTAACTTCCTCCGAAAGTAAAAGAAAAAGCTACAAGACCCTGTGGTTGATCCTCGCTAGACCTGGAAACAATGGTTCAAGCGTCAAATGGAGTGGAAAGACGCTCCATTGGTCGAAAGAAATTCTTTACCCGAGAACCTCCAGCCTCAGAATCGAACTTTGGGCAAAGTTCACCACTACACAAACAACTGGATGAGCACTCACATGACTCAGAAGACCCATCTTCACCCTGTCGAGAACATATAATGCATGTACCTTTGGCTTTACTCAGTTCTTAGATGGCCGACCTCAACACAAAAAAGAACCCCACCGAATAAAAGTTCCACGAAACCCGCTCATAAGTATGATGATATGTTCTTGACTTTGATATAATATAGTTGCCTGAAAATAAGTATGGATGACTCAAACGATTCTATTGTGGAGATCCCGAAACCTCGGCATCGCTGTTTCTACATTAATTATAAAATGGATAGGGCAGTGGGCACACAGGAGAAAATGATAGTGCTGGGACAGGAAGGAAAGTCGGCTGGATGGTCAGTAGATGCTAGACTAAGAAGTTGCTCATAGTTTCTCCAATGCCTGGAGGACGAACATTAGCTCAACGACCAAGTTGCCCTTTGCATCACCTTACCATAAAGTTTGACAGCAAATGCCGAGCTCATAGCCCTTATCGAAGACTTCTACCAAGCTCACCACTACAGCAGATAGCACATCAAGATAAACAAGGTAGTTTATTGGATAAGTAGATCACCATGGAAGGCTATAAAAAAGCATTCGATTCAGTGAGCCTTCAGTACTTAGAGCAAAGAATTATCAGCCAGAACGAACAAACGATTCGATAGCTATTAGATTTGGTTTAATATCTAAAGTTCAACGATCTCAAACAATTGCTTACCGTCTATGTCGCCAGTCAGTACTTCTATGACTTCAACGATAAACTTATGCATAAAAAAATCAGAGAAGCAGGAGCCTTCTACAGTCGTCAGGAATAAATCGTCCTCCATCAAAGGCTCAAACCCTACGCTCAGCAACTCAGTGTTGATCTGCTGTAAAATCTTAGGAATAAGTACAGTTTGCTTTCAAAGCAGGTCAAGCCTTCTGGGAGAGATAATTTATGATTTTTTAAAGTGATTTGTTATAGGCTCATGGGAGTGAATGTAAAAATGAAAAAGTGATGATCGTTGATGAGTTTTTATTCTCTGTATTTCCTTAACATTTTGATTATGAACCTTGAAAAAGGTGAAAGGAAGCGTTAGTGAAAGGCTGGTGATCTTTTAATGGTGATGTCTGGCGAGATGAAGTAGTCGCTGAAATTATAAACAATGGGTCAAAAATAAAATAAAATAAATTATCAAAGGTGGTAGCTGGGCAGCAAAAGAAGTCCCCTGCAACAACAATAGCCCTACTAACCTATAGCTGAAATACAAAGAAAAAAATTATAAGTTGAAGTGAAATGGAAAAATAAAATCGATAGATCGGATTTTAACTTGCTAGAGTTAGAAGGAGCAGTAGGGAGGATTGAACTTCAAGGCGGAAAGGGATTTATATTTTTATGGAGTTCTAACTTTTTTCTGCTTCTGGAGCTCTGATATTCTTACGGAAAATCCAGTGACGAAACCTTATTAATTAATCTTCGGCAATGGGTAAAAGGATAGCTCTCCGCAGAAACACCTCTCCCTGCAAGATGGAATCTCCCTAGCCTTACTTAGAACACCAAAAAAGCACCAATTTCTCCTTGACAGAGAAAAACTACCTGGAATTCTTTGAATTTCTAAAAGAGCTTCATCTCACTCCCTCCACTGCTAAGCCACCTCAAGAGGCTCACTAAAACTCTCTCAATCTCATCACTTCATCCCTCCTCTATTTCTTCAATCAGACCAAAGCCTACACCTCTCGGTAGCTCGAGTGCTCCACCATATGCCTCGCCAACCTGTTCGGTGTCCTGGGCAGCAATTTAACCCAGCTGACTTTAGGCCGGTAGTTCGTGTTGAAGCTGAGGAGGTTCAGCTGCGAATTAGCAGAAGACACTCTGCAGCTGGGGTACAATCAGAAGGTGCAGGCCCTTCTGTACATATTGGTGATGCTAATATACAAAGAAAAGGCGGGGTAGATTTGCCCCATAAAATAGCTCAACAAGCTGATCTGGACCGATAGAGCGCTTGTGTCATCCCTTCTGAGGCTAAAGCTTCCTCAGGACAAGCGGATGTCCAAATTTTACGGAATAGCAATTGTGTATCTTTCGAACCGCAAGAATAATCCTAAACTCAAAAAGCTGATAGTCAGTAGCATTTTCAACAACTTCTAGTCCATCGAGCACGAAACCACCCTTCTCAACCTATTGGTCTACCTTCGCAATGAGAAGAACAAGGTCACCCTCAACCTCAGAGATATTCAAGAAGGTCGAGTAGTCAAGCTTCTGATCAGTGCCTATCCCAGGCATATTCATTAGTACCATTCTTACTACATTCTGGACTATCTACATCATCTGGTGGCTCTCTTTCCTGCTCTGGCCATCCATGTGGCATCCTCAAGCTTCATTCCCTACCTCATTGAAACTGCTTCACCTACTAACCTGCACCACCCACTTCACTAATCCACCATCATTTCCTTTACCCAATCTACTTTCAAATATATCGAAGCATCTCACAAGCAACGCCTGATTGAAGCCATCACAACTATTCATCCTTTCAATCAATTCATAGCCATTAAACTAGTTCAAATGTTGGTCAATCACGAACTCGACTGGAGCCAACTACTGAATCTGGCCTACAAAGGATATTTTGACAACCTTTTAGAAATCGTTAGTAAAGAGTAAGAATAAGGAGTCAGGAAGAGTGCAGCTGAACAATACTTGAAGGTCGTTGAGAAGATAGAGACAATTAATGAAGCTGCAGGAAGCTACTTACTATCAAAAATGCAGAATAAAGTGAGCAGATCTAACAGTCCCTGGCTGCAAATGATGCTGGACAACCACAGTCAGAGCCCTCTGTCTGTTAATATCCTTCTGATGTGAATATTACTATCTATTCTCATTCTCTATAACTCAAATATTAAACCGATGAGGAAAGTCACCCGATAGGAAGAGCACGAAGAGGATAACAACAACAGAAAAATAAACAAGTCAAGGTCACGCTCCAGATCGAGATCGAGGTCGAGAGATGAGTAAGGCAGAAGCCATGTTGTGGAGGTCAGCGGTTATCACAATATCCTCCTTCAATCTAGGGACAAGTTCTTCAGGAAAAAAATATTTTGCAGGACATGTGATAAGTAGACATGCAGCATTCGCAGATTGGAAGCCAATGAGTTCACCTGGGTCTGGTGTGCTCTTACCACTCTCACTAGCTTCTGCCTTGCTACTTTCCTGATCGAGTCATGCAACGATCAACTCTTATACTGTTCAGAATGCCTTGAGCTTAAAGATTAAATCAAAGGAACAGCCTGTAGCTGTTTTAAGTGCTGCAGATAAAATTGATTATTTTGAGTGTTTGTCAATCTATTATTCCTTGCTTTATTAAAGTGGTTGCATGGTGGAAATTGCTATTATATTTTTCATTGGCAGGGGGTTGGTTGAGGTGAGTGTTTCGAGGGTCTGATTTATTTATTAATTGGCTTATTTAATATAATATTTTCCTATCCATAAATGGCATTCGTCAAGCTCGTCAAGAACAAAGCCTATTTCATGCGCTACCAGACCAAGTTCAAAAGAAGACACACCGGTAAGACCGACTACTTCGCCAGAAAGAGACTCGTCCTCCAGGATAAGGACAAATACAACACCCCCAAGTACAGGCTCGTCGTCAGATTCACCTGCACCAGAGTCATTGCTCAGGTCGTCTACGCCACCATCCAAGGTGATAAGGTCTTCTGTGCCGCTGACTCTAACGAGCTCAGAAGCTTCGGCCTCACCGCTGGTCTCGCCAACTATGCTTCCGCTTACGCAACTGGTCTCCTCATCGCCAGAAGACTCCTCAAAAAAGTTGGTCTCGACACCATGTACGACGGAAACAAGGCCTACGAAAAGAGTTACGACGCCAGTCAGGATGAGAAGGAAAGAAGACCCTTCAAGGTCAACCTTGATGTCGGTCTGAAATCCACTTCCACCGGCTCAAAAGTCTTCTCAGTCCTCAAGGGTGTTGCTGATGGAGGTGTCTTCATTCCTCACTCCAACTCTAGATTCCCTGGCTTCAACCCTGATGATGAGAATGCCGACAACAAGGTCCTCAGAGAAAGAATTCTTGGTGTTCATGTCGACAAATATCTCAAGGAACTTAAGGGAACAGAAAAAGAAAACGTTCAATTCAGCAAGTGGCTCGAGTGCCTCAAGAATACTGGCTCCAAGTCAGTTGAGGAACTATACAAGAAGATCCACGCTGAGATCAGAAAGAGCCCCGAGCACAAGAAGAGGGCTGTCAAGCAGAACCCCAAGAGAGACCACGCCAAATTCCAAAACAAGAGACTCACCAACAAGCAGAGAAAGGACAGAGTTCAGAAGAAAATCGAAATCAGACAAAAAGAGCTCGCAAAGCTTGCCAAGAAGAAGCAATGATTTCTATTTAACTTAACATTCCAATATATATTACTTACTGTAAAATCATCATGTTTGAGGGCCAAACCTTGAACCTCCGGCTTGACCATACTTGTCCTCAATCACATGAAAGCTGTTTGTCTTAATAATTGCCTTTGGAGTCAGCTCAGTTGTTTCAGATAGATGTTGGCTAGTCTACTTATGCGACTATACCTTTCGAGTTGGATTTTTTGAGCTTTTATAAGGCGGTTGGGCATTCTATGAACTGAATAATTCGAGATTTATTTCTTTGATTAACTTTAGCTCTTCTTTCAGAATCTGAAGGCTTCCTTTTCTCTGAATGTTTTTGCTTTATTTTTCAATACATTCACGGTGCTTTATGAACTAGTTAATTTATTGTTTTTCAAATTATCGGCTGTATTAGGAAAACAGATTGACCCCTCCTGCTTTAACTTTGCCAATGTTTCCCAGCATCGGTGAATCTTCTCCATCGCTCTCAGTGATAATATAATCTTCATTGAATGAAAAATGTTTGTTCCCTGTTTAAACCAAAGATGATCTTTTCATTATCTGTCTTTCTTGAAATCTTTATTATCTGCTGCCTATCATCATCGACTGCATCAGAATGTTGTCCCCTTTCTTGCTTTCAGGAGTTGAGTAGCCAGAATCTTAGCCGTTCACGAACATGCTATCACTCAGTGGTTTCTTTATATCCAGAAAACTTTTGTACCTTTTTTCGGTTGGAATATGTAACCTATTAACGTTGAGATGACTGGCGTTTTCTTTGTTTGAAAGTTTATCGTACTGTTTGATGATATGCTCTCTATCAAGGTCATCAAAATCCATAATCAGGTGGCTAACACTCGATTAACCTATCTCATCTAAGGATTAAAACTCAACTTCATAATCAAATTTTCTGACTCCAAGGATTGAAAGAAAGTCTTTCTTTCTAACAGCTTTTTCACTTTCAAATATACAGTACTCCTCATCTGAATACTATATTTCATCTTTTGAATGAGTAGACTCAGCTGATGAATGCTCTTCCTCAAATTTACCAATGATGATATCACTCCAGTCCATGTCCTAAATGTACTTTTCTTTGTTTGTGAACTGTTTTTCATATATTGGCAGGCTTAGACTGGAGCTTTTCTAATTTTGACCCTATGAGTCTTATAGCTAAGATTATTAAGTTATTTTTCCTTTCCTTTGACTCCTTTTTAGAAAGATGTCCTTCATATCATGGATGACCATCATAGGATGCTCATAGGTAAGTAGGTGGGCTGTACTATAAAAATCTGTCTAAACCGGTAGTTACTTTTCAATAGCTTCATACGGTCCTTGATCTCCTCCTTCCCATTGTTTTTTCTCTCATTATAGTATTTCTTGAGGTACTCAACCTCTTCAACATAGTCTAATAGATCTGTGTAGTTTCTCGATTGCTCACTATTTTTGTGGTAGATGATGTTATTGATGCCCTTGACCACAAAAAAGCTAAATTCGTATTCGTATTTATTTTGAAGCAGGGTGGCTGCTGCCTGTGTGAGGAAGACACTACCTTTTAAGGGATGATGCTGATTCTCTCGATCTTGGTTCATGTCTTCAGCTTATACCAAATAACAATAATATTGACTATTCTCTCACTAAATATCAATAATCAACCAAAATTATGCTTCCCTCATCCATAAACTCCTCAGCTTAACATTCGCTCCACTACCACCCTCTCAGTTTCTGGCATCTTTCTTCCCACTCAAAATCACAATCGTACTTTTAGTCAAACATCAAGGTGAATCTGTTCCGATCCAGGAAGCTCTCATCGTAGAGATAGTATGACTCGTTCTTTGAGTAAAAATGATCGATGCTCGGCCTAAAGAGTGGATCCACACATATTCGAAACATGTTTTCCATCATTCTTGGAATCAGTCTCTCTAAAACTCTTGAGCAGAGCTCTAGGCAGGGGTTTGTGTTGATCTCGATCAGGTAGGGCTTGAACTGATTGTCGATAATGAAGTCTAGTCCAAACAGCTAGAATCCATATTTTTTTCTCGAAGAATCTATTCTCGAATAGGTCGCTTTAATGGCTTCAATAGCCAGTAATTTCATTTTTTAGTGAAGAGAAGACATTTGCCAGCTCGATCTTGGAAATTTGTGATCGAGGTACCTTTGAAACTCGCTATAGTTGAGTTTGTTTCCATCTTAATATTTCCCGTAATTTTATCCATTTTTCTGAACAGCGTCATTGGTCAAATGAATCAGCTGATCTTTAAGGTTTTATAAATCGTAGGGCTCTGAAGCTGTTCGGATGTAGCCCTCCTCATACCAGTAAAATTTATGACGGCCGTTGATGGTTAGGCATATCATGTAAGTTCGAATGTCGAACTTTCTGTAATTGTACAGCAGAATGTTTTTGAGATAAGACTGGACTATTAACTTTTTGGCTGAGGATAGTTCAGACCTTATAAAGGAAAGGGAGTTTGATAGTTTGATTCCCATTCCTCTATTTGAATTTTAAGCAGGTTTGAGGATCCAAATATTATCTTTTATTTTGGGCTAGTTGAAAACTTTTTCAAATTCCAGGAAAGTTTTCCTGTTTCCTTTTTCGAGGTAAAAGGTAAGAGGGACCACGTCAGCCACATCTTTCTTCACAAACCGATAGTACTACGATAGGTTATAGTAAAGTGCATTTTTATTACCGAACATGTAATTGTGTTCATAGTGGTTGTGCAACAGTTCAGGAACATGAATCTTCTACAGTCGCAATTATGATTATTTTGGGTCCAATTTAGTGTGATAACGTTTATGTTGACGATCGTGAAAGATAAGATTTAGAGAAGATTCTCTTGCTTTAGGAGCCTATGAAAATAGTGTGCTGTTTGTCCTTTTTGATGTCTTAAGATTGCCAGGACTTTCAGGAACTTCAGTCTATTCTTCCTCATAGGGAATAACAGTTGTGACCCAACTCTCGTCGTTGAATGCCTAAAGTCTATCTATGACGCTGGGAATCCTGAGTTGGCTCCAGATAAAGTGGGCTTTGGCAATATTGTTTACTTCAACCCACCACCCTCGTTTCCTCATCAGGGATCTCACCAAATTGGAGTTGTTGCCTCCTCCAATGTAATAGTAGTATCGCTGTTTTTCCTTCTTTCCTTTATTTTATTCAACCTCATTTTCCTAATTTTATTGTTTGGGAAGTATTTTGCAGTGAAAAGAGTTGAGCACCAGATCTAGGCAGTCAAACATTTTGAACATCTTCTTTTGAAAAGAACTGATTTATTCGGTTATAAGCCTCGATTTTCCTTTCTTGTATCTGAGAGCTTCATCTAATTTTCTAATCATAAGATCCTTATTGTTACAGGCAGGTGTGTCGGACGTGGTTTTCTTCCTGGAGAGAATGTTACAAGACTCATCTAAAAAACAGTCAGTCTTATTACTACTTTCTCGGGTTACAATTTTTTTTTCTTTTTCCTTGATCCTTTCCTGTTTCAGCTATTGTTTGGGAGTGTCAATTGCCTTGATCTGGCTGATGTTAAGTCCAAAGTTCCCCATTCTCAAAGAGTCTTCATTTTATCCATTATTCTATCTGGCGTTTGATCTTACAATTTTTTTAATTCTATCAGCAATAGCCTTTCTAAATTATTATGGTCTATCCGCCATGACCACTTTGTAGTTTTTAATGCTCTTCTTCTTTGCCTGAGTAGAGATGTCAGTATCCAGACTTGGCTAGCAATACCACCTGGTCCTTGTCTTAGAATGCCTGGGAATGTACTCTAGCCGAGGCTCAGCTTGCTAAGTCCTTATATAATCTCTTTTGAGGGAGATGGATTGTTTATGCTAAGGTTGTTGGCTGCTTTTGGGGACAATGTTGGTGAGGACATATGAGGAGTAGTGATTGTTCATTTCAATTGAGCTTTACTGCTTGATCATCTTGTTGACGACGAACTATCTGAGTATCAACGAAAGTACGTGATTTTGCCGTTGTTTTTTTTGTTTCTGCTGAAAGTCCGACGATTCCTGTGGGGATCGTTGTGTTAATTTATTTTATTAAACATATATTATTGCTTCATTGGACTAACCTTCTGATCTCATTCATTTATAGGGAGCTTATCAATCATTATAGTGAGATTATCAATACTCAAAGAGCTAAAGCCATCAACCTAGATTCTCTAAAAATATCTCCACTTCCAGCACTAAATTCTCAGCTGCGTTCTTCTCCTCCGTCTCGGAAACGCCTTCCGAGTCACCTTTTTCGCTCTATGTAAGCAAAGGAATACCAAGAACTGTGCGAGTCCCTCGAATGCTTCAATCAATTTTTGCTTGACATTGGACAAAACGCTTCCAGACTCAATCAAAAACTATTTCTGAGTTAGATAGCTGAATTACATTTTTGCGGAGATTGGCTTCGATTTCTTAGTCCTTGGTGATCTGATGCTCTTCCTCAAGTTTTTATATTTTCTACTCGATGGTCTTGGTTTATTTTTCATAGGACTCATATTCCTTTCGCAGCCGTTTGAGCATGGCCGTCTTTATCTTGAGCTGTTTGAGGTTTTCAGCTGACATGGATGATTTGAATTAAATAATATAAGGCAAGAAAAATGAATAATGGTGAAAGACACTTCTGAGAAATAAGTCTTTAATAGAATCACCAGTATCAAGACTCACACTGTCAAAAAATGCTTACGATTGAGTCATATAATTTTGAGTACCAGGGATCCTAATACTCAAGAGTTTAGAACTACCCGACGGTGTAACCGGCCTTCTCATAGAGCTAGATGACACCCCGGCCGTACCTATCATGGTAGTGCTATTTGATGACATTTTCAATGGCTTTTTGATCATACTCAACTGGATAGGACTAAATGTTACTTTGAAGTTAGTTGCTCATTGATAACAAAGTTTTAAGAGCTATAGTGAGCTCCTTTTCTTTTTTGGCCTTGTGCAAAGCCTTGATCTTGAGAACCATAGTATCTGTCCACTATAGCTCTTAACTGTAAGGTAAGTTTTATAATTTTCCTTTGATCTTGCTGAGAGTATCCATGAGGTTGACGGTATTCTTCTTGCCCTCATCTTCATATGCTTTGTCTAGTCTGAATGTCGAATGGTATACAATTTCATGCACTCAAGATTATTGTCCCTACGATGCACTCTCTTCGGTGAAGTTTGCCTATGATCGAATGGGTAAGAGTTCATTTTGTTGTTATTATAAATCAAAATTATGAAGAAGCCACCCATCAGTCGTATTTCCACCTGGTGAAGCTACTCGGCTCCTCAACGGCAGATACCATCACGTGGTAATATTTTATCATCAGCTTCTTCGATTTGATGCCCATCATGCCCCTCAATATCTTGTGCAAAAATTGACCTGAGTTCATCTGACGGCGTACTCCAGCATTAAACCACTTATTGTTCAATGCTTTGCGAATATCCTCAAAGCCCACCCTGTTTGGCGTAAATATCTAATCCACAAATGTAAAATCTTCTGTTTCTTCCTCGGGGCAAGACACCAAATCTCGAAGAACTTAGCGTAACTTTGATCTAAAATGACGGTTCAAGTTTTTCGTTTCAGTGAGCTCCTTGTCAGCACAGCCTGTCATGTTCGAACTCTTCCTCCTGTTTTTTATGATCTGATCAGGGATCTCCTGGTCTTTGCCTTTCTAGATGATTAAAGATTGACAGGAGTCTATCTCCTCATCCATCTCCTCTTTCAGCTCTATTAACCTTTCAGTTTAAGAAATATGAAAGTCCTCAATAGTCTCCATCACTTTCGCAAGAACGTCTCCTATTTTGGCACTCGGGGACCACTTTTCGGAGGTGAGAAGTTCATTGAGGGCAAGGAAATTTGGAACTATGTATTAAGGGTGCTGCTGGGTAAGATTGCAAGAGTGAATTTACAACTTGGGAGGTTCTTCTGGATATTTTTAGCTGAAAATGACTCTGATGTTTTATTGAATGCTCTAACTAGTTCATTAGCTACTTTGTTCTTTAGTTTGTGGTACAGTATTATCTCGATCTAGGACAGATTTTGTATATCCTGTACCTTTATTCGCCCTCTCAGGCCTTCATGCTTGAACAGGGAAAACAGTTCGTTTCTTATCAGTATCTTCTGACTCTCGCTCAACTCCGTCCCCCTGCCCTTTTCGGCAGTTTTTTCTTCCATCTTCGGCATGCGTTATTCTTGAATGTCTTCGATGACCTTGGGACCGACTTCCTATCTTTTTCCAGCCTCCGGAGTGTTCATTTTATTGTTGGGTAAGCTACTATGATATAATTATTTGTGAATAACCTATTTTCAATGTCACAATGAGTAATATAATGATCTAAACAAAACTACCTTTATTATGCCTAACCCAACATATAATAAATGACATATGAGAATGTAATGACCTGATTATTAATATCAAAAATGAAGAATTTTGAGATTTTTCCGAGCATAGTGTTTCTCAACTTTGCTTGCTGTCTTCTCCAATAGTTATTCTAAAAATGATATGTTTGCCTTCCTTTCATTGAAACTGTTCCTGTTGAGGACAGGAAGCATCGGTTCCTTCACATAAAATACGTCATCCACTATTATCGATTTTTTGCTTATTGATTATCTCTCCTTCAATACTTTTCTCTTTGTACGCCTATCTCTTAGGTTCATCTCCTTCCTCTGCTGCCTCTCCTTCCCAAATTATTCCTATTCTTTCTCAAGTTCATCACAATAGCTTAGTGTGATTTGGTTAAGCTGCTTGTTTTTGTTGATGTCAAAGTAAGGATGGGCTTCTGAGCCAAAAGGATCTGAAAACTTTTTCCAATTCTTGTAATGAACTTTGTTCAGTTAAATATCAGAGTCCTATAATCCATCTATTACTGTAGTATTGTTGAGAATGGAACTCTTGCATACTGGAAGTGTCGGTGGCTAGAGCTACTGGACACTGATTACTTTCAACTTTCTCTGGATCTTTTCTTTAACAGGAGATAATCGCTATATAGCCTTGGTAGATTTTTACTTCTGAAGGGTCTTGGTTTTTCCTTCTTTTATGGGAGACTTTATAGGAGTCATGATTCCATTTGGCTTTTGAGCCTATTCAGTTGCCTTTTTCTTCTTACTTTTTGGAATATTTTTGATGACCTTTAAACTTTCATCAGAAGCATCAGCTTTCATCATAACTTTGAGCTATTTGTCAGTGTAGTCGCAACCTTACTCAAAGTCAGAATCAGAGGACTATCCTTTGTCAGTTTTAGTCGCTTTTTCGTTTTATCCACTTGTCTTGCC
>Ga0100402_1000854_pt1 | contig 35633 bp, 36 predicted proteins | sample CryGeyme20150102_FD_80419 | JGI IMG/M metagenome (GOLD analysis project Ga0100402, IMG submission 80419) | Groundwater microbial communities from Crystal Geyser aquifers in Utah, USA - Crystal Geyser metaG 2015-0102 | ecosystem: Environmental > Aquatic > Deep subsurface > Groundwater | place...
AAATAAAAAAGCTAATATCTGCTATCTCTCAGTCAGTTTTTACATCTAACCATACATTCATTTATTGTGTTTGTTGTTGTATCTTTAATTGAAGTTTTCATTTCTTCGCATAATATTCAATACCTCATATGTTTTGGAGAACTTTAGAATGAAATGAGAGAGTTTGATCATTTATCTGATTTTTTAGGTCTTCCCTTTGATTTTGGTCTGTCTTTGTCATCAGTTGCTGCCTTCTCTTCTTTCTTTTCCTCTTTCTTCTCATCTTTTTTTTCCTCTTTCTTTTCCTTCTTGGCACCTTTTTATTTTTCGGGTTTAGAAATCTACTTAGTCGCACTCTTTCTGTCTTTCTTCGAAGGAATTTTGCCATACTTCTACTCATATTCGGCCTTATCCTTTTTGTAGGCTTCAAGCTTCTACTTGAACTCATCGTTATACGCGTTCCTTTAGGCCTCAGTTAAAGCCTCCCATGCTTCTTTGACTTTATCTCTGACACCTGTCTCTCCTTTGAGCTATTTGAATTTTTCATGGGAGAACTTGAGATAGCCACTGATGGGCTTGACAGGAGGTTCAGGCTTGTCTACCTTGTTTTTGGTGGTCATTTCAAATTAAAATTTATAGCTATCTATTATTAGTAAATCATAATTACCATACCAATGAAAGGATTCACAATAGAAGAGCTGCTCATCTATGACCCAACTCGGCAGTCCCCCAAAAGAAAGCCAATCGAAATCGACATGCAATAAGCTAAAATTATAGCATATCATCCTCACAATGTTGAGCTGTAGCAAAAATGCAATACTGTAGGCATGGCTGAGGGTGTCTATAACTTTTGCCATTCTTTTCTGACCGGAAAGGAGAACAAAGAAGATTAATAAAAGTAAAGAGGATGGCAGATCATCTCAATGGATAACTGTACTTTGATTCTGAGCGAAGTCGAGTAAAATATATGGATTTTTGTCAAATTGGATCACAACTAACAACCAAAATACCACAGATTAGGGTAGAATGAGGAACACTTCTACTATCAATAAAGTTTCACAGAGGATGGTTGCAAAGTTTTCATGAATTCTTTGTACGATAATTTCAAACTATTTTATGGAAACATCAGAGGCTGGGTCTTCAAGTAAAAATTTGAATAGCTCAAGCATGTTCTCTTTGCTTTTGTTACTCGCTTTCAATAGATCTACAGATACGAGAACAGGCTTGACTTGCTAAGTTTTATGATGAAAGATCTCCGGTTGATTCCTCTCGATGTCAACACAACCCTCAAATTCACCTACTTCAAGAATGTCCTTCAAAGCTACAATTCAAACATAGCTCACCTGATTGTCTTTGCTCATGGGATACTCACCTTCACTTCTCTTGGCAAAAATACAACTCATTTGATAGCCAAGTATCTGTTTTCAAATGGATAGCCTTACTTTTATTCATAACAGCTTAAAAAAAGGATCCAAATCCTTCCAGATCTTCCCAAAAATATATCAGAGAAATTTGGTGTCATTTATAACTCTAAGGTGATTGGATTTGACTAAAATAGCTAGTCGTATCGAGTGAGCATGAATCCCCCAAAACCTCAAGGTACTGACTTACTGGGGTTATAATCCTAGCAAGCTGGCTTTGATTTTTTCGATATATTCATAGAAGAATAGTAGGTTCCAATGAAACTGAGCTTTTATGCTGAAAACAACATGTTCTTTGTGACCATTTTTAGACAAAAACCTGAGCCTTCATAGCTGGTGTTTCAGAATAAATTCTATCACGACAATGCCGACAAATTTATTCTTAAAATCAACGAATCGATTCATTCAGTCCTCAAGCCTAATGACCCATATAAATTTATATTCCATAACTGTGCCACCTATACAGGAAAGTCCACAATAAAATAGTGGAAAAATGCAGGCTACTACATCAGATATGCCTTTGAACAACTTCAAAAGACAACAGAAGGAGCCATTGCTACTTCGACTCAGTTTGGCTACTGGGTGTATGGAGTTCATCGACTTTCGAGGATTTTAATATTGCTGATACCGACAGAAGTGCCTTTGGGTCGATTGGAAGATTTTGTGAATAAAATGACGAAGGAATACTTTAGTAAGGCCTTCTTATGAGGAGTGCCATAAAATGAATGATGATTAGTATCATTTTTTGTAAGAAACGTGGTCGATCGCAGTATTGATTTTGCTCTTTAAAACTTCACAAATGCGAGTATACTCATCTTTATATTTGCGAGCTTCAGCCTCCAGCATGCTATTACGATCAAGAATTTCTCTCTTGCGTCGCTCCCACTAGTTTTCAGCCTCTTTGAAATTAGCCCTCATTTCTCTCATGCTGGCAGCTAGTTGAGAAATTTCAGTCTTCTTGGCATCGAGCTGTTGGCGAAGGCTCATTAATTCAGCATCATTATCACCGAGAGAACGGCCAATCATGGCATCCTTATCAGCAATTTCCTGCTTGTATTTTGAAAGAAGGAAATTAAGGTGATTGTTTTGTTGATGAAGATCTCCACAATCTTGTCTGAGCTTGTTGATTTACTCTGTTTTATCTCCTTCAAGTTCATCAATCTGTCTTTCCTTATCCTGAAGAGCTCGCAAAAGCTCCTGGTTTTTCCTGATAATAACTTCTTTGCTTTCTTCAACCATTTTCAATTTTTGCTCAAAACTTCTGGTAAGTTGCTGAGTCCTTTTAATTTCTTCATCTCGAGCTTTGTTTCTAATGTCTCTAATTTCTTCTTCGAAATTGAGCTTGTTGTTGATCAGAATATCGTTAAGTTTCTTATTTTACATCGAAAGATCCTGAATAGAGAATAATGTACCTTTCTGTTCATCTCTATATTCTTATTCTTTTCTTCCAAATTCTTGATTTTTCTTTCGAATTCAAAAGTTAACTGCTCAACATACTACTGGCCTTCCTTTTTGAATTTTTCAAACTCGTTGTTATACTGTAGGGTTGTTTATTCGAAATTTTTAGCTTCCATTGACAGTTGAGTCTCAAGGTCATGAATTTTTCCTCCATAAAGTTCTTCGAGACGAGCCAATTCGTGCTTTAGGCGGTCGTTTTATACTGAAAGATCCTGATTCTGATGAAGAAGATTGTTGATTTTAAACTCTAGTTCTGAGGCTGAGACATCTTTTCTGCTGAATTAGTCCTTAAGTTTGATAAGTTTGTTTTCAAACTCGATCCTCTGTTTTCTCTCATTGTCAAGATCATGTTCCAGCTTGTCCTTGTTCTCCTTGAATTTTTTCCTTTCATTTTCGAGCATGAATTATACTTCGTTAAGATTATGATCTTCGAGAGGGGCTGAATCAGGTCAAGAGTACCACGATATGACTGTCCAAATCCACGAGAGACATTGCTATAGCCAAGGCGAGGGTTGTTTTCGTAGTAGCTGGGGAAGTTATTGCTTCGGTAATTCATTCAAATTTCAAACGAATTCTAATCGAATATCATCAGTAAACTTCAAAATATCATTTTCTATGCTCGTTATAGCAATCATTATCGGGTTCTACCAAAAATTTTTCGAGGATCTCCATTTATTGTTCAAATACCAGGTCGGGATATGGAATCATCGGATATATATACAGAGTCTTTGGTGCCTATATATTCTGGGAAGTTAAGAGATGAATAATATTAAAAAGAGCTGATGAATAGGAACTTTACTCCAGAGACAATGATCAGAAAAGTGCATCAAATTAAGTGGAGATGGAAATGGGTAAAAAGACGGAGGACTCATAGAATAAGAAATTCAGGACAATGTGAAAATCAGAGAATATTGATTCAAAAAAATATCAAAATTAAGTAATATTAAATAAAATTGACAAACTTTCATCTAAATATACAATAACTTATGAGGATTATCAGTAATTTCAAAATCATCTCAAGCTGATAGCTTCGTCGATCAACATCACTATCTCCTCATCCCAGCGAGTCACCATCTCAGAAGATTTTAGCTCGTTTAGCATAGTTGTCATTTAGTTCAAGGAATCGAGTTGGTTTGCCAGTCTAAGAGAAACAGCTATAGACTTAAGCTTGCTTGCTGCGAAGAAATTGTAGTTGTGCTCGGAATGGCAAAGCATGACTTTAAGCATATTGAAATTAGGAGGCTGCTTATCCATGACAAAAATAAATATCATATAACATCGTTAAATTGAGGCTGGGCTGAAAATGGCTCCACATCCCATGGTTTTACCTCTTCTCTGTCATCAGTGCAGCTTTGATGCTTGCTCATACTGATCTACGCCATCAGTAACTCATGAGGCCTAGTAAATGCTTTCTTCCCGACCTTTTGAGTACTCAAACTGATTTCTTTTTTCAATCTGGTATTTCTTCTGATTAAGGCTTACTTTTTATTGAGATGATTCAGCATCTACAGGTAAAGGATTTTCTTGTCCCTTTTCCTCCTTTATACTATTTATTTGGTTTACTATCTTTAAAAAAGTGGCGCTACTTTGATTTCCTCAGCTTTTATTCTTCATTAGCAAATAATATACATACTGTATTGAAAAAAGTTAACTTTCCCCCCCTTTGATTTTTCACTCCTTAAGGCATCTATTGAGGTGGATTCCTAATCTTTTTTTGCTTTCGCTTGTTTCTGGTGAAGAGTACAATTATCGATAGTTTGAGGTGATTGAGAAAGCAACAGACTTTTGTTGAGTTTGTATGATTTATTCTGAATTTTTCTTTCAGATAACAGTAAATGTTGGTGAGTTTCAGCTTTGATGGTGCTGTATTTTTTGCGAGTGGAATAGCTAGTGTGATTTCGATTAGTTTAGTTGTCTTCAATAGCAGATCTTTAGAAAGGGTTAAGCTATAGCTGTTGAGTACTTCCTTGTTTAGAGTTTCTGTATGCGATCAGCTCAAAAAAGGATCTTTTTCTATCGATTGTATTAATTTTTTGGTTCATTTTTATATTCATGACCTGGCTGAAGCATTTTTTCTGTGACAATAGCAAATCCCTACTTTTTTAGCTCGTGGTTTCAGGTCTATGGCCTTCTTTGAAACAAAATGAATCATCGAAATGTATAATTTCTTCCTGTTAACGTACAGGTTTCTTTTGGACTTTCAACCTATCGACGTATGTGCTGCTTTTCTTGAAGCGATTGATCAGTCTAGGAGTGGCAGAAACATCCTTAACAGGAGTATTGCTATTATTTCCAAATGGTTCTAATGTAATTTTGTTCATCCCAAAGCAAGCCGACAAGCTATATTTATATTATCGTATTTATTGTATAGCAATCACCTATGCCTCAAAAGTTGCCTCACTCGTTTATAATCACTTCTTGCTTGCAAATGGGACACACTCTCTGCTTTATGAGCCAATCTCGTAAACATTATTTGTGGTGCAGATGTTTGCATGATATCTTGAGCAGTTCTTCGGACTACTACAACTCATCAAAGCAGATACAACAACTAAATATAGTAATTGACTTACATTTATTAGCTTTACTATGGTTGAGGTTGCTCTTTGTTCTTAAAGTCACCAAATACAACTACAGGAAGACTGGCTATTTCTTACTCTGTTAGGCCTTTTGGCACGCTCCCCATTTGCTACTCCATTTGGAGAAGTTCCTCATAGCTCATTTAACCTCCCTGAAAGAGAGAAAATCCATTGACGTTCATGTAATGTGCTCCTCTCTGGTGGTATATTTCCCACCTTAAGTTGTAGTTTTTGTCTCGAACGTCATTGAGTCCTTCCCTCAATTATTCAACCTGAACATACAACCCATCTCTCATAGTATTCAACCTTTTCTTTTTCTCTTCCTCTTGACTTATTTTATCCTCTATCTCATCAATTTCCTGCATATTTAAAACAATACCTTTTGCTGAGTGATCCGTTGCTGAGAATGGTGCTCTCTGAGTGATAGATACTGTGAGTATAGTTGCTGATAGACGGGAGAGTATATGATTTGGGGGTTGATTTATTATTGATAGTGATTTTAAGAAAGAGTACCCCACTGCACATTTTTACGACTGCGACTTGGCAGGCAAATGCTGTGAACGTCTAGAGCATTGAGCTGAGGTGTTTTTTCAGGAGCAAGACGTCTGATTGGAACCTTTCGGATCTGGAATTGGGGCTCTGAGTCGATAAATACTTACTTCTTTTGTTTTTGTCCATTTATTAACTATTATATTAGAACTGAATCCTACAGCGTTAGAGCCTATCAATCGACTTATTGGTTTTTTATTTTGATCAGGCTTAAAATAAAAATAAATATGTCGCACTTTAGGAGAAAGCATAAACAGCATAAGAATGGACATGATTTGGGTATTCAGGGTGAAACTTTCAATGATTCATCAACACTCGAACCAAACTTACAAATCGTTCAGCCTGTGCCGAGCAAATCCACTAATTCACCAAGCAATACATCAACTTCTCTGGTCAAAAGATAGAAAGTATAGGTTTTGGTTCAAAACCTTTAGAGAGTCGAGGAAGAACTGAAGCACTTGAAAGCTAAGTTGCACTAGAAACAAAAATAACCGAGAAGGGTTCATTTGAACATGATGAAACTTCAAGACAAGTAGTTTCAAATCGACAAAAATATCTATAACATCGCTGTCGGCCAGATATTCAGCAGAGAGGCTTATCTCTAAAACTTAAATAGCAAAATAAGTCAATTCAAGGGTAGAATTAGGGCCCTTGAAGAATAAGAAGAATAGTATTTAAGTAAAACCATACAACCTGATCAGCTGGTCAACAGAAGTCGGACATTGGAGGGTCGAAGAACACTGTGCGGAAAATTCTACTCTCGAATTAACACTCCTTCCTCAGAAAGGAGGTATTTCAAAATTGGAAATAAAGAGAGTGAAAGATCATCCTACTACAAATGGAGGCCAGATGTGGATTAATAGCCAGTTCAAAGCAATCGAACCAGCAAAGTTCGGTATAGCATTGATATGACACCTTCTGACAAGCAGACATAAACAAAGGAACGATAGTATCGGGTCAGACAACAAAGCGGTAAACCTCCTCTTAATCCGAGAACTTCCAGATCTACAGTGTCTGCTAGAACCTAACAGCTGATCCAAGCTTCTGGAGTGAGATTAGATACCGGAATTGAAGCTTTGTCGACTCCTAAAACGTAATAAGAACAATACAATCCTGAAATAGTTCCATAAATTTAACAGGAGGAACCTTACACTGGCATTATATTCAAACAAGACCCATAGAGTGAAATTGTTGACATAAACGATGACTTTAGAGACAAAGTTACTCGACAACTTCAAATTCCTGAAGCATTTCCTCTGAAAACACCAGAAATTGGCTCAACCACAGAAGAAATGTAAGCTCTGGGACAAAAAATATATCCTTTATTCTGCATCAATCTGAAAAGAGAGCCTAATAAATTAATCTCAAGAAAATTCAAAAATGGCCTCTACTATCAGCTCGGATAAAACAAGAACATACTCTGGTACTATAGTGGCTCATTTTATTTAGGAGGCTGGGATACTGATCTTCCGACTGAGGGTCAGAAGCAAGGCTTGGGATTTTAATATATACCTGATAAATACATTTACCTCGGAGAGTTCAAGGATGGAGTGAAGCACGGGAAAGGATCTATCAAACTATTCTCGAATGATCCTGAAAATCCTGATTAATATGTGGCTTATGAAGGAGAATGGGAAAACGGGAAGCCTAACGGATTTGGCAAGCATATTGATGAGAACAATACGAAATACATTGGGGATTTTGTAGCTGGTGAAAAATCAGGAAATGGTAAAATTTTAACCAAAGAAGGGCTTTACTATGAAGGCGCTGTCGTAAAAGGAATTAAGCATGGATATGGACTTTAAAAACTGTTAAATGGAGATGTTTATATGGGCGAATACGATAATGGAAGCTTCAACGGCAAAGGTATATACAAGTGGGTTAATGGCAGTAGTTACGAAGGCGATTTTGTCAAAGGTCAGAGACAAGGTCGAGGAATCTGGAAAGGAAGCAATGGAGATGTCTTTGAGGGGGAGTACTAAAATGATCTCAAGAATGGATGGGGAAGGTTTACATGGGTCAATGGAGAGATGTACGAAGGCTATTTCAGAAATGACATTAGGCATGGCGAAGGCACTTATCGTCACCCTGGGGGAAAGGTAGGAAAATTCATGTGGAACTAAGGGAAAATAGACTACAGGCTTTTCTCAAATGAGGAAGAGAAGTATCGCTCTCGAAATGTTGACAACGATTAAGACATCCATATCACCTTTTCGCCTTCCGAACAAATAGTGTGATCTAATATAAGTTTGATTTAGAAACAATTTCGATAAATAAAACTTACATCATGAAAAAATCGCCCATCAAAGTTCTCATCAGAATGAGGCCTACTTCCAATTTTGCACATCAGCAAATGAACGTCGACGAGCAGGCAGGGTACTCCTCTCCTTATTTAGATCAATCAACATTCATGTCGAAAGGCCTCTCGAGGCAGGTATCGTCAACCATCAGCAAAATCAATGGGGTTTCCAATTCGAAAAGGTCCTCTCCAACGCATCCCAATAAGTCATCTACAATCTCAGCTCCCAATAAATACTTACCAGTGCTCTTGAGGGTTATTCTGGCTGCATTTTATGCTATGGCCAAACAGGGGCAGGAAAGACTTTCACAATGACTGGAGCTCAAAATGATTACAAGTACAGAGGTGTCATTCCTCGCTTACTTTCTTCTCTTTATCAGGAGATCAACTCACGATATGAGCACCAGATAAAAGTGTCGATTTCTTATCTCTAACTATACAATGAAACTCTGATCGATTTGCTTGATTAAGGCAATCGAGATCAACTCAGCATTCAATAGGATCAAAAAGGGTATGTGCTCGTGAAGGGACTGACAAGAAGAAGAGTTGAGAACTAAGAGGATGCTCAGCAAATTTTGTTTGAAGGTGAGAATAACAAAACCATATCTGAGCATAAACTAAACAAGAATAGCTCAAGGGCTCACTCAGTCTTTACAATCCATCTTGAAATGAGGAGCAAAGTGGAAAGTAGCGAAAAGGTTGTAATGTCAAAGATTAACTTAGTCGATTTAGCTGGTTCAGAGAGGACAAAGAAAACTGGATCCTAGGGAAAGACCCTTATTGAAGCACAATTCATCAACAAATCTCTGTCTTTCTTGGAGCAAGTTGTGGTTGCTTTAAGTGATCAACAAAGAGACCATATTCCTTATCGGCAAAACAAGCTAACTTATCTCCTGAAAGATTCGATTGGAGGCAACTCAAAAACTTGTATGATAGCAAATGTATGGCCTGAGGCTTCTCATCTCGAATAAACTATATCTACTCTCAAATTTGCCTCAAGAATGATGAAAGTTAGCAATTAGATATCGGTTGACATCAACCTTGACCCGAAACTACTTCTGAAGAAATACGAAAAGGACATCAAATAGCTCAAGCAAGAACTGGCAATGCATGATACTCTTGCAAGTAGAGGAAGAATCAACTATGAACCTTACACCCCTGAGCAGCAACACAAACAACAGCTAATAGCTCAATAATTTTTGGAAGGAAAAACAGATGATATACAAATTGAGTCTCTGAGACAAGTGAGAGAGCTTTTCTTCCAGTTTAGAAATATTTACAAAAATGCGATCAGAGATGTTGCCAATAATAATCTATCGCAACCACAAAGAGCTGAATAAGCCAAAAAGAGTGAAGGAGTAGATAAGAAGGAATCCACTATTAAGGTAGGACAAGAAGAGCAGAACTTTGGATTTGGTGCAGGCAAGGCCTCAAGAGATGCCAAGCCTACAAGAAATATTTCTAACTTAATCAATATTCCAAAAGATTAATTTGAAGAAGAACCCGAAAATGCTCCACTAAGTGGCAAGAAGGAGAATAAAATTTAAAGAAAAATCGTGAACGTTGATAAAAACTAAGCTTATCAAGAATTCAAAAACAGTGTTGGCAGTGACTTGAATAATGCTATTCTAAAGAACATTGATGACCTCAAGGAAAAGAAAGATCAGATCAAGTCAAAAACGGAGGAAATTCAGGTGAAAAAGGATAAACTTGAAGAAATAACAACAAAACTTCACAACAAAGAAGACAATAAGACTCCTGAAGAACTTGCAAAGAATATCATCGATGAAGAGGAATTTGATCTCATCAAAGAAAAAAAAGTTTGCAAGAGAGACTACAAGCTAGAACTTGAAAAGATCAAACTCCTCAGAAATGAGATCATTGAACTTGACAAGAACATAACTTCTCTCAAAACAAACATGATTCAAAAATTCTAGGAGTGGTTCTTCAAGAGATATGGAATCTCAGTAGCTGATCTTGAAAACCCCCTTCTCAATCAAAACGACCAAGAGGAAGAGAATGGTGAGGTTTTGACTGCCCCTAGAAGCGAAGACATCGACTAAGATGCCTTAGCTTACATTCATGCCAAGAGAAAAGTATTCCAGATTCAAAGGGCCAAAAAGAATAGATTATGATTAGAAGCCTTTGTATTCAACAGTTGATGAATAGTGATTTGATTTGAAATAGACATGTAATGGGTATGCGATCAAAGATTGGCGAGCATATCTTCGATATCATCGGATTCTTGCTTTTGTTTGTTGCTGATCTGCACTGTAGGGTTTACGTTGACATTCTTTCCTGCGATTTGCTTCTTCTTGTCGGTGTTGACCTCTTTCATGAGATCGGCAAACATTTCCTAAATTATATGTCAGCTACGTCAACTTCTTCCTCATCAGAGTCGTTGTCAAGCATTTCTTTCATCTTGTCGTCAATCTACTTCTGCCTCATCTTGGCCTCAGCTCCATCGAGAATGATGTCCTGCATTTTATCGGAGTATTTCTATTGCTCCTTCATGTGCTAGGTAACATTGTCCAAGGCATCAATAGTTTCCATGTCCATGACTGCTTGCTCAAGTTGGAACTTCTTATCGACCAAAACCTTCTTTCTGAGGGTGTAACTCTAGATAATTTATCGAGTACCTCCGCTTGTTTCTGCACTTTTGTTGCCTCTTCGACATATTTCTTAGCTTCCTTCTTTTTGTCAGCCGCAATAAGCTCCTTAGCTTTGTTCTTCAACAGCTAGATCTTGTAGTCGAACTTCTTCTCTTTATCCTCGAATGTTTTGATCTTGGTGTCGAGATCATTGAGGGCAGCTTCAATCTTGATTTTCTTCTCGGCTATTTGTTCAGCTTCTGACTTAGGAGGAGGTGGGGGAGGAGCTTTTTTATCCTTCTTTTCATCTCCTCCAAACAGCTTGTTAAAAAATGACATATCAATAGTTATTAATAAATTATAAATTCTTGGAGCTTTCGTCGACAAATACCTTCACATAGTACTCATTGTCATATCAACTCAAGATCTATAAAAAAATTTAAAAATATAAATCATACGGTTAAGTTGGCTTATAACATTTTGAATTCAAATAATATGCTGTCATCCTCTCTTCAGCAGCAACTCAGTCATTTAGGAATTGAAGCAACACATGTGTAGTAATTCAGCTCTGGACTCAAACTCATGCAATTAGTCAATCAAGTCTTTCATCAAGGAGAAAATACAACCCTATCTAATAAACTTAAACTGACCGATCAGCAGAAAACAGGCAACAATGTTCTCAATATCAATATGATTCTTAATCACCTCAAAAAAAACAGTAGCATCCCGACTGACGAGGAAGTCAGAAGTCTCAATACATTCACAGTCCTATAGGACTAGCAAGCGATGCTTCAGCTTATCAAGTGGATCCTTGCTCATCAACCCAATCAAGTTCAAAACAACCAGCTTTGTGATGGAATGAGCCCACCAAAATAGCAGTAAAATGAGTTCGATAATTTGTATTTTGTCTCTTCTCTCTAAAAGAAAAAGATAGAGCTTGATGATAGTTTAGAGCAGGAAAATCCTCAAGAGAAGGTCGTTAGGAAAGGATCCTTCAAAGTGCTGAAGCCAAAGGTAAGAACAGCCAGCAAAGCTCCTTCTGAAGCTAGTTAATCCCATGATTCCTGTATGACATAACAAAAAGAGGAAAACAGATTGAAAGAACCTTTGAAATAGATCGTGATGCCAGAAGCCAATCAACAGCTTGATAGCGAAGAAAGAGATGATCTCAACTGTAGAAAAACTATTCCTAAAATGTACGACAGGCCTCCACTTTACAAACAGAAGCTAAAAGAGCCAAGATCAATACAAAAAGGTCAGAAAGAACCCACTCCCTAACCTACAATGAGAATCAACCGTGAAGAAGTAATGAAAAACATCTAAACTTTAAATGAGCAAATATTAAAGGAGCAGAAGTCTCTTTCTTTCAACTAAGAGGCATTCAGCTCTTAAAAACCTCGAAGGAGATCATCTAGGAAGATTTTCAAAATAGACATACCTTAAACTGAGGGAAAGAGGAAAAAACAGATCCTTTAATGGCTCATTTCAATTAATTTATTGAGCACAAGTGCAATCAAATTCATTGAGCAGCTTCACGCGATCTGCAAAGAAGGAGTGATTTTTGTGGAAATAGTAAACTATTACAAAGGAAGAGGAAAGGAGGTATGCTACTTTAAGGAGCCTAAAAGATCAGCTTAAATGCATTCAAACTATCAAAAACTTTTCAGCTTTCTCAGTTAGCTCATTGATTTCAAATCAGATCTTCTCAATCAATTTGAATATTTCATTCCTGAGGCTCAGCCTAATGCTTTTTGGCAATTCCTCAACTCTCTTTATCAATGCTACAACAAAAGAATTCCTCCTCAAAGATAAACTCATATCAACAGATATTAAAATTCAGTCAGCAGACAAGTAGATCGGTCTTTGTCGAAGCAAAAAAATACAACTGAATCAGCATCATACAAAGAGATAAAATACAATTCTTCATCTGTTAAAATGGAGCAAAGAAGCAACAGATCTTCTGTCTAGTTACCTAGAAAGTAGACTCCGACTCCCAGTCGCCCTCCTTCTAGAATTAGTCAGTAGCATACTGAAAAATCAATTGCTCCTTATGGATTGATTCAGAACGAAGAGCCGGTGGATGAATTCAACAACAATAGCAGAACTTAAAGAGGATACAAGGATCTATATCTGTGCAAGTTCAAGAATGTTGAGACTCCCCATAAAAACAACTCCTTCACTAATATTTCTCTATCGAGGTCCAGAACAAAAACTTTGCATTCAAGCAAGAAAAAGGATTACAAGCCTATTGTACCTTCGATCAATCTTCAAATGCAAATGAAGGTTCTAAAGTATATCGAAGATCTTAATGTTGAGGAAGATATCCAAGAGTTGTTCAAAGATCCTTATAGAAACGGTACTCTTTTATGTTTGGTGGTCAAAAAATACCTTGGAATTGATTGCCTAGCCAGCCGAAAACCTAAAAGTATTGAGGACTGTAGAAGCAATATCTATACTGCAATTGAAATCATTCGAACTCACAAAGAATCATTCAATTCTGCCTATGAGTCATATACCGAAGATATTTTAAAGGGCTAAAGAAGTCTCCTATATGGCTTGATCTGGGAACTGATAAGATAGGACGAGAAGGATAATTTCAGGATGAATACAAGCTTGAGTCAATATTGCAAAAAGTCAACCGAAGATGAGACGGCAATATTCTGGATTAGATCAGTCGAAAAAAACTACCCTCCCGTTGGTAATTTCAAAATAAGAAATGAATCGAGTTTATTGTAAGCCATCATATGTACTGACTTTCTTTTCCATTACAGTTGGTTCATCACTGGCAAGAAAGCCATAACTCCAACCTACGAAAGACCAGTCAATGCTATTCAGAAGGAATCCAACCTCAAGAAGGTTTTGGGGTATCTAGTTCAGAGCAAAATAATTCGCTCTGACTACCTATGGAAAACTAAATCCCTTGTCAAGAATGAAAACAGCCTGCTGAAAGATTTGGTCAATGATCTTATCAATCACTACAGCAATCTCTACAAAAAAGAACAAATCAGGACTGTTAATTTTGTAAAATATGTCAAAAGATAAGATAGCGCTTCCAAATAAAAATATGGAGAAAAACTGGAAACAACAATGGCAAATCAAACAATAACGCCTTCACAGCCCCTACCCCCTCAACCAATGCTTTAAATATCCTGGATGAGAACACTCGGCTTCAATGGAAAGCTTTAGCTCAACGACGGGTACTCATACATCTATTCAGAGTTGTTTTGTGCAGGCTTATTTCAAAGTTGACAGATAAGACCATCTAAGGCTTCCGTGAAAGACCCCAATCCAAAGCTGAATGTTTGGGCAACATTCGCCGAGCTCTTAAGCTAGTTTCAAAATGTAGATGGGATGAATACGACATTTATGAATCCGACCACAAAAAAGCTCAATAGATATATGCCTTTCTGAAGGATAAATACAAGCATTCATATGCAATGAAAAGCATCTGATTTTTAGGTTATTGGAATAAAATGAATATATCAAGCTCAAACTTCGACGCCTGGAACAAGAGAGACATCCTGCAGTCTTTGGCGATTCATATTGACTTATCCGATCAAACGTTAGTTTTCAGCAATTAGCTCTTGGATTTGCTTCTCTCGTTTTGCCTATCTTTGCTGTTCGACTTCCAAATCTTTTCTTAGCCTTACTTCAAGATCTTTTTGTGCAAGAACTGAATTGTCCTTTTCATGAAGTTGATATTCGGCTGAATGTAGTTGTTGTTCGAGTTGCTCGTTTCTGCAGTCAGTCGACACCAATCTTTATTTCATGATGGTGATGTGCTCCTCCAAACTGGCGAAGTTGTCAGTTAGGACAGTCAATTTTTAATGTAATGATCGTTCATCTGCTTCTGCATTTCTGAGCTGACTTTCAAGAGTGTTAACTGTTCTGGATTTATCAGCTTCAATATCAAGCAGGACATGAATTTCTTCTTACATTTCCCTTTTCTGAACTTCCAGTTCCTCAGTAATAGATACCAGCTTCTTTTTGTTGTATTATTCTTTGGTCAAATGGTCAGTTACGATATTATTGCTTTATTTGACTTTGATATGTTCGCACTCAAGAATTTATATGCCTTTGTGAAGCTCATTGATTTTCAATTCGATATAGGAATTCTTTTAACGATATTATCTGTTGTGGTAATCCTTATTTCGAAGTTGTCGTTGAAGATCGTCGAGTTTATATTCATACTACCTTTTGAGTTTGTTTGAGTCCTAGTCATTTTTTATCTTCAGGAGTTCCATCTGATAGTTCTTTTCTTTTTGAAACTGAGCAATTGTTTCCTCTTCGTAGCTGACTTTCTGCATGTATTTGTTCTCATGAATATTCTTTTCATAGCGTAACTTCTCCACTTCATTGGAAAGTTGCCTGTTTTGGGACTCCATTTGTCTCACCTGCATCTTCAGAGCTTCATATTCTTTTATTATGTCCATCTATTGGGAGCTGATCGACTTGGAAGTATAGTCTGGACGAGAGTATTCCTGTCTTGTGTACTCATGCCTGGTCGAATAATCAGGAGCTGCAGCTGTTTTGCTTCTGTCCATAGGACTTCTACCCGATACGTTGGCATTAGTGAGATGGGTGTACTGTGAGATCTTGGTAGGAGTGTATTATCTTCTCTCCATATCCTAACGTTTATAATACTAAATTTATCATCTTGTTAGTTTGGCTAAAAACATACACTATCGAAGAAACCCGATTAATTGAGTGCCCTTAAGTATAATTTAAAAGTAGTATAGTTTTCATCTGTTTAGCATTTTGGATTCGAATTATAAACGTAATAATGATGTCCAAGCAGTCAGCCTCGAAGGTAAAGAGCAACATCAAAACTGAAATCACCAGCGAGGACATTAACTAGTTTTTAGAAATATACCTCAAAAATTTGCTCATCTTCAATCCGACAACGAATAATCCTCTTCTTCTACCATCAACCTCTGAGCAAGAACCTGAACAACTCTAAAATCTTTATGCTCTACTTAACTAAATTACTTCTGACAGCTAAGGCATCAATTTCAGTTACCTTAAAAGTAAGAATGGTTTGAGCAAATTTGTTGAAATTGATTAGGAAGAACCTATGATGGTAATTGAAGATATCCCACACGATACAGCCAATGGCCTGTCTGCTCTGAAAAATGTCCCCAAAAAAGAATATGAAGATACCAAAAAGAACAACAAAGGTGGATTTTGCTGCAATTGATTTATATCTAACTATTTAATCTAATGTTTGAGGATCATTCAATGTGAGCTTTCTTTATCTTTGCTGAGTTCATCAACCTCTTGAAAGCCAGAATTCCGACTGTTGCACCAATCAGGATCAGGATCAGAACAACATGGTTGAAATCTTCAGTGATCATGTCAAATGTTTTGTCAGGAGCGTTCCTAATGAGGAATATATCTCGTCCGTAACAAAGAGTGAAAATGGTCGACTCCATGTCAGTAGGACTGAAAACAATCTTGTTTAAGGTTGCCAAACGCAAGTAGTAGCTTAGATAATCGACAGGCTGATAAGGAAGGAAATAAGTGTATTCTGGGAATTTTTCACTTTCGAAGAAATTTTTGGCTCCAGGCCTAGGTCTTCTAGTGCTGACAAAGTCTCTCTTGATGGTGTAGAGTTGATTTTCTCCAGTAATAATGAACAAATTTCTTCTGGTGAGAGACATTTTACTTTCACTAACTTCCATATGTTTGATGTAGACTGGAGATCCAAAAATTTCTTCTTCAAAAATAGTTCTTTCCTTGCTCTCCTGAGGTTTATATGTGTTTCCTTTGAAATAGTCACTCAACATGTTGAGAGCTGAGGTTTCAATTCTTTCTTGATACTGTTCGACAGTCCAAATCTCGAAGTTTTTGTTTCGATGGTTGAAGTAAGATACCAACACACTGTTTTCATCGTAAACCAAATTGATAGGCATGTTGAGGGAAGTGAAGTTCTTGAAAGTATTGAAATGAACTTTACCAGTGCGACCATTGATTATGTAAAGCTCGATAGCTTTATTATAGCTTGTAAGGACAGCCAAGTTGGTGAAGTCAACATTTTTGAAGAAAACCTTCTCATTGTCAAAAAGAGGAATACTTGATGTCTGGTCTCCTCTGAAAGCAGAAGCTACCTTGATGATATTTTCGTCATTTCGAGTTTCGAAGTTCCAAATCTTGACAACTGAGCCGCCAACAGCTTTCCAACCAACAATTTCGCTTTCATTCAGAGTATAGAAGAAAAATTACTTTTCATGAACATCTTCTGTTTGGAAGACACTGTACTTCTGAAGACTAGCTCCGATTTTGACTATGATGCTATGTTCGTTGAGCTTGTATATGAAAGGAGTCTCATTCGATTAGTATGTAGTAAGTAGAATGACCTAACCTTTCTCAGTGATCTATTCAATATAGGTTTAACCTTTTCGTTGATTGTAAGTCACAAGAACGGCAACCTCCGCATCATACTATCTTTTGAGCTGAACGAATTTCACAATTTCATTGTTTGATTACTGATCGATTCTGAATAAGCAAAAAAATACTTCCAGAGGATAGAGTGATATTTAGTATCGATTGCGATGATTGTGTTGAGCTGAGTTGCGACAATCAAATATTTTCTGAGGCCATACTTGATTTCTTGATCGGCTGGCATTTCGAATTTTCTGATTGATGAACTATCAATATTTTTCAGGTGCATAACTATGTAGTCGATGGAAGCCAGGATAAAATGCTTGATGTCAAGGATTTCTTCAGTGATCCTCATGATCAAATTTTGAGGAACTCTAGTTAATTTTTCAGCTAGACTTAAATCTCTGTAGGAATGCATAAGAAGATGTCGATGATATTAATTGTCAAGGGTGTCCACTTCTCTATATTTCATGAAGAGGATGTCTTGGACGTAGGCAAGAGATTATTCTCTTTTCCATTGCTCCTCGACATGTCCCTTGGAGATGGCATAACTGACAAGTTCCAGATCAGTATACTGAATGATGAGGTCATAGTCCATTTCTGACCTGAAGTTGAACCACGCCCGAGAAATTGATGCATTTCTGTTGTGATGGAAACTGAAAAGTTCCAGGTCTTCTCGATAAACAGTGATCCGATCAACAGATCTGAGCAAATATATTTGAGTATCTCTTCTGGAAGATTTGACAGGTCGATGATTCAGAATGGTCTTCTTCCTGAGAGAATAGCTCTGAGCAAGCATAACAACAGCTCCATCGATGAACTGAACAACCTTATCGTTGAATTCTTTGACTGCGAGGTGAAGGTTGTTTGACAATATATGAGTCGTTTCATTGAGTGCCAAAACAACATGCCCTTCATAAAATTCAAAAAATCTGATGTCCTCTTCACCAAAACTGTAGGCACAGTATTTATCATTTGAGCCGTTAACGATATTTTAGACGCAATAGTTGAACTATTTGGTGTCTCGGTAAAGCAAGTAAAAGATGCTCGCTCCATCAGTGTTCTTACCTTCGATAACTCTCAGGAAAATTTGATCTGAAGTTGCTTCCCTCACCATTTGTGATCCATGGTGAAGAGATGATTTCGTGATGAAGTATCCATTTTCATCGAAGTTATTGACCCACTGGACACTTTAGCTATCGACTTTAAACCCATTAGTTGACCTTTTATCCAGTCCTGTTGGTGCGATGAAGTGCTCAACTACCTGGTTATATCTTGTGGCAACTGTCAGTCTCATATCTCCATAATTAACAACCTTTTAGCTTTCTGCAACCAATGAACGAGCTTCAATGTTTCCTGTATGCTTATCAAGAATGCCGATAGATCCGAGGTTTGAAACAAAATGAATCTTATTTTTGGAGAAGTGGAGCTCTCGCACCTATCCAAGAGTGTTGATGGCCCAGTCGTTAACACCAACTTCGCTTTGCTTGAGAGCTAAGCTAAGGGCAACAAGCAGTCCAATAAGAACTATCTTTGTCATGTTGAAGTGATATATAATACGATGATATACACGATGATGTGATATGAGAAAACTATAATCAGATGATTTCAGCCTACTCTTTGTTTTCAATGTTCTTATAAGAGCACATTCTTGGCTTATTTGAAGGATCCATCTGTTCAGGGATAGCGATTAGCTGCTTCAATATATCCATCTCCATTTTTGTTTTAAAAGCATCCTTCATCAACTCCATTTTTCTATCATGAGCCACAAGTCTCTCGTTATTGGTCAACAAGTGATCTTCTTGGTCTGAAGATAGCGATATGATTTCCAGGTATGGTGAGAGTTGGGGAGAAATGCCTCCTCGAAACAAACATTTGATTTTGACCTAGAATAGAAGAAATCATACATTATCTCGATTTAAAATATAGTCTTTGCACTCGATGAGACTCTCTCTGCAAATATCTTCCACTTTTATTTGTCCTTAGAGACAATTTTTGATCATGTCAATATTCTACAGGTGTTTGCTCATAATTTGTCCATAGCTAGCAGCCGAAAAAAATCTATCTAAGGCACAAGTTACTCTTTAATGATGGTCTTGTATTTTACCGATTCGACAGCCATCTCCTCTACATCGTAGCCTAGACAGTTGAGGAAAGGATTCGAGAGTATCAAGATATTTGCAGAATATTGACTGAAAAATGCTTTATTTTTCATCTCTTCCAAGAATTAATTGAGATTTTTTTAACTCTTATCAAGTTTATTTTGCATTTTAGGGTATGATTGTTAAAGGCATTCCATAACATTTGCCATTCTGGCAAAAGTCGCATCTCCCCTACTCCTGAGTCTTTAGCAAATGTAAGGTCTATCTTAGAATTTTATTACATCGGCAAAGGATTACACTCAAGGTCTTCAAGAATCAAAAGAAGGCAATTATGCTAAATTCTAACCTTGCTGATCTTTTTGACATAAAATTTGCTGGTGATGAAGGACTCTTCGCAATCCGGGTCCATCAGAGAATGCTCATTTATTTGCACAAGCTTGGTAAATGTGTTTTTACATTGTGAATGTTGTAAATATGATTCTGCGACAGCGGAAACTATAAATTGAAGGTATAGCTTAACCAGAAAACCATTTTACTCTTTATTTTCTTTTTTTTGTATTCAGGTTTTAAAGCCTTTTCTAATTAGTGAGCATTTGGTTTTCTTCTTCGCAGGACGTTGTGATATCGTCCAATGAATGGCTTTTCAGAATCACTGCTGTTCATATCATCAAAAGTTGTTAGTTATTTTCCCGACATAATATTATTACAAAAATTCAATTTGGATGGTAAGCAAATGAGCCAAAAATAGGAACTGCCCTGAAAAGCCAAAGCTTCGGGATTGAAAAGTCTCAATTTTTAGAAAGTTGAAGATCCTTTATTTAACTTTTTCTGATGGAGTACATAAGCTCTATAATACTTACAATAAACAGCCTACAAGAACCGATATAATTAAAATCATTTGATTTTAAGCTAATTCCATGATGCTAAAGAGAATGATCTTGATTTTTTTCACTTTTTGATAGTTTGATGAGGACTGCTAAATCTATAGCTATATTCAAAAGAATGAGCGCCATCCAAACTCACGCACTTTCGCAGCGTAGGTAGTACTTTATCAAATCTATTCGAACCATGCAGATCAATAACTTCAAGAAGGAGCAAAGAGAAGTACTCATCAGGCACATCAACCCTATTTATGAAGTACATTAGCTCAAAAATGCTTTGACCACACTCAACATTCAATATTTTCCAGCATAAATAGAACATGTAGCTTTGAAAAAATGTAGATACTCACAAGCATTCGTACCTACATCTCAAATCAATAATTTAAAATTGAAATGAGATCATGCTATCTCCTTTAGTAACTCTACGATGTGATTTTGGGCGATCTCAGTAGTAAATCATATCTTGAAGCTCCCAAACTGGTCTAATTGCTTCTATCATTGACATACGAGCTGTTACCTCAAGGATAGTACGTTCTTTCACTGGTGGAAAACAGCTTCAATTACTTCATATTTGCCCTGCATCGATATCCATGTCATAACAAAGTTCTCTAAAGCGTAGCTGGTTTCTTCAACTATACTGAAATGTTTTTCACAAATAATTACTGGCAGCAAAGATATCAGTATCACAAAATGATCAAAGAATAACAACTTGTTTTGAATCTAACTCAGATATATTTGTCTGAGCCGAGCTATGAAATTTTATGGGGAGATGGCTAGTTTGCTGAATGCTGCGATCAGGGTACTTAGAAATGGTACAAAAATGCTACAATGATGCTGGAAATTGTTAACAGCTTGATGCTGATGAACCATTCAAGTATTTGATACCATAATTAGGATAAAAAATCCTCAATCATCCGGCTATCAAGGAAAATATCTTCACAGGAATCAGGATCTATGCAGAACGTCTTAGAAGCACCACTTTGTCGATTTTTTAAGATGAAGAAAGTTAATTTGATGCAACCAGTGAATCAACCCATGAATCTCACGGAAAATAATACAAACATGACTGCTAAAATTACTTCATCATTCTGCTTCTTGAACTTTGCCTCATGAGAAGCGACCTACTTTCTCACAGTTAATCTGAGTTCCTTAGAATTTTTTTAGAGGTGATGCTTGGCAAGTCGAGCCACAGTCACACTTTTTGCATAGTAGCCGTCAAAATCATGAAGATTCTATACGAGCAAGTGATTTTAGATGATTAGGATCTCTAATCAATCGGCTCGAACTTTCCTGCTCTTTCTCCTTTCGTGAGGACCATCATCAATGATTTTATATGATTAAGTTTTTGTGTATAAATAATCACTAATAATGACGGAGAACAACATTCTTCCTCCCATCTCATAAGCCACCAAAGAAAGATTGAGAAGCTATGGATTCACCAATCACCTCTACGATTATCTCCAGCTTCCCAGCTTTTTCATTCCTCGGGGGTCAGGATGTACTATCGATTATACTCAGTTGATGCCTACACCTACCTTGTGATGGGCCTCAGCATTGTCGGAGGAGCCATCGCCAAAAAATACGACATCGTTCGCATGCCTTTCATGGTCAGCTTTGTAGCAGCCCCTTTTTCAGCATTTTACATGAAAAAAGAAGCCGACTTCAACCTCACTTCTGAACTATCAAAGTACAATCAGTTTGATGTAGACGAGACCCTAAACTGACACTTCAGAATTATCCAAATCTCAACAAGGCCTTCCAGCAAGTAAATGCCGAGGTTGATGCTGAAATTGCTGAACTCGAGTCAAGAATTAGGTCATTGGAGGGCAGCCAAAGCAGACAAGCATGATTCGATAATCAGATATCGTTAACTATATAGGAATTGTTTGTTTTGCTCAAAATAAATTATTTTAACAGATATCGAAGCCAGAGCTCACAATATTTGTCTCGAACCCGATATGTCCTGATTCTTTGAGTTTTGAAGTTAGAAGTTGGTTGAGGTTTCGGCGACTTCAATTAGGTTTCATCAAAAAGAGCTTATAAACTACGTCAGAATCGAGCCAATCGATAATAATTCATTTAAGTTGAGGAATGAAAAGCCGTTTTTAAGCCTGCATGCTTCTCGCTGCCATTGGTGATTCGATTGGCTACAAACGTGGGCATTGGGAGTTTAATAAAGATGGTCCTTCAATTCACAAAGAAATGCTTGATCTCACTAATGGAGAAGGAATTCTCAAACTAGAGCTCACCAAACGAAACTTCCCCTACTCTGATGATACTGTTATGCATTTCGCTACAGCAAAAGGACTTTTAGAGAGTCGGCCCACAGATTCTCTCTCGACAATTTGTCAGAATGTTGCCAAACACTATAAAGCTTGCTGGAAGCAAATGCCAGGAAGGGCAGCTGGGATAACTTGCAAGAGAGCTATCGATGCTCTATACTACGATGGCTCTAATTGGGATTCTTGGAAATTTGAGAAGAATGGGGGAGGATGCGGAGCATCAATGAGATCTGCCTGTATTGGACTCGCTTTCTCTGAGAAAATTGAAAGATTAGTTGAGGTGTCTATAGAAACTGGAAGAGTAACCCATCACAATCCCTTAGGATATTTAGGTGGATTGGTTGCAGCATATTTTACCGCCCTTGCCATTAGAGGTGAATAACCATCGCACTGGCTTCAGCTTCTCTTGAAGGAGGCACTTCCCCTTGCCAAATAATATGTAGCCAGGAACAGATAAGCTGAGGACAATCTAAACAATGGAGATTGGGAAAAATTCAAAGATTGTTGGATATCATATGCAGATAGAAGAAAAATGTCTTTAGAAGAAGCAAGCTTAGCTAAATTTCCAAGTCACTATGGCGTCTAAGAAAGATAATAATTCTATGAAGAAATGTCTATTAATGGATGGCCTGGAGCCCTTGGAGTCGACAGCGTGATCATCGCTTATGACTCTCTTCTTTACTCTAAAGACAACTGGGAGCAGCTATGCCTGAGCTCAATGCTTCACGGAGGTGATTCAGATTCGACAGGAACGATAGCAGCTGCATGGTTCGGTGCTCTCTACGGGCTGAAGGGGGTACCTCAACTTCATATGGAAAAGCAAGAAGGCAAAGAGGAGGCTCTAAGTTTAGGAGGAAATCTTTATGATAATTTTTTCAAGGAGAACAAGTGATTTTTACAATAACTATATCAAATTTTATCAAAGTTCACTCTAACATAATAGCTTAATATATCGATTCATTCGACATAATAGTTTAATATAACAATCGACTTCTAAGTTAGATATGGAGCTGGTTTATCAATAGTACGTAAATAGATTAAACTACGAGCCCTACAAATGGCCTCCAGATATCTCACTAGCTTAGCTGCATTCTCGTGTATCTTAGCAGGGTCCCATTGATCCTTCAGGAGTTAAATGTCCGTGCTGTAATTTTCAGTCCAAACAATAATTCAAGGGGTGGTATTCCAGAGATATCAATGAAGTACTCTTATATCTATAAAGGACTGTCGAGGCTATGGGACAGCTATTCCTGCATTTTTCGGTCTCCTGAAATACTATACAATCGCCACTTTCACTGTCATCTTTTTTTACTCTATATATTCGATTTGGGCACTATACCACACTTGCAGCACCGTGTTCAGCTATTTCTGTATCAAATTTGGCTTTTTCTAATTTATTGAGTATCAAGCTCAAATAGCCATCCTTGAACAGCTAGGAGATGAAAGGGTTATCACAGTAAAAAATGGGCTATATAGACTTTGGTTGTTCTGGAAACCATAACTTTTTATTTCTTGATGGCGATTAATTTCAGTTCTCTAGTTTACATTTACAACATGAATAAGAGATAGAAATTGTAAACCCTTCATACTCATTTCATCTAGAACGCAGTTATCTTGGGAAATCTACCTGACATGGACCCTGAAACAATAAAAAAGACTCTCGATCTATAAAATGAGCCTGGAATTCCGGCTAATATATAGATCATCGATACAATTCCCTTAAAGCCGATGAAGCACCTCTACGATCTATTCCACAAACGCAACATCATATTTTTCACTCTCATGAGCAGATATGTCATTAGCAAAGACCCAAAGGAGTCTAAAAGGTTGAACAAACAGTTGGTTTAAATTCAGAGGCAACTAAAGAAATAGAAGTAACTTATACAAAAAGTTCCTCAAAATCATGTGATCGTATTCTTCAGAAATAAATACCAGTGCACCTTGGTGCTTGATAAGTATGAGTTCAATCAATTGTCTAAAATCAGGTATGGAGGCAAGCAAATGCTCACGAATTTGGAACTTCTTGAAGAAGCCTGGGATTTACCGACTTATGCAGTAAAGGCACCAGATGTTAACTAGATCAAATGGGAAAATGCTGGCTAAAACATCAAAAATAAAATGGCCGGAAGAATCGTGGCATCTTTTATTGCACTACTGCTGATCTGCATATTTCCCTTGGTCCTTTTTGGTCCTGTTAGTTGGTCACTAGTCACTAAATCCGATGATCCCTCAACTCTCAGCACCTTCCAAAAACTTCTAGTTTTTCTTATTGGTGTCTTACTATTCGTTCTTGCGACCTGGTACCAGAATTATATGACCAAAGTGGCCAAAAAGAGATACCCTTTGAGTGAATTTTAGGCCTCTAAGTTTGTCCTTCTTACCTCGATGGTCTTTCACTTGCTATTCTGGATCATTATGCCTGTTGTGTACTTTTCAATTCCTAGCTCCATCAATCAAACGACAAAGTTATTCGTGATCGCAGGACAGGCTCAAACTTTTCTCTTTCTTCAGGTTCTCTTCATTCTTATTGACCTCCCTTACAGAATTTGGAAAGGCAAAAAGACTGAGAGTTTATCGAATCAACGGGTTGGCTTCAAATATTATCAGCGTCAACTTCACAAATTGGTTGAATTCAGAGACTTTCCTCTTGAGCAGGGTATCATAGTTATGTTCAAGATATGGTCTTTCCTGCTTTTCTATGTTTTCTACATACCTTATATGGTCATCTACATTTTTCTGGCCCTCGTTGTGTTGTACATTATTATGAAACGAAATTTTTATCTCCACTACGCTCTCAGAAAGGCCATCCCTCTCCAGCTAGAAAAAAGTTTCCTCATTTACTTTGTCAACTTCTTTGCCTTATTCCAGTGCTACTCTTATATCTTCAAGGCTCCATATAATTGGATGATAATTGTGGCAGTCTCCATCACTCTTGCCACTCTGCTCATCAATATCATCTTCTGGAAATGCATTGAACCCGAATATGACAAGAAGAAAAAAATATAGAAAGGAAAATAATAGCTATTGCTATCTGAATCAAATCGAGAAAGCGAATCTGAGGCTGATCCGGAAATATGCGACTCCATTCAAAGAGTATCGAATGAATATAGGCGCAGCTACGAAATATTCATTGAGGAGAACCAGAATTAACAACTAGACGAACAAGTGGACGAATACATTCGATAGCTAGACAGCTAGTTACTGCAGATCTAGCCATAAATTAAACAGTCAGTTGGCGCCATAATATAACTGGCTGAATCGTAAGTCGAGGTCAGTATCAACTGATTTGCCTACTCCTTGTTGTGTTGCTACTTCGGTAGAATATAAAATTATCTGACTTTAAACCTTGTCAACTCTATTATATTTGTTAGCAAGTACCATGGATAATCTTACCTGCACCAACAGTTACAAAAGTAAGCTCAAGTGGAATGACAGCTGTGAAACACAGTAAACCATATAAGAATCACGCTCAGTCAGTGACAAAGATAAACCATCTGAGATCATCTACTCCATGAGAAGATAAAATACCAGTTTTGTCACCAATGAAGAAGAAGAGCCTTTATTTGAAAGAACGATGAACTGGTTCGCCTTCAACAATATCAAAAGGGGATATCCTGAATGCATACAAGACTAAATGGCTCTCGGTTTGAAGAAAAAAATGAATTTCCTATCAATCCCTAATAAAGGTCTTAGTTCGAGGAGAAAAACCAACCTCAAAATTCTCCTTTGATATATGTTTACTTTTGATATATTTTCATTGTGGATAAGTAGGATTATTTTTATTTCTCTTTTATGAAGATGACTGGATATCTATCTTTATTGACCTTATGCTCTCGATAAAAATTAATTTATGCTTTTATGATTTGTTTTGATGCGAGGAGATGAACATATAACTGGAAGCTCAAGTGAAATTTCCATTAGGACTCTATTTTTTGAATTAAGAGCATTGATTATAGTTAAGTTAAATTCTATGAATCAGGAGCATAATGAGGTAAGCACCAAGCTGATCAAAATAACCCTCATGTCTCTTCTCTTCATGACCATCGAACTCGTTGGTGGCTATCTCGCCAACTCCATAGCAATCTTCGCAGACGCATTCCATCTCCTTTCTGATGTCTTAGCCTACCTCATCTCTCTGGGCGCAGTCTGGCTGAGCACCAAACCGAACCCTCCTAAATATCTAACATTTGGATGGGAGAAGGCTCAGCCATTGGGAGCTCTCATAAACATTGCCATCATTTATGTGGTGACTGCTGAACTCTTCATCGAGGCGACAAAAAGAATGATCAATAAAGAAACAGTCGATCAACCTCTTTACATGTTGATCACTAGCATTTTCGGACTTCTTTGCAATCTCATCACTATCAACATTTTGCATTCCGATCCTCATGGAGGCCATAACTGCTAACATAGCCACGGACACGGACATAATCATTCTCATGGACATAACCATACTCACGATCATACTGGACATACTCATGGCCATGCAGTTGCTGTTTAATCTGAAGAAGTGTCAGGAAGAGGACAGCACGAGCACTCAAGCACTTGCAGTCACAATCACGGCCACAGTCATGAGCACAGCAATCATGGAGAATGTAGTAACAGCAATAATACATTTGTAACTGGGCAGTCAGTAACATTAGAGTAGAATATCCTATCAAGTGTAGGATCCGATGAATAAATCAAAAGTCAGAACAAAAAAATTAAAAACATCAACCTCGAGGCAGCATATATTCATATTATCACCGATATCATTCTCTCCATTGGTGTGGTTATCTCTGCTATCACCATCTACTTCACATGCCCAGAGCCCACTAAGTGGACAGCATGGCAAATCGCTGACCCTCTATGCACCTATCTCTTCTCTATCTTGGCCATCTATTCAACCTGGCCTATCCTCAAAGAAGCTGTCCTTCTTCTTATGGATGCTTCTCACTCTCCCGGCCTGGTTGCTTAAATAGAAAATTAGCTAAACCTGATGGAAGAAATCAAAGAGATAGTTGAGCTTAAGATCTGGTCGACCAACCGAGACAAGAATTACGGTGCTGTGCGTGTCAAAATGAACGAAGGATATGGTGCTTGGAGGGTGAGGAGAGTATTATCGTTAAGAGGCGTGCACGGGTTCGTGGAGGTAGAAGAGGAGGAGATGAAGCTTCAGGAAGCATAATGATGCCAGTTGGGACTATTATTAATTTTATTTGTTTGTGTGAGAGATAAGCATTAACTTTATTGTTGCGATTATTAATAAAATTAAAATCCAAAATGAAGAAACCTGCAAGGAGTACTTCCACCACCCAGGAACATCTCTCCAAGCTCATCCACAAACTAAAACCATAGAACCAACCTCCTCTTCACAAAATTAACCCTCTCGAAGCCCTCAAAATAGCTAAGAATGCCGCCCAACAACAGACTCATAGAGTATTGCTCCTCATCCAATAAATCAACAAATGATACTGTGCTTATATACTATCAATCCTTGCCTATCATCGCAACCTGTTGTTTGCCTATCACTTTCTCCAAAAGATAAGCAGACTGTGTTCATGCGTGAACATTGACCCGCTATTCCAATAATTTTACTACAACCAAACTGACAAATGTCGACATTCCGATCTATTTTTTGAGACGGTATCGTTTGGTAGGGGGCTTAAAAGACAAAAGAGAACGCTGTATCTCACAGTTGACATGCTCAACACCTTGGATTTAAATTTTATTATTGCCCAAAAGTATATAGCAGCTTACCCGAAATAATAATCTTGTCCTGAATCCTATCCTGAAAGATTAGGAAATGCTGTGGCGATATGTCTCGAGAACTTGGCTTAAATAAATTTATAATGAAGGTGCATCAATAAAGAAACCCCTACCTAAAAAGGATTTACTCTCAAACTCCCCACAAATATTCGTAAGAACAAATTTACCTAGCTTCGACATGAACAGTGGCAAGTATTTTCTGCTTGATGAGCAAGGTGGGTCCACCCCTATCAATCCCAACGGCACATTCAAGCCTAAATTCAGACCCGACTTCAGCGGCTTTGCTGACCATAAATCCCGATATCAATAATCAGCGAACGATCCATCTGTCCTGCACTTTGCTCCAGATCCCTAACCCAAAACGCCTTATCAATATTCAATGCCTGATAAATTTTCAGGTTATGCCCAATTTCCATACCAACTAAAAAAAGAACTACCTAGCTATCTGAAAAGACCAGGGGAAACTCCGAAATACTATAGAAGAAAAACACACTCACTTCTGATCAATAAGGCAACAGAAAGTAAGGTTCAAGGCAAGGAGATCAGAAAAGGAACAACTAGTGCCATTTTAGAGTACTCCACCTATACCTGGGATAAAGATCGGGATGCTAAACATTTTCAATCAGCCTGGACAGCTATGAGCTAGACGAAGCCTCTTCCTAAACAACGAAAGAAAAGCTGCTACAATCACAAGTGTAAATATATGAAACAATGGGTTTACGATGAAAAGGGAAAGCTTGAAAATAGCAGGCTTAAACTTCCTGTAAGTAACACAATGGGCAAATCATTTCATGAAGGAGCCCTAACCCAGTAGCTCCAAGAGTCAAAGCTGATATCTACCATGGCTTTGAGTGGAATTGCGTGATCGAAATCACTTTTTATAACTTAAAAATTTATTGATGTCCGATATTCGATCAACCAGTAGCTACGCTGTATCAGCTATCGAGTTTAACTCTAAAAGTCTCAATCCCCTAGAGTCCATCAATCCAGCCGTCATAGCAAAGATCAAAAGAGAAGCAGATCTATACAGTGGTTGTGCAAGCAAATGCGAATTAATATGGTAAGGTCTTGCTAAGAATTAAATGGCTGGATCTCACCTGACAGAAAAAGTGCTCGAATTGGTCTTCAGATAATTTCAGTCATAACTGTACAGTTTCACCAAGATAAGTTCCATCAAGTAATTTATGAGAATCTTCGATCAAGATAAAGATGGTAAGCTGAGTCCTGATTAACAAATCAGCATCTTTTCTTTCATCAAAGAAAGGTTAGAACTCATTGCTAACAATTGTCTTCATTTGCAACAATATGTCAAGTTTTAGAGCCTGATGAAGGAAGTCAGAAGTTTGGAAGAAAATATTGCCAATTGGCAAGACCAGCTGAGAGGAAGAGTTCATAAGGGACAGCTTAAAGCCTATCGCTAGTAAGGGTAGAGCAGAGTTGACGAATTTTGTGATAAATTTGATAAGGAGTTCTAAGCCTTGCAGCACACTATGCTCGATCGAAGATAAAATTTTGAGAAGAAAGCATTTTACGAAGCCCAATAATTATAAAATAGGTTATCTAATCCGAACGAATATCTCAAGATCAAACCTAAAAATCGCTTGAAGGAGCTACAGTATCAATAAAAACTTGTTTCGCTCGAGTAAAGAGTTTATGAAGCACTAGATTTTAGAAAATAGCTCAACTAACTCTAAGTCTCTGAGAAGGTGAGAGTAGATAGGTTGATGAGAGAGCACGCAGACCAACTTCGCCACAGTCTTCGTCAAAAACATTAAAAACAAAGGCGTGAGCTTGAGATCAAGCTTATGGAGCTCGAAGATAAGTTGATTATTAGAATGAAAAAATAATTTGAAGTTCTGAGAAAGAAGAATAATTTGCACGAAATATAAATAAGAAGATTACAAGGGCTTGAGAGAAAATGGGCTTCGAAGAAAGGAGTGACCGAACCAGAACTCAAAAGAGTAAAGAAAATGAAAAATCAAAGAAATGAAATTCTAGATGAATACAAAAAAAGCATGTTTGGTTCAACTCACAAATCATTTGAAGATTCTATTAATGAGGATGAGGGAAAAGGTCCGAGTAAATTTAATGCTAAGACCCTTCTTGGCTCAACTTTGAAATTTGGCATTTCTTCTCGCTCCTAATCTGAGCAGCCAATCAACACAAAGACTCTCAAAATGGAAGGAAGCATGGCTGAGAGAATTCAAAAATACATCACTCCAACGACAGCTGATAAAGGATATTCTTTGACCAAGATGTACGACAACAATCTTTAGCTTCGTGAAAAGCCTACAATTCTCACCCAGAATCAAAAGTTAACAGACAAGAACAGGAAATTCGACTTCGTTATGCAAAAGTTATCAAGATGACTGTTTATAATTTTAACATCAAAAAGATCAATACAGGGAACAACACCTCGAGTTTGCTTTTTTTGACTGCTTGTAGAAGTCCAAACTCAATTTGCTCACATCTTTACTTTTCTCCATTAGCTTGTCCAGATCTTCTCCTCTTTTTAGCAAATCATCCAAATTTTTATGACAAATATCTTCCACTTGCTTTAATTCGTCCTTCAATTTTTCCAATTTATCGACTTCCTTTGGGTCTTGGAATTTTTTAATGAACTCGTCAAGCTTTCCCCATTTGATGTCTTCGTCCTCTAAATAAAATATTTTTTACTGCCGAGTTGTGCGAACTGTTTGGCTTCATACTTCATGTAAAATTCTTATTGCATTTTTTTGAGAATCATGAAGGCTACTCTTTCAGGATATTGATCATCCGCCAAGCAAGCAAAGGCAATTCCGTCTTTCTGAACAACAATGTAGCATCTAGCTTGAGCTTATGGTAGATGAATAGCTAATCTTTATCCAACTTTAGCCCGACTAATTCGAATGATATTTACTTGCTGGCAGTTCGAGCTCCGAAGGTCACTGTTTCCTTGTAAAATGGTCGTTGGTACCAACTAACAAAGCTGAGATCGTAAGCTGAAGACAGGAAAAATGAGCTTTCTTCTGCCCATTTTAACACGTGAAGTGAAATCAGTCTCATTCCTTTTGTATTTTGTTATTATTATACTTGATGAAAGAATAAAAATCAACATTTCTTAGTCTAATTCGAACTATCCAGATGAATCGGTGTAACTTCAGTACCCTTCTAGCCTTCTCCCTTCGCTTAACTGACGTTGTTTGCAGACTCTTAGTTTCTCTATGCTTGGAGATCATCAAGAGTCACTCTTTAATCGCCTTTTAAGGTGAAATGGGACATGGGATATTTTTCCTTATTTGAATTTTAATATGCTATCAAATCTCCATAAATCCATTTGGCCTTAAAAGTCTCGAAAGTTTGTTCTATTTCGTTGCTAAATATTATCAAGGTTACAATTTGTAGAAGGTCATTTCCGTGTTAAGGCTTTATTCAACAACGATAGTTTCCCTCACTGTGTCTTAGGTATAGTCATAGGGCTTATTTTCAAGTATAGCTAAAGTCTTTACCACCTTTTTCTGATGGAAAGCAAGAGCTGACCCAAGTTTCGGTATAGGCAATCTGTGAAGTCTGTGTCTGGTTCTTGCAAAACTATTGGTCCTTTATCCTTTACAGAATCCAGAACTGGTATAATTTTTTTCGATCAAAAAATTGAACAAACCTTTGCTTTATTGAACTTTTCTTCTGAAAACTGAATTAGCCCCTGCAATTTTCAAAAACCAGAGCCAAACAAATTCCATATTGTAGTCGATTAAAATACTATTAGCATTGGTGGCATTGAATACCTTGACAAAAATGGTAACTGCGTGTTGGTTTCTAGCATCTCTGGCTTCATCGTCAATTTAGAGGATTTGTTTCAAGATGAAGAAATATCGCCTTGTGGCATCGCTTTTCTGCTGCACCAAGCTGTCTCTGATTGCAAATAGTATTTTGTTGGAAAAATCGTTCCCCAATTTTTTGATGAGCCAGCAGATGTATTGACTGATATAGTGCATTGTGGAGAGATTCTTGCATTATTAAAAGATTCGATTAATGTGAGCAGTTTAAACCTGATTAATAAGATTCCACTCAGCTTCGTGAAGGATATCTCCAAATCTTTTCAACAAATGTATCAACAAAGCCCATTTGTGATATCGTAATTATTATTTTGAAATGGAAATTTCAGCTTTGTTCTTCTCAAAGGGAATTTCACTGCTATTTTTAAGTTGTTACCTGACATCAGGTTTCAGTTGCCAAAACATGACACTGTCAATGATTCGGCCGATGCATCTACCTTGATGAAGATATTATCCAACCCATTAATATTTTTTTGCCATCAGATAAAGGAATACCCAATATGGACTTTGATCCACCTTGAACAGATAAACGTTTGACAAGCAGATATCCAGATATTATTCAACAATTTTTGATCTTGAAGGACAGTTATCAACCATGAGAGTCACTATGAATATTTTGTACTCAGGAGTAGTCAAAGTTTATAATGCTTAGAAAGTTCTCTGAGCAATGTTTTCCTCCCAAAGAAATTAACATTGAGTGCCAATGAGATGAGTCAGAGCAGTAGTCACCTGTTCTATTTTTAGATCAACTTATCTATCACTGTATTATTTTGTTTTGAACTTGATTGTGAGCAAGGTCAGATAGAGCCAACGCAGCGTGTCAGGTGTCTTATGATTTATTGCGGATGTCAGGACCAATTCCATATAATGACTGGAAAAGTAGGCACGCTCTTTCTTGGTCATCATGTCTTCTTGATTGATTTTTGCTAGTTCATCCTCGACCCCGATGATATTTTCGTCGATATCCATACAATTTTTTATTTTTGATGAGTTGACTTCTTCATAAAATAGGATATAAGCTGTTTTTTCACTTAGCCTATCTCTTTAATGAGATTTTAAACTTCCATATGAATTTTGTTTAACTTCTTCCTCACTCACTTGCCTCACTCTATGGTCATTGAATTCAAACCATGAGTATTATATTTTAACATAGCTGACGTAGTGTCCGCTGTCAGGACAACCCACGTGACTAATAATACCTTTTAATATGTAAACTTAGCCACTGCTCCATTCAAACTACCCCATAGGAAATTCGAAATGGTGATTGAGTTTAAACCGCACTCCATAGTTGGTTCGATATTAAAATCTTTTGAGAACAAACATTAGATAAGGAGGTAATAATTTATAATTTGAAATTTTCTCAGCTCTCACTTTTTTGCTGCATTTGTCACATGAGTAAGCATTCTAATTTTCAAAGATTATCGTTTTGTTATGCTCCTTCAGAGACTCCGACAGATTGGACATGTTTTGAATCGTAAGATGAATGCTGTCAAATGTTTCTTCATTGACTGAGACGTTTTAACATTCAAGACATTTGATTCTATTTTCTTGGCAGCCTCCAAACAATTTCATCCAGAAGGTATTTCTTGGCAAAATTCCTTCCAAATTATCAAACAGCATATTTTTGAATTAGTCTACATCCATCTGATTGGAAGTTTCGACAGGCAATCCGTCGTATGTCTTGAAAGCACTATCATAAAAAGCTCTGTTTTAGTAAGGCTCGCGATCCTCTTTGAGATGTATAAATATTTTTTTCAGCTGAAGAAGCATATCTTCTTATTGCTTGTTTTTTCTTTCCCAGTCAGCTGCCAATAATTCTTTAGTAAATTGATCAATGTGAAACAGCTGCTGGAAAAGACTATTAGCATAGCAAGTGTTCTGGCAATTGATCAAACCGACACATCCCTTTTACTGATAATTCCGGAGTCTTCTGGTTGAAGTAAGAGTATTTTTGTATCGCCATTATTATTCATCAGTTTATTTGATAAAGAAAGCAAGAACTACCTTTGAGTTACTTTCTTTTTTAATCCGATAGCTTAGCTGTTTGTAGACAAATGAGCTTATCTGCAAGTTGTATTCGTAGAAGACCGAGAGCAGAAAATGAAGATACTCAAGGCTGAGCATGAAATTGCTCTATATTCCTTTTTCACAAAATATTAGGCAGTTGATAAATAAAATATTACATATTTTCTGGTTTTAGCCAATATTTCGAAGCCTTTTATTCATTTCGATTAAAAAGCGAGCCATTCTTTCTTGTCCTTTTTCATACAGTTGAATCATTTGCTCATTCTAAGTCTTTTCTATCAGGTAGCCAAGTTATTTCATGTTTTACGGGTAAAGACGACATCTCTACTCAATATTTTCAAAAATGGTTGCCCTCTCCTCATAGGTCGATTGCAGGTAGACTCTTTTCCAATATTTCTTGAATTATTTTAAGGCAAAAAAGCACTAGTCTACCAAGTGCATTTGACTAGTGGTGAAGCAAAACTACAAAGCCCCTTAGGAAGTTTGCTCCATGACAGAAATGACAAGCTCAAGCAGTTGCACGTATATTAATTATTAATCTAATCTTGTCCTTTCGAGGTCTTCAGGATCTTTAAATAAAATGCAATCCAACAATTCTCTTCTGTATTAATTTTTGAAAGTTCCAGAGACATAAACGAGATAGACTATTTTTAATGATTACAAGATATTTTATCTTTTTTCGATGAGTTCGGTCATTTTCAGCAAGGCACAAAAATTGAGTTTTCCCAGTTCTGATTAATCTTTATTCCAGAGAAAATAGTCTATCATCATGTTGAATAGGTATGGAGAATGTTAATAGAACTCAGGTAATTCTTACTCCATGAGAGACTTTTTGAACATTCCTCTGATATAGCCATTTTTATCAAACTCATTCCAATCTTCTGCCAAAAAATCAATTCCCTCTAGAATGATCTTACTTCTTGGGAGGTATTGAATTAGCTGTTACGTATGGAGGTACAAAGATTGATGAATTGAGGATTGCAATGGAACCACCCTGAACCCAATACTGACATCTGGTATCTTTGAATTCATCTTAATGTTTCTGTATTCAGCTTAATCCTTGACAAAATAGTTAACTGCTTCTCTGAATGCCTTCCTCTATACTTCTTACTCAACTGGCTACTCATTGAAAGTAAATAAAACAATCTAGCAAGGTTCTTTGTTGATTTTATTTGCCAGCTTACACTTTATATCTTTGAGAGTGTCGCCGTCTTTCAGCTCAAAAACTATCTTTTTTTCCTACATTACCATAGTCTTTCTATATGAATTTTATTCAAGGTATTTTTGGTATTTTTCCTTCAGAGCAAGGTTGATAAATTTTACTCGGTGGTCTAAACTCTCATTTTTGGTCGGACTCTGGAATATTCTGGTTTTGCAAGTCTTGAAAAGAATACAAGCTTCAGTCGAAGAGCATTCCTGCTTAATGAGTTGATTCAAAAACATCTCAAGCATTCGATCCTTAACTACCCCATTTGCTGCTCGAAAACATCTTTCTATCTATTGTGATTGAAATGCTAGCTCGTGTT
>Ga0100402_1000856_pt1 | contig 35592 bp, 35 predicted proteins | sample CryGeyme20150102_FD_80419 | JGI IMG/M metagenome (GOLD analysis project Ga0100402, IMG submission 80419) | Groundwater microbial communities from Crystal Geyser aquifers in Utah, USA - Crystal Geyser metaG 2015-0102 | ecosystem: Environmental > Aquatic > Deep subsurface > Groundwater | place...
CTCCTCTGTTCTGGAGTGGAAATACGATGGTTGTCAATCAGAATGTGGGTCTGACCACAGCCTACAACTCTCCCTATGGCTACGGAAACGATGTGATAGTCACCTGATTGTGTGCTTGATTATATCTGTTACTTTGCAATTATTCGATAGTTAAAGAAATCATGTATTTATATCTTCTCTGTCAACCCATGCCTATCGGCAATTGTGTGGACGGCATTCCTTGGCCTTTTGTTATTCCGTTCATTATTTTCACAGTCTACGGCCTTTATGAGTTGATCCTTAGCATATATCATTTGTGCCTTCATCCTTAGAAGAAAGACGAGGAAACGAGATATTGCAAATGGTTTTAACCAAACGTGCTTAAAGGTCTAACTAAAATAATAAAACATTTAACCGAATAAGGCTAGTCAAAAAGTCGACAAATCTTTATAGGGTGAATAAACGAGATTTGCCTACATTTTGTGAATAATTCAATAGATAGGAATATTATTTAGGAAGCTTGACTCGATTATAATGGAAGAAATATGTAAAAAGATGATTCATCGTAACCCAGAATATTAAATCAATAAAACCAGGAAGCTACTTTCAGCAACCAATGCATAAAATGGTTCAAAACTAGCCGCAAAGCCCGAAAGTAACTATCCTGGACCTCACTCTACACCCAAGCAATGTAGCTTTTGATGCCTGACTTCCCCCTCTCACAATTAATGGTTCCCGACGAGATACTCCAGGAGTGCATACAACTTTTGCTAAATTCATTCGTCTATATGTATATCTAATAGTAGCTAGGGAAAGGAAAGAAGGTGCATGCTTTGTAGAGCACTTGGCTAATGATGTTCTGCTTGTTGTAGAAGGTCGACTCAAAATCAACCAGAAGGATTTGGTCAAGGAGGGACCAATAGCTTTGTTGAATATTCCTTTGTCTAGGAACTAGAAAATAAAAATGACTGCCGAGACCCCTTGTATCGTGCTTAGAGGTTAGCGTAAACAACTGTAAAAATTTCGTAACGATGTGACCCGCCAAGATCGTGAAAAGAAATCTGCTTTCCTCAGTCAGTATCTATTCTGCGGATTAACTCCAGTCTATCCTTTGACAGCTGTCAAACTTTTTACGATTGGAGTAGGTAAAATAGTGTCTGATGAGGAACACTTGTTGGTTCTTAGGTCAGGATTGGTGACAAGACATTGTAAAGGTAAAAAGGAAAGTTCTCAATTAACAGCTGGATGCTTGGTTAGTAGTGCTAAAATCAATGAACTTATGGAGCTACCAGCCACAGGTGAAGGATAATGGTTCTAAAGCAGCTAAAAATGCGAACTGGTTGGTTTTCACATTGACGAATTCATGAGAATTGTTAAATTAAATCCTCAGCTCAGGCGTAGTTTGTAGTATCGCCTGAACATTATTTTCAACTAACGCAGAACTCTAGCCCAAAAGAACATCGAAATTGCCTCCGAATTCAACGAGCAATTCAAATTAGGCACTCAGACTGTCAGAAAGCATTATCCGATCGAATTCAAAGCTAGACCAAAAACAGCTCTAGCTGGTGGCTCGTTTAGAAGAAAATGCTAAACCACAAAAGAAGACAACTCTCTTGCTGATTTCATCACTTTTGACAGATATGATAAGATGATGGCCAGCAAGGAGAGGGTCGTTGTCACCAAAGCTAGCTATCAAATGGAGGTCAAATGCAGAACAATAATTCCTGTTAATTATGAGAAAAAGATCAAGCAGCAAAACAAAATGATGAAGTTGCAAAGCGGCAAAATACAAAAATTATCCATGAGGGACTCCAAAAGCAATTGCAGCAGAATAGACGAAATAAAGAAAAATCTCTTCAGAGTCACCCACCTTTTCGATTAGCCCATGGATCCCAACATGAACTTAACTCCTTAAATAAAACCCGACCCGAACAAGCCCAACAATCAGAGGACGAGTGCTCTCAAGCCCGAATAATTTCTGAAAGAAGAATATTTAGCCGAATATTATCGCAGGTCTACAGGTAGAATCAGTCTCAGAGATCTAGACATGGCGACACCTTCAAGCAATAAAGAAAATAGTCAGACGTTAACAGTTCCCAGTCATTTCAGAACAATTGCTATCTAATCTGCCAGCAAAACTGATACCAATTTTGGCTACAAAAGGAGAGGTCAAGCTTACGGTACTGTCTTCAGAAGGGTTTAGTGATTCATTTAAGTACTAATAAATTCACCTATTTGTAGTCTTATTGGCTGACATATCAATATCAATAATGTTCGATTCCGATTATAACAATTAGGCATGTAGACCTAGGTTCATTTGGCTCTCTCATAAATAAGAGATCAACTACGCAGACGAAAGTACAAAGCTATGCTTGCCAAAATTTGCCGTATCAAGACTAGTGTTGAGATACATTGCTACCCACCTCTATCGCTCTTCGAATTGCTAAGACTATAAATATCAGCAATCAATAAACTACTCTAGAGAAATTTACTAAAAAAATACAAATATGAGTATCTGACTGTTTAGTGGCTAGTTGACATTTTAGAAAGAAACATCGAAGAGATGCATTAAATATTGTGTGAGTGGTTGGAAGAAAGAGGAGAAATTGCACCTTAGAGAGTAGTGCCCGATAGTCTGGCGACTTTTCCTCTGGTCAGGGAAAAAGAATAATAGACCAAGATCAAATTAGAGAAAATAGAGCCTTTCTATAGAAATCAAGGGGTTAGCACTTCCAGAAAGTATATCGAACAGTTCATGAAAATTGTCAATATCAGTTTAGCTAACTACGTCCAAATGGCTCTCCTTTATCGCAAGGAACCCTCACATCAAATGATTGCTTCCTGGGCTGAAATTCCAGGTAATGCCTTTGTAACCATCCCAGGCAAACTAAGCCACGCCCGTACACATCTTCTTTTAGGTAAAATGCTTTCTGTCGACTCAGTCAACCAACTCTAAAGAGCCCAAATAATACTTGACCATTCAACAGAGTAATTTATTGACTGTCTGCACATGGCAAATTGTTCCTCCTACCGAGCTCGAGATCAATAACCCAAGCTTTCAAAATATAAAGCTTTACAAAAATAATGTACAAAACTTCTAATGATTAGCTTGATCATGACCAACAAAAACAACATGAAACTTGGGAAATAACAAACTGCACTAATGGGGTGTTAATTGATAAAAAACACGGTCAATGGCTTAGGACACGGATTTGGATATTTTAAGAGATTGCTGCTACCAGAGTTGTATTTGCTTGAACAATATACCAAATATCAAGAGGAAAAAAGATAGTTGGAGGAGATCACCAATTTGTATTTCGGAGATTTGAGGAATAAGGTCGAGTGTGCTAAGTAGTAAAAATAAATGGTCTTAAAAAGAGGTCTCAATGTTCAGTAAAAAACCAGAGGATGTAGATTTAGCGGCCAACGCGGTCTATTGGATGACATAGGCACCGCCAAGACTATAACAACTGTCACCAACAAGCGAAAAGAAATCAACAGTTCCATCATGACAGGCACCAAAAGCACCATAGATTAGAACAGATCTAGGAGAATTGGAGACAGTATTCTAACAAAAATGATCATTGGACATATTGAAGAGCTGAACACCTGTTATACCAAGTTTAAAAACAATATCGGAGCTGGATCTTATTACAAGGGAATAAAAGCCAAACACAGCAGAAATATGACATCTACAGCTCCAACTACCCTCAGGAAACAAAAAATAACACCATCGAATGCCCTAATATCACATTAAGAACTCACTCAAAGAGTAGAAAGGATTAAATAAAACTAACAGCTCTCTAAAAGAGACACAAGATCAGCCAAAGAAAAGCTTCTTAACATGAAAAAATATAATTTAGTTGAGAACACACTGGAAGAATATAATGAACCGCCTGTCATTTGCCAACTATAAAAAGAAATCGACAATGGCAAACAACTAGTCAATATGCGTGATAGCGAACAAACATAATATGTCCATGAATAGCCTGAAATCAAGAAAAGATTCCACAACCTCACGAAAAAAACAAAAATATTCGTGCAAATTCTCCATCTCAACAAATAGGCCCTTGGGATCAAAAAACTGGTTGAAAAAGTTGACCTCCTAAAGAAAAAATAATAACAAAAGCAGAAGATGATATCTAACCGGATCACGAGCTTGGCCACCAGAGATAAAAACTCCGAATTCAACAATATGAGTCATTTTAAAGTCATCGCTTCTGAACTCATGAAACAACACATTAGCAAACAGGCCGATGAGGACCTTGATTGGATGTAGAAGAAAAAAATTATTGAAGCCAGCCATGCACTAGGTGAGGACAGTATAAAAACAATCAGGAATAAAATTGTATACAAAATGGACCGAAAGGAAAGAAGATCTGATCGTTCAGATCTCAATTAGGAAGCATTCAAGCAAAAATTAAAAAGGTTAGGAAGTACCAATTTCTTTCTCAAACGAGTACCCGACGTCAAAAATGGGAGTACCGAACGACCGAGTAACAAAAAGAAACGTGTAAGTGCAAATAATTACCGTAGAAGTAAGGTCGAATTTACCGATTTACCTCTTGAGATTGATATAATTTGAGTCAGAGTGTTTAGAATACTTTATTATTCCTTATTGCTTTTAATAACAAAATAAACAAAGCCCATGACCGACATTACTAGCTACCTACGCAAAAATTCTAACAAAGGATAACTCAGGACAGGCAACGTCCTGGTGCAGAACATGCGAAACAACATCCAATAATTGAACAGGTCGATGAGTAGCATCGAAAAGATGATCGCCCAGTCCAGAAAAATCATCTTTTAATCAAGATAAAGCAGCATGAATAAAACCATCAACATCGAAAACAAACCCGAAAGTCCTTATAAAAGCGTGGTGATTGGAGTATCTCCTAGGGTTGAACCTCCCACCATAAAAAAAAAAGCTCATCCTCCAACTCCTAGCAACATCGAATCTAACCCTGCCTCTAGAATCAAAGGTGTAGCAAACAGCCGTTCTTTCGCTTACACTTCAAAATTCAGCAAAACAGCTCTTGAGCATCAGAACAATTTGATCAAATATCAACCTTAAACAGTAAAGAAATAAATCTAGTTGAGAAGAAGTGCAGTAAAAGAGGAGAGATTATCATAGAGTAGAAAAGATAGTGAGTCAAAAATGGATGTAAATGAGTCCACCCCTCCGAAAAAATAAAAGAAAGATATAAGACTTCAAAATACTCCTGTTACTGCCCCTTATGCAAAATAAGTCAATAATAATAACGAAATATATAAATTTTCTCCACAAAGGACATCACAATAACGAGCTCCACCTCCTTCACAACCAAAATAAGTCAACAAGATCAAACTTAAACCCACACCCCGCAACGCCACCAAAGCTGACAGAAAACCATACATCAAGCTTTAGACCAACAAAGAACCAGACATGATCAAGATTGAAGATGATGGGTATTAATCTGATCCACCATAAAGCCAATCCTATGTTGAACAGCAGAGTTAAGACAAATCTGTCAGGTTTAAAACGGAGTATGTAAATGAAGATTCTCCTTCTTTGATCAATCGCTATAGCTTTGGTTCCCCTACTCCTAATGCGAGGAGCTAGCAGAAAAAGACAAGTACTCGAGGAAAGGTCAAGTTGAGACTTTTTGACAATGAATCTTCTAAAAAAGAACCTAGCTACAGAGATCAAAAGTTATCAGGTGTATAATTAGCCATCGACACTCCTCGATAAAATCGTCAACAACTCGTCAAGCAACTCTAACGCCTCTAAACAGAGTCTTCAACAGAAGAGGAGCGCAAGGCCAAGTTCATCCTCAAGATCCGGAAATACGGCTTCGTTTAGAAATATCTTTCCGAGACAGAAGTATGGTCCATCTATGACTACCTCGTTGGTAGCCACATTCCTGAGCTGAAATGGCCGATATACATAGTTGACGAGGTTTACAAGAAGATGAAAAGTAAGAAATGATTGACTGATATGTTTCTTTTTATTTAGACTGGTGGAATATATTAGAAACCAGTATGCTTCAATAACATTTAGAACAGTGCTTCTACATCACTAAACCTGTCCGCTAACCTGTAAATCTCGATGATTGTATGGAGAGGATCCAAACCTAGGTCGAAATTGTTTAGGCTGGCGATGAAGAGATTAAAATTGTAGAAAATAGGCTAACAAGTAACACCAGACATAGTTATTAGTTTGATAGAATTTTCAATATGATCAATCAAAAAAGAGCACCATCTGCTTCCATCAAAACCCGTATAAAATCCAAAAAGAACACATGTACTTCCCAGGAACAAATTTCCAAATGTCTGAGCGGGTTCTAATAATTTTTCGAAGGCTTCGTTTACCCAGAATAAAAGTAAAACATCCGTAGGACAAAGAAAAAGCATACCACCAAACATTTTTACCTAGGCAATCAAACTACCGATACAGAAATCGAGGGTAATTCTTAGAAAAATAAATTTGAGGAAGAGGCGTAGGAAGAAAAACAGATAAGAAAGTTAGAGAAAAAGCTGACCTATCATCGGAGGATGAAACAGAAAATAACGCAACGAATTTAGGGTATCGTTGCTTAGAATTAGTAGAAAAAATTGAGAAAAATACAAATGCTTGACAGAGATAATGAACTATCAGTTGATAAGGTGCTCTGGATGAAGGGACAAACATCTAAACATGCACCGAAGATGCAAATCATTCGCTCAGGGTTGCCCGTCCGACTCAGAGAAGTTGATGCTAAAGTCAAAACCGCAGGAAGGACACATTTAGAAGACCAGAAAGCCAAGAAAGACCGAGCGTTTTATAAAGTTCTCCAGAAAAATTGTTAAGTTGTGATGGCAGACATCGATCTATATCTGTAGAACCAACAAAAATCCAAAAGCAAAACCAATAAACGGCCTTCAACTTCCAAAATGCGACCAACCTACCTCAAATAAACCTGCAGCGCCCTCATGAAAAAAGGAAGACTTGTTGACAAAGTACGAAAGTCGATGGATGACGGTGAGTTCTAACGTTGGAGAGGCAAGTGTATAGAATTATAACAGAGTATTGATCACAGTCGTCAAAATAGTAGAAAAATCAGCAAGGGACTCAAAGTTTTCGCAGGATATTGTCGCTATATTGATGGCAAATTGACCTCAGACCAGAATAATCTCGCTAGCATGATGAAAAATGGAAGTACGAAGTAAGTTGGTGGTGAGTTATACAATTTTTGATTTTTCCTTAAGTGATTGCTGTCAACCTAACTAAGCTGTTATTAGGATATCATGGCCTTTTCTAGGAGGCGAGGGGGGTAGTGAAGTAGAATTTATTTAATTCTATTGATGTTCCAATTGCAGTGCCTTGATTAATTTTATTATTATATAAGAGGCAGGGCTGGGCATGCTGGCTGAGGGGGTTGCTCGCATCGGATGAGCTTGGGGAGCTTTATAGAAATTAATGATAGTTTAATAAAAGAGGAGGCAGGGGTAAATATGATATACTTTTAAATTTTGTGCTCCTCATAAAACTTTTATTAATGTCGCTTGACAAGAGCATCTTGAAACAACAGCCTGTCCTTCTGAAAGCCCTCGTCTCATGCCTTAACCAACTAATCGACTAGACCCCTCTTGCTCTTGAAACGGCTTCCATCTTTAATCTCAAAACCCCGCCCACCATAACCATCCATGACTACATCGCCCGTAAGTCTATTCTAACCCAGGTATGATCAAATACATGAACTGTTCTTGGACTATCTTCATCTATTCTTTGTTACTCCTCGATCGTGCTCAATAATACAATCCTGAGTTCGTCATCCACAAAAAAAACATCCACCGACTGCTTTTGGTCAGCAACTTAGTGGCTGTCAAATACCTCGATGATATGTACTATAAAAACTCCTTTTATGCGACAGTCGGAGGAGTCAATCTTAAAGTTTTGAATTAGCTCGAACTTCAGTTTCTGCAATTGATCAACTTCAATTGCCATTTTGACCAGGACACCTATCAAGCCTACCTCGATCGGATGGAACTTTTCGCCGAAATAAATGAAAGCTCACTCATCAAAAAAGAAAACCCCGCCATACCACAATCCAAAAGTATCTAAGAAAAATCCAACATATGCTAGCAAAGGATAAGACGTTAGGAATGCGAGGCTCGAAGCAATGAGACCTCTGTAGATCGCATGCACCGCTAAACTCGCTGTGCTGAATTGTGAAATCCTTTTAATGATTATTTAATGCTATTGTTTTTGTCAACATAAATAAATTCATATACTGTAGTTTGGTAGTATTACAAGTTATCTTGGTCGATAACTTTTTTGCACAAATATCATTATAATTATACTTAGAAGATCTCCAGCATCTCATCTAGGGCCTATAACATGATAAACTCATATACTTCCATTTATAGCTAGAGTTTTATCTAAAGGCCATGCTACTCGGTCTAGTACCAACTGTGAGGGCTAACCGCTAACTCATTTTATAGCATTGTTATAATCCGGTCTTCATTTTACTAGTGCAAACGCTCCATGTCTTCCTCTGTTAGCACCAACTGCTTCTATTCTATTAGGCCACATTTCAAAGTCACCAATTTCTAGAGATCGGCCAAGCATTCTGTGTAAAGAGTGGGAATGTCCTCAAGTACAAGAGAACGTCTGAAATAGACAACATGCTCCCAGGGAAATGGCTCTCCTTTGTCACCAGAAGGTCTGTGATCCTCAAGTAGTCCAATAATGCACTAAAAGACGCAACGATGGAAGATTGTGATGGCTTGTCGCTTGGAGTAAGGATCATCTTATTCGGGAAATTCCTTGTTCTCGTAGAACGATTACTCCCACTCAATGAAAATTTCGTTGGAGATCAGAGGATCATATTATTCGTCGGGAATCTAGAAATCTCTCAGAAATTTCAAATACTATTTGGGCGTGAATCCTTGATTTTTATTTAGCTTGGCCATTACTTCAACCTGGATCTATTTTTTATCGAGGAAATTAAATAATTGTGACGCATATGATACAATTTCCTAGATCTCAAAAGGCACAACCTCAGCACTAACAGGCGATATATTATGAGTATTGCTGTGCCGAGGCTTCCGATTCACCACAATATCTGATCTTTCGGACAAGCCTTCAATTTTGAATATTTATCTGAATTTCAATTCTTCAACAATTTAAAAATCCTCTTATTTAAGGTCATACTCCTTGCTTTGGAATTATAAACTTTAAGCATCTTAAACCATCTCGAATTATTTGAGATCTGACTCTGTGATTTTGGAAATTGGAGGTAGCTACGGTTCGATAATAATATCTATTGTGTTTTAGCGCTTTTCGTCAATTTTTATCAGCTATATAAATAGTTAGTGGGTTAGACCTTCTATGATCTAATCGAGAAGAAGACGCTCCTTTTTTTCTAAAACTATGGGATTAGTGCTGATAGCTTAATTGGTTTTAGTTGGTTAGGTTTCAATTATTGGAGAGTGAGTCGGACTAATCTAGTATACCTCAGGACTAACAATTACTCCCTCTTTTATTCTATTGAAACAAAGATGCTCCTCTTCCTCTCCGATATCCTCAACTTGTGGAACAGGCTTTTTAACCACTCTAGCAGATAACGAACTTTTTTCCTTAGGTTCAGTGTGCTCTCTGGCTGAAGTTGATTTTTTATGAGAATGTTCAAATATACATGGTTCTATTTTTTGTGTTTGGAAAAATTATTTTCTGATCAAAACCCGCTTGGTCAACCGTTTCATCGATTCAGAGCTAGAGCTTGAATTTTTAGCCGTTTTATCCAAATGATAGACCTTACTGTACAGAACGGACATCGGACCATTCTAGGAACTCACCCTTCTCAACCCATTCTCCTGCTTGATGTCCTTGTAAGTATCAATAAAACTCAGGTAACCTTTCTTGATATCTTTCCTTGACTTACTCAAAGATTTTATTTGCTTATCGAAGCTGAATTAGGTTTGAGCTTTGAGCTTTTTATATTATTGGCTGGTGATGGCTCCTTGGTTGTGGAGTTAATGAAGTTGTTTTAGATTGAATTGAAATTCATTTTTTAGTTGTTCCTGTTTGAGTTGAAGATAAGACATGCTTGGGAATAGCTAGTTTGTTAGGAACTAGTAATTACGAGTATTCGCGCTCAGAGGTGATGATTGCCTCGAAGATGGATGCGGTACTTCATGTAAACCTTATTCTTAAAGCTCAAAGTGCTCCTCTTCCATCTTTTTGGGGCGACTAAGATATTCTTTTTCTTCTTCAACGATCTATTCATATTCAAGATAAGCTTTATTTTTGAGGGACTTCCCCTGCTCATATAGTTTTTCAACCTCATTTTTTTCCTCGGCAAACAGCTCTCTCTTAAATTTGGGAGAATAAGAGGTCGATATCTATCTTTCTTCTGTCTTTTTCTTCTCCCTTTTTTGAGTCTTTTGTGGTGATTTGGAATTGCAAATGTTCAGCTGTTTGCTGTTGCTTTGGTTCTATATATTTAAGTAAGATATCTTATGATCGGATGTGGCTAAATTTTTGAACACTTGCTTGTAGAGTCGATACTCTCTCCACTTCCTCTGAATAAAGATGACTGAAGATAGAAATTTCAGTTCCAACTATTAAAAATGCGGATATTCATCCACAATTTCCTCCTCAATATTTTTCCTCAAATTGTATCTCTTTTCATTGTTGAATTTTTTATTCATAAACTATTCCTTCTGTTTCCTCTGCGAATAGTGATTTGACTAAAAATAGCGAATTTCCTCCATATTGAAAAATGTAGGATTATCCTCAACAAAGTAGCGATACTACCAGTTATCAATAATTTTGATCTTTTCGTTGCTGGTACGAGATTACTTCGAATTGTGGCTGTTGATCAGACCTGAACTATTCGAGGGTATGTTTATGCAGGAACTGTAGTCTATTTCGAGTAAAGAGTGATTTTTCTTCGGTTCTTTACTGGTGGATCCTTTACGACTTTTGCTGCGATTTTTCACGGCTGGCCTCGGATGGTGAGTGGGATGGTGAAATTGTTGGGTCGTATAGGAAGCATCATATTTGTTGATTGGATACTACTAAACTGAAAATTATTCCGGTTTTTACATTTAAACTGATTTTCTTTTACCTGTTTTCTTTTTCTTTTTGGGAAAAGGACCAATCTGAGCAGCTGAAATGGATTGTTTCTTTTTCAGAAAACCCTTATCGAATGTAGTAGCTGCTGATGCGCTAATTTTGCTCTTATCAAGTTGAAAAGTACTCTTCTTTCTTCTGTTTTTAGATTTTGATCTAGACTTGTCACCTCCTTTGATATTTTTGGGCGACTTATTCTCCTTCCCTTTCGGTTTCAACTGCACAACCAAATTACTAAAAGATTGTCTTTTATGTTTGACCGAGTTCTTCTTTGCAGTCTTTACATTAACATCTTCACCTGCACTCAGAAAAGAAATATTTGATTTTTTCCTTTGCTCTGCAATTTTGACCCTTGCACCATCTTCGATATGTCTACTGTTTTTGCTCATTTTCTTGCTGTGTGAATTTCTGCTAACTAATGATTATCTCTCGTAACGTTTTCCTGTTGAATCAAGGCTCAGTCTTTTGCGATTATGATTTTCACGATGTTCAGGATATTGACTTAGTGCAGATTCGACTCTTATATTTCTGAGAGCTTTATGCATGTGACTTTATTCATGATTAAGCGAGGAAGCAGGTCGAACTGGGTGATTAGCAGGATGATTTTACTTAGACGCATGAGTAAGCTAAATGGGAAACTAATCTAGATGACAGGAAAGGTACTGAGATTTTTGAATATTTTAGATTTGATCTGTTTGATTTGTTTACCCTTCTTAGGATGTTTCGGTGATCTCCCTTCAGCTTTGTTATGAGGGTTGTTTCGTTTCGGTTAATTCATCTTATAAGATGAGTTTGAATTGCTAAGATATTCAATATTCACAACGTCCGATATTAAATTTAGGGGAATAAAAATAGTGGAAATAGCAGGGCTAGACCCTATGTTATGAAAATGGGCACTACAACAATCGATATTTGATAAACAAATAGGATGGCTACACTCGGACAAAAACTTCCAATTCTATATGGAGGTCTTAGTTAGATGTTCTTATCCAGATTTCCCTCCATTATTGAAAATGGAACCAAAAATTAGGAAAGCCAAAAAAGAAACAAAACGTCCTGATCCCAAACCTGAGATAACTGACCCCATCACCAAGGAGGTTGCCAATCGACATAAAGACATCACTGAACTTGAAATAATGTAGCAACCTCTCAAGCAAATCACAAAAAATGCCAAATTATGCATGTAAGCCTGCCCTAAACTCCAAGCCATTACTTTATCTGGATGTTCTCTTGTTTATCTAGCCAATATGCCTGAAATAGCAGAGTTGATACATTTGGACCTATCTGTCAATGAAATTGCAGATTCAGAGCTGAAGTATTTGGACAAATATACAAAACTCAACTACCTCAGCTTGGCACAGAATAAAATCACAAAGTTGCAAAGTATTAAACTGTTATCACCTCTAACCAATCTGAAAAGAATAGAATTGATCGATAACTAGATCGACGGATTGCCTGACTACCATAGCGCAGTTTTTCAAGTGTTTCCCAAATTGGACCTATTGGATAGCTTTAATCGTGAGGGCAATGAAGTCGAAGTGGATAATGAGGACCTGGAGCTCTAAGATGACAGTGATGATGATGGATAAGATGACTAAGAAGAAGATGAGGAAGAAAGCTCGGAACCTAAGAAGCACCAAAAAAAAGAAAATCGACCGACACAAAGTTTTGATAATGAAAGCTAAGATGAGGATTTTGACCCCAACTAAGAGAACGAAGGTTAGGAAGGTGGCTAAAATGTGAGATTCGGTATTGGCAGCAGTTCAAATGAGGACGACTAAGAAGAAGGTTCAGAGTAGGAATAACCAGATTTTGATGATCCCTAGGAAGAAAGCAAATCTTGATCCCCACCTTTATTTACAAATCAATAGAATTATTTTTTCTGATAGTATTTTAATCAATAGTATACAAACAATGTATAATGAGGTTTGTTTAGATGATCACTGCACAAATAATTGCCAGAAACGTGAACATTGCTCCATGTGACAACTTACTTTGCTTACATTTCGCATTCTCTCTTCTTTCTGTCTTTCTTACTCTTGTAATTTTGCATTAACTTCCATGATCGCTTTCTAATCTCGCAGGCTTTCCTATCCAGCATAGGTCAGCAAAGCTCTTAGGTCATATAGAGTAGCCTCTAGATGCTCGTTGCGTTCTTTGAGAATTTTGTTCTAAGCAGAGATAAGGATTATCTTGGCTATCAGCATTTCTCTCTGTTGCTGTGGAAGTCTGTTGCCGTTGGAAGATGGATAATGGATCGAATGGGTAACGACTAGATTGTGATGGAGGTTGAGGGATGTCATTGTACTTTTGAAAAAGAATTATTATAAGTTTTCGAGGGCAAAATGCATAAATAGTCAGGCTAAAAACTTGAAAGTAAAACACAATAAAATTGAGTGTGGTTAATCAATAGTGATAATTAAATGAGGTCAGAGGTATTCAAGGTAGTGTTGCTTGTATTATGCTGTCTTGCGTTTGAAGACTGCGAAAGAGCCTGGAATTGGTAAGTCAGCTCCAGATGCCCAAGAGCAATACTGTTTGGAAATAAAAGCTGGATTTTATTTGATCCATTCTCGACTCATGGCCACCAAACTCCAAGAATTCAAATCCGTATAATCTCTCTCGCCAACCGTGCTCCCTAAATAGTTACTCTGAGCATCGATCAACTAGATGCTTGGATACCATTTTCCTTCCTGGAAATGTTTGACTTCTTTGGTGATTTACTCATCATAAGCCTTGAGGAAATCTCTTTCACTACCAGATAAGATCAGCACTCCTGTAGTTGTTAGATACTTGTTGGCTAGTCTATATGAAAAAACGTTTCGCATGAGCTGCATTTGATATTACTAGAGATAGTCGGTGACGATGCGCTAATCATCGAAGTTGAAGCTATTTTTTTAACTTTACTCCAAAGGAAGGACGACTATTGAGTCAAATTGCTTCCCTTCAAATCTATTTTCAAGTTATTGATAATTTTTATTTAGATAGTATTCGTGATAAAAAGTTGGCTTGGTTGGCTCCTTAACCTCCTCAATTTCAGTTGAAGACGACTCTTCCTTTATCTCACTCTAGCCCTAAATAGCTGGAGGAGTGACAAAAATACGAGTGATCTCCCAATGTTTGTTAAGAGCATTGTGCATGTGAGTATAGAGGGGATTTGTTGCTTAGGCAAAGATGAGGATATTTTTGCGTTTGGTCATAATTCTATGTTTGAAGTACTTCGTCATTCTGATAGACCAGTTGACGAAAAACTTGCCAATAGATTTGACTGTTGTGGTCAGACCTTGGGACATTTTTGTGAATGAGCACAATTATAATACAAATGCAGGAAGATAAATCGAGCCCTTAGAATTGCAAAAAATAATAGAACAATAATACAAGTAACAATGTTAACTCTGCAGCTGAGAAGGAAGAATAGTTTGAAGTATACAAGTATCAAGTGTCAGGCAAGACCCCCAAATACATAGATAACCTTCGAGGCCGTATCTACAAAATATTTTCGAAATCATAACACTAGTTCTATGAGCACATCAAAGCCATCAAACAGGGAGACCAGAGATATGGTCTCAAATAATATTTTCCTGAGTACTTGGGCGTGTATGAGGAGAAAGATTTGATCGGTATGACAAATCTCAAAAAATAAGATTCCGTCATTTCAAAAGATGAAGATGAATAAGGCTTACCGAATAAAGGTGATCGAGTTATATGGATTGAGCACATAGCCAAGAGAAGCACAGACAGTCCCCAGAAAGACAGAAATTTTCTTTGTCTCAAAAACCTAACCTACAGGTATTAGATGCCCAACATTCTGGATATAAAATTAGGTAGGAAAAAATTCAAATAGAGCAACATCAAATTTGCAAAGTCTACCACCGATAGTCATCACTTCAGAATCAACGGCATGGTTGTGCACCTTGACAACGGAAAAGGATATGAAGAGTGTTTCGTCAGTAAATATTTTGGGCAGAAGATAACCGAAAATTAAATTGAGCAATACTTGGCCTTGTTTTTCTTTGATGGAAAGACAATCAATATCAAATTGCTGGAAAATATCATTTAAGAGCTGCACAAAATGATAGCAAATTTCAAATTGTTCAGAGGGATCAATTTCACGAGTTCATCTCTGTTCATAGCCTTCGATGAAAAAGATCACAGGAAATTTTCCCTCAAACTCATAGACTTCGACAAGTATGAGTTTGACTAGAGCATCGAATAGGACACAAATATATTGAAAGGGCTCGAAAACATTCTTCTTTTCTTCAAAAACATCATAGAGGCCGGATCTGAGCATGAATAAACTATACTTAAGAAGTAGTTGAGAATTTTCCAAGAAGAAGTGGAGATTGTTCCATAAAACAAGATCGCCAAGTACGAGAAAGATGTAGAATATCCCAAAAAATGATTTAGCTGGTGATATTATTGATCATTTCTTATATCCCCCTGATTTCTTCCTTCTGGCTAAAATAATATAAAAATTTGAGTAGAAATGGGAGATTGCGTTTCGGTTTCAGATGGTTAAAGAGGCCCAGCAAGATAGAACAAATTACCTGTCCTGTTGCAGAAAGCCAGAATAATACTAGAGCAACAAATAATGAAGCGCTCCAAGACCCTCCAAGAACAATAGTTCAGCCTTTATCAAAATTTTCTCAAAGATAAATTTAATCGTAGTCTAACAGTTTAAAAGGCAATTATAGGTAGAACCGTTTACTGCAAGAACATCAATCAAAGTACTAATGATTAAAACTTAGTCTATCTGATATGTTCAACTTAATGCAAAGCTATCCTCGATCGCAAAGGTGCAATCTAAAGCAATATCGAAGTGGTGCAAGCATCAATGCAGACTTTGGTTTATTCTGCTTCTATCTTGAAAGAAGATGTGCTTTATGAGCTTCAGTAATATATGAGGTCTTATGGTCAATTCAAATTTCCCAACGATAACGATATCAGACATGAGTTGGTAAAAATACATAAAAAGACAGATCAGGTGACTTTCTAGATGGAAAATTCCTTTATTTTGGAGTTCTGTGGGGTCCATAATATCGAAATGACAAAAATTAATGAAGTTGGGCATAACTACGGGTATTCTGCAGGTAGGCACACCATACTCCAATGATATCATTGCTTTGTTTCCGAGTATTATAGATAATTAATATCAACAACTCTCCTTGAAGATATGTAAAATACAAGAGTTTCAATCACGATTTCAGTACTTGGGCTGCTCCATGAAGATCTGAGAAGGATCGTTGGGATCGACAAAAGCTTTGTAGTTGAAGTTGCCATTCCTGACATCGTTGTACATTCCACTGTTTTGTATAAATACCTCCATGTTACGATTGTACTTTCTGACTTCTTTTATCCAGAAGCTCAAAAATCTGATAAAAGTGTCACAGCCTCCGTTATTGAACCACAACTTGAAGTGACAATTTCCAGGAAGCAGTCCTTGATTGGGAGGTGTACTTCCTTTTAGATAAGTGGTTCCAAAGATCGGGAATTAGACCTTTTCATCGTATAATGTGGCAAGAGGAATATCAAAGGACCAAAAATCTGCTGTCGGTTTATTACTGACGAAGATGATTCTGTGTGTGGTGAGAAAAACCTGAGTCAAGATATATTTACAGTTCCTTTCAACTCTTTTTTCCCCAGGCCATCTATCTTGACCTGAAACTCAATGTTTTGCCTGTAAAGAAGGAAGCGTTCGCCATTCAGAGCGTGAGGGATGCCTTGATTATTGACGGGAATATTGAGAGTCATCTAATATCAGATTTTATAACTATATGTGCAGGATAAGTCAACCTTTCACAGTAAATTGATTTTTTGAAGAAAAGAACAAAAGATAAAGGGAATCTCAGAATTTTTCCAGAAAATTGATATAATATAAATTTGTTGTTGACTGTTGATAAATTACTTTTGATAAACCGCATAACAGAACAAAAAGTATGATCTTTAGATGACTGGGGGAGCATCAGTGGGTTGGACCAGCACGAAACATTAAGGAAAAATATATCGTATGTGTTTGGAACTCAGCATTTATTATGTGCAGGCAATGATAGAAGGAATGATGATGATATCATGGTCTAGCTTTTACTTACCCAAGATTCATCTACAAAAAAAACCTTGAGAATATTGATAGTTGAGAGTGTATCATGGCTAAATCATTTGTCAAATCAATCATCCCTTATTTGTTTTTTGCCCTAGCGTTATAGCTAATGTGATTGTTGACTCCTTAAGTCAAACTTATGTAAACCACATTATTATCAACAAAGAGTTTGAACGTGTTATATGATGTCCAAGTAACTGAATGTGACTCCCAATAAAACTGTCTATAATTAATTAAGCTTATAATTTCAACAAGATGAGCGTTCAAATACCCGAGCTTTTTTCGCAAATCAAAATAACAGTTCAGTAATACTACTCGCGCCATCATAAATCGACCATGTTAGTGGCAGATTCCTTATAATTATTAAACATTCTGATTTGCTAAGCTTCGGATTCGCCATAAGAATTGTTGACTTCAATACTGGGAGGAAAAGCCACGAGCAACAAAATAAAACAGATGCTGTTGATCAGATTCACAAAAAACAAAACAGAAGCCAAGTTTATGAGAATGTATTAGGCAGAAATAGCAAAAAACGAATTAGATTATAGAATACCAACAGGTAGCCCGAATAAAATGATGAAGGATATCCACCAAAGTCTCAAAAAGATCGAATAAGAACTGAAAACAATCAATAATAGCATTGAAACCCTTACGATAGACAACCCACCCATGTAATACGACGGTGTAATGTCGGGCCAATAAATGCGACTAGGAGTGCTTCTGAAGATGCTGATGGAAAGTTCAGATCTGGATTTGTAGAAAGAGAAAGATTAGATGCTTTTCCGCATTGTAAGTTTGAAGTTATTTAGTATATACTATGGGAATCGCTTGGCATCATTTTGAACAAAACACAATACATCATCGAACTACTTCTCGACCAAGTCTAAGAACAACCAGAACCAGATCCAGGCACTCCTTCTACAAATTCAAAACGTTCAGCTCTGTCTGAGTCTGTAGAAATATACAAGCTAAACCAGAAGAAAAAGTAAATTCTGGAGCATAGAACCAGAACCATATAAGGCAAAGATAGACAGGTCATCAACACTATCCGTTCTGACTATAAAGTCCGTTGTCGTGATACTGGTAAGGAAGTGAAGACTGAACCCAGGTCTCGCTGCTGTTTGGGCTGAGAATGTAAAAGCGTTATAACCAAACTGATTTTTCACAGCGAAATAGATATTCGTTATTCAGTCCGACAACATCAAATTTCAAGAAGCATTGAGTAGGGAAGAATGGGAAACTCTTAAAAATAAATAAGATCATAGAGAAATTTTGCGTCGATTTTGCTAGATTCTTCTGAGTGACATAAATTCGAACATGGTCATTTTGGGGCCTGAATTATTTTTCCTCTTGAGGGGAGAGGAGCATGATGGCATGCTTCCTTGTTAACTTTTGTCGGAGGTGGAGATGAGGTCCAATCTATCATGAGCAGTGATGGCCTGAACATTCATGGATAGGGGCTTGCGCCTAGGTGATTTAGGACATACAAGCTCAAATTGCTCCTATTCATGCGAGTAGTTGGAGGTGGATGAGCTGTGTTCTGAACTCATTGTGAGATATGCCCTTTTTATTATATTGGATGGTTTAGAACGCACTTAAGGATTACCGTTGACCAGTGCACAGTAAATGCCTTAAAATAGCTCAGAAATCATATAAGTCTTATTCCTCTACCTTCCCGTAAAAACTTTGACCTCATAAACCCACCAGTGGAAACTCGAGCTTATGCTACTTATTATAGCGCCTGTTTCTAGGATTTCTCCATTCTAAGAAATAATCTCGAGTCAAAATAACATCCAAAGCAAATGCCAGTTGATCCCCTCTCGCCTCAGAGTTATATAAATGAGTAGTCAAATAAAGTTGAGAGAAATCGATAGCTTACGCAGTATCATGGGAGGTTGTCTCAGATTAACAGAACCACTCAACTTACCCAACGATTCTTATGATATCTACCCTCGAAGAAAGATCAAAAGCATGTCTGAAAGTTCAAGTGAAATGTCGATGAGATTTACACCGAGATTGAGTATGACAAAAAAACAAATCATGAGCTCTAATTTCGACCATAATGCCTTTTTGAGGAATAGCAACCTCCATAAAAGCAAAAGTTTAAAGCCCAAGGATAAATTATGTGGAAATATCGTCACATCACAAGCAACAAAATCGTCTTTTAGACACGCCATTCTCAAATACAAAAAGAACTACCATCCAACCAACGCCAGTAGGGGAAGTCGCGATACCTCCAACTAACACGTTCGCGAACCTCGTAAAATCCGACTTTTCAAACAGTAGATAGTATAGGAAGGATAATTTCAAGTCTAACTCCGTAGAATGACTATCTTGAGTCAAGTTATTGCCTAAAACACCCGCAAAGAGCAAATAATGATGAGGCAGAAAAGCAAAAGTAGGCATAAAACCGTCATGTGATTGAATCAACTTTGCACTGAGTGATAGATAATATGTGTGAACTAAAAAGTCAATATTATAGCCTATCAGATGGAAATATGCCGGATTACCTTAGGTTAGTCTTTATAGGCATAGCTGAGGGCCCATTCATGGTTAGGAATGACCCAAGTGCAAGGCTATTTGCTGAGTCGGAGCTCATATGTTTCAGCTTTGAAGGACAAATATTTATGCTGTTTGATGTGCTAAATGTGAAATTATCCATTGTTCTATTCAGACATCCCTCCAAGTATGGGCTCCAATCGCCATTCTTCAGGATAACTTGATTGCATCAACTGATGATGTTCTCGATTGTAACTCATGTAGTGTTCAGTCAGTGCATTTCTAATATATATTTTATGTCCTCTGCTTTTGCTTCGATGCGATCTGTCGATACTTTATCTCAGATACAGCTCCTCTTTTTCAGGTTAAATGCCTTAGAAAAGCCAGCGTTGGTTCATTCTGAAGTTAGGCTCATATAGGATTATCTAATTTTAATTTAATCTTGAAGCATTAGTGAGATCTATTGCTTTGCTTTTGTCTGTGCAGAGAATGAAACCTGTACCTTTGAGAGCATCGACATCCACCTATTTTACTTTCTTCAGTAAAAATTATTGATTTGTTTCTCGCTCCATGAATTAGTTGGACTGTAGTATGCCATCAAGAGTGAGAAAGTTTTCGTTATGATCACGTATTCTAAATACTCCAGGTTTGACCTCCTGTATGATGAAGGTCTGCTTTTAGTATAAACTGCCATGCTCAAGTTCAACCTAATAGTCATCACTACTCAAACTAAGATCAGTCCTCGCATGGATGATCATATACTAATTCTCATTTTCATTCTGTTTGAACAACCATAAGTAGTTGAGAATATTTGGGTCATTATGATTAAGCTCTCCCCCAATAACTTGAACATGATCATCCTCCTATAATTTATAACTTTTGAGCTCCTCCCTCAGACAAAAACTGTTGCCGTGACATTCGATCACATAGAAATCTTTTTGACTGATATTTGATCTATGAACGAGAGGGATCGTGCGTTGATTGAAGCTGAGAGACCGCTTGAGTAGTTTGTTTATATCTTTGATCATATGAGTATTAACTTACTTAAATTATTCTATATTTATAGGTTTCTTCTTTATGGGAAATATTCTTAGCTTGGCAACCGACCAACTCGATGACCCTCACTCAACCCCCGAACTCAAAATAACATTAGATCTGGATAAACCAGTCTATACCGAAATCAAACAATTGCTGCATTGGTCACTAGCATAAATTCGCAACATTTATGCACCGTTTCGCAAAAGAAAAAGTTCACCTTTGCTAACCCGCTCCTAATTCCTAAGGTTTCTTAGGCTAAGCCGGATCTCTGCCTTCCACATTTATGACTGTTTGTGCGAGCAGACAGAAATCAATGCTTTTGAGGTGATGGCCATCCTCGTATTAGCTTCCTTCACCACATATACATACAAGATCCAATGTAAATATGGAAATAAGATAGTCATGTTTAACATATTTGACTTGTTTTCGTCGAGGACGCTCAAATTTTCAGATTTGATGCTGATGTTCAAATCTGTAGTCAGAGGGTTCTGCCTCCTTACAAGACAGGCACTTCCTGACATTCAACTATTGGAGAAATACGCTCAAACAGTCTTCATGAGGGCCGATCTAAACAATGACCAAAATCTTGAACTGACATAGTACCTATTTATTTACATTTAGAATCATGAACTGGGTCTAGGAGAACAAAGATGCCCTTGCACTGTTCAAATCTTTTGAGCCGAAAGATTATGGAAAAGAGTAGTACCACATATTCAATTTATTCGCACCCTACAAACAGAGCGAAGCTGATTTGCTTTTAGCTAGAATAAGAAAAGTTCACTACAACTAGAAAGTCGATTACCAGGATTATCAATTGCTGAAAATAGAAGACAATGTGATGGCTGGCAAATAAAATCTTAGCTTAGGTCTAACTAGATAAAAATCTATTGGGGGCACCAATCTTGAATTAAATAGGCCCAGGGAAATATCTTCTCAATTGAGCAAAACCGCATCCAATTTGATCAGGTTTCAACGTAGCTCAACTAAAGGTCTCTTTGATAAAGCTCATAACGTCATGACTCCTAAGGTGCAAACTCTTGGCAACTCTGGCATTTTTCCTCAGATCCCAGCCCGAGGCGATTCTTCCTTTTTGGGCACCAGCAATTCAGGTCAAAATTTATACTCCAGCCATGCCGCTACCAGCAAATTCAGCAATATCATTATCATCGTAGTTTTTGTATCTATCATAGAAAGGCAGAACCATTACCAAAAAGGACATTTTCGATCTTAGAGACTACTTCTAAAAGTTGTCAGGAGGCAAAGAGTCCATCCTGATTGAAGATTTTATTGAGTCTTTCAGCCAAGATAAATACAACCATATGAAAAGTGTTGCAGCCTCGCTATATAATTTTTTAGATGAGGATCAAAATGGAAGAGTCACTTTTAAGGAATTACTCATGAAAATATATCCTAACCTCATGCCGCATCATCTGAGTGCCATCGATCGTTGGTGCGATTAATATGCTTCGAGTTTCAACCTCAAACAAAGATCAAGACCCAACCGCCGTGCCGACGACAACAAGAAGCGAGTTTTACCAAAAACTTGTCTTAATCGCTTCAAATAAATGTTTTCTTTCTACGACCGTGACAGAAAAGGCTTCATTTCTCTTGAGGACATGCACCGAGTGCTTAACTAAGTCTGTACGGAAAATTAGATAATCTAGCTCTTTTAAGAAAGCGACAAAGATGGTGATGGTAAGTTAGACCTTCATGAATTTGCCAACGTGATCCTGCCCGCCGATCTTGAGATCTAAGGTCTGCAGTGACCGATCTCTTCTGTTGATTTTTGTGTCTACTTCCTGAAATTAATTGTTTAGTATTGATTACAATTATCACGATGTTGACATGCCGCCATATAATCATAATATCAAGCTTAGAGAATGATGTAAGACTAAGGGGCTCTGGCTAGGATGGATGTACCCACTGGATCGATCTACTTGCTCAACCTAATCAAAGTATTCCTCAAGGGGCCAAATCCTGACGTCTAGCATAAAATGACCCTCTTCAATGCAGATCATTATCTCACCCTACTTGCTGATCCGGAATATCCAAGAGAAATTATGGTGGTTTGCTGCTCAGCCCTTAAAAGTGCACTAGATAGACGTGCCTAGTTTATCGAGTCTTATACTTCCATTTTGGGCACGGTTGAGGCTCTCTATCTAGCTTGTAATGCTTCGATGTGCAATTTGCTGGAATTGGTGCTTGAAAAAATATTTGAAGTGTATCTCGACGATGAAAAAAAGTTGGAGGCTTTTGAAGGAGTCACTGAAAGACTAGCTTCTAGTTCAGATATACGCCTATGCTAGACCAATTTGCGAGTGCTAAAAATTGCTCAAATGCTTGTTAGATCCATGGCAATCCCCACCCTCAACAATGAGATTTGCGTAGGCTCTCTATTCTGCTATATAAAACAACTATACTATACTCAACACAACAAATCCAACGATCAGTATAATCCCAATGGCCGAGGTTTCAATCTCTTACTGGAGAGCATGCATGTCAAGGAACTCAAGGAACCTCTGACACAGTATATACTAATGCAGGTCGAAATAGTCAAATTGCTGAAGGAAATAATATAAAAAGTAGAATCAGATGAGGATGAATAAAGTATCGTACCTGCTGCCTATCTAAGAAACAGCAAATAATTAGAGACCCTCTTAACTAAAATCATTTGTACAACTGCTAACAACAAAATTTATGGAGATAACGATACAGTAAATGAATTCAAAGCTGAAATGCTTGAACTCTTTTCGGATAATTTTATGTACCATGTCAGTTAACCTTTCCTGGTGGCTGCCATCACGACTGCGACAATCTCCCAAGTAACCTAATTGACAGATCACTCCAATAATATCGTTTCAGCTCTGCTTCTGCTAATCTAAAGATCAACAAGTTATCCTGATTACTCACAAATTTTTTATGGTTGTACACAGGTTCTTATTCTCAAATTATTCTAGCTTGTCTCAGCTCAGGCTGCTTAAAGAGATGCGCTTGAATCAGATCCCGAACATTTTGCATAAATTGCTGATGATTTCTGCAAAACACAAGAAAGTCAGTCTTTGAAAGCTCGAGCTGGATCATTGATTTATAACTTGTGCATGTTTATCGATGGGAACCTGACCTTTGTCACTAATTTTGCAATTATAGCATTGTATGATCTTGAGAGAAGAGCTGTCGAAGCACTGGGCAAAGGATAGATAGTCCGTCCTGAAGTCACCAACTCTTAGGGAGCCATGAAACAGCTATTGACCCTATGGTCGATGGGAGCTTAAAGTTTAACATAAACTAGCTTGATCGTCCTCTCATCTATCTCTGACTTGCTCAACAAAAGAGCAGAATTTGATAAGGTAATTAAAACCCATCTGAAAGTAATGCTCGGGCTGTTCAGACATAGATAGACAGTCTTGGCCTTCTTACCTCCTATAGTCCTATGCAGGTACGTACAGATAGTTAGCTATTTCTCATCTCCAGGCTGTTTGGATCCTTTCGTTCCTTTGTTTGATGTACATCAAGGAGTAGCTCACGCATTGCTCAAAGCTCTAGACACACTCATTCAGTTCCATGACAAGAAAAATGTGGATATGCGGACCTATGTCTCTTCGATATCTGCCAAAATTCTCCTCCTCTCTGATAAATTAACCCCTTTGCTGGAATCAACCATCATTTCCAGACCTGAATTGCTCTTCTGCGTCAAGTAGCGCCTTATTGAGAAACTAGTCATCTGGCTATTGCAATACACAGCCAACTCAAATGTCTTCGCTAGCAACAAAATAAGCAATCTATTGTGTAAAGTCATTGAACAATACCCTATTTATCTCTCCAAACTAGATGAATCAGTCTATGAGCTGGAGTAATAAACCTTAGCACAATACCTCACTCCACTCTATCGATAATTAGTCAATGGTTAATAATTATCAGCCGAGTAATGCGTAGTGGACGTAGCTGTATCCCATGCTTAAATCTTGAAAACATCCCTCAACAAAACCATGGCAAGTGATTTCATCAAAATAGCAGTAGCAGTTGTTAACAGAAATAAAGGAGTGCTCAATAAATGTTTGGAATTGTTTTCGCAGTTGTTGGGAACAGGTCACATGAAACAATATCAGGATAAGGCAGCATATTGTAAATTGAGAGAGGTCAATTTATGGGTTGCTGGGGAAGTACTAGGGTATATACAACAATGGCTCAAAATGGTTTAGGAAAGAGATGAGAATATTTGGCAATTGGCATGCTTAGTGGAGTTGCTACTGGGAACCTATGAAGTTACGAATGAACCTATCGACCAGAGATTGTTGGATTTCTCAAAATTATTCTAACTGTGTATGAAAAGTCACTCTCGAGTGGTGTATATCAAAGCACTGATTGTTGCTTTCCTCTTGATGAGACTACAACCAAATGCTGAGATTTAAGGCTGGATTGCAAATCGTACCCTGCCATCTGTCATCCCTCCAACCGAAAAGAACCACCTCTGCATTTATATTCTCCGTTCCATCCACAACTTCAACATGCCAGAAACCAAAGCTAAACTCATCAGCTACGCTCTGACTTTCATGATTCCTGATCACAACCTACAAAATTATTTTGCCAATTACTAAGACCGAATCCACGTTATTGGATCAAACACTGATGAATGTTAAGTATTTGCTTATCATGCGATCAAAGATATACGGCATCCTCTGGCTTGCTGGCCTACTGATGTTTTTGATGAGTTTAGGCTAATGTTCGAGAAGGAGAAATAATGGTAGAGCATGAGAGTATTTTTGGGAAAAGCAGAAGAAGAGAAGATGCGAATGGCTCTGTCGACCAAGTTAGTGGGATCAAACGCTCGGAAGATAGTAAAAGTAAGACCGATCAAATTGTGATGGCTTACTTGTTGTTTATTGATCTGAATATACTGATTCAGTAAATATATCCATTAATGAAGATAATTAAGCCACTATTATAATTGTCCTAAAATATTGAAGTGAATTAAGCTATTTTAAGATTTATGATCATTTGTCAAAAATGTCGTATTAGTCACTATTATTCGACAGAATTGACGACAAGACTATCATATATGTTTATCGCCTCTTTGTATTGATTGTCTCTCTAAAAATGACTTGGATTATTTGGTTGATCAATATTTTATAACAATTTATTCTTGAAAAACAAAATGTCAGAAGAGTCATCTTTTAATGACAGCTTAGGTTGGGAGTATTCACATCCTTGCCCCAACCACGTCTATGATTCTGTATCAGAAGAAGAGCCACTATTTCACAAAAAAACCTAATTTGTATTAGTGAGAGGAGATAAAGTGGAATAGGACAACAAGGAAGTCGGGCTAGAGGATATGATTGTTGCGGAAGAAAAGTCTGTTGAGTCAACAACAAAAGGAATCGATCTCCCTGATATTCCTGAGAGCTATCACAGACATCAAAATTACGATAAAGAAAACATCAAGAGGTGGAGCAAAAACTTCCCTGAATATTTGTGTAAAGACATCATGAACTTTTTGTGCAAATATTTTCAGATAAAACAAAGGAGCAAACATCAACTTGGTTCTGAATGTTCGGTGGAGCTGAAACATTTTGCTTATTTCTTTGTCAAAGGAAAAACCCAAGGAAAAGGCAAAAAACCAAATAGACATCTAACAATCGAATGTCTTAATCTATTCTTGCTTTACAAAAGTGGTAATTCATCAACCAGCTAATTTGCTCTCGCATGGAAATAATCTCTTGAGCAAAGCCTCGGAAAAGAAAAAGGAGCAATAGAAGAAGAAAGGATAGTAAATTTATCGAGTGAGTTGAGATCTTTAATACTCAACTAACTCAAGGAAGGAATGCTAATTTATGCCAAAAAGAAGTATGCAAATGTTACAGGTGGTAATGGTCAATATTGCATGTACTTCAGGAGATTCATTGAAAATTTGGAGGAGGAGAGAATAGAAAGGAGGTTCAAAAATTGAAGACCTCTCTCCCAAGAACTATTGTGGGAGAAAAGAGATCGAAGTTACTAGCTATTCAACAGAGGCGCCAAAATTGTATTGAATTAATACCGTTCTGTATACGGTATTGATTTGATACAACTTCGGCCCCTCTGTGGGTGGTTAATACCTTCGACTGATTCTTGCTATTGGCAAGAATTTTTCTTTGATCTTATAAATAGTCTTGGATTACTCTTTCAATAATAATGATATCAGTACAGTTGATAAGTTATAATATAAACATCTCCAACCCTCACCAAACCCCTTTCTTTCAAAAGATTCATGCTATTCTAGAACGACCAAGTACGCTTTCCGTTAGCTTCTCTTCATGCATCATCACCTTCACTCGTTTGTTCAACTTCTTAGTCCAGGTGTGCGACTGATCCGGTTGCACATACAACTCCAATTCTCGCAATCGAAGCAGGTCTCGGTTGATGACGTCGGCCAAGGTGTCAAAGGCTTCCCAATTATCAAATTTATGCCTGAATTGTGGTCAATGATACAAGACGCGAAGTGTCAGGTGATAGAGATGGTGAAATTTTGCAATTTCGTTGACAAAGTTAGGCATTTATCCCGAAATAACTGCATAGATGCATACTTACTCTGAATCGTTCATATTCTTACAGCTTGATAAATTCAGTCAATACCGGCATCTTGAATAATATACTATTTACGCTGAAATAATACTACTCATACATCTGAGTCTCATATTGCTTACTCTAAATCTTATCAGAATTGTACGCCTGCATTAAATATCAGGTACACTAAGAATAAAATGATATGGTACTGTGTTGGTGATGCTGAGATGGGAGATGCGGAATTTATCCTATTCGGGAATGGCCTTGAGGTCTGTCGTGATGTCGTAGTATCCATATTTGCTTATCGCAATTTATCTTACCTACATTTAAGGAGCCAACCCACCGAATAGAGCTCTTTAGAGTTTTTATAGTTAGCTGCAAACCCTCTCTGCATCAATTTGGAACTGCCTCAATGGATCTTTGTTCAAATATTGCTCTCTGTATGTATTGCTGATCCTAAGCTCTTCCTCCAAACCTCCAGAGTTGAATCCGATTAGATCCACATCCTTTCGGTCGAAGTACATAGCCTCAATCACATCCACATAATTGGAATCAAGTCCGCTAACAAATGCCATCTCAACTAACCTTTTTCTTCTCTCCACCATCTTCTCAAATAAATTATTTTCGATCTAGATGAACCTGTTGATGAAGTTGCGTAGTTGTTGCTGACGATTGTTGAATAGATTGTTGACTGATGAGATGTTCGACTTTCTGCATTTTTCATGACGAAGGCAATAGGAGCAAGAAGAGTTGTCGCAGATGAGTCCTTGAGCTTGACAGCTGCCATTGTCACACAGATAGGTGGCAGGGCTGCCTTCAGTACATCTGAATTAAGGATTCATGGTGCGGAATCTCGTTTCATAATCTTGATTAGGAGTGGGCATATTGGAATGCCTCCAGACTTGGGATTCCTAGTAGTTGATAACAGGTTAGTAGTTATTTCTTTCCTCCATTTGGATATTTGTACCAATAAAATAATAAAATGCGTACTAATTGTACTACATGTAATATTGAGATACGACCTTAGAATAAAAATGATCGAATTATTAGGATCAAGAATATGTGGAAGGATGATCACTTTTTCTCAATATTTACTTTGCTGTCTTATATTACTTGATTGTTTTCAGGTTAGATGGTGATTTATTGGCTACGATTCTTGAGGAACTCACTCAGCAAACCAGCACTAGTCAACATAATTCCAACAACAGCTGTCAAGTTGAATGTTATATTGAACAGATACAAATATGCTAAGAACCCCACTAACACAGCCACATAACCAAACGGCATCATACTTGATGGTTTTTTGACAATATTTGCCAAAAATACCAATAACTGAGCTAAAAAACCAGTCACCACAATACCCATCAAAATCAGCATCAATTTCAGCGTGAAAGCTTAAGCGTGTAATCGATATGGAGTGAAATTAGCGAGCAGACCAGAACTGGCCATAAAACCCATGTGACTGTAGTGCATATTGACGAAAGGATTGATTCGCTTGGATAAATTATGAATATAGTGCAAATTGAATGCTTGAGCTAAGGCTGAAAAAACCATCAGTCCTATGTAAATGCCGAAATAGGCAATCTTATTCAAAAGGTCAGATTAGTCCCTCCCAAAAAGAAATTCAGGTTGAAGAATCAGAACTACCCCTGAGAAACTAACCATGGTCAGAACGAGACTTGCAAAATTGACGCATTTCTACATAAGCGATGAGTTGTACTTTCTCAGCAAAGGCTTCGATAAAGAAGATAAATATGGGTCCTAGATTGAGAATAGTGACGACTGTGCTGACTGGCAAATATTGCACACAATAGTAAACTGTTGACCCTGACCCCACAAAGAAAATACGCGTGATCACCTGACGAAATGCTATGCATAAATAGAATGTTATTGAGTTAAGATAAGATATAAGGCGACACTCTCATTTTTTTGAGTATTTGCAAATTGATCAAGAAAAGACTGAGCGAACGAATGAACAGCATGTGAAAAGGAGCCATCAATGAACTACCCATTTTGAATAGCACATGATTAACAGTTAGAAATATGCTTCCGGCGATGATGTAGAAATATGCAATGTTAGGATACTTCTCGCCAAGATTCATATCGGCTGATTTATAAGTTATTATGATTATTAACAACAATACTAACAAAAAATCAAAGAAATCAGCTGCACAGGTCCATAGGTAGACTATGATATTAATTCTAGGCTGCTCCCATCTTTTTACTGTTTCTGAGCTACATTGAAGACCACGGCTCTAACTCGTCATCTTGGGATTACTCAGTTCTCACACTATTCTTGTACTTTTTACTTTCTATTACCTTCACATTGCTATTTCTCTATCTTTTTGTACTGTTCCTCGAGATGTGGTTGCGTGTGTAGAACATTGAAGAGATCATCATGCTATGAGCCTCGACTGCCATCTGATTTTGTTTTTGCTGATGACTCATTCTACTGATTCTGGATATGATTCCATTTTTATTCCGATTATTGATGAGCCATTTCAGCTAATGACTACATTCTTCCTTCAAACTGTTAAAATTAATCAAATCCTCATTAACATCTCTATTATGCACAGCATGAATATACTCCACCTTTCTATTGCTACCAGCAGTATGTGGTAGATATCTTTCCCTTTTTCTCTTCAATTCCTGTTAGTACATGTTACTTCTTCGATCTCTTACATTTTTGTTTTTCTCTCTTTGCTAACGATTTGTCTTATTCATTCTGATCAACTCGGTCATGTTCTTTTTGGATGACTTGCTAGGAGTGAGGCTAATGGGGTATTTTGTTTCATAAGCAGGTTATGTGGTGACCCTTTTGTTAGAGAGCGATGTTTGGGAGTGGAGGAAGGCGAGGAGGTAAGAAGTATGTTAGTATTGGGAAGTCGAAGGCGTTTTTGGAGGGTTACTATTTGTGTCGCTAACTCTTAGGAAAGCCAAAGATTGTTTGACATTGTAATATAATATATGTAGATTTTATCTATCACCTTGTTTTTTAGTGATGGGAAGTAAGAAGATAAATAGAATGAGGACTGTGTTTATAGACGGCTATTTTTATTCTTTTGGTTGCTTCAAACATTTTGGGCAATTATATCTCCCACATAATAATTATCATGAATCAACTCGAGGTATAGATGACTGAGCGTCGCTTCTACAACCGTAGAGCATCGTCCAATATCACCCAACAATTTGTAGTTCCTTCCTCATTCAGGATAAGCTCAACTTAGCTTAAGCTCAGAGCAGGATAGAAGAACACATCAAACTGTAGCTGAAAGAGAAAAAAGGCAACGATTCTGCTAACATCATCAACTGCCTGTCCAACCACTTCATATTCTACAATCTCAGTCCTCAATAATTGTACTTTTTGTGCTTAAATAGGGAAAATGTCAAGGAGCACATGTTCTACTGTGAGGTCAAATAAGGCTAGCAAGTGTACAGTTTTCACGATTTCGGCACCTGCTTCTTTATCGTCGAAAGAGGATCTCTCGAGATGGTGTCAGCTGATCACGAACGCCGCAAAATCATCAAAACTAACGATGGTAAGACTAATTTTATCCTTAGGATTTGGTTAATTAGCTTTATTGTATCATAGCTAACGCAATAGCTAGGTGACAGCTTGTGAGGATTGTACATTGTGGGTCATCGATAGACTGACCTTCAGACATGCTGTTGAGGAAATGATTGTCCAGGAATACACAGAAAACAAGAAGTGCTTTGAGACTGTCAGATTTTTTGCCAACCTACGGCCTGACCAGAAAGATATAATTGCCTCTTCTCTCATCCGCCAGTAATACTATAAAGGTCAATCAATTATCCAGTAAGGGGATCCAGGCTCTATTTTCTACTACATCAAGGAAGGAAATGCATCGGTCTACAAGGGCACTCGCTTCCAACGCCGCTTGACCAAAGGCGATTCGTTTGGCTAACAATCTCTCTACTACAACACCATGCGTCAATACACCATCAAAGCTGATGATGACATGGTCTGCCTACTGCTAGGTCGGGATACTCTCAACAGAATTATGGGCGATAACATCTATGAGGTGACCTTCAAGAATTTTATCAGATGGGCATTTGAGAAAAATAACATTTTGAATCAACTTAGCAAAGAGACTCAATAATAATTGTTAGATGAGATGAAAATCAGTTCGTATAAAGCTCAAGAATCAGTCTTCAGAAGAGGTATTGTCGGTTTTCAGAAGTTGGTTGTTGTCATTGAAGGTTCATTGAAAAAATTGAAAAGTGGAAATGTGGTCGCCACTAAAGGTCAATGCTATGGCTAGTAATTTTTGAAAGATCAGAATAAAATACTAGATGACTAGATCATCATGCAAAATTATGGAGTAGTTGCATAGATCAGCTAATAAGCCTTCAGATAGACTGTTGAGGGAAAAGACTATAATTCATTGATTGCCAGAAAAAAAGTTGAAAATGAAAGTATCATGGTGAAACTAGAGATTAAAAATGAAACAAAAACTGCTCTTGATAAGATCGATCTCGCTAATTTGGAGGTTCTTGCTACTCTGAAGACTGAGGGACAGTTTGGTCCGCTTTTCCTAATCACTGATAGAACTTACAAATATGTCTTGAAAAGCATCGATAAAGGCTCAGTAGAATAGTACGATGTGGTCAAATTTGCCATAGAATAAGGCACCACTCTTGAAAGTGTAAGCTGCCATTTTGTCATTTCGATGGGCCGAAAATTTCAAAGCCCCAACTACATATTCTATTTAAACGAGCACATCAAAGGAAGATAGTTTTATGACATTCTCAAATCAATCGGACTTCTTTCATCAGAAGACAGTCAGTTCTATACAGCCACCATCATCCTCATCCTTGAGTATTTTGCCGAAAAGGGAATCATCTGTCGAGACGTCAAACCTTAAAACTTCATGGTGGATCATGCCGGCTATCTCAAATTGATCAACCTTCCCACAGCCAAAATTTTAGGAAAGGACTAAAATGGAGTGATGAAGAAGACCTCTACCATCATCGGCACGCCACACTACATGGCTCCAGATATCGTGATTGGCAAAGGGTACAACAATATGGTGGACCTGTGGTCGCTAGGTGTATGTCTCTATGAATTTTTGTGTGGTGTTCTACCCTTCGGTGACGCTTCCGAAAGTGCTTATGAGATTTATGAGGAAATCATGCAAACTGAGCTAAGATTTCCTTAATTTTTACATGACAAAAAGGCAAAGAAGCTGATCGAGCAATTGTTGAGTCATAACCCAACCCAAAGACATGGAGGCTCCTTCGCCAAGCTAAAATAAAATCAATGGTTTGACGACTTCAAATGGTAGGCTCTAGTCAGTCGTAACGATAGCAAGTTAAGGCCACCAACTATTCCAATGGTGAGATAACAATCTAGCTCATAAAATATAAACTTAAAAATGTTGGATCTAATCAAAGATATGGAGAGCAAGAAGTAAGCAAAATAATACGAATAGAAATGGTCAAGTTTTGATCGTATTATATGATGTTGATGTGTTGATGCCAATGATGGATCTACAAGTAAAATATGAATAGATGTAGTATGACCCTATTATTACTTGCACTGTATTGACTGTCTGGCATTGGCTGCATATGAGTGATAACAGTTATCCTATTTTTTGAAGTTATTCTGAGCTATTATGACCATGATATAGCATACAACTGCCCATATTTAGGCTATGAATCAATATACTATTCAATCATGATATATGCTACCAATGCCCTCAATAACAGAATCCAACCCCACGGACGATACTCATAATCCTCGCCTAAAAGAATCCTCAACTCAAACTCTGATCTTCACACTAAGACCATTTTCAAAGCAAATCCGCAGCCACCGGAATAATCCGATATTAATGACAAAAACCACCTCCAGAGTCGTAGGTAATCCACTGGAGGATGGAGCAGCAATAGCGATTGGTTGCAGATGTAGTTATAGTTAGAAAGGAGTCAAAAGGAGGTGGAATTTTACAGGAAAACTATCTAATCATTGACACATTTAATCAGCAACAGTCACCATAGCAAAAATTAAACTGTACTTTCTTCATATATTGACTCATTTTCAAGCAACTCTGAAGATAATACTAGGGGCAGCTTCATAAGCCCTAAAAATATAAATGTTTTTCATCGACAACAGGCCTAAATTAACAAACTCAAAACCAACCCATAAGATATCAAGACTGCCAGAAGTCATGTGTTACTATCTTCGAAATCTTTGACTAAGAAATTTGACAAGAATATGTTGAAGTCCAAGGAGAAGTAGAATAGATAGAAATCTAAGATTGAGATTTATGAGAAAAAAATAAGAGAGCTGGATAGACTGATCAAAAAGTTGTTTCAATATATCTCGTAAAACACAATAATTGATAAACATTAAGATGCTTAAAGTCAAAATGAATAAAACAGAATGTTGAGTCCAAAAAATGAAAGAGTAGCATAACTGGAGAGGTAAAATGATCTATTAAGGAAGCAACTTCAATACCAAACATAAATGAAGTAAAAATTGTAAAAAGAAGTAAGTGATCAACTGGCTGTTCTGGAAAAATATAAGGAAACAGTTTAAAAAGCAGAGAGTCGGATCTCATAAATCTAAGCCATGTACAACAATATGCTCTTACATAGAGATATGGTAGACCAATAAAACACCTTCCTAAAAGCTCAAAATTTGAAATATCAAGGGTAACTAACCTAATGCAACCACTAACGAGATAAACACAAGCAGTGCTAAAAAAGCTATCAGATGAAGATGGAAGATTTCAAGGAACTAATCGCTGAGGCTGAATTTTCTCGAGAAAGAATGTTGGCTCAAGCTGATCGAGATCGTGAACAACTGTAGGGGGAGGTCGCAAAGCTGAGGTAGGTAAATGAGGCAATGGAGAGAGAGCTGAGTATGAGAGAGGATATTATTTGCAAACTACAAGAACAATTTAGAAAAATATCCAACTCCAACTGACCATATCTTTGATTTTCATTATCTAAATTAACTTTCTATTCAGATTATTCTACTTTCACAAACGAAAAACATACTTTATGATAGTTAGCAGTTCAAAACATATTTTTTGGCATTTACTTCAACATATTACATTCACCCATCAAGCCTCCTCAGAAAATATATGCTTTATCTTATCTTTCACCATGTTGTCAGCCCTATGCTCATCATTAAAATTGATACTTATGTTGTTCTCGTTCTCTTTAGCATTGAGGTCGACTTTCTTGAACTCGTCGTAGAGCACTCGGTTTGTCCTGGCCTTACGAATCACCTGCACCAGACTGATTACCTTCATTATATATCGACTCATGACGATCGCCAAAATCGCAATGTCGTCGTCTTATAGTAACTATCTGTAATCTTTTTGGTTGTCTTGACTTGAGATGAAGAGAAAGACTAAAGTAGCAGCAAAAAGGCACAATATTGCCATATCAAAGATGTTGCTTTTACTTCGACATAGGGTTCCTTAGCTGATCAGACGCACAAAAAGGCTGAATTAGGATGTGTGGATACAGATCAAAGGCGAAAAGGAGGAAGAGGACGAACTCGAGGAAGATGACGAAAGGTGTACGAAAATGGTTGGGTGAAGTGAGAGCAATTGGTATGATAGCGATTGATAGGGCGAGTTGGCCCATGAGAAAGAAGAGATAGCTTTTTTTGGTACGAAATGCTGTCATTTCGTACTTAAGCTGCTGCCAATCCATAACTTTATCTGATATTATATCACATCTATAACTATGACAATAAACCAACATGAAATTTCGATCATCGTTAGATTATCTTTAAAATGGTTTTGATCTCCTCAGCTTTTTTTTTAGCGTATTCCCATTCTCTTGTGTCTTTTCGTCGTTTATACAAATTTCCACAATTCCATTAAATGCACTTCTCGAAGTCTAAGCCTCTTTAACCTTAGCATTGCCTGCAGGTAAACTAGCTTTCCTACAATTTTGATCTGATTTTTAACATTGCATCATCTAAGCATTATTGACAAAGAACAGCACCTTTCTACGGTCTATGTCGATGGTGTTGGTTCACCTTTGATTTCTTTTTGTTCTTTTGGTAAATGTTTACTGTTCCCCATTCATCCAAGTCAACCAGTGAGATTAGAATTCTCCTCAAGGCAGGAAGGAACTGTCTATTGTAATAGTAATCCAAATCCAATTTAGCCCTAGGCTTGAAGAGCATGTACTCGAAAACAGGTATCGCTCTTGTCTTCAAAGCTCCACTACCTCGGATAATTACGAATTTGAGGCGTTCACCGTATTTGGGAAGGATCATCGGGTCAATTAACTCTAGTCTTTTAGCTGCTTCGGCATGAGCTGGAAGATATTTGGGTTTATATTTCAACAATTTAAC
>Ga0100402_1000861_pt1 | contig 35517 bp, 24 predicted proteins | sample CryGeyme20150102_FD_80419 | JGI IMG/M metagenome (GOLD analysis project Ga0100402, IMG submission 80419) | Groundwater microbial communities from Crystal Geyser aquifers in Utah, USA - Crystal Geyser metaG 2015-0102 | ecosystem: Environmental > Aquatic > Deep subsurface > Groundwater | place...
ACCAAATTAAGCCCAGGTGGACTACCATAGGACTCAGGAGTTAGGTCTCTCTCTATTAGGTCGTGTGCCTATGCCTGCTTCCTATCCACACTATAGTCTCTAGTCATAATAATATTACTCTAATATTCATGAGTCTCCACACTAGCTTTTTACGTGATCTCAAATACCAGGTACTCAACTGTGCGTCCACGATAAAATAATCACCTCCCCCTCAGCTCCTGTGAAGCATAAAGGAAATTGCAGGTGGTTTACATGACTGTCTACTAGCTAGGTATGGGACGCCATACTCTAGTATGTATTTGCAGAAGACGAGGCAACAACTAAGGCAGTAATGTACAGATCTTAGTGTACTTTTGTTGGATGTGTGGTCCTTCAGTAACAGTAATAAAGGCGGACACACCGATGGATGGCTGCACAGTGCATTTGCGGTCAGTTCGATCGAAGCGGATACTTCTGTATAAATGAAGACCAAGACGAAATAGATTCTCTCTAACGTTTTAATTGTTATTAAATCTCCTCACATTGGGGTGTTATTCCTGCACAACCAACTAATGAAATATTCCGGAGAAGTTCTGTTTTTCTGTTGGACTCCCAAAAACCCAACGATTAAGTATTGACAGACAACTGTGTTTGCTTTATTATCAATTTCTTTCCCCATACCTCTTGACAGTTTTTAGAAATCAACATCGAGATCAAATGTGTGGTGCTGTGTCTCGCCGACTCCACTCTTAGCATATTCTCCCACTCTCTTTTCGAAAAAATTGGTCTTTCCCTGAAGACTAATCATTTCCATCCACTCAAATGGGTTAGGGGCGTTGTAGTGCTTTGGGCAGTTGAAGGCAATCAAAAGACGGTCGGCACAGAACTCAATGTATTGGCACATGAGAGCCGAGTTCATTCCAATCAACTCGACAGGAAGAGCGTCTTGGACAAACTCCTTTTCGATCTCGACGGCGTTGCAGATAATCTCAGCGACACGCTCTTGTGGCAGCTGGTTCAGGAGCTTGGAGTACAAGAGACAGGCAAAGTCGCAGTGAAGTCCTTCGTCACGACTGATCAGTTCGTTAGAGAAACAAAGACCGGGCATCAATCCACGCTTCTTGAGCCAAAAAATGGCGCAAAACGAACCAGAGAAGAAGATTCCCTCGACGGCAGCAAAGGCAACACAACGCTCGGCGAAAGAAGCATTGTTGGCATCACACCACTGCAGGGCCCACTTGGCCTTCTTTTCGACGCAATCGACGGTTTCAATTGCATGCAGTAGGTGGGTCTTTTCTTGAGGATCCCTAATGTAAGTATCAATCAAGAGGGAGTAGGTTTCGGAGTGAATGTTTTCAACGGCAATCTGGAACCCGTAAAAGCAGCGTGCTTCCGCGGATTGGACTTCAGTGGCAAAATTCTGGGCCAAGTTCTCGTTTACGATACCATCTGAGGCGGCAAAAAAAGCTAGGACGTGTGAAATAAAGTGCCGTTCGTTGGATGAAAGAGCTTCCCAGTGCTTCAGGTCTTCGGCTAGATCAATCTCTTCCGCCGTCCAAAAGGAAGCTTCGGCCTTTTTGTACATCTGCCAGATCTGTGAGTCAAGACGAGAGAAGGGATTAGTAAGATGATATGGTAGGAAAGGTAAAGAAGTGAACCGACTATTCCTGTCGACTAACACTGCTCTGGTAACCAAACAACACACTCTGATCAATGCTCACCTCGTTATCTTCAATGGGAAAGAGAACAAAGCGGTGAGGATTCTCCTTCAGCAAGGGTTCCTCTACGTGGTGACCCATCTCTTCGGCAATCTTGTGATCGGACTTCCAGATCTGCTTAATTTGAGTGGAGGCTTCGAATTCATCGTCACTATCATCTACGTGGTGAGTGTGTTCGTAGCTGTGAAGACTGTTCTCCGACAAAGACTTGGTAGGACTGGTGGTAGGTCCAACAAGGATGGACTTCGTGGGTGTGGTAAAGAACTCGGTGGTGCTTGATGGTTTGTTGTTGGTGGTTACGGCTGCTGTGGACTTGGTAGGTGTGTGGTTCTTCGCGTCTAAAAAGTTACAGGAATCGTCGTCAGAGACAATGGGCTTGAAGTTGTTTTGTTCTTTCAAGATTGGCATGGTGAAGATAGATAGTCTTTGAAGAAGTGGTAATGGAGTAGTAGTAGGAAGTCGTTGGCTGGTGACGAGGAGTGAGTGTGTTGTGTGCTTTTTGACAAATTTGTGTGGTGACTTCGAGCCAAAACCACATCAAGCTGCGTGCCTCTGGGTCGTCTTCGCGCCCATTTTGGAGCCATAGTAGCTGGTAGGAAGCTACAGAAAAACTCGTGTGTAGACTTTCAACGTACTATTCAGTACAATCGAAAAAATTAGTTTGCAAACTTCATGCCGGAGAACTCCGTTGACTCAGCCTTGGTAACTTTGAACCGGCTACAGTTATTCTTTTAAACAATTTTCCAGAGTCGAAATGGCGCACTTGAAACAGGTTCTCCGGAGTGCAGGAACCTGTACAATTACTACAGCACGATCTGAATTTGAATAAGGCAATACTGGCGTGAGCCAAAGTTGAGGTCCTAGCGATAGTGTTAATTCCATTGAATTAGCCAAGTTCAGTGTAGGAAGTGATGCGGTTGTACATATTGGAAGCGCAAACAAAGCAAAGGGACGGGTGGTATGATAGTCTTATTAGGCGCTTTAGGTACGAATGGATGGTAGAGCAATAGTTACATTCTCTGGATTCAATCAATAGCTATGCCAGGGCTAATTATTTCACAAGTATTCGACGTACTGCTAGTCCTTTTCGAAAGTGCAACGAAAGTAGTCAACTTTACACAGTACAAAAGTAATTTATCCCTTTTAATAGCTCCTCTGCGCGCAAACAATGCTCAGTAGGTATAAATAAAATGCAAACCGCTTAAGTATGCAGAACTGCATCATAATCAATCATCTGGTCGCCTTGACAAATGCAACAGCATTGAAATCGAAGGAAACGAAATCTATTGAAGTTTCAATTCGATTTTAAAAGAGAATACCCTGCTTCTTTATGCAGTGCTATCCATAGCAAATTCGAAATTTTATAATCCTCTTTGAAAAAGAATTCGTTTGAGCGTCGCGGCGGTTCACAATAACAGCATCCAGTGCAGACTAAAAAGTAATCGACACAACACTGGAAGAAGATACTGGTACATGAAACATACAGCTTGGCGTTTTAGCTACAGTAGTCGTATTTTGGCATTGTCCTGGTAAAATGAGATAGCTGTGATGAAGGATAAATGAAAAAGACGTGGAACACACAAAATGCTGGAAAAAAAAACGCGTTTCAATCTTTCGTTCGACGGATGCTATTGCGGTCATCATTGAAATTCGTCTCATTTCCAAATAGGTAAAACCCAACGACGACAAAACCTTACCAAGAGAAGTCGTGTATGCTTTGTGTGTTTGTGTGTACATCATCATTGGCAAATGGCAAATGGCATGGCATGGCATGGCATGAAGATTGGATTGCATGTTGACACGACATTCGAAGAGGCCACAAAATGGGATGGAGGGGATGCATGGGTGTGCCTTTTATGAACATTGTAGATTGAAAATGGAAAAATAACGATCCGCACACTATCATGTTGTTGCGTCGATCGCCTTCTACTCGTGACATTACCTGTACCACGACAATTCCAATTACTTTTTAGGCTGCGCTTGATCCAATTATTCCCCGAATTAGTGTGTCGTTCAACACTAGTAGTACTAGCGCCTCCCATCGTTGTTGTTGTTCTCAGTAGCAGTCGCTGCTATCATCTCGTCATCCTTTTTGCCAGTTGCCGATGCTGTATTTTTATCTTCTGTTTGTTGTTGTTGTTGTTCTGGTAACACATGCGGAGCTCGTGGCACATAGCCCTGGGATTCTTGTCCCTTTCGTCTGGCAACCTCCTTATCGTGTTTTATCATCACATGAACACTGTCATCGACGGTAACGATGCCTCGAGTGTTCTTGGAGAACCCGCAACCCATAGAAGCTAGAATTTGTATTTATGTTTGTGTGGTGTGTGTGTGTTTGTGATTGTCGTCGTACTACTGAGAGTCAGTGATGTAGGTAGTACTCCTACACGATACGTTGGCCAGTGCAAGTGCAGCTTCGTTTGTCCAAGGAACAATAATAATTGGTGGCCGTGATCTATTTTTATGATTACCTGTTGATTGTTCGGCCAGCCACAGCTGTGAGCAAACGTCACTACCAGCTACAAGCTACAATAGTAGATGTTGCTGTTTTGTCATGGTGGGGTGCTGCGTTGTACTACTACTACAACGACGACGACGACGAATGGTCTTGCAGACGTAGCAGTTGATGAAATTGCAAAACCAACGAAACCAGTGTGCGCCTGTGATGATGAAGCAACTGTTTTAGTCCAAACCTTAAAAATGAAACCTTACCAACGATCTTTGCCCGAACCTTCCAGAATGAAGTTCGATCATTATTCACAGTAAAAGCCTACTCTGCTGCTGTAGCAGGTACTGTAGCAGCTACCGATCGATAAAAAATATGGCAGCAGCCAGACCTCATAATATCGTTGGCTTCAAGAAGTGTGTTAAATTCTAGTATCGCAGGGCCTCTATCTAAACATCTAGGACTACTTCATGAATCCAGGGTTGAGGCTCTAGACTAATTACACTTAACAATTCCTTTTTCACAATATCAGGCCATGCTTCGCACTGTATCATCGCCCTTTAGGATCACAAGACTTTATCGACGGAGGAATGGTTTGCCACGTCCCACCAAAAGATGTACTTCATCGTCTAAAATGAATAATAAAAAGAATGACTCTATCATTTCAGCTTGTGTGCATTGGTACTCGACAAAGCTAGACACACATCCGATCATCACAAAATCATTGACCAGTGGACTCATTTCGGGTGGAGGTGATTTTGTTTGTCAGGCGCTTACCCAAAGTGGCAAGGAAACAGTGGGGTCAGACAAAGAAGAATTCGATATCCAACGCACGGGTCGATTTGCTGCCCTCGGAGCTTTTTGGGTAGGTCCGGCGCTCCACTACTGGTACAACATCCTCTTTCGAGCGCTTCCTAATCACGTTGTGGCCCGAGTTGTGCTCGATCAGTCTGTGTTTGCTCCCATTTCCTGTACAACTTTCTTGTCCATCTTGTGGACATGGGAAGGAGAAAAGCTGTCGACTTTGGGCACGCGACTGCAAAACAATATTCCGTCGATTGTTGTGGCAAATTGGGTCCTATGGATACCGGCCCAAATGATCAATTTCAAGTTTGTGCGCGTAGAGTACCAGGTGCTGTTCAGTAATGCAGTAGCGTTGATCTGGAATGCCTACTTGAGCTACAGTTCAAAGAGAACCAATTCACAAAAATTAGAAAACGACAAAGAATCACCAGGGTTGTTATAAACTAGAGACACGTAAAAATAGAAAATCCATATGATTGAAGAAAAAAACTGGTAAATTAATATGGCACTACTGTACAGATGTCAGAATTGCAGTAGATTCACGGCTTCGTCAATCGCATCTGTAAGATTTGCAGCCTGAGCATATTTCAAAGATCTTGCTGTTCTTTTAGGATTGTTGCTTCGCTCCTTTTCTCGGCAACCATCCCAGGAATCAAAGGCCAATTTTAGACTTTTAGAGATCTTACCAGTTATTTGGTCCAAATACACGAATGACAGTCCTGTCAGAAATGCCAAGATTGCGGCATGAAGTCGATCGCAAATCACAACCCGTCCCAGTGACAAGAGTTGAATGGAAGTGTCGGAAAAGTACGGGTCGTCACTGTCAAACATGTCCCACCGGTCCGGCCAGTCCACGATCCGATAGGAATATGTTTTCCCATGCGTTCTGGCAACTTTCATTGCAGATGATACAGCATCCTCGAGTAACCGTGGGATGGTGTTTGGATCCGTTGGAAAAACTCGTCCATCTTCATCGTCATCATTCTTTGTGTCGTCCATGTTGGAAAATACGTCCAATAAGAGGGTTGATTCGTGGTCTCGGCGCAATAGGAACAAAAAATCATGTTCATGTGTTGCTGCAGGCCGTATGGGTTTGTAGGGTCCCAGTTGGAAGGCAATGTCAGGAACCACAACATTGGTAAGATATGGATATAGTCGTTTGGCCTTGTGGTAGCTATCGTATTCTCGCCACGAAAGAACAACTTTGGAAGTAAAATTGAAGGATCCTTCTCTTGCCGTGACGCCCAGCCGTAGTGCACGTTTCAATAAGCGAGCATCCGCGATTTCCGATTCCGGATGCTGATAGTAGAGACTTTGCGGCATTCCCACCACCGACGAATAGTTCGACTGAAGAAGGGCACGGAATGACTGTTCCAATCGTATCTTTTGCATTTGTGGCCAAAGATCTCCCCAATTGCCCCCGCCATGCCACACGGCGACTTTTCCTTGCCCGTGAAGAGGATTTTGCGAATGAAGAAGAGTGTCGCAGTGTGGAACAAACTCATTCGCTTGAAGATAATGACACTCTTGAAATTCAGCATTCGGATTGATGTTCTTATTATTTTTTCCGGCATTCGTATCTGCGTCCCATCCCAGCCGACGGAGGAATATGTGTTCCGCCGCGGTAATCATGTGGTCTCCCACATTTGCGTGGTAGGCAGGATCTACTAGCAGTATCATTGACCTAAACGGCGAAGAGCGTTTACCAAGTAGTGACGTATATGTTGCAAACTGTCTTTCTCGGATGTGGAAAATGCATTCATGTCTCCGCATCAAAGCCTCGGTAGCAATAGGAAAACTGGCGGTGGCTTCTTGTTGCACGAAAGGTTCTTGATGCAAGAGAGGGACAGGATCCGGCAGTTTAGAATCCCCTGGACTTTTCTTCTTTTTTAGATTCCAGGTGTTCGATTGTATGAATTTCTTTGTATACAAATCCTCCCTGAGAGTTTCAGTCAGAATCCAAGGCCGAAAATCACAGCTAATGGCTAGTAGTAACAGTAATAGTACTGCGATACCTCGACAGCAACGAGGAAACGAATGCTTCCTGACGAGCTTGTCATGATGTTCTCGTTCCTTGCCTTTGGTCTGCCAACGAAGACCGAAACGACTGTCATTCGGGGTTTGGTGACGCCTCTGTTTGATCATGAGTCTTTCATTTTTTTATTGCGATAATAGTAGGTGGTAGTATGGAGCGAGCTTGGTTTTACTTTGTATTATTATTTACTATCTTCTGTTGACAAATTAAATAATAATGCGCAGCAAAATAAATTGCTCCTGGATGACAAAAAAATCTTTCGCGATACGGGCAGTAGGGTTAGCGTTTTCAGGATCTGGTCTTTCTATCAAAGTTGCTTCTAAACATCCCCGCTTTAATTTTGCTTACGAAGCTTTCCTCTGGTACAGTAATTGTTGAAAGTTTTTCTACTTACTGGACTTGATTTTGAGTGCCGTACTGTCTGCAGTCTTTTGATGTTGGATATGGACCGTGCCAAGCTTCTCCTTTGCAAAAATCCCCAAGAAGCTTTGGGGGGAGGGTTCGCCCACATGCATGCTTGCCCCACAATTGCCCACCTTTCATGCTCTACATCCTTTGTATTAAAAACGGAAGAATTTGGAGCGTTGTGGGACCTCGAATGCCTCGCCAAGGAGACCGTGCTTCGTCGCCGCCAGTCCTGGGACTCACGAGGGAGCCAGTAGTGAGACGTCTCATACTAGTGATTGTCACGGACCATTATAGAGGTATGGGAAGTGAATCCGAGCAATGACAGTGTATCCATGCGAAGTACTGTATGCTCCATCGCTTTCTGCATGCTTGCTCCGAAAACTAACGAGGCTCAAAAACGATGCTACGAGTACTTGGTATTAATAGGGTTAGGGCTCGTCTGCCTGTCGCTGCCAGAGCAATACAATAATATCATGGTACGCAACATTCTGTTCACACCATCCTCAACCTATGTCAGCCTCCATCCTCCATCATTGTTTATCTTTCGTTGACTTTATCTCCCATATAACTGCCACATACAATACAATATGTCAACAACACTTTTATTAGACTCGGACATTCGAGATTGGGTGGTCTTGCCACTCTTTATAATAATGGTCTGTGCTGGATTGCTTCGAGCAAACGTGGGGATTTTGTTAAAGTCAGATCCTCAAAAGACCAATCTCATTCAACAGCGGGCCCAAGCCACTGGCCGGCATACCGCCAAACTAAAGTCAGGAGCCTCGCATTACATTAGTTCCTGGCAGTGGAATGTTCGTCGACTCCATTACGCGAAATTGCTCCAAGAAACTGCCGACTGGTGCGAAAGTGACGAAGCACAGGCGGCCAGCAAACCCAAAAAGTTGGTCCAACAAGAGGATGGGACCATGGTAGAAGCCGAAGAGGGTGATGGCAGCTCGGATGATCCCATGGGTGCCATGATGAACCCTCTTTCCATGATGAAGGGAAACATGGTCTTTATGGTTCAAAACATGGTCATGATGCAGGGTATTCAACACTTTTTCAGTGGCTTTATTTTGCTCAAGGTTCCCTTTCCTCTCACGTTGGGATTTAAACAAATGTTTCAGAAAGGTTTGTACGAGCTTTCCACACTCGATACGTCCTACACGAGTTCGGTGTCTTTTTACTTTTTGACCATGTTTGGGCTCCGATCCTTCTTCAAACTGGCCATGGGAGATCCCTCCATGGAAGTCCGAGAGCAGCAGGTCATGATGTCCAAATTGGGATTTTCACCGGCCAATCCTACGGCCGGTAACGACGACGGTAGTGCGCATGCCAAGATGCTGAGGGCCGAAGCGGACAATTTTGAAATGTTTTTGCAAAAGGACCACAAGTCCAAATTGGAAAGTGTCGAAAAGAGATTGCTGGGTAGTCGGTATCCCAAAAAGGCCGCCGCCTACGGTGGAGCAGCTTCGGCTGCCAATGATTTCCTGTTGGGAGCTGCAGGAGTTAGTCGAGGTAAAGGTGGAGGTAAAAAGAGCAAGAAACAGTAGATATGATAATTTATTTTTAAAAAATACGTATTTACTTTGTTTTATTTTATATAACTACCACTGAGTATCTTTGACAGCTACACCAGCTGCCGCGCCCATGGAATGCTGCAATGGAGGAACCACGTGAAATCGTGTCTGTCGCTCCGCTTTCGGTACAGCGGCATCCAAAGCCTCCTGATTTATAGCAAGGGTCCATGCCGTCATGTCGATCGTAGGCGACAAAGGAGCTGAAAAGAGGCCCCGGGTCAAGGCCACACGTTCTCGTGTTTGGGACGGAGTTTCTCTGTCAGCGACGCGCAGTTGTCCCCCTCCATTCAAACAACCAGAAGGACAGGCCATGGCTTCCACAAAGTCAAATGGATAGTCCATACTGGTAGTGGTATTACCCATAGCATTCTTGCTGCTGTTGGAATGAAAGGGTTCCAAGACACGCTGCACTGTCTGCAGTCCGTACGCAATAGCAAATCGCAGCACAGGGACGCCTCCGGGCCCTTCGTCGCAAGAGTAATAATAATTGCCATTAGAGGCATCGCTGTATTGGTAAAGTGTCGCGGCGTGATAATCTCGGTTGTTGGCTGCGGCACGACGTTGAACACGCGCACTCACCGCTCCATTCTGGGAAGCATTGGAAGCCGTAGCAGCAACCACGGGTTTCCAAAATACATCCGTAACGTGAGTATCGAACAAACGCCAAGCAGCATAGCGAAACACAAAGTCCGCCAAACCACCCGAACCGATGGTAAAGAAGGACGAATTGTTGGGGGTTTTACCAATCGATTCACCGTCCATATTGTTATCTCCACTTAATTCGCCGTTCGTGTTGTCTTGGTCGTCCATTTCAACGTCCATGGTATCAATATCACACGAAGTTGATCTTCGTGTCGTAAGTAGTGTTACTTGTCCATTTACATTGGATCCTGGTTGTAATGCATCTTTTCCGGAACGGACAGATGCCAGAGAAAGCCCTTCCAAATGTGCTCGTACATGCTGAACGGCTTCTTCCTTGCTCCAGGTCGTTTCCTGCGGTAGCGCCATTTTGTGAGTCAGTTTTGTTTGACAATATTCTACCATCATCTGAAACCATTCCTGGGTCGTCAAGACCAAATCAACGTCCTGTTCTTGATTTCGCGCAAAATCTTTTCGTGAGGCTTCCAATTTCTTGTCGTGGCATGGCATGAAGGCGAGGTGAAATATCTTCTTGGTTGAACCGCCATTTGGTTGTTGCTGCTGCGGCTGTTGATGCTGTGAAATGGTACTTGATACCTGTTGAGATAACCATGCTCCTGCCATGCTCATGGGTGACTTTGTGCGAGATAAATGTCGGACGGCTCCGTGCGATGATTTTTCCACCAGACACACCAACGCCGGACAAGACGAGGTTAACAGTGGTAGAGATGGAGTTGCAGGATACGTTGGTTTCTGAACAATTTCAGTGGTACCATCGGACAACATATATTGAGCTTGTTCGGAATTTATGGCAATCGAGGGTGTTTCATTCTCGTCGAGTTGTTCCATGGCATCGTCATTGCTTGCAGAAGGATTATATAGTGCCTGACCATGTTTCTTTTGATAGGCCCGACAAAATTCTTCAGCCGATTCCAACAAGGACCATTGCAAGGGAACATTCCCATCCAAAACGTACGTGACTCCCAGAATTTGTTGCAAACTGGTGCAGAGTTTCCGTTGCCACAGCTCCGTCGACGACGACGACGACGATGATGATGATGATGATGATGATGATGCCGGAATTTGCAAATGCCGAAGCATATCCGCCCAAACCGCCGGAGAAATGGTTGCCACCAATGTCTTGTTTGTCACACTTTCTACCATGGCCGACTTTAGAGCAGAAAGAGAGTGCTGCTGTTCCAATAAGACTGTTTCGGCAGTGGTGACACAACCGGAGCATGCCAAACAATCGGCCATGGAAGCCTTAATGGGATCCATTTTGGCAGGTTTGGGAATATCAAAACTAGCGACTGTCGTGATGGAAGATCCATCATCATTTTTAACATTGGTATGAAATGCTGCTCTAGTAGGTCGTCGTTTGCGGGCCCGAGGAACGACAACAGCTGTTTCTGATGGTGAGATTATGGACGATTGATTCGTACTCCCATTTGCATCCGTCTTTGTGGCGTTGGCTTTGTCAGCAGTAGAGTTGTTGTACAGTGGATTCACGCAGGCCTGAGACGGACTCAAGTAGTCGTCAACATTGCTAATAAAGACAGCAGATGATCCATTCATTGTACCTGGTATGTGTAGATTTAAAGGTTTGCGATGTGTGTTATTTTTTATTTTTTTATGTTTGTTGAGAAAAAAGAGTGAAAGATTTTTCTGTGGCTCGTGATCCTTCTATTCTTGTTAAGAATTTATGCGAATACTACCAGTAGTACCGAGTACCAAGTACTACAGTACACCAGTACTCGTCCTCGAGTAGATTAGAGTACACCACCACAACAGCACCCGTCTCTAGACAACTACCAGTACCAACATTGCTACAGGTAGTCAGTCTCATACTACTACTAGTAGTAGAGCTAGCAGTTCAATACTAGCTAGTAGTCTACTAGCTTGGGTAGAGATTAGACGAAGGACTTCGGGAGAGCCCTACTACGTGCTATTATTACTAGCTAGACTACTCTAGATTACTACTGAGTACTAGCTAGAGTACCTGGTAGTAGTATAGTAGCTAATGCTACTACTAGTAGTAGTAGGAGTAGAGATGATATGGGCAGAGTAGACTATTACAGTAGCTAAACTGTTTTAGCTACTACTAGTCGAGTCGGCATATTTATTTGATAAAATTCTGCGTGGCCTATGATGCCTCTAATCAAGATGAGCGTTTAAAATCATTGCTTATTATTTTATCGTTGATCATAAATTGGGCTGAGCAATGTCAACCAGAAGGTTTGATAGTAGTTCGGACACGGTCAGTATGGCCTCGCATGCATCTACCAGTCTTTGTTCAAGAACTATTTCCAGGGAGTCTTTTCTCTTGGACGGCCGCGGAGACACGTTCTAGGCAAGATGCCAACAACACGAATACGCAGTAACTGGTAATGTGCAACTTTTTAGATGTTTTCGCAGCGGTTGTGTCACATGAAGCTTATGGATTGATGGATGGATTGCCTTCTGAAACTTCTAGCATCTGTTTTCCTGTTGCTTCACGACTGCATGCAAACCGGCAAGCAAGTTGACACTGGGGACTATTGCTTTAGAGAAGCGATGACTACTAGCTAGCTACCATACCTGGTACGATGTACCTGGTACTACTAGTATGCTTTGTGCTCAATTACCCGGAGCACTTGCCACGAGGCAATACCAGAACATCTGCTACCGGTGATGATAAAATCCACAGGAACGAGCCAGCCAGTGAAGTTGCATGTACCTTAAATCCCTACTTTGAAATTACTTTGCAATCTGCTTCAGGTTCCCTTACCAGTAGTCTACTTACTTGTAATTAAGGAGAAGACGGGGCTTCTAAGAATACTACTACTAGTAGACTAGTAGGCTAGTACTGTTGCTATGCAAAGTCACGACGACTAAAAGGTATGGTCGTACCAGTACCTCATTCGTTCGCACCGTTAGGTGTACTTGTGCAAGTAGCTTCTAGTAGACTGCAAAGAAACTATTTCTTGATTTAAATAGATTTATGAATTGAATAGTTTTTTATGCGCGATAGGTGGAACATACCCCACCATTACGTTCCTTCCCAGTTAGCCGCCCTCGGTAAATTATGATCTTCATTTTCTCGTGGTCACATTGCGGCTTGGAAATCAAACCTCCAACGAGCAAGCAGACGATACCATCCGTATCTCAGCCATAGCGTGGTCCAATATTGTTTGGACATCCTGTGGGGTATTCGCTGGCATGGATGGGACAAGGCATCCTTTGCGAGTCGGTGACGAGCCTCCTTCAGAGTTGGCTGGATAATGTCCTACTTCTAGTCGAAGTCTTCCCGCCATGACATCCTTCACGATGCTGATCTCATCTGAAGAGTATGTTCGTTTTGGTGGCTTCATAGCTGTGGATTTTCTCGTGTTTGTGCCCTGCAAGCCTTCATCCAAGGGATGACATCTTGTTGCGAGCTCCTCTTTCCCCCGAGAGGGTGGGCGAAGGAGGGAGTCTACGGCGTTGTCCTTGTGACAGCAGCTTTCCCAGCGGGAGGAATTAGAATGTGAGCTAGCAGTCATCATCGCATCCCGATCGGTTCCTTTGCCGTAAGCATTGTCCAAGAGAATCTCAGGAGGGCTTTCACAGCCTTTTTGATTCATCAGGTCAACCAAAAATAGGTGAAGAGGTGTGTTGTGTGCCATGATGCTGTTGCTTATTACAGATTATGGGTTATAGTTGTCAAGTATTCTCAATATATGAGAGCGAAACGAAGGCCACTTGTGTACTTGATATTTGAAACGGTGGTTTGGTACTACTCGAGTACCTGGTAGTATGCAACAGATGCAACAAAATCAGATGGACAGTGGGGTAAAAGAAGCCCATCGAGCAAAGTGTTCGTGTAAGTTAAATCATTACCACTCGTACAAAAAGTCACTACTGGAATTGAAAATGAAAGAAGCACTGTTGTCAGATCATCATCAAGCTTGTTGTTAAGTATTTCGATCAACAAGAAGAAGACAATGGTTAAAATTTATTTTGATGAGAATCTGGGTCATCTTTGAGTTGTCAATTGTGACAATTAGACGTAATAATGACTTTTTTAAGCTTTTTCTGTTTAAAAAGGGGAAAACTGCTTGCGAAGTCGTTTACCGCTGGTATTGAGTACCAGTACCAGCTAGAACGTGTAGCTAATGGTAAGAAGTTACCTGGTAACTGGTAAAAAATACTACCATTACTACCATACCTGGTACTGTAATAGTAATGGTATTAAATACGAATTTTTCACTAAAATTTTTGTTATTTAATGACTTGAGAAGCTGAGTACTTAAAGAAATCAAGTTTCACGCCGGAGGCTCGAGTACCTGGTAGCGTACCATAGAGTCCAGATATTTGTTGGAGAGATTCTGGGTTGTTTTAGGTTCCCGGGACAGAAGCAATGCGAATGCAAACCTCTGATGAGAACTTTAAATCCCAGTGGCAAACGAATTACAATCAAATTTGACGGTCCCATCTCTAGTTATTTAGTGGTAGTACCAGGTACCACAGCAGTAGAACGATATCACCACACGAGGTGCCCATGGCACCCTTCTCATGTGCCATAGTTGTGACCGCCGCAAATTACATATTCATTTTTGAGCAGTCTTCTTGTATTGCTCTCCAGATCTTGCTAGTTACGCTTCTAGGTTTAAGCAAGTTGCACGAAGGTCTTGGTCCAGGTGGTGACAGTTGCTACCTTGCTGCGAGCCTCCTGCTGAGCTCTTGCCTTTCAGGTCTAGTAGCTATTTTCTCCATTGTAAAAGAAGAGCGAAGCTCTGAGCTTCGCAAAACAATCCTGCGCGACAGGTAGTTAGGTAGGTAGCTGGGCATGGCATCGTAGCAGCTCAACGGGCAAGACCATGCCCTAAAAGGTATCATCTTAAAACACGCTAACCAAATACGAGTAGTCTGGTCTAGTAATCATCATGAAATAAAAAATGTCAGATGGACAATACATCGTGAGTTTATCCTTGTTCCTAATGGAGGCAATTGACGCATGCAATTTCATCCAAGACTCAAAATCTCTGACGACATATCTTCACTCGAGTACAGTAGTGGTTTGACTTCTTCTATGAAAGTATAAGCCTCCTGCTGTTCGTTCATCATCAGCGTCGCTTTCCCCCTCTAGCTAGTAGTATCCTTTCCAAGCACAGTCAACAAGCGAAATCCATTCCTATCCTAGAGAATCAAACCAAGAAACAGTGGCATTATGTCGAGATACGTTGAAATGAAGCCGATCAAAAAGCCACCGGCGGAGCGGAGTTCCTTGTTCGCCGAAATATTTTTTGGAGGAGATGAGGAAGACTTCAAAGATACCTGGTCGATGTGCTGTCCACTTTCGATGGAGGGAAAGTGTTTTCTCTGTGCTGTGTTGGCACTATTTATTATATTCTGTGTTTCATTGGATGTGGTCATTGAAGAAGAAATTCTACATTCGCCTGCCCTTCTAGACGAACTGTTGATGGTGGACTTGCCAGAATTTCTGCTAGAATCCGTGCAAGACCCCGAGACACCGCAGTCCGTTGCCTACGAATGGCTAGTGCAAAGCTTTAACCAATCCGAGCTGATGATGATGGAGAAGTGGAGAAAGCATCAGATCTTTGCCCTGGCGACAATTTACTTTGCAATGGATGGTCCGACTTGGAGCCCAGCCCATCAAGCTAGGTGGCTCAACAGTTCGTTCTCTGAATGTGAATGGACCAATTCACGAGGAAATTTACGGGCAGAGGATAACGATCGATCATTGGGAGAAGAGATGAATCACACTGATGAATTGTTAATTCAGTGTTCGCTGGTTGGCCGTGTAAGCACACTTCGTCTAGGTGGACTTGGCGAATCGGAAGTGATAGGAAGCCTCCCCGCCGAGGTTGCCTTGCTATCCTCACTTGAAAGTTTGAATCTCGATAATTTGGAATTAAAAGCTAAATCGACTCAACTTGAGGATCTACTACCGTTCGAGTTAACTCATCTATCGAACATGAAAGCGATCTCTTGTCAAGGCAACAAAGAGTTGAGTGGAACTATTCCAACTTATCTTGGGCAGCTCTCATCCAATCTCAATATGACACACTTGTTGCTTGGCTTCAACGCTCTATCAGGTACTATACCTAGTGAATTAGGCTTGCTTGATAAAACGCACCTGTCTGTTCTAGATTTCAGTGGGAATCAACTCACAGGGACTGTCCCGTCCGAGCTGGCCTTGCTGCCAGACCTCAAGCACATTGGTTTAACCTTTTTGCCTGGACTATCTGGCGTAATTCCTACGGAGTTATGTCATTCCAAGGCCAAGATAGGCGCACCGCCCAGCATTTCCTTGGATTGTTTAGCTTTTCTGTGTCCAAAGGAATGTAACTGTGTGTGTGTTGACAGTTGACTGGCACATGGCAAAACTCAAAACTTACGAATGTATTGAATTGGGTTCTGAACAAGATAGTGATACCAATACCTCGCTAATATAGTGTATGACCGCACTGAAACAGAAGAGGAGTTTGTGTACTCCTGAGTTTTGAAGCGAAATACGGAACAGGCAATCCTGGCGATAAATTGACTCCGCAGGATAATTTTCGCGCACCTCTGACAGTTGGCTGTTCAACTCCCACTTTTTTGCGAGTTGACGAGACGAAAAAAGATACAGTATTCTAGATTACCTTCAGCTCCTCACAAAGTCGAGTCATAAATACAAAAAAGATCACCAACATGTTTAAGAAGCTCCTTGTCATCACTTTGCTTGCAGTAATCGTAGCTCTGTCTACTGTTGATGCGGGTAGCATCCGTGGAGGAAAAAATGCTGTCGTCGAAGTCAGACGACGTAATCGAGTGGTGAATACTTTCGACCAGAGACGTTCGTCCATCCAAACCAAGATTCATCATCATCGAGTCCTTCAAGAAACGGCCGAAGGTACGTTGTACAGTCTCTTCCAGATGCAAACTCACTGAAAATTGGACCTAATTCAGTCCATCTCTTTCTTTGTTCTGTGTTCTGTAACATTTGTTGAACACTCGCAGTTGAAGACGAAGCGGTCGACGAAGCGGTTGACCAAACGGTCGTGAGCGAAACCATCAGTCTTCTCCAGGCCATCTTGTCTCTTCCTGTGGCAATTTTCCAGGCAGCTGTCAATATTTTCTCCTAAGCTGGGCATTTTCCCTACGATCCTACGAAAGGTAGTACTCGCTTGGATTGGTAAATGTTCGGGCGAACACCTCAATGTTTGTGTATCTGTTAAGTAAGTCCGAGAAATATAGAATGCGCCTAATATTCGTCTATTTCTAGTAAATAGTATGGCTACTAGACACTCGCATCTTTCTGCGGTTGGCCACTTTGTCTGTTTATGGATTCAACCACAGCCAAGGCTGTGGGGCGTTTTGAAATCACGTTGGTGGTACCAAGCGTTCGCTCCATATTTTGTCCCAGCCTTGACAGGCAGGGCTTGATGTTCAGTTCTCGTGTCCTGTTTTATTCGAATGCGAAACCATTTCAATTGGTAGCAAAGAATAATAATGATTAGATATGCATTCGAAAGCATTGAAATCTATGCAGTCAAGTGTGTTTAGCGAGACTTACCCTGCTGTGGGGAGCTTCGTTGTGGACACTCGGCCAGAGTAAAACTCTGCCTTGCTTTGGCATGACAGTGATGTCCAAATCTGGAAAATTGGTGCCACCGCCTATTCAAGAACACCATGATGAGTAAAAACAGTTTTGCAGGTTGATTGCAGCACTTGATCTGCAAATACACGACAGTCCTCACCTTCTTCTACGTCGTTCAGATACAGAAACATGGTAAGAATCCTCACTCCTCTGGCTCTGCCTTTCTCTGCTGGGATGTAATCGTGATGAGTTTTATAGTATTCGCCAACCTCGTACTTTAGTAATTGGAGATGCTCAGCATAAGTATCGTGTATTTGCGTAACCATGCTCATTCGTTCCAAAACGGTCTGAGTTACACTATCATCATAACACCCATTCTTACACCAAGCATTTTCAGATGTCCTGGATCTATTGTCAGTAGAGAGAAGAAAATGTTCGAAACGAGTAAGTTAGAAAAATTAGCTTCTACAGCAAACAGCAATGAACAGACAGCAGAGAATTATGAACAGAACACTTACTGGCTGATTTTTTGGGTAAATGTTCCGTCTTTGTTTGGCTTTCCTACATCACTGCTACGACGATATCCCTCCAGGGCCCCCAACTCGATGAGCCGCTGTGACTCGTCCTCCGTCAAAAAATTGTCGAGTGTAACAACCCAGGGACCAAGTTGATAGTCTGCAGTTTCTTCTGTATCACCATCAGCATAACTTGGACGAGAAAAGACCGTTGGCTCATATTTTTGTAATTCGGGATCAGATAATATGCTACATTGGTATGGAGTCGACAAGGTGCTCGTGAGTCATCCATGTACTTAATTGAGATGAGCACCCAACGTTGCTTACCGCTCAAACATCTTGTTCAAGCCACCTGGCTGCCATGTATTAGGAGCGTTCGGGTCAACAGGGCATCTGGTATCTACATGCAAGTCTTTGCAACTCTGACAAAGTGGTGCACAGTGAGTCCGCATATAACCGGGATTACTTTCGCACTCTATATAATCAAAAAGTGAGGAACATGTTGGTGTGTTGGTTGAGCAGTATGATGGATGGCGTATTCGTCCCACAAAGCTCAATCCCAACGAAATAAAAATCATACATACCTCCCATGGTCGCCCAAAGTGCGCAATTTTCATGTTTATTTTTGCAAATCTGTCGAACCGGAGAATACGCTGTATCAAGCTTGACGAAATCTTCAAAATGATTCCTAGCTTGTTGGATAATGTCCAATATTTTGTCGTGCGTGTCTGGACTCACCAGTTGTGGTACACCCAAATCACCCCCGGCGACATCCACTATTCGGCTGTTACCTTTGGGAAAGTATATCAATGATCGATCGGGTGCTTCGGCGCCAGTAGGATACTTTTCCCATGTTGGGACATCCTCGTGCACACCATTGTCTTTGTAATCGTCGTGTTCTTCGTCGTCACTGGAATTCTCTTTCTCGTGGTAATAATATTTCCTTTCTTCTGTCCCCCCATTAGTATTGTGTTCCTCCATATTACGGTTGTTTATATTGGTGGTAACCTCTGTCTCAATTGGTGCTCCATTTGGTACACTATGTATCAGCTCCACTAGAAGCAGCAGCAGCAGCAGCAGCCAAAAGAAAAGAAGGAAAAATGACATCGACGAACGTATTATTGTCATGTTTGGTGGTGGAATGGAAAGTGTCGTTATCCTTTGCGTCTTCCGCCTTCTTTTTTGTTGTCGTATTATTTCTTTGCAACTTTTATTACAACTTGAAATTAAAAGTCCCTGCGCCGTTACTACCGTATCATCTTTGTTGTTATGATTCTTGTAAGGCCGAGCGTTCTATGGTGTGCCTTGATACTCTTGCTCTTTGCTAGCTACTGAACGTACCAGTACTAGCTAATAATAGCTGGATTAAGTAGATAGTAGTATTACCAGGTACCGTACTACCACGCAGCCAGTAATAAGTACTACTAGTACTATTCTCTTAAGTAGCATGTAATAGCTCGCTAGCTAGCGTTGAGGTGCATGATGAGATAGATGATGTTAATGAGAACCGTTTTAAAAAATGCACATTCAGTCATGCATATTGTTTCTCAATAATATCTCTCACAACAGACTGAAGTTCCACGAGCAAGCTTCTCCATTTTTGGCTGGACTGGCGAAAATAATTAAGAACTGCGAAATATTAGTCGGTTTCAGCTGTTGAGAATTAAGTGCAAAATCTTTTCCAGAGATGGCAAGATTCCAAAGACGAATAGTACCAGGTAGTACTGGTACCAGTACTCTTTTTAGGGGGGATTTAAAACTTCTGGCCGAAGTACTTTTATTTGTAGAGTAACAGGCATTTCCCCCCCAATAGACGGACCCCTGTTCTGGGCATAAACTCCCATGTTTCAAAAATAATAACATGACGCGAACAAATTTCATTTAAAAATTCTGTAACGGCTTTTGCCGAGTCAGAGCGGATGAACAGGAACAGACCCGCCAACCTGGAATGGTCTTGCTTTAGCTTCACTCTAGCTACCTGGTAGCTACCAGGTAGACTAATAGTAGTAGTAGTACTCTACTAGGTCTACTACTAGGTACAGTACCCGGTACCACTAGATACTAAGAAAAAGCAGTGTGACGAAAAAACCAGTACTGGACGTATTATCCTCATTGTACCACTCCTACTACTAGTTAGTAGTAGTAGTAGTGAACTTCCTTGCTTGCTGGTTTTAATAATATTATTATTATCCCCGTCCCACTTTTGTTTTGACCGCTTCTCTTCATAAAACCTACGGAGAACTAATATCAACTGGAGCACCCAACTGTAATTTACAATCTAGCTAGCCAGGATAAAAGTTCACCCCTTTGGCCTTTGAAGCTTTAGTGTTGCACCGCCTTTCGCCTTCCCAGTACTACCACCACCGCCATCATCATCATGTGCGTTCCAACCAAACCAACGGGTTTCACACCAAAGGAAATGAAGGAGACACACTTTCATCGCAGCAGAGAGATCCTTGCCAAGTATCCTCAGATCAAAGAACTGTACGGGCCCGACATCCGTCTCTTTTACGCCGTCCTAGCAATCACAGCTGTCCAATTTGTACTGGCCTATGTGGTTGCCACACAAGTCACCAACATCTGGCACGCCCTGTTCCTCGCCTGGAGCGTAGGAGGTACCCTCACACACTCGCTAAGTCTTGCGAACCACGAACTGGGTCACAATCTGGGCTTTGAGAACCCCCGGTACAACGAACTCACCGGTATACTGGCGAACATGGCACAGGCAATCCCTTCCTTTGTGGCCTTCAAAAAGTATCATTTCTACCATCACTACTACTTGAACGAAGAATTGAACGATCCAGATTGTCCCAGTGCCTGGGAGGCAAGAACCTTCAATACGCCATTCAGAAAGGCCATTTGGATGATCTGCAATCCTTTGTTCTATGCTATCCGCCCCCTGGTCATGATGCCCAAACCAACAACCAAGAGAGAAATCTTCAACATTGTCGTCGTCCTTGGCTTTGATGCTGCCCTGGCTCTCAGCAGCCACACAGGCGCACTCATGGTGGTCTTCAACACCGTATCGACGCTGTTGGGTATGGGAATCCATCCCATTGCAGGACACTTTATCTCGGAGCATTACGATCTGTACGGTGATGACGAAGGTCAGGAGACCTACTCGTACTATGGTCCTCTGAACTACCTTACCTTCAACGTCGGGTACCACAATGAACATCACGACTTTCCTCGAATTTCTGGATTTAACTTACCCAAAGTTACAGCCATTGCGCCGGAGTACTACATGAATCTTCATCCGCACAAATCGTGGCCCAAGATTGTGTACGATTACATTACCGATCCAAGCATTGGCCCCTTCAAGAGAATTATTCGCAATGAAAACTTTACCAAGAAGGCACGGCATCATGCCAAGGAAATGGAAGCAACGAGATAGGTGCATAAGAGGCAAAGCTCGATAGAACACAGAAGAGGATTTCTCGGACACAGTGTTCTTGGTTCTTCTCATGGAACCCACCACACAAGCACAAGCAGATCGTGATGGAATGGCAAAAACATACGCACACGTACATGTTTTCTGCTTCTTTTATTTTCTTGTATCGTCATAAACAACAACATTAGTAAATCGTAAATAAATCTACTTTTTATATTTTGCATACGTCACTGCATTTGCCAATAAATAATAGTCTACAGTTGAAAAAATGCCTCGATTATCCTAACACAACAACTGCTTTGTTGTTCCCATACACCAGACAGACAGGCGCAAAATAGTTTTGGCGACAAGAGCAATCTATTTGGTATAATGAATTTGATTTGTCATAGAAAAAAGGAATTCGGACAGGATTTCCGTTGGTACTGTTCAGCACGCTGCAATAAAGTTGTGCATGTACAGTACGAAGGAGAGGCAGCAACAGCTAAACTGTGTTAACATCTACGAGCTCAAGGTTTTCTGCGATTCTTTTTCCTTGATCATTTACGTGTTCGTTTTGTTCTAAGGACGGGATCATCAACTATTGAGGTGCGTAGCGTCGCGTCGGGTTGCGCACTAGGAAAATCTGGATCGCAGAAAAGGAGCATGGCTCGGTCGAGAGAAGTATTTCCAGAACGGCGTAATCCATGGGCGAGGTGAACGGCAAGATCTTTACGAGCAAGGAGTTCCTTTGGCAACAATTTTGAGTCTATGTAATGTTATCACATCTATGTTTTACAGCGTGGCGTGCATGCATACATGTATAGATTTGAAGGTCTGCTACGCCTGCCTTTAGAGGACGTCTGCTTTTGCTCAAGTAGCAGGAAACAATTGCGGCAAAATTGTTCTACTGTCTGCAGTAGTGGCTTGGTAAGCTGACGAGCCTTCCCTGCTCAATTCATTTCTTTGAGCATTGTTGAATCTTGGAAAGTTGCGTTGCCATGATCTGTTATAAAGTCAACTTAATCATCGTAGTAATCATCTTCATCTTCGTCAATCACCTGAAACAAAATGTCATCCCTCTTGAGAAGTTCGAGCGCGGAAACTTCCTGCATGCTCCCGCCACAGAGTTCCAGCACTGATTTTCGGAAGAAGAATAAACAGAGTGCAGAAGTTTTTCAGACGGCAAGTGCAATCAGCAACACACAATATTATCAAGAAACAATGCTGCACCATGCACCAGTTGGGCATCGCTGACTTCTTACCTTCGTGCCACAGTGGCTTCGGGAGCGAGATGCATTGCTTCAAGGCGAGCGCTCGTGCACAGGCAACGGGTTGATATTTTCCTAAAACAACGGAAACGTCCAAAGATGATTCTTCGTACTTGTGGCATCCAACAAAGAAGCGAAAGTCAAGTGGGTTGTACTTTCCTTGCAATACGCCATCAATGGCCGCTTCTAATCCCCCTTCGTAGATCCCAGTGCCTGGTGAAATTTCCCGCGCGCCAGCTATGTCCTTGATTCCATGAATCATGGTGGCAGGTTCATCTTGGTCGTCAGTCCCTCCCACATAGATAGCGCACTCCTGACCAAATGCCAACATGAACTTGATGAGGTCCTTTTTTACAGCAGCAGCAGTTCGTTCCGGTGGCATTCCAGGATCCTGGAATTGTCCGTTCAACACTAGACGGGATAGATTCTCAGTCAATTTAAATGCCATGGGGCGATTCAAGACGAGCGCTTTGGCTGTTCCCAGCTCTTCGTCTCTCTCCACAATCAAACTTACTTCCTGCCATGTTTCCTGATTGTCGAGAAAGATTTGCAGCATTTCTGTGGATTCATCTGAGAGAATTGTTGAGTCGATCTGTCCACTGTCATCGGCTGTGCTCGCGATTTCTTGCATCTCATCTTCTACCAGAGACCGGGCTTTCTTATACCAAGTTGTGGCATCGTCCTCATCGACGACACTGCCGTATTTTTTCTTTAACTTCCGCCCTACAATCGAATGACGATGATTGCGATGTAGTTCAACCTCAATGGGCATTCGTACAACGAGACCTCCCACTTCCGGCTGTGGACATTGTAGTGTGTGCGTTGTGCGTGTGTATTTGTTAGTTGCAATGTTACCAATTTGAACAAGCCGAGCACGTTGCAGTTAGGAGACAACCAGAACAAACGTTTCAGTCTCTGTCAACCCCTTAAAGCACTTTTTTCAATCAAAACAATGCAGATCACGTGTTCACGTACCGTAGATGTTTCATGCGCCCACACTCCCGACTTGTATTCTTCTGCGAGATCCTTGTTCTGACTTGACAGAACTGCTTCGTTCTCTTTCGATACAGAAACGACAGAAGGATCTCTTCGCTCCTCCCCTTCTTCGTTCGATGCAGAGACGGACTGAGCTAGATTCCTTCGAAAGTCCCTCCAATCTCCCAGTGAATCAGGATCAATCATATAATCATCGTCGCCGTCGTCGTCCTCGCCATTATCAAAGCTTTCAAAATCTTCGTAAAATGAGGACGAAGAGGACATGTGCCGGCATGATGTAGATTGGGATGCTGCAAAAGAAGGCAGGCTGGACGGCCTCAGGGAAAGTGGGCATAGGAAGGCTTCGGCTTGCTCCAAATCCTGGCAGATGAAAAAGCATGCCAATAAAAGCACCCCGCCTGCCGCTGGTCGGCATGGTCTGGAAGGAATCATCGCTCTATAGGAACTACTTCTTTTGATGCTGCCTGTATGGAAGTGTATTGTACAGTACTTCGCTTTGTTGTCTACTACGGATGACAAAAGCATTCATTCCGAGACTGGAGCAGTAGTGCTGATTGCTGATAGTAGGAAAGAAAACAGGAGACAGCCACTGGCTAGGCTACGTGGACCGTCATGTCAATCCCAGACAATGAGTCACGGAGGGTCGAGGTTGCACTGACTACGAGATCTTTTACTGCAACAAGACAGGCGAGGCGGCAACTCAACCTTCACCCTGTTGGGATTTTTTCGTTATGGGAGCAGACATGGCCACGATGCTGCAACTAGACAAACTGCGGCAACCCGACAAGCCGTCCGGGAGATCCACCAGCTATATGAAACGAAGGATGAAGTACTTCCAGAGTTCCAATATATTCTAGACCAGCCTATAGAAACAGTGCTCCAGCTCAAGGCCAACCTTATGAGGTGTTGGATCAATACGTACAAGTCGATTTTGACAAAGAGGAGTTACAATACAGCCCTGACTGCAGATTGACTATTGGTGGGGCATGGAGCCCCTGGGAAATTTTTTATAACAAACCAAATCCTCCAACTTCCACAACCCACCAATTGTAACTCAAACCCCGGGTGCGTGTCACCCAATTTCTTAAATGGCAGATCCTATCCTCCTTCATGGAGGATGATGTGGTGGTCCGGTTGTGATCAACTCTGTCACCCTTTGGGGTGCCAATGGTTGCCTTCGGGTAACCTTGGCGCCCTGCAGGTGCCATAGTTGTGATCCCCCTAATTAGACATTCAATTTTTTTTTAGTAGTCTAGTACTAGTACTAGTAGCTATCATTATTAGCTACTGTACTAGTAGTACTACTAGTAGTAGACTCCTCCTCACTACTATTATTACTACCAGTAAGTACTACAGTAGACTACTAGTAGTAGTGAGAGTACCATAGATCGTAGTCGAAGTAGAGAGACAGCTGCCGTCATCATCGCAATCTTCTCCCTTCTGCGTTCCTAGTAGTAGTACTACTACAGTAGCTAGTACTGCTAGTAGGCTACTGACTACTTCTAGTAGCAGGTAGACTAGGGGAATAAAAAGTTCTAGTAATAATATTAATATCGATCACAATAGCTTGCATACATGTTTCTTTGCTTGGCTTCAACAGGTCTGGTTATTATATTATTTACTCTCAGTATTTTCGAACAACCAATTCGTCAATCCATCTATCTGTACACATAAACAATTAATTTTGACATTACCAAAAAGAATGTTGGCTGCCACTTCCAGATTTGCTATCCGACGTTCTCCAGGCGTTGTCAGTACAACAAGTACTTGCACTTCTGCTCTGAGATCTTTTACTTCTACCAGTCCTCTCTTGGAACAAGTTGATGTGACCATTATCGGTACGTCTCGTCTGGGTGTCAAAACTTTGAGAGAAAGGCGCAAACAAAAAAATATAGAGATAGACATATCGTGATGATGTCATTGTGTCGCTTGGAGCTGCATCCGTTGATTCCTATCTCTGGGTGTTCATGTTATGATACATCATGTTGCCTTGTCGTTGTGGATCTATGTAGCTACTCTATCTGATGCTGATGATCATTCGGACTTGTTCTTCTCTCTCTCTTTCTCCTGTTTTAATGGCCGGATTCACTACTTGTCCAATCTTCTTCAACGTGAACAAATTCCTCTCTTGAATGTCTTTTTTATATAAATAAAACTCGAACCACAATCAAATAATAATAATACGAAACCATGAAAGGAGGAGGTCCTGGCGGATACGTCGCTGCCATTAAAGCAGCTCAAATGGGAATGAAAACTGCCTGTGTAGAAATGCGTGGATCTCTCGGTGGAACCTGTCTCAATGTTGGTTGCATCCCTTCCAAGGCGTTGCTCCAATCGTCTCATCACTACCACGATGCCAAGGAACACTTTGCCGAACACGGAATCAACATTGGCGAGCTTTCCATAGATTTGGACAAGATGCAAGGTGCCAAGGCATCTTCGGTGGACGGATTAACTGGTGGAATCGAGTACTTGTTCAAAAAATACGGTGTCGAGTACCACAAGGGCAAGGGTTCCATCAAGGGACCCAACTCGGTCGGCGTCGAAAAATTGGACGGTGGAACGGAAGACATTGATACCAAAAATATTCTCATCGCCACTGGATCGGAAGTTACGCCCCTGCCTCCCGTTCCTGTGGACAATGCGGGACAAAAAATTGTCGACTCGACGGGGGCACTGGAGATCAAAAAAGTTCCCAACAAAATGGCTGTCATCGGTGGAGGAGTGATCGGTCTGGAAATGGGCAGCGTCTGGTCCCGATTGGGTGCGGAAGTTACCGTGATTGAGTTCATGGACAAGATTTGTCCCTCCATGGACCAAGAAACGACCAAAAAGTTTCAACAAATTCTCAAAAAGCAGGGATTTAATTTCAAGCTCAAGACCAAGGTCACCAAGAGTGAGGTCCAAGATGATGGAGTTCTGTTGACAACCGAAGCTGCGAAGGGAGGCGATGAAAAGGAAGAAAAATATGACATCGTCTTGGTAGCTACTGGACGTCGTCCCTACACGGAAGGTCTCGGGTTGGAAGACATGGGCATTCAGACCGACAAGTTGGGTCGCATTAGCGTCGATGAGCATTTTCGAACGGCCGTGCCTTCCATTTATGCCATTGGAGACTGTATCGATGGACCCATGTTGGCCCACAAAGCGGAAGAGGAAGGAATTGCCGCTGTTGAAATCATGGCTGGATTTGCCGGACATGTCAATTATGATGCCATCCCAGGTATGTACTGTAGCGTTTAGGGGGTTGTGTGCTGGAATGGGAGGAATGTATTTATCAGGTCGTTCGCTCTTGTTACCACAGCTGTTTGATCGTTCTCATCACTGAAATTCGATTATCAATTATCATTTATCAATGCAATCACTGCAGGTGTTATTTACACATACCCTGAGGTAGCCTCCGTCGGAAAGACAGAGGAGGAATTGAAAGAAGCCGGCATTGCCTACAATAAGGGAAGTTTTCCTTTCTCCGCCAATTCGCGTGCTCGTGCCAACGGTAGTTCGGAAGGATTTGTCAAAGTTTTGGCCGAAAAGGATACTGACAAGATTTTGGGCGCTCACATTATCGGACCCAATGCTGGTGAAATGATTTCGGAAGCTGTCATTGCAATTGAGTACGGAGCCAGTTCAGAGGATTTAGCAAGAACTTGCCACGCCCATCCTACTCTCAGTGAGGCCTTCAAAGAGGCATGCATGGACACATACGACAAACCAATCCATTTTTAAATTTCGTTTTGCTGCAGTATTTAAGAAAACGATGGTGGTCAACATGGATACTTTCAGTAATATCGAGTAGACATATAAACTTTTTCTGTATGCGTGCCAAAACATTGCTTCGTCTGCCAGTAGTGAGACTTGTGACAACGAAAACACTACTATACACAAAAAAGGCTGACAAGAGCTGTTAATCTAGAATTATTCTACGCTATTTCACAACTTCTCTCTTTACAGTAAGAAGCCAGCAAGAGCGATTTAATTCGTTCAAGACTCACTCCGAGTACTTGGGTTCCTGTGCTGCTAACCACTGTTTTTCTTCTCTTAAAATATTGTCCATGAAGTTCTCCAGAGTTTGTAATCCGTGCTTGTAACCGGGGTCACCGCCTGGATTTCGCCTCACTCTACCAAAATCAATCATTTTTATTCCCGTTACATCCGGGTTGGGAGCTTGCCGGTCACCTTCGTACACAATCAATAGGGAACTAGCATGAAAACAGAGAGAAGTATTTTCATCAAAAAATCCCATAATGGGACGCAATTGCCCCAATATTTCCGATAGGGCGCGTATCCTCACACGTTCTGTTACGGCAACTTCGTGTCTTTCACTACTTCTGATTCTACGATTGCGAGCACTGTCGTTTCCGCTCTTGTTTCTTGTTCTGGAATGATTGCTATCCGACGTATCGATACCTTCTGGTTTCTCGTTTAGTTGTTGCGCCCTGGCATTTGTCGACAGTGTTTCATCGCTGCTTCCATTGCTAGTAGGTGCTGTTGCTTCGCTTGGTTGATCTTCATCCTCGCCTGACGTGTCGTCCTCGACTTCTTCCGGTAGTTTCTTGGCACATCCTGCACTGAAAAACAATCGCATTGCATCCACTACATCTTCGATCGTTGCCAGGGATCGGCCGTACACTTTAGGAAAATATCGATACCCAGTGGTATCCGCCTCTGGGTGTTCGGGATCATAAAATCGCATACCAACAATGCGAAAACCAAATTGTTCCTGTTGGGGATACTTCGCACTTTCTCGTTCTTTTTTGGCAGCAGGAGCATCTGGTTCGTACGATTGCTGGCCCATTTTCAAATCCATGACACATGGCTTTTTAAAATTCGCCGTGGCATCCGTCAATAACAAGTGTGCTTCCAAAGATACTCCGTATCTGGTTTCCAAAGTTGCAGCACGCTCGTGACCATTATTCATACCAGCATCTACTTCCTCTGCTGCGGCTTCCTTGTGAGCTCGTTCTTCTCCATGGGGCATACTGAGGGGTGATCGTTGTCCAACAACTCCATAGTATGCAGCAGTAAAGGTAGCCAGTCGTCGCAAGGTATCGACTTCCTTTTTTAACACTTTCCAGGACTTTTTGATAATTTGTTCCTTTTGGGCAACAATGGGATCATTCGTTGTCATGGCCATCCACATGGCCAATGTGTCCCAAGCATTGCCGACAACACTTGCCATCTTTTGCAATAGCTGTTGGGGGCGGCAAATCAATCTATGAATCAATTGTCGTGGGTATTGTAATGAAGAGCGTTGCGCGTTGGCGGTCGTGCTGGTGTTAGTAATACTGGAACAGGAACTGGTGCCGTGGCCGATTCCTGTCAGCAGATTAGAATAATTCTGGCTATTGCGATTATTATCGCGACAGCAATTTACAGCCTCGTACAAAAAAATTTCTCTGATCCCTCGATGATCGGTTTGTACGGGTTTCATAACATAGTCGGGCTCAAGAGTCAACAAGGGTCGCTTGTGGACAGATACACCTCCGACTTGACCAATCATCACCGATCCGTCGTTGGCGGAAAGTTGAAATGAAATCCATTTAGAGGCTCGTCGAATAGCCTTATTGACGATAGCTTCACAGATTTGTGTGTCTTCGGCATTAATCTTTACGTGTGTGTTCATCGGTTGTGGTGAAAGTGGTCCAAGAAAGACAATGAGGTGAGGCGTGCCAGGAAGAACTGTGTACTACAAAATGCACTACTTTCTCGACGTACCAATGGGCCTGGTTTGATCATATACTGGACGCGTTCGGCCGCTTCTGTGGCTCGTTTTCTAGCCCGCCATTGCAGCAGTCGCCATGTAACAGCAACTGTCGTCACTGTCAGTGCGGAGGCGACCAGCTGAACCGACGTAGAAGTGGAGGATTTTGACGGCATACTCCTTTCCGAGCGCAAGTACAAGCGAGGTGACCGACTGACTCCAAATACACTTCAGAAAGCGATTGATGCGCCGCACTGGAAAGTGAGAAAAGGATTAAGCAATATACAGATAAAATTATGTGTGCTAATGCTAGAGTACTAGTTGATGCGAGCCACCTACTCAAGTCTACTACTAGTAGAGCAGTAGAGCAGTAGAGCAGTAGAGCAGTAGAGCTATGGGCTAGAGTAGCTATGGTCGTATTATTTGTTTATTAGTTCGCGAGAAAACGCGGCGTTGCTCTTTTTGATTGGTGTGAATGGCTTCCGTAATGCGAACGTGTTTCTTAAAAGTGCGGTGTTTCTACGTTAGCGCCATACCCGGGCGTGTTCCTACCCTGGTAAACAACTACTCCGGAGTAGACTACTACCTGGTACCTGGTCGTAGTCTGCTAGTAGCTACTCTACTACTAGCTAGCTAGTAGTACTACTCTCTTGCTACTAGCTAGAAGTAGTCTAGTAGAAGAAATTTCAAAATTCGTTGCAAAGCTTCCAAATGCAGGTTATAATTTAGTTTCTATGCAAATATGATCCTCAACAAACATGCAAAACCTTCACATTCGTAATATCGAACGTTACTGCAACAAGACACATATAAATAATAAATTGTACAACAGCATCTCCATTCCGTAGCAAAAATCGTTTTAACCAACGCGAAACTCATACACGACATCATCATCACATCCTACGTCGCTTTGACTGCCTTGGCCTGTTACAGACATGACAAAGACGAATTCAGTTCCCACGTTGTCCTGCAGATTGATGGATGAAGTGGCTTCGGTAAAGGTCATTTCTTCTTGCCCGGCAATAACCAAAGGACTTCCAGCGTCAACAAAGACAACAGGAACGCCTTCAAATTGACTCGTTCGAACAGCCTCTGTCACAGTGGCGGCAAAAGGTCCATTATTGCGGATCGTATACGTCATGGTAACTTCTTCGAGCGCATCCACAAATCCCTGTTCGTTGTTGGTAAATGATGTCAATTGGAGTGCACCGTAGTCTTGCAAGAGCGTCAAATCCTGTCCTTCGCGGCCGAAGCAACCAAGCTCGAGAGACGATAGGACTTGTAAAGGAAGGCCCGGTACACCGTTTTCCGAAGATGAAATGGTAATGGCCAGCTCACCATTCTGAAGACCATTTTCCAGTCGAATCGTTTCGCCGACGCGGGTCGTACCTTGAAACGCAATGTCATTCCCCTCGGCGAAGATAAAGAGTTCGTCACTCATGATGGGATTGCCCATGTTGGCATCTTCACAATTGGGTGTATCTTCGCAGCTCTTTCCCGTGACCAAAAACTCGAGCGCTGTGACCTCTCCGTTCGTACTGTCATTTTCGCACAACAGTGATTCCGGGGCTGGCAGAGCTCTGCAATTACGACCGCTGCTAGTAGCGCAATCAATAATGGCTTCCAGCTCACAGGGTGCGGTATCAATATCGGGTGTGGGAGCATTTGTTCCTGTTGGTGCAGTAGTGGGAGAAAATGTGGGGAAAATAGGAGGCAAAGGGTAGCCAGCACTAAAACTTGTCAAGGCATTGGATATGCATGGTTGGCCAGCAAGTGTCACTGCTGTGAGAGTAATGAGAAGATTGTAGGTCCGCTTGATAGTCAAATCAACAGGAATGGTAATGGTGGTTTGAATAGTGTCACCAGCATCTACAGTAATTCCAGCAATTTGATTTGTCAGGTTGAAAAAGAATGGATCCACATTGGATGCCACTGTGAGTGTTTCAAGTGTAGCTGGAGCTCCTTCCAATGTGATTGGAACTGTTATGTCCAGCTGAAATGTCTGGTTGGCAAAACAAGAAACAAGTCCTTGTTCCTCATTCACCCAAATTACCAATTGACTAGCCCCAAACCTATCCTTAAGGAACAAGTTCTGAGAACAGGAACTGTGATATTGTACTGCCTGAATGATATTGTTTTCTTTGGATGTATCATTGCTATTGTAGATTGTAATAAGCTGATCAGCAGGGAAATCATTCCCACCATCAAACAAAGTAAAGAGTTCTCCAACTTTCACCCAATCGTTGTGGAACATGGTTTCACCATCCAGGTCAGTGACAACAATATATGCTTTCTCTCCAAATTCTGTGGGAACGCCATCTCCAAAATCTTGACAAAAGAACTTGCCAGCAGCTTCCTGGACATTGAAGCTCTGATCACAGCCTCCTCCATTGAAGAGAAAGCCCATTTCAAATGGTCGCCCTTCACACTGATCCACTGGAGGGGGTGTGGCATTGCACGAGGTCAGACCATCCGGTGGAATACAAGTGGCTGTCATGTCAAATTTACATGCTTCGGAAGGTTGAGCTGAAGGAATATCTGTTGAAAGCAGTGTTAGTATTGTTGGTTCTGGGCTTGGACTTGGTGCGGGAGAAGCTGTGGGACCAGATACTGGAGGAGAAGTTGGCAGCGGAGAACTTTCAGCTGAAGTTTGTGCTGTAGGCTCTGGAGTTGGAAAGGCTGTAGGTGCGTCCACCGGTGGAATTGTAGGTTGTGGGACAGGTCCACCGGATGGTTCAGGAGTGGGCAACGGATCTGGTGATTGAGTAGAACCAGGAAGTGGTGATTTTGTGGGGTCTGAACTTGGACTAGGTATGGGCTCTGGCATAATTCCAGGGACTGGTGGAGTAGTTGGCAAGGGGGTAATGTCTGAAAGTGTAGGTTCCTGAGTAGCATCAGGTACGATTGGTAAAGGAGTGTTTTCGGGCTGACTCAGTATTGAAGGCATTGGAGTGGAGGAGCCTAGGACTGGTGGAGATGTTGGAAGAGGATTTGGTGTATCAGTTCGCAGAGGATCACTTGCTGTTGGAGACGTGCTATCCATGTTTGTTGGCATCTCCGTAAAAGGTTCCGTGGGGAGTCCCGGTGATGACTCAGGACTAAGTGTTGGAAACGGCGAGCCAACAGTTATGTTAAAACTAAGCTCTTCGCTATCTTCGCAAACCTCGCCGTCATCGGCACCAGTCGCAGCGACGTAGATTGCTGCAATGTACTGAAAATCTGTACAAAGCTCAACTTCGCCCAGCTCAATGAGAGGAAAGCTAAAGTTTGGCTCCAGCGTGGGTAGGTCGATTTCTGCTGGTCGAACTTCGCCGTTCAAGTTGAATGCCCACTCGCTGACTTCCAGTGTTACGGTACCCACATTGGATGTTGTGATGTTGTATTCTACCATCTGATAACAATTGTGTGCAATACCATCCTGACAGGTATAGCCTGCAAATTGCAGAGCTCCAAAGTCTTCCAACAAAGGAATAGATCCAGAGCACGAGGAAGCAATCAGTAATGATTGAGAAGGATCCGTTTCCCCCATTGGTGTCACAGTAACTTCTAGTACAGATGAAATACATTCTCCACCGTTTTGAAGAATCACATCCTGGCCAAGAACAACCGCACCGTTGAAAAGAGTCACTCCTCCGCCTCGAATTATAATGGTAGCTGAGTCCGCATTCATGCTCATATCGTTGCACCCAACAAGTCCATCGCAAGGAGCCCCTGTGTACCGATAGATCAATTCTCGTGCACATCCATCCTCACAAATGCACGCTGTAGTATGTGGCTCAGCCTCAAGGTCAGTGCAAGCAAGTCCATCAAAGGTGTTACAATCTAGCTGCACAAAGATATCGCAGAGAGGATTCATTCCGAAGGCAAACGTGTCATTCGCAAAGCAAGTTAGGCCATTTGGCGGATCAGCCTCTGCAGCAATTGATGTTGTGAAGATGCCTTCTACGCACAAATCCACAACTTCATTTTCCTTAACCGACGTAGAATCGCCTGGCTGTAACGTTGTCATAGTCAATAAATCAAGGAGACTTTCTGTAGTTCCTTCTCGAGTTCGATCAAGCAGTGTAATATCCATGATGTTAGTACCAACATTGCTAATATCATACTCATAGAAGAGAAGCATCTCGCAATCCAATCGGCTGCCATCTACATTTGCGCAAGCCTGTATGCGAAGGCTTCCGAATTTATCTTCCACGCTCAATTCATTGCCGTCTTGTGTAAAAAACTCAAAGACCTGGTAGATCGTAGCGGAACCCTTATCTGCCTCGCTAACGATGCACCGAATTTGAGCAGGAAGGGGACTTCCATCTGATGTCGTCATCACAAGTGAATCGCCAGGCAAAACCATATTGGGAGTAATGGTCAGGTCAATATCATCTGATTGGGAACTGCATGCAACTTCTACCTCACTGGTAGGCAATTCGTCAAAGTCATTACAAAGGGCATTTGGTTGCGTATTACTCCCCACACTGTCTTTACAGGTACAGTCCTCGTACCGAAAAGTCAGCGTTGTCAATAATGCTGTACCATCAGCGTTGCAAGAACCCGAAGGACTGGTTAAGTTACTACAATCTGTGCCATCTTCAGTTTGGCATGAAATTTCTACTTCTACTTCACACGCCACTTCTAATTCAGTTGGTTCTGTCGAGGGAGTTTTGGTAGGCAATGGTGTGGGAGTCTTCGTAGGCTGTGTAGTTGGAGTCTTGGTAGGCTCTAGAGTCGGAGTCTCGGTCGGCTTTGGCGTGGGGGATATCGTAGGCGGCTCTGTCGGCGCTGGAGTTGGTTGTACTGTCGGGGCTTTCGTGGGAGGATCTGTGACACTGCTGGACACTATTTGTTCGGTAAGTCGTAACCAAAATGATTCGTCTTCCTGTTGTACGCCTTTTTCACCTTGGTCATTTAACTTGGAGAGACGGTTCTCTTGCTCGTCGGCACTGTCGGATTTTGAGGTTGAGGCTGCAGCCTTAAATTCAGCAGAGCAGAACGTTGCTATGAGTAACAGGTAGCAGCTTATTCGATTGATTGATCCTCCCATGTTGTTGCTGTTATCTTTTGACTTTGTTTATTAGAAGTTAAAAGTATACTGTAGTATGTATTCCTGTTATCATTTTTTTCCTTCCCTTTCGTCGTTGTTGTTGTTCGTTGTTGTCCCGAGTTCATGTATGATGATGATTATTTTTTTGAATTTCAAATGTTCCTAACGTACTTTTTCCACCCGGTTGATAAATTGATTTTCTTCATTATTGGGAGAACAACTGTGCGCTCAAATAAAAACCTCTAAATTTGCTTGCTGGTCAATGGCGATCGCACAGGCATCTCTCATCAACTCTCAACGCTTCAATCTTCTATGTATTGTAAATGGATCGTTTACTGTATTGATCTACATCATAGTACAGTAGTAGGTCACTACAATGGCCGCGGCAGCCAGCCTTATTATGAGTATCCTCGAGGGGCCACTGAATTCGTTACAGTGAGGAGGGAAAAAATGAGGTAGACTATGTGAGTGGCGATAAATGCATGCTCAATCCAGGGTTGTATCCGAGTAATCAGCGAAGATACTTCCGCGTTCAATTACAACAAAATTGATTGATTATTTTCGCTTACGGGTACTCTACCTGGTAATCAATAAAGTGCTTCCGCACTACCAACCCTTTCAATTGGCAGCAATTGATCTTACAGTATGCACTGGGAAGCATCAACACATTTGATTACATTTTTCGTTTTGAAATTCCAAAATACTACGACAGTCTGCAGTCCTCGGAACTTCGACACGCCATCTAAATATTCGTCATACAACTAGGACTACTACGATATAATAAATTAATAAAAGATAAGAAATCTTTTCTAGAATGACCAATTTCGAGAAGAAGGCAGTTGCCGTGCTTCTGTTCATGTCGGCTTTCGGCGTCAACGCCAAGGGTCCAGTCGACAAGAACGGCAACATGAACATGCAAGGCCAACGAGATCTCCAAAAAGATGACGAGGCCTTCTGGTCTCGCTTTGTTCAGGAAGTTGTTTCGAGTAGTTTGTCTCCTCCTACCAAGGAGCCTACACCAGAACCTACGCCTGCTCCTACACCAGAACCCACTCCCGAGCCTACCCCTGCTCCTACACCAGAACCCACTCCCGAACCTACCCCTGCTCCTACACCAGGACCTCCCGAGCCTACTACCCCTGCTCCTACACAAGGACCTCCTACGCCAGGACCTCCCGAGCCTACTACCCCTGCTCCTACACCAGGACCTCCCGAGCCTACCCCTGCTCCAACGCCAGAAGGTACTCTTGAGCCAACCGCTTTCCCCAGCCTTCCTCCCGGTTCTTTGGTTCCTCCTACAGCTGCCCCATCAACATCACCTACTGCTAGTTGCCTTGTGGATGTTGAGATATCCTGTGTGGATGAGAATGGAGTTGACTGCACTGATCTTGTCCCTCCCTCAGGATCATGCACTGCTGCTGGTGCTCCCATGGTTGACATGAAGTTCTTGTATAATACT